>TARA_R110002096_G_scaffold436050_1_pt1 | contig 190603 bp, 192 predicted proteins | sample TARA_R110002096 | Tara Oceans TARA_R110002096 (sample SAMEA4397295) | marine metagenome | biome: Polar Biome; feature: [DCM] deep chlorophyll maximum layer (ENVO:01000326); material: water (ENVO:00002006), including particulate matter (ENVO:01000060) such as... | depth 35 m
TCGTAGGAGTGTAATTTGGCTCATAGAGAGGAGATTTTAGTTTGTAGTGAAACCAAAATTAGGCTTTAGCCCTTCCTCTCCTTTTTTTGCCCTAAAATAATTATTTAGGATAGTTATGAAATTCAATAAAAACCAATGGACCAGAAAGTTAATTTTTGTCCATTGCTTTCTTTGCCAAAAAATTTAATTTCCAATGAAAGCGCCAATAAAGCAGAAGGGCAGATACGGTTAATCCTGATGCAAGGCCGTACCAAATTCCTTGGGGTCCCCATTCCAAATATATTCCCATTCCATAGGCACCACCAATACCGATAATCCAATAAGAGAAAAAGGTGATTATGGTGGGGATTTTCACATCCGACATACCTCTAAGTGCTCCTAATACCGCAACCTGTAGTCCATCGGATAGTTGAAATACAACGGCTATTACTAACAAAGAGGAAGCGATTTTTATTACTTCAAGATCATCAGTATAAAATAGTGGAAAATAGTCTCGCCCAAGGTAAAAGATGAGTCCACAAATGGCCATAAAAGCTAGGGCTAAAACAAAGCAGCTTCTAGCAGCCTCTTTTAAACTGTAAAAATCTTTTCTACCCAATTGGTTACCAACTCTTACTGTTGCTGCTGCTCCTAATCCCGAAGCCGCCATATAACTTAATGCTGCCAAACTAATAGCCACCTGATGTGCTGCTAGAGAACTTGCACCTATTTGCCCAGCAAAAATTGCAGCTAAGGCAAATGCCGAAATTTCAAAAACATATTGTAATCCACCGGGTATTCCCAGGTCTAATAAGGTTTTAAAATAAGATCGATGCCATTTGTCTCGTAGCCAATCCTTTAAATGTTTTTTGAATTTTGAATTTTTTAAGACATAAATCATCATTACCAAAGCCATTATTCCTCGCGAGATTAATGTGGCATATCCTGCACCTTCCAAACCCAATTCAGGAAAACCCCAATTTCCATAAATCATAAGGTAGTTCAGAAGGATGTTTATCAAATTGGCTCCAATGCTCGCCCACATGGCGAAAATCGTGTCAGACAAGCCCTCAGCAAATTGTTTAAAAGTGAGGAAAAGCATAAAAAAGAAAATGCTAGAGGTGATGATATATAAATAGAAATAGGACATTTCCAAAACTTCTGGCTCTTGTCCTAATAAATGTGAAAAGGAGGAAAATAGAAGTACTAAAAGAAATATTAAGAGGCCCGTTGCCAAATTTACCGCCAAACCATGTTTTAAAAAATTTCCAGCTTTAGCGGTATTGTTCTCTCCATCCGCCATGGCAATTGGAGGCGTCATCCCATAGGCCATTCCAATTCCAAAAACCAAAGGAATAGCAAAAATGGAATTGGCAAATGCACTGGCCGCCAAGGGAATTGTTCCTATTTGCCCAATCATTATACTGTCTGCCAATCCTACCATTACATGGCCTAATTGGCCCAACATAACAGGTAGGGCTAAGGCAATACTTTTTTTATAATGTTGACTTTTGGTCACCGCAAAAATTTAGAAAGGCGAAAGTAAGACATTCGCCATTTCTCTATTCTATGAATTAAAATTTATGGAATAAAAATGTACTCGACCAAAAGGGAATAAAACTTCTAGGCAGAAAGTTCTTTTTCATGCCTTGTCATTTCCCTTTCGTAAAAGGCTTCAGCGGAATCTAAAAGATTCGCTATCTCGGTGATTAGATCTTCTTCTTCACCTTCCAACTCATCCATCCACTCTACTTCGTCCGTATTTACAGACCATGCAAACCTGGGATATTGGGTGTGGATAATAAAGATTTCATCGGGCATATCCGTGTTGTCGGCTACAAGGAAGTTTGGTAAGTTCATGGTTCGATTTGGTTAACTGAAAATAAATATAGCTAAATCCTACGGTTTTAAAAGGAAATTTTTCGATGACTGAAAATATCATGCACGCATAAGGTAGTTGCCCATCTATTTGCTTGCAAAATTCTTTACATCCGCTTCGCTAATTTCTGCTCCCCCTAAAATGATTAATCTTTCAATTACATTTCTCAATTCACGAATATTTCCTGTCCAGTCTATTTTTTGAAGTTCTTCAATGGCAGAGTCTGAAAAGGTTTTTACGGCTGTTCCTTGCTCTTCCGCAATTTTTTTGGCAAAATGATTTGTTAATTCAGGAATATCCTCTTTTCTATCATTTAAAGCCGGTACCTTAATTAATATTACACTAAGTCTGTGGTAAAGGTCTTCTCTAAATCTACCTTCTTTTATTTCTTCTCTAAGGTTTTTATTGGTAGCTGCTAAAACTCTTACATCTACTTTTATTTCCTTATCTCCACCTACCGGTGTTATCCTTCCTTCCTGCAATGCTCTAAGGACTTTGGCTTGTGCAGATAGACTCATATCTCCAATTTCATCCAAAAACAAACTGCCACCATTAGCCAATTCAAACTTTCCTTTTCGGTCTTTAATAGCTGAGGTGAAGGCCCCTTTTTTGTGTCCGAACAGTTCGCTTTCAATTAATTCGGCAGGGATGGCCGCACAATTTACCTCTATCAGCGGTAGTTTACTTCTTTCACTTTTTTGATGAACCCAATGCGCTACTAGTTCTTTTCCAGTTCCATTAGGACCAGTAATTAAAACCCTAGCATCTGTTGGAGCAACTTTTTCAATAATATTTTTGATGTCGGCCAATGCTCCAGATTCTCCTATCATTTGATAATTCTTCCCTACCTTTTTCTTTAAGACTTTATTTTCTTTTACAAGACTGTGTTTGTCGAGGGCGTTTCTTACTGTACTAAGAAGTCTATTTAAATCCGGTGGTTTTGAAATATAATCATAGGCACCCTTGCGCATACTGTCTACGGCGGTGTCTAGGTCTCCATGGCCAGAGATCATAATTACTGCGGTATCTGGGTGGTTTTTACGAATATGATCCAAAACTTCTATACCATCCATACCTGGCATTTTAATATCACAAAGCGCGAGGTCATAATCGCTTTCTGCCATCTTATCTATGGCCTGTTTTCCATGTTCTGCTTCATCAATTTGGTAGGATTTACTTTCGTCTGATAGAATATTCTTAAGCACATTTCGTATTGCTTTTTCGTCTTCTATAATAAGGATTCTTGCCATGGAGTATTTTCTTTTTCTAAGGTTTTAAAAACACCTTCCTTTAAAGCGAAGGCGGATAATTTCATTTTTGAAATGGATAATCTGTCAAGGCTGTGATTTACCAAAATACATGCCATTACAATTAGGTCGGCACGCATGGGAATCATGCCAGGAGTGTTTAATCTTTGCTCAAAATTTCTTAGCATCATTAATTCCGAAATTTCATGATAATCTTCTATTTGAAATTCATATTTTGAGCTTTCTTCCAAATTACATTTATAGTTATGTCTCTCTATTATCATTTGAGCCAGAGTGTCAAAGGATCCACTGCTACCAATTAATTCCACTGGAGGAAATTTTTTACAAACTGCCAATAATTCCGCCAATTCCCCATCTAAATATTGGTATATATTTTCACTTTCTTTCGGCTCAATTATATCACTGGGATTGAAAATTTGCATAAGTCGGCTTACCCCTAGGTCATAGCTTTTTTGCCATTTCACCCCTTGAGAATTTACTAATATAAACTCTGTGCTTCCACCTCCAATATCCATTATTAGGGAGTAGGTATCCCTAAAATCATAGAGTAATTTCACCCCTTCATAAATGAGATTTGCTTCAGCATCTCCCGAAATAATATTTATTTTAATACCAGTTTTTAGAGCCGCCATTTCAGCAAATTCTTTTCCGTTTTTAGCACTTCTTACAGCCGATGTGGCAAAGGCATAGCAATGTGTTACCTGGTTTTCGAGTATGCTCTTTTTATGTTTTTGTAAGGCAGCAATTCCTCTTTCCATTGCCGATGGAAGGAGTTTATTATTCAACAAACCACCTTCTCCAAGCCGTACGGAAATTTTATTTTTTAAGATCAGTTGAGCACTTTCGGTATCCTGAATTAATAAATTAAAGGTATTGGTGCCCATGTCAATAATGGCTATTCTCATTCAGAACTTGGCATTTGTCTTACCCAAAGATCTCTTTGTGGGAAAGGAATAGTAACCTTATTATCTCTAAATTCCTGGTCTATGTCAAATCGTATATCGCTTTTTATTTTTTCAATTTGAAAAAGCTGATCGGAATAAAAATAGATGGAAAAGTCTAAGGAGCTGTTGCCAAAATTTTGGAATTGTACCTGTGGGGCTGGTTTCTTTTTTATATGTGGATTATGTGATACGCAATCCAACAATAATTTTTTCACCAATTGAGTATCACTACCATAGGCTACTCCTACTTCAATGTTAAAACGGGTAGTTTTATTATTCTGAGACCAGTTTACAAGATTGTTGGAAGTAAGTTTTTGGTTGGGAACAATTAATACTATATCATCTCGGGTTACCAAAGAAGTGGTTCTCAATCCCACCTCTCTAACCATACCTACCGTACCATCAATATTTACAATATCGCCAGCCGTAACTGCCCTTTCCGAAAGAATGATAAATCCAGCGATAAAATCCCTAAATAAATCTTGAAGCCCTAATCCCAATCCTACCAAGAGCGCTGCTGAACCAGCAAAGAGAACCGTGATTTTAATGCCAATACTATCTATGCTCAGCAGAATAGCGAGTGTATAAATCACATAAGAGAATATTTGCAAAATGGCATAGCTCTTTCCCGGATCTATACTGTTTTTAGCTACTTTTCGCTGAAGGAATTTTTTAATTAGCCATAAAATAATCCTTGCCAACAAGAAAATGACAACTATTCCAACTAGACTATATACATGTATGGTAGTCTTCCCAATGGAGAAGAGCGTATAATCCAAAAAATCTTTAATCTGTTCCATTTTACCCCTTATATCGAATCCACTTAATAAGTTCTCTAAAGGTCGGCTTTTTACCATACATTAAAATTCCTGTTCTGTAAATTTTTCCAGCCATCCAAGTGGTAAATAAAAAGGTAATAACCAATAAGCTCATGGATAAAACAATTTCCCATACTGGCACTCCAAATGGAATTCTGGCCATCATCACAACTGGAGAGGTGAGGGGAATCATAGAAAACCAAAATGCAATTGGACCATCTGGTTTATCTAATGCAGTAACCAAAACAATTATGGCTGCAATAAGTGGTAGGGAAATAGGTAGCATAAATTGCTGGGTGTCAGATTCCTTATCTACCGCCGAACCAATAGCTGCAAAAAGGGCAGCGTATAATAAATATCCAAAAATGAAAAAGAATAAAAAGCTTCCTATAATGGCTGGAAAATTAATGGAGTCTATAGAATTAATAATTCCCATCATCATATCATTATTCCCAGCATTTTCCTGACTGATATTGGCGGCGTCTAGGGCATCGCCCAAAATAAAGGTGGTGGCAAGGAAATACATCAATCCTCCAAAAATCAACCATATTAAAAATTGTAATAATGCCACTCCAGCAAGGCCTAAAATTTTTCCAAGCATAAGCTCAAAAGGCTTTACAGAGGATATCATTACTTCTACAATACGGCTGGTTTTTTCTTCTATTACTCCCCTCATTATTTGTGCACCATAAAGGAATACAAAAATGTAAATCATAAATCCAGAAACGTAGCCAATACCCATTTTTAATTCGGCAGCACTAGCTTTTTCCTCCTTTTCTTCTATATTAATTGTGTTGAGGTTTACTACAGTTCTACTGCGTTTCACCGCTTCAGGATCAACATTTTCAAGCTTTAATTTTTGAAGTTGAATATAACTGGCCAAGCGATTTTCGATATAGTTTACCGTACCAAGGTTGGCATCTCCTTCTGTATAAAGAGTGGCTTTTTTCCGAATCCAATCTGGATCCATATTCCCTCCATCGGGGATATACAATAATCCATATTTGCCGGTTTCCTTTAAAATCTCTTTAGCAGCAACAAGGTCGAAGTTTTTTGGGTTTAGATATTCAAATTTTAATCCTTCTTTACCCCTGTCATTGTCCATTAGATGGACTTTATCTAAAACCAAAACTACCTTTTCCTCTCCTGGTAAGGTGGCCAAATAGGCCGGTAAAACAAAAAGGGCCACTGAAAGAATAGGACCCAAAATAGTCATGATTATAAAGCTCTTCTTTCTTACTCGGGTGCTAAATTCCCTTTGGATGATTAAACCTATTTTATTCATACTTCTTGAACTTTTTGGATGAATATATCATTGAGACTAGGTATCTCCTCATTAAATGAGATGAGCTGATGTTGACTGATAATTTTTTCGATTAGTGCTGTGGGATTGTCGTCGGGAATAGCAACTTTTAAAAGACTAATGCCATCTTTAAACTCATTGGTTTTCATTGTCATCCCCGTGGGTAATGTATCTTTAAAATCACCCTTCACTTCCATAATATAATTATGGCTTTTATGCGCCTTTTTAACTTCCTTTATTGGACCTTCAAGAATTTTATGGGATTTATTTATGAGGGCAATATCATCGCAAATTTCTTCAACAGATTCCATTCGATGGGTAGAAAAAATTATGGTGGCACCCTCATCTCTTAATCTGCGAATTTCGCTTTTTATAAGATTGGTATTGATGGGGTCAAAACCGGTGAAGGGCTCATCAAATATTAATAAATCTGGTTGGTGAATTACCGTTGCAATAAACTGAACTTTTTGTTGCATTCCTTTGCTCAGCTCTTCCACATTTTTATTCCACCAAGATTCTATTTCGAACCTTTGAAACCAATCTTTTATGGTTTTTTTGGCACTAGCCTTGTCCAGGTTTTTGAGGCGGGCCAAATACATAATTTGTTCGCCTACTTTCATTTTAGGATATAAACCTCTTTCTTCTGGTAAATATCCTATTCGTGAAATATGCTCTGGAGATAAGTTTTGTCCATCAAATAAAACCTTGCCCTTATCGGGACCAGTTATTTGATTAATAATTCTAATTAAGGAGGTTTTTCCTGCTCCATTGGGCCCTAATAAACCAAAGATGCTGCCTTTGCTAATTTCTATAGAAACAGAGTCTAAGGCTTGGTAGTCGCCATAAAATTTGGATACCTCCTGAATGGACAGTATGCTCATGTTTTATTTTTTTGTGAATTTAAGAAAGCTTGCGAATTTGAGAAGCGAAGATTTAAAATCTTATTGGAAATATTTCAATCTGTTTAAGCCCAGGTTTTTAGGAATAATTAAGATTAAGCCTTTTTTTTCGAATTAAACTCAAATAAAGGCTCATTACCAACAAATAATAAAAAAATCCCCACAAATATTCATTTCCATTCACCTTTGCATTTCAATTTTTTAGTTTTATTCAATTAACAATACAGCAAGAATTAATTGTTTTTAAAACTTTAGTTTCGTTGAATTAAGCAAATACCCATGAAAACCTTATCAAAGTCTATCACATTCCTTTTGGTTTGTTCACTCATTTTTTCTTCTTGCCATAATAAAAAGGATCAAGTGCCCTTGTTTGATCAATCCTTTGCGACCTATATCAATGCATTTACTTCCGGTATTGTATCCAAAAAAAGTAGTATTCGTATTAGTTTAAGTCAGGGTACAGCCAAACAAATTAGTGAAGACCTTCTCAGTTTTGAACCTAAAATTGAAGGGCAAATAAACTGGAAAGACAATTCTACAATAGAATTTGTTCCTAAGGAAAACTTAATCCCAGGCCAAGTTTATACTGCTAAACTCTATCTAAATAAAATTATGGAAGTGCCAGATTCTATGAAGGTTTTTGAATTTGGCTTTCAAGTGATACACAGCAATTTTGAATGGGGAACAGTGCAGCTGAAGTCCCAATCCACAGACCAAATGAAATGGTATAGCCTGCAAGGAACTCTAATTGCCGCAGATGAAGAAGAATTAGATGATTTTAATGATTTATTGGAAATTGAAGCCAATGGAAGAAGACTAAAACCAAACTGGGAAAACACCTCTACTCCAAGGCTTTATTCCTTTGTGCTAGATAGTATTGAGAGAAAAGAAAAGTCCCAAGAATTAATATTAAGGGTAAATAGCGCTAAAAAAGGTGGAGATAAATTAAAAGATAAAAATCTGGAATTACCAGGATTAGGGGAGTTTAAATATTTGGATTTTGATTTCATTCAAAACCCTAGCCGAAGTATTGTTCTTAAATTTTCAGATCCCATTAAAAAGGATCAGAACCTAAAGGGTTTAATCACCTTGGAGGATGTGAATGATATCAAATACAAAATTGATAATACCAGTATTATTCTCTTTCCACCAGACGATATTTTTGGGGATAAAAAACTAAATATTTTCAAAGGGATTAAAAATATTCTGGCTTATGATATTCAGGAAGGAAAGGAAATAAGCATTGCTTTTAGAAATGAAAAACCTCAGGTTAGGCTGATTGGTGATGGGAATATTTTACCAAGTAGTGAAAGTTTATTACTCCCTTTTCAGGCCATTAGTCTAAATGCCGTGGATGTTAAAGTGGTGCAGATCAGAGAGAATAATATGTTGCAATTTCTTCAGAATAACAATCTTGGAGGTGCCAGTGATTTGTATAGAGTAGGTGAAGTTGTTGCTCAAAAGAGATTGGATTTAAGCAATGCTGATCAATTGGCAAATCACAATTGGATGACCTATTCCATAGATTTATCTAAACTAATAGAACCGGAACAAGGAGCACTGTATCGGGTGTATCTAAGTTTTAAAAAGGAATATGCAAATTATATCTGTGAGGAGAATTTAGATCAAGCTCCAGAAGAAGAGGAGGATTACAATTACTATTACTGGGAAGATTATGAAAATGACAACTATAATTACGTTGGCAACTATAATAGTTCTGATTATTATTTCTCCTACCCCAGTGGTTATCGATGGAGCCAAAGGAAAAATCCTTGTCATAACTCATACTATAATAGCCAGCATTTTATAGTTCGCAATATTTTGGCCTCAGATATTGGAATAATCGTAAAAAATGGGAATGACAATATTGTTGACCTAAGTGTAACCGATTTAAACAGTACAGAGCCTATTAGTGGAGCAACTATCGAATTGTACAATTACCAACAAAGGCTGGTAAGCAGTGGTAAAACGGATGGGAATGGTTTTTATAAAACAAAATTAAAGGAGCCGGTATATTTTATTAAAGCCCAAAAAAATAAAAGTAGGGCCTATGTAAAATTGGATAATTCTACAAGTGTCTCTCTCAGCAATTTTCCGGTGAATGGAGAGCAAGTAAAAAAGGGAATAAAGGGTTTTATATATGGTGAAAGAGGTGTGTGGAGACCTGGTGATAGCATCCATCTCAATTTTATTTTAGAGGATAAACTGGGTAACTTACCACCAGATCATCCTGTACATTTTGAATTGTACAATCCATCAAATCAATTGGTAGATCATCAAATAAATACCAAGGCTAAAAATTTTATTCGAAATTTTAAAACCAAAACAAAAGCAACGGACCCTACAGGAAATTATGAGGCTATTGTAAAGGTTGGTGAATTAAAATTTAGCAAGACCTTAAAAATTGAGACGGTCAAACCCAATCGCCTGGATATTGAATTAAATTTTAAAGAGGATCCAATTTTATTGGAAAATGGAATGGCCAAGGGAGAAGTGAAAGTGAAATGGCTAACCGGTGTTGATGCAAGTAATAGTAAGGTAAGCATAAACGCCACCCTGGCCTCTGTGTACAATGCCTTTCCCCAATACAAGGGCTTTGTGTTTAACGACCCTTCTAAGCGATTTGAAAGTGAAGAAATATCCATTTTCGAAGGACCACTAGATGAAAATGGTTATTATGATTTAGATGAAAAGATTGGGACTTTCACCAATTCTCCGGGCATGCTAAAAGCTCGTTTTTTAGTAAAAGCCTTTGAAGGTGGTGGGGATTTTTCCACCGAATATTTCGATTCTAAAATCAGTCCATACTCCACCTATATCGGCATGAAAATGCCAGATCACAAAACAGGATCTTGGTATTATAGTACCGATGTTGACCATGATATTCAAATTCGTACCGTAGACCACCTAGGGAAATCTACAGATGTAGAAAATTTAGATGTGAAGATTTATAAAATTTCCAGTAGTTGGTGGTATAACCGTAGTAATGGTTTATCACAATACATCAATAATGAAAGTACCTATTTAATTCAGCAAGGAAAGCTAAGTACCAAAAATGGATTGGCTTCTTATAAAATGAATATTAAATATCCGAATTGGGGACGTTACCTGATTCGAGTAACAGGTGAAGATGGTCATAGTACAGGTCAAATAATTTATGTGGACTGGCCTGAAGAACAAAGAAGAAACAGAGCAGAATCCAATGGAAATAGTACTGAGTTGAGTTTTAAAACGGACCAAGAGGAATATAAGGTTGGTGATGAGATTGTAGCGAAAATACCCATGGCAGAAAACTCTAGGGTTTTGATAACATTGGAAAATGGCAATGGTATTTTACATAAAGAGTGGTTTACAAGTAATGAGAAAGTAGGCGAATATAAATTCACAGCTACCGAGGAAATGTCGCCTAATATTTATATCAGCGCCTGGCTTATTCAGCCTCATGCTCAAACGGAAAATGATCGTCCAATAAGGCTATACGGAATATCCTCCTTAAAAATTGTAAATCCAGAAACACAATTAAATCCTATAATTGAAGCAAAGGATGTTTGGAGGCCAGAAACCACTGTGGAGGTAAAAGTTAAGGAGAAAGATGGAAAGCCAATGTATTATACCATTGCGATAGTTGACGAAGGTTTGCTAAACCTTACTCGTTTTAAAACACCCAAACCATGGCCGGTTTTTTATGCCAAGGAGGCTTTAGGGGTAAGGACTTGGGATTTATACCATCAGGTAATTGGTGCTTACAGTGGTGAGATGTCTAAGAATTATGCGATTGGTGGTGATGAGGCTTTATCAAAAGTGGGCTTAAATAATCAAAATCGTTTCGTGCCGATGGTGAGGCATTTAGGACCCTTTAAATTGGAAAAAGGAGAAGAAGCAAAACATAAGGTTAAGCTCCCAAATTATGTGGGAAAAGTTAAAGTGATGGTGGTAGCCGCAAACAAAAAAAGGGCTTATGGAAGTGAAGAAAAATCTATTCATGTTCGCAAACCTTTAATGGTGTTGACGAGCTTGCCACGTGTTTCTAGCCCTATGGAAAGAATAAGCCTTCCAGTAACAGTTTTTGCAATGGAAGAGAATGTGAGGAGTGTAGATGTAAATGTGAAGGTAAAAGGGAAAATTAAAATTGTTGGAGAATCTACTAAAACAATAAAATTTAAAAAGAACGGTGAGCAAGTAATAGATTTTCTACTGGAAACTCCAGGTGAAATTGGAACAGCATTTATTGAAGTAAATGCAAAAAGTGGAAAAGAAAAAGCCCACGATGATACTGAGTTGATGGTGCGTATTCCCAATCCACCAATGACCTATTCTCAGGAGGTGTTTTTAAAATCTGGTAGGGATACCATTATTTATTACGAGCCCATTGGCGTAGCCACTACAAATAGACTAGTAGTAGAGTCCTATGGGATTCCACCAATAAACCTCGAAAAGAGACTAAAGTATTTAACAGGTTACCCTCATGGTTGTGCTGAACAAACCATTTCCAGAGTTTTTCCTCTTTTATATCTGGGTGGTATAATGGAGCTAAGCGATGATTTCAAAACAGTAAACAATACCAATATTGGCATTGCTATTCAAAAACTATATCAAATGCAAGCTGGTTCTGGTGGACTGTATTACTGGCCAAGTTATAGGTATGTGAACAATTGGGTTACAAGCTATGCTGGGCAGTTTTTAAATCAAGCCAAAGACAAGGGGTATGATATTCCGGCTGGTATGTTAGATAAATGGTTGTCTTATCAAAAAAGTACGGCCAGAAGCTGGACTCCAAAGTATAGCACCTATGGTAATTATTGTACTAATTGTTTGGATCAATCCTATCGCCTTTATACCCTTGCAGAAGTGGGGAAAGCGGAAATTGGGGCAATGAACAGACTTAAAGAAGCGGACTATAAATCGGATATCACAAAATGGAATTTGGCAGGAGCCTATTTATTTGCAGGTCAGGACAAGGTAGCCCGAGAAATTGCCTATGAAGCCAAAAAGAATTTGTCAAATTCACAAACTAGATATAATAATTATGGCTCTTCATTAAGAGATAAGGCTATGCAATTGGAGGTTTTACATAAATTAGGTGAAGATGGAGAAGCCTTTAAAGTTGCCCGTCAAATTTCCAAGAACTTAAGCTCTACTTCTTGGTATAGCACTCATGATATTGCTTTTGCCTTAAAAAGTATGATGATGGTTTATGGAAACCAAAACAACAAGGATGTGCTGGCTTGGGAAATGAATATAAGCTCCGGAGAAAAGGTGAATTATAAACAAGCCAAAACAGTAGAAAGATATACTGTAAAGCAAGGAAGAGATGGGAAATTGGAGTTGAGCATTCGAAATATTGGCGATAAAGATTTGAACTTTAGTATCAGCCAAAGTGGTATTCCATTAAACCATGAAACGGAGGCGATTAGCCACAATCTTAGTTTACAGGTAGATTATTTTCTACCCAATGGAAATAGTCTAGATGTTTCTAAATTAAGTCAGGGACAGGATTTTTATGCTGAAATAAAAATCGCAAAAGTAAATGGAACTATTGGTTGTGAAAATATGGCGCTTTCTCAATTGTTTCCTGCAGGATGGGAAATTATCAATACGAGATTATTAGGTGTTCAAGAATTGGATAATAGCCTTAGTCGTCCAGATTATCAGGATATCCGAGATGATAGGGTGTATACCTATTTTAATATGCGATATCAATCTTCAGTTAAATTTAAAGTAAGGCTAAATGCCACCTATGCAGGAAAGTATTTTCTTCCTCCTGTATATGTTGAAGACATGTATAATATTGAGACTAAAGCTCAGAACAAAGGAAGATGGGTAGAGGTGATAAGATAAATTGGAAAAGGCTCAGTGTCTTATTGCTGGGTCTTTCCTTTTTAGCCTTTTATTATTTATGGCCTTCTAAAAATCTTTTTGAAAAACCCTATTCAGCATTGGTTTTTGATGAAAACAATGAGGTTTTAGGTGCTAGAATTGCCAAGGATTACCAATGGAGATTTTCTCCTATGGACTCCCTTCCCAATAAATTTAAACAATGCTTAATCCATTTTGAAGATCAGCATTTTTATTACCATCCTGGGGTAAATTTTTTATCTATAGCTAAGGCCTTTCGGGAAAATATTAAGGCCGGAAGAATTGTAAGTGGAGCCAGTACCATTAGCATGCAACTGGTTCGCTTGAGCCGTGATAATCCGGATAGAACCATTTCTCAAAAACTATCAGAAATATTAATGGCCACTAGATTGGAGTGGAGTTTTTCTAAAGAAGAAATATTAATTCTTTATTCAGCTCATGCTCCTTTTGGAGGGAATACTGTAGGTTTAGAGGCCGCAGCATGGAGATATTTTGGGAGATCTCCTTGGGATTTAAGCTGGGCAGAATCCGCAACTCTAGCAGTATTACCGAATGCTCCCGGATTAATCCACCCAGGGAGGAACAGAAATAGCCTGAAGAAAAAGAGGGATTCTTTACTTCGGAAATTAGTGGAAAGAGGGCTAATTGAGGAAGAGGAGTATAGTCTTGCTATTATTGAAGCTTTGCCAGAAAAGCCATTACCACTGCGGAATATTAGTCCTCATTTAGTAGAGAGTTTAAATAAGGGTCATCAAGGAAAAAGTATTAAAACCACTTTAAATCTAAATTTGCAAAGGGAGGCTATTCGCAGCTTAGAGAATTTTCAAGAAGGACTAAAAGCGAATGAAGTGCACAATGCAGCCCTATTGTTATTGGATGCACATAGTGGAGCTGTAAAGGCTTATGTTGGTAATTATATGGATGATGATGTTCCAGACCGATACAATGATATGCTCAAAACCCCTCGAAGTTCAGGTAGCATATTAAAGCCATTTTTATATTGTTCTATGTTAAACGATGCGAGTCTTTGGCCAAAAGAATTGGTAAAAGATAGCCCATTGATTTTTGCCGATTTTAAACCCGAGAACTTTGTGAATTCTTATGCTGGCGCGATTCCAGCAGATGAGGCTTTGGCTCAATCTTTAAATATTCCATTTGTGTATATGCTAAAAAAATATGGTGTAGATCACTTTTTAGATGATCTTAAGGAATGGGATTTTTCAACCATCAATAGGTCTGCCTCAAATTATGGTTTATCATTAATTTTAGGTGGGGCAGAGGTCAATGCCTGGGATTTGGGAAATGCTTATTTTAAAATATTTCAAATGCAAAAGTATTCTGCCGATGAAAATACAAAACCAAGAAATGCCATCTATATAAAGAAAGGAACAGAACCTGAAGGCGAGCTGCCGAATTTCAATCCAGGGGCAGCATTTTTAACATTGAAGGCCATGCAAAAGGTGATAAGACCTAATACAGAAATGGGATGGCAATTTTTTAATAAGGGATCTGTGGCATGGAAAACAGGAACTAGTTTTGGTCATCGCGATGCCTGGGCTGTAGGTTTAAGTACTGACTATATTGCCGTTGTATGGGTTGGGAATTCTACAGGCGAAGGAAGGCCAGGGCTTGTAGGTGCTTCATCCGCAGGACCAATATTATTTGATCTTTTAAATAAACTAGATTCCAAATCTAAATTTCACATTCCCCATGATCATTTAAGGGAGGAAGCAATTTGCGCTCAAAGCGGTTTGCCGATGGGAAAATATTGTGAAGCGTCTGATACCATTTTAATCCCTGATATAAAAGCTTCCAAAATGAAATGTCCCTACCACCAAAGAATTTTCACCACTTTAGATGAGGCCTTTAGAGTAAATAGGTCTTGCAGCACAGATGATAATATCAAGGCGAAAAACGTTTTTATTCTGCCTAGTACTATGGCTTGGTATTATAAAAAACAACATACTTCCTATTCCTATTTACCACCATGGCATAGCAGCTGTAAAGGGCAGAATGAGCAAATTATGGAATTGATTTATCCCCAGCCAGGTGCCGAAATATTTTTACCTAAAGATCTGGGTTCAGAAAAGCAGCTTGTGATTTTGGAAATTAGCCATCAGAGGCCAGAGGCCAAGGTTTTTTGGCATTTAAATGGTGAGTATATTGCCAGTACCGAAGATTTTCATCAACTGAGAATGGATTTAGAAAAGGGAAATTACAGCCTACATATCGAAGATGAAGACGGGAATTCAATTCAAGGAAAATTTTCAATAAGCCCGCATTGATGGCTATTTAAAAAAATAGGCTATTCTTTTTTGTGAATCCGGTAGTCCTATGATATTGTTGATATAGTCCTCTTGTAAAACTAATTCTCCTTTTTTAATATATCCCTCTCCAAAGGGCATACAAGCATTCCAAGAACCAGAGGGATTACAGTTGTCGAGGTCTTCAATTTTCACGATGCTATGATTCTCAACAATGATGAAAAAGCCAGAATAATCTCGAGCAACTTCTAATAGGGATTGAATATCCCTTTTATTGAAAACCACTTTGTGATCTGCAACTTTCTCAGCAACTTCCTGTATCCTTTCTATAGGGTTGGAGCTTTCAATCTTCTCTAAGGAAGAGGTTTTACGGAGGAAATCATCCACAATTGTGGAAGCTTCCTTTTCAATGGTTTCTGTTTGTTGTTCAGCTTCTACAGCATTTGAACAAGATAAAGCCAGAGCTATGCTTAGTGCCCAAAAAATATTTTTCATGGCCGAAAGGTTAAATTTTTTTGGGCAATTTATTAACTAAACATCTCTTTTACCTTGTCGAAGAAAGATTTTTCTCCACGACCAGGTTGAGGATTGAAATTATCGTCCTCCCTCATTTGCTCAAAATACTGCCTTTGTTCACTGCTAATATTCTTAGGAGTCCATACACTTACGTGAACCATAAGGTCGCCAGTTCCATAGCCCTCTAGGCTGGGTAATCCTTTATTTCTTAGTCTGAGAATTTTACCAGATTGAGTTCCTTCATCAAGTTTAATTCTTGCTTTTCCATTTAGTGTAGGAATATCAATTTTGGTTCCCAATACGGCATCTGGTATGCTTATATAAAGGTCGTAATGGATATTATTTCCATCTCTTTTTAGGAATTCATGGTCAAGTTCCTCAATCAATACTAAAAGGTCTCCATTTACACCATCAAGGGGTCCGGCATTTCCTTTTCCATTAACCTTTAGTTGCATTCCATCTTCAACACCAGCAGGTATTTTCACAGAAACTGTTTCTTCCTTGCGAACCATACCATGTTCATCGGCGCCAGAAGGTTTTTGGTCGATGGTTTTTCCTAATCCATTGCAAGCAGGGCAGGTGGCTGCAGCTCGCATTTGACCTAAAATGGTGTTTGTAACCCTGTAGGTTTGTCCGCTACCTTGGCAGGTAGAACATGTTTTAAAACTTATTCCATCAGCAGGAACCTGTCTTTTAATTTTGATTTTCTTTTCTACACCATTGGCAATTTCTTCGAGACTAAGTTTTACTCTTACTCTAAGGTTAGAGCCTTTAAAAACCCTTTGTCTTCCACCGCCTCCGCTGCTTCTACCACCGCCGAAGCCTCCAAAAGCGCCTCCAAAAATATCTCCAAATTGATCAAAGATATCTTCCATATTCATTCCACCGCCGTAGCCACCTCTACCGCCAGCAGCACCACCCATTCCGGCATGTCCAAACTGATCATAGCGTTGGCGTTTTTCCGAATTAGAAAGTACTTCATAAGCTTCGGCTGCCTCTTTAAATTTAGCCTCCGCTTCAGGGTTGTCAGGGTTTTTATCAGGATGATATTTGATGGCCAGTTTGCGATAGGCTTTTTTAATTTCCTCCGCACTTGCGCCTTTGCTCAATCCTAAAATGTCGTAAAAATCTCTTTTGGCCATGCTTCTTTTCTTTTTATTCGCCTACTACTACCTTGGCGTAGCGTAATATTTTTCCTCCTAGTTCATAGCCAGCTTCAATTTCATCAACTACTTTTCCTTTTAGGGATTTATCTGGAGCTGGAATTCTTGTGATAGCCTCCATTCTGTCTACATTAAACTCTTGGCCAATGCTCGATTCCATAGCTTTAAGTCCTTTGTTTTTGAGGGTATTGTCCAATTTGTTGAAAATTAAGGATACCCCATCTTTCGCTTCATTTCCTTCCAGGTTTTTTAGAGCTCTATGGAAATCATCCATTACTGGTAAGAGGGCTGACATTAATTCCTGGTTTGCTGTGCCAAAAAGTTCTATTCTTTCTTTGGAAGTTCGCTTTTTATAGTTTTCAAACTCAGCATAAATACGAAGGTTCTGATTTTTTAGATCCTCAATTTCCTTTTCTAGCTTTTCTTCCAAACTAATTTCTTCCTTAGTTTCCTTAGTTTCCTCAGTGGATTCAGCTTTTTCCTCGGTATTGATATCCTCTTTGGTATCAATAATTTCCTTTTCTAGGTCTTTTACCTTTTGATCTTTATTCTTGCTCATTACTTTTTTGCGATTTGCAACGACCAGCCTACTTCCAAAACCCTTGCCATCTCTTGCATGGTGTCAAACTGGCATAAAATTTTAAATTCTTGACAAGGTTCAAAAAAAAAGTAGCAACTGAACTACCAGTTGCTACTTATAAATATTAAGATTTAATTTTTATTTGGCTAGCTTGGAAAGGGTGTTTTCCAGAGTTCTGCCTCTAAGATTTTTTTGGATTATTATTCCGTCACCATCAATTAAATAAGTAGCGGGGATTCCTGTTATTCTATAGGTTTGAGCCGCGGTATTTCCCCAGCCTTTAAGGTCGCTAACATGATTTTCCCAAGTGAGCTTATCTTTTTCAATGGCCTTTAGCCATCTTGATTTTGATTGATCGAGAGAAACGCTGAAAATTTCAAAACCTTTACCACCTTTGAATTTTTTGTCTTTATAAGTAGCATATGTTTTTACCACATTTGGATTTTCCATTCTACAGGGTCCACACCAACTTGCCCAAAAATCAATAAGCACAATTTTTCCTTTAAGGTCGCTAAGATTAATAATATTACCCTCAGGGTCTTTCATGGAGATTTCTGGTGCTTTGTTGCCTATTCCCAATCCCACAACTGGGGCATCTTGTTTTTCTAATGAATTTTCGCTTAAATAGTTTTTGTCCTCCAAAGCAGTATTATCCTCCATGCTATAATCAGATATAAAGCCCAATGCTGCAAAGCTAATAGCAGCTAGAAAGAATATGAATGTAGGTTTTTTAAATAATCTCATTTTTCAAAATTTTAATTAATCTAATCTAGTTATTTCCGCGCCAATAGCTCTCAACCTTTCGTCGATATTTTCATATCCTCGATCAATCTGTTCTATATTGTGGATTACGCTTAATCCATCGGCACTTAGTGCTGCAATTAGCAGCGATATTCCTGCTCTAATGTCTGGGCTAATCATGGTAGATGCCCTGAGAGGTGTTTTTTTATCTAGTCCGATTACAGTTGCTCTATGAGGATCACAAAGTATAATCTTTGCTCCCATATCTATTAGCTTATCCACAAAAAACAATCTGCTTTCAAACATTTTTTGATGTATCAATACACTACCTCTAGCTTGTGTGCAAACGACTAAAGCAATACTCAAAAGGTCGGGTGTAAAGCCAGGCCAAGGAGCATCCGAAATAGTTTGTATTGAGCCATCAATAAAGCTTTCAATTTCATAGCTATCCTGAGCTGGAACATGGATATCATCACCCTTTCTTTCCAATTTAATTCCCATTTTTTTAAATACACTTGGGATTACGCCAAGTTTGTCGTAACGTGTATTTTTAATGGTAATGTCGGAGCCAGTCATAGCAGCTAGTCCTATCCAAGAACCAATTTCAATCATATCAGGTAACACCCTATGTTGGCATCCACCTAATTTCTTAACGCCTTCAATATGCAAAAGGTTGGAACCGATGCCGGATATTTTACCACCCATGCTATTTATCATTTCACAAAGCTGCTGTAAATAAGGTTCACAAGCCGCATTATAGATGGTAGTTGTGCCTTCAGCTAAACTCGCGGCCATAACAATATTGGCGGTTCCTGTAACTGAAGCTTCATCAAGGAGCATATAAGCGCCTTTCAGCTTTTTGGCTTCAACACCGTAAAAGGCTTCATCTGAACTATATTTAAATGTAGCGCCAAGATTTTCAAATCCCGTAAAGTGGGTATCTAATCTTCGACGTCCAATTTTATCGCCACCAGGTTTTGGGATATAGCCCTTTCCAAATCTTGCCAAAAGTGGACCCACCATCATTACCGACCCTCTTAATGATGCACCTTTCACTTTGAAAATATCAGAACTTAAATAATCAAGATCAATATTGTCTGCTTGGAAGGTATAACTGCCTTTGCTGTTTTTGCGAATATTTACACCTAAGTCGGCAAGAATATCAATAAGTTTATTTACATCTACGATATCTGGGATATTGTCGATGGTAACTTTTTCTGCTGTTAAAAGTACAGCACAAATTACTTGTAGAGCTTCGTTTTTGGCGCCTTGAGGTGTGATTTCGCCATTTAGTTTTTTACCTCCTTTAATTTGAAAAGTTCCCAATATGGATTTTTTTTATTTGTTGGATTTGAACTTCTTCCTTTTGCTATTATTCCTGTTAGAACGGGAATTATTTCTTTTATTGGATGAGTTTTGACTTCTTGTTAGTTCTTTTTGTTCTAGGAGAACCACTTTACTCAAGTCTAGCTTTCCATCAGATAATTTTCCAATTTCCTTTAAAATCACCTCATTTTCTACTGTATCCTTATTCCAGATCAAGTAGGTTTTTTTCATGTGATTGGCTACCGCATTTACTAGTCGATCTTTGTATTCACCATCTTCTAGTGTCATACAATGCTTAACCATGTCTTTAAGTACATTTCCATAATGGCGAAACCTTGCGCTTTTCGCTGGATAATCAACATGGGCAGGTTTTTCGGTAAGTGTTTCTGGAACAGGAACAGGGTAAGGGGAGTCCACATCTAATTTAAAATCAGACATTATAAAAAGGTGATCCCATAATTTATGTTTAAAATCGGGAACATCTCGGATCTGAGGATTTAGATTACCTATTATTTCAATTAGATTTTGAGTTTGTAAGTTTCTTTCTTCCCTATTCTCTATAGTTGACAGGTAGTCCACCATTTTTTGAACATTTCTTCCATATTCGGGTATGATTAGCCTTGGTTGGCTAGTATTGTATTCCATCTTCGTTCAATTATATCTTTTCAAGCTTCGCAAATTTCAACAATAATTTCTTTTCACCTGCATTGTCGAAATTTATTAATGCTTTTTTATTCGGACCACTTCCTTCAATTTCTTTGATTTCACCAAATCCAAACCTTTGATGTTTTACTCTTTCACCTACAGATACATCTGTTAGTGATTCAAAATTTCCTTCAAAGCTAGTGCTTGCATCCACCTTTTTCAAATTCTTGGGTGGACGATTTACAAATTGTTCTCTTTTTTGCGGTCTTCGTTGCGGACTTGCTGGTCTTCTTCGAATTGTGGAGTTCATTTCCGGAGGTCCACTAAACGGACTCATCTCAGGAATATGGACATCCAAAAACTTGGAGTCGATTTCTTCCAAAAATCTACTGGGTTCGCAATCTACTAGTTTTCCCCACCTATACCTCATTTGAGAATGTGTAAGATAGGCCTCCTTTTCAGCTCTTGTAATAGCTACATAAAAAAGCCTCCTTTCTTCTTCAAGATCTGCTCTGCTATTCATGGCCATCATGGATGGGAATAGACTTTCTTCCAGCCCAACAACAAAAACTACTGGGTATTCTAATCCTTTGGCCTGGTGGACTGTCATCAAGGAAACCGTATCACTATTTTTTGGGTCATCTTTATCAGAGTCCGTAAGCAGGGCAACATCCTCCATGAATTTTCCAAGACTCATATCCCCATTTTCTATTTCCCTTTGATCTTCGGTAAATTCTTTAACCGAATTTAAGAGTTCTTGAATATTTTCATATTTACTTACTCCTTCAGGAGTTTTATCTTCTGTTAGTTCCCTTACCAATCCTGATGATTTTGCAATATGAGCAGCAATTTCAAAAGCGTCAGCATTCTCATTCATCGCCTTATAGCTGCTAATTTTGGTTACAAAATCTTGAAGCTTAGCTTGAGTGGGTCTGTTCAGATTTATATTTAGAAAAGGCAATCTTTCGCATACTTCCCAAATACTTATTCCTTCCTGATTTGCCGCTACGGTAAGTTTTTCAATGGTGGTATCTCCAATTCCTCTTTTAGGATAATTTACCACCCTTCTAAAAGCTTGTTCATCTTTGGAGTTGATGGTCAATCGGAAATAGGCTAAAACATCTTTCACTTCCTTTCTTTGATAAAAGGAAAGCCCACCATAAATTCTATAAGCAATGTTTTTTCTTCTTAGGGCATCTTCTATGGCTCTAGATTGAGAATTAGTTCTGTATAAAACTGCAAATTCCTTATTTGCCAGATGATCCGACATTTGTTTTTCAAAAATGATTCTTGCTACATAGGCGGCTTCATCATTGTCGCTAATGGTTTTGTGAACGGCTATAGGTTCTCCATCAATATTGCTTGTCCATACTTCTTTATGTAATTGGTCTTTATTTTTTTGAATAAGACTATTTGCAGCACCGACAATATTTTTTGTAGATCTATAATTTTGTTCCAGTTTAAAAACTTTTACATCATCATAGTCCCTTTGGTAGTTTAGAATATTTCGAATATTGGCACCTCTAAAGGCGTAAATACTTTGCGCATCATCACCAACCACACAAATATTTCCATGTCGATTGGCCAATGCCTTTACAATTAGATATTGAGCATGGTTAGTATCTTGGTACTCATCAACCATTATATATCTAAATCTATCCTGATATTTATGAAGAACATCTGGAAATTTTCGAAGGAGGATATAGGTGTTTACTAATAAATCGTCAAAGTCCATGGCACCGGATCGAAAGCATTTTTCCGCATATGCTTTATAGATATCACCCATCTGTGGCATTCTGGCCGCATTGTCTTGCTCTTTTAATTCGGGGCTGTTTAGATATTCCGTTGGTCCAATTAATCCGTTTTTTAAGGCCGAAATCCTTCTGGCAACGCTACGCGGCTTATAAATTTCCTTATCCAATTGTAATTCCTTTATAATGGCTGAGATCACCTTTCCTTGATCTTCCATATCATAAATGGTGAAGTTGGAGGGATAGCCCAACTTTTCACTTTCTACTCTAAGAATCCTAGAGAAGACACTATGAAAAGTTCCCATCCATAGGTTCTTAGCCTCTGAAGGACCTACAATGCTCCCGATTCTTTCCTTCATTTCTCTTGCCGCCTTATTGGTGAAGGTTAGGGAAAGAATATTAAAAGGGTCTATACCTTTCGCCTGCATGAGGTAGGCAATTCTATAGGTTAAAACACGAGTTTTTCCGGATCCTGCACCGGCAATAACCATAACAGGACCTTCGGTTGCTTCCACTGCCTCCCTTTGGGCTGGATTTAGAGTATTGAGAATTTCTTGCACGCAATAAAAAAATTGAGGCGCCAAAATACCTATTTATATAGGTATGTAGCAAACCATGTTAAAAGCTTTTAATAAAAAGGGAGAAATGTAAATTAAAACTGCAATTTCTCCTTAAATGTTGGATGTTTGCAAATTCAAAATGAAGGGATCTAAAATTTGTGTTAGCAAGGAAAAATTTTCCTCGGTTTAGAAATACTTAAAGTTCAGTTTTACATATAGTTAGAAAGTATTTTAAACTTCTTTAAAATTATTTTTTTACACCCTCTTGTCAGAATAAGAAATAGTTATACATTTGCAGTCCCCTAAAAATAGGGTATCTGTTGATTTTTAACAGCTTAGATTAAACAGTATATGCCAACGATACAGCAATTAGTACGAAAAGGAAGGGTGCAGACCACTAAAAAGAGCAAGTCTGCAGCTTTACAATCATCACCACAAAGAAGAGGGGTGTGCACACGTGTTTACACTACTACTCCAAAGAAACCAAACTCTGCAATGCGTAAGGTAGCTAGGGTAAGGTTAACAAATGGGAATGAGGTGAATGCATACATTCCAGGAGAAGGTCACAACTTACAGGAGCACAGTATTGTACTTGTAAGAGGTGGTAGAGTAAAGGATTTACCGGGAGTTAGATATCACATCGTAAGAGGTGCTTTAGATACTCAAGGTGTGAGTGGACGTATGCAGCGTAGATCAAAATATGGTGCTAAGAAACCAAAAGATAAAAAGTAATAATACTCGAGATAAGCGATGAGAAAGACCAGAGCTAAAAAAAGACCACTTTTACCAGATCCAAGATTCAATGATACCTTGGTTACTCGTTTTGTAAACAACCTAATGTATAGTGGTAAGAAAAGTGTTGCCTATGCTGTTTTTTATGAAGCAATTGATATTGTTTCTCAAAAGACTGAAGAAGGTAACGGCTTAGAGTTATGGAAAGAGGCATTAAACAATGTTATGCCACATGTAGAAGTAAGAAGCCGTAGAGTAGGTGGATCCACTTTTCAGGTTCCTGTGCCTATCCGTCCAGACCGTAAAGTATCTGTATCTATGAAGTGGTTGATTTCTTATGCTAGAAAGCGTAATGAAAAATCCATGGCTGCTAGATTAGCTGCTGAGATTCTTGCTGCCTCCAAAGAAGAAGGAGCTGCAGTGAAGAAGAGAATGGATGTTCACAAAATGGCAGAGGCAAACAAAGCATTTTCATTTTTCAAATTCTAATTAAGCTAATAGCTAAGAATAAAAATGGCAAAAAGAGATTTAAAATTCACGAGAAACATAGGTATTGCTGCTCATATTGATGCAGGTAAAACCACAACTACCGAACGTATCCTTTACTATGGTGGTGTAAGTCATAAAATTGGAGAGGTACACGATGGTGCTGCTACAATGGACTGGATGGAGCAAGAGCAGGAAAGAGGTATCACTATTACTTCTGCTGCTACAACTCTTGATTGGATGTACAGAGATCAGAAATACCATGTGAATATTATTGATACTCCAGGACACGTTGATTTTACAGTTGAGGTGAATAGATCACTTCGTGTATTAGACGGTTTGGTTTTCTTATTTAGTGCAGTTGACGGTGTTGAGCCACAATCTGAAACGAACTGGAGATTAGCAGATAATTACAATGTTCCAAGAATCGGTTTTGTAAACAAAATGGATCGTCAAGGAGCAGATTTCCTAAATGTTTGTACTCAGGTAAAAACAATGTTAGGCAGCCACGCTTTACCACTTCAAATTCCTATTGGTTCTGAAGCGGATTTTAAAGGTGTAGTTGATTTGATTAATTTCCGTGGAATCGTTTGGAATGAAGACGATATGGGAATGACTTTTCAGGAAATTGATATTCCTGAGGATGTACGTGAAGAAGCAGAAATGTATCGCGAACAATTGTTAGAAGCAGTTGCTGAGTTCAATGATACATTGATGGAAAAATATTTTGAGGATCCTGAATCTCTTACTGAAAGAGAAATTTTGGATGCTTTAAGAGAGGCTACTATTGCTGGAAAAGTTATTCCAATGATGTGTGGTTCTGCATTTAAAAACAAAGGTGTTCAAGCAATGTTGGATATGGTAATGGAAATTTTACCTTCTCCAATGGATGTTGAAGCCATTTCTGGAACTAACCCTAGAACTGAAGAGGAAGAGTTAAGAAAGCCAGATGTTGATGAGCCATTTGCAGCATTGGCATTTAAAATTGCAACAGACCCATTTGTAGGAAGGTTGTGTTTTACAAGAGCTTATTCTGGAAAATTAGATTCTGGATCTTATGTTCATAACAGTAGAACTGGAAAGAAAGAAAGAATTTCAAGAATTTTCCAAATGCATGCTAATAAGCAAAATCAGATCGATAGCTTAGATGCTGGTGATATTGCTGCTTTGGTGGGTTTTAAAGATATTAAAACAGGAGATACTCTTTGTTCAGAAGGTAGTCCTATCGTATTGGAATCCATGGATTTTCCTGATCCAGTAATCGGTATTGCTATTGAGCCTAAAACTCAAGCAGATGTTGATAAATTGGGAATTGCTCTAGGAAAATTAGCTGAAGAAGATCCAACTTTCCAAGTAAGAACAGACGAAGAAACAGGTCAAACCGTAGTAAGCGGTATGGGTGAGCTTCACTTGGATATTATTGTTGATCGTTTAAGGAGAGAATTTAAAGTTGAGGTAAACCAAGGTGCTCCTCAGGTTTCTTATAAAGAAACAATTACTGGTTCTGTTGATCACCGTGAGGTTTACAAAAAGCAATCTGGTGGTCGTGGTAAATTTGCAGATATCGTAGTAAAGATTGAAGCTAACGACTCTGAAGAAGGTGGTTTAGAATTTTTAAATGTAATTAAGGGTGGTAACATCCCTAAAGAATTTATTCCTTCTGTAGAAAAAGGATTTAAGGATGCCATGTTAAACGGTGTTTTAGCAGGTTTCCCAATGGATAGTATGAAGGTTACTTTAAGTGATGGATCTTTCCACGCGGTGGATTCGGATCAACTTTCATTTGAATTGGCAGCAAAAATGGCTTATAGAGAAGCCTTGCCAAAAGCATCACCAGTATTGTTAGAGCCTATTATGAAATTGGAAGTATTAACTCCAGAAGAAAATATGGGTGATATCGTTGGTGATTTGAACCGCAGAAGAGGTGTGATGGAAGGAATGGGTGATAGATCAGGATCGAAGGTTATCAAGGCAAAAGTGCCATTGTCTGAGATGTTTGGATATGTTACTGCCTTAAGAACTATGTCCTCTGGACGTGCTACTTCAACTATGGAATTCTCACATTATGATGAGGCTCCAAGAAATGTAGCTGATGAAATTATTGCAAAAGTTAAAGGACAAACAGCTTAACTGATAATTAGATGAGTCAGAAAATTAGAATAAAGCTTAAATCTTATGATCATAATTTAGTAGACAAGTCTGCTGAAAAGATTGTAAAAACTGTAAAGAGTACAGGGGCTATCGTAAATGGACCAATTCCATTACCAACTAACAAGCGTATTTATACTGTATTGCGTTCACCACACGTAAACAAGAAGTCTAGAGAGCAGTTCCAATTATCTTCTTATAAAAGATTGATGGATATCTATTCTTCTTCTTCAAAAACTATTGATGCTCTTATGAAATTAGAGCTTCCTAGTGGAGTTGAAGTGGAAATTAAAGTTTAAGTAGTTAATAATAACAATTAAAATTAGGTCAAATGCCTGGATTGATCGGTAAAAAGATCGGAATGACAAGCCTCTTTGATGAAAATGGTAAGAATTTACCATGTACCGTCATCGAAGCTGGTCCTTGTGTAGTTACTCAAATTAAAACTACCGAAGTTGACGGTTATAATGCCATTCAGATTGCCTACGGTGATAAGAGCGAGAAAAACGTTGCTAATCAACAAGTAGGACATTTCAAAAAAGCTGGTACTACTCCAAAAGCCTCATCAATTGAAGTTAAATCTTTAGAAGGTGAAATTAAATTGGGAGATACAGTATTAGTTGACATCTTCCAAGAAGGAGAATTCGTAAACATTTCTGGTAACTCCAAAGGAAAAGGTTTCCAAGGGGTTGTTAAGCGTCACGGTTTTGGTGGAGTTGGACAAGCAACTCACGGTCAGCATAACCGTCTGCGTGCACCTGGTTCTATTGGTGCAGGATCTGATCCATCAAGAGTATTTAAGGGCATGAAAATGGCCGGACGTATGGGTGGAAAGAAAGCTGTAGTAGAAAACCTTAGAATATTAAAGGTTGACGCTGAAAAGAATCTATTGGTAGTGAAAGGATCTATTCCTGGACCTAAAAATTCACAAGTAATAATCAGCAAGTGATGGAAGTAGCAGTATTAAGCAGAGACGGAAAAGATACTGGTCGTAAGGTTACTTTGGCCGAGGATCTATATAAAATTGAGCCCAACCACCACTCTATTTACTTAGATGTGAAACAATATTTGGCAAACCAACGCCAAGGGACTCATAAAGCAAAGGAAAGAGCAGAAGTTTCTAGAACAACTAAGAAATTTTTCAGACAAAAAGGTACGGGTAATGCTCGTGTTGGGTCTTTAAAATCTCCAGTACAAAGAGGTGGGGGTACGGTATTCGGTCCACGCCCAAGAAACTATAGCTTTAAATTGAATAAAAAGCTTAAAGCTAATGCTAGAATGTCGGCACTTAGCATCAAGGCTGGAGAGAATAATATTCAAGTAATGGAGCCCTTTACAATGGATGCTCCTAAAACAAAGGAATTCATCAATGTTATCAAGGCTTTAGGCCTTGATGGGAAAAAATCCTTAGTAGTACTTGGAGAGTCAAATAAAAATGTATATTTGTCGTCCCGAAATTTTAAGGGGGCTAATGTTATAAATGCTTCAGAATTAAACACTTACGACTTAATGAATGCGCAAAGTGTACTTTTAACTGAAGATTCGTTAGGACAAATTGAAACTCTTTTAAGAAAGTAAACAATGGGAATCTTAATTAGACCAGTAATTACAGAAAAAGCTACCAGCGATAGTGAGTTAAACAATCGCTTTGCTTTTGTAGTTGACAGAAAGGCGAATAAAGTCGAGATCAAAAAAGCCATTGAAGAGTTATACGGTGTTAATATCGATGCTATTAGAACCATGGTTATGCCAGGTAAAAAGAAATCGCGTAACACAAAAAATGGTGTTGTTTCTGGGAATACCGGAGCATATAAAAAGGCCATAGTTGAGGTGAGAAGTGGAGAAACCATCGACCTATACAGTAATATATAGTCCAAATGGGAGTAAGAAAATTAAAACCGGTTACACCCGGACAGCGTTTTAAAGTAGTAAATGACTTTGCCAATGTTACTAAAACATCTGGTCCTGAAAAGTCTCTAGTAAAAGGTAAATCTAAATCTGGTGGTAGAAATAACACTGGTAAGATGACCATGAGACAGATAGGTGGTGGTCACAAACAGAAATATCGTATTGTCGATTTCAAAAGAGACAAAGATGGTATTCCAGCTACAGTGAAGTCTATTGAATATGATCCAAACCGTACTGCAAGGATAGCCTTGTTATACTATGCAGATGGTGAGAAGAGATATATGATTGCTCCAAACGGTTTACAAGTTGGGCAAGTAGTATTAAGTGGTGCAGGTGTTGCTCCAGAAATTGGAAATACACTGTTGCTTTCTGAAATTCCTTTAGGAACTGTAATTAGTTGTATCGAAATGCGCCCAGGACAGGGAGCTGTGATTTCAAGAAGTGCAGGTTCTTTTGCTCAGCTATCGGCTAGAGAGGGTAAGTATGCCACTATTAAATTACCAAGTGGTGAGTCGAGAATGATCTTAATTACCTGTAGAGCCACAATCGGAGCTGTAAGTAATTCTGATAATGCTCTTGAAATTTCTGGTAAAGCAGGACGTCACCGTTGGTTAGGTAAAAGACCTAGAGTTAGAGGTGTAGCGATGAACCCAGTTGATCACCCAATGGGTGGTGGTGAAGGTAGAGCTTCTGGAGGTCACCCACGTTCGAGAAATGGTATACCTGCAAAAGGATACAAAACTCGTACGCCGAAAAAAGAGTCCAATAAGTATATTGTTGAAAGAAGGAAAAAATAATTAAGATGGCAAGGTCACTTAAAAAAGGTCCATATATACATTATAAGCTTGAGAAAAAAGTTGCTCTAAATGTTGAGTCCGGAAAGAAATCCGTGGTGAAAACATACTCTAGAGCTTCTATGATCTCACCAGATTTTGTAGGACAAACTATCGCAGTGCATAATGGGAGAACATTTGTTCCAGTATTTGTAACTGAAAACATGGTAGGACACAAGCTTGGTGAATTTTCACCGACCCGTACTTTTAGAGGTCATGGGGGTAATAAGAAAGATAAAGGTAAGCGCTAAAATATTATAATATGGGTGCTAGAAAAAGATTAAGAGCAGAAGCTATTAAGGAGGCCAGAAAGACTGTGGCTATGGCAAAATTAAACAATTGCCCTACCTCCCCTCGTAAAATGCGTCTTGTGGCGGATATGATCAGAGGTGTAGAAGTTGAAAAGGCTTTGTTTATGCTAAAGCATAGCGGTAAAGAAGCAAGTGGAAGACTAGAAAAACTGGTTCTTTCAGCTTTGAATAACTGGGAGCAAAAAAATGAAGGTGAGCGCATCGAAGATGCAAGCCTTTATATTAAAGAGATTTTTGTAGATAGTGCAAGAATGTTGAAGAGAATTCAACCCGCTCCGCAAGGACGTGCACATAGAATTCGCAAAAGAAGTAATCATGTAACAGTGATTGTGGATTCTAAAAATACTGCAGGAGAAGAAGAAGTAACAGCTAACGAAAGTAATTCATAATCTAAATGGGACAAAAGACAAACCCTATAGGAAACAGATTAGGTTTTATCCGCGGATGGGACAGTAATTGGTACGGTGGAAGAGATTACGGTGATAAGATTGCCGAGGATGATAAAATCCGTAAATACCTTTATGCTCGTCTGTCAAAAGCAAGTGTAAGCCGAATCATAATAGAACGTACTTTAAAGTTAGTTACTGTAACTATTACTACAAGTCGTCCAGGTATTATTATCGGTAAAGGAGGACAAGAAGTGGATAAGCTTAAAGAGGAGTTGAAAAAACTTACCAATAAGGAAGTTCAAATAAACATCTTCGAAATTAAGCGTCCAGAACTAGATGCAAAATTAGTTGCAGATAGTATTGCCCGCCAGGTAGAAGGAAGGATTAGCTATAGAAGAGCTATTAAAATGGCCATCGCTGCAACTATGAGAATGGGAGCAGAAGGAATTAAAGTTCAAGCTTCTGGTCGTTTGAATGGTGCTGAAATGGCAAGATCTGAAATGTATAAAGATGGTAGAACCCCTCTTCATACTTTTAGAGCAGACATTGATTATGCTTTAACAGAAGCTCATACTACTTATGGTCGTATTGGTTTTAAAGTATGGATCATGAAAGGTGAAGTTTACGGAAAGAGAGATTTGAGTAACCTATTAGGTACTGTAAAAAAAGGATCCGGAAACAACAGTAATAGCCAAGGTGGAAACCGTGGTGGGGCAAGAAGAAAAAGAAAGTAAGACTTGATTAAACGATTGTAATAATATGTTACAGCCTAAAAAGACAAAGCACAGAAAGCAGTTTAAAGGAAAAATGAAAGGTTTAGCCCAAAGAGGTTCTACCATTTCTTTTGGAAGCTTTGCGATTAAAGCACTGGACGAAGTGTTCATTAATTCACGTCAGATAGAAGCGGCTCGTATCGCGGCTACCCGTTATATGAAAAGGGAAGGACAATTGTGGATTAGAATATTTCCAGACAAGCCTATCACTAAGAAGCCTGCAGAGGTAAGGATGGGAAAAGGAAAAGGTGCCTTGGATCATTGGGTTGCTGTTGTAAAACCAGGTAGAATCATCTTTGAATTAGATGGTGTTAATGGTGAAATCGCAAAAGAAGCTTTGCGCCTTGCAGCTCAGAAGTTGCCAGTAAAAACCAAGTTCATTGTAAGAAGAGATTACACTGAAGCATAAACTTTGAAATTATGAAAGCATCGGTAGTAAGAGAAATGACAACTCAAGAAATTATGGATAAGCTAGAAAATGAAAAACTAGCGTATGCAAAGGCGAAAATGGGACATACCATTTCTCCTCTTGAGAACCCACTTACCCTAAAGGATAGCAGAAAAGATATTGCAAGACTCTCTACTGAGTTACGTAATAGAGAGTTAAACGCTGATAAGCAATAATGTTTCTAATGGAAGATAAAAGAAACTTAAGAAAAGAAAGAGTAGGGATTGTTAGTAGCAATAAAATGGAAAAATCCATTACTGTTACTGTTGAAAGAAGACAAAAACACCCTATGTACGGTAAGTTTATTAAGCTTACCAAAAAATTTCACGCTCATGATGAGGACAACCAATGTAATATTGGTGATACCGTAAAAATTATGGAAACACGTCCTATCAGTAAGAGTAAGAGATGGAGATTAGTTGAAATCATTGAAAGAGCTAAGTAATGTTACAACAAGAGTCAAGACTAAGAGTAGCAGATAATACCGGAGCAAAATCTGTTCTTTGTATTAGAGTGCTTGGAGGAACCAAAAGACGTTATGCGTCTGTTGGAGATAAGATTGTAGTTTCTGTTAAAGAAAGTACTCCTTCTGGAAGTGTAAAAAAAGGTCAAGTATCAACGGCAGTTGTTGTTCGTACTAAAAAAGAAGTAAGAAGAGCAGATGGATCTTATATCCGTTTTGATGATAATGCTTGTGTCCTTTTGAATGCTCAAGGTGAAATGCGCGGAACTCGTGTATTCGGACCAGTATCTAGAGAGCTTCGTGACAGACAGTTTATGAAGATTGTTTCACTAGCACCTGAGGTACTATAAATTATTACAGAAATGGCAAAATTTCACGTAAAAAAGGGAGATAAGGTTAAAGTTTTAGCTGGCGAAAGTAAAGGCCAAACTGGAACTATTATCGAAATGCTTCCTGGTAAAAATAAAGCTTTAGTGGAAGGTATTAATGTTATTAAAAAACATGAAAAGCCTAGTGCTACCAATCCTCAAGGCGGAATTATTGAGAAAGAAGCTCCTATTCATCTTTCTAACCTAATGTTAGTAGATCCTAAATCAGGTGATGCTACTCGTACTGGTAGAAAGGCTGATGAAAAAGGAAAGCTTGTAAGATATTCTAAGAAATCACAAGAGATCATTAAGTAATGAGCTACGTACCAACATTAAAGAGCAAATACAAAGACGAATACGTTTCGGCTCTAAAAGAAGAATTTGGTTATACCAATGTAATGCAGGTTCCAAGCCTAGAGAAAATTGTTTTATCTCAAGGAGTTGGTGCTGCAACAGCTGATAAAAAATTAGTGGATCATGCAGTGAATGAAATGACAACCATTTCTGGACAAAAAGCTGTTTCCACAATTAGCCGCAAGGATATTTCTAACTTTAAGTTGAGAAAAGGAATGCCAATTGGCGCTAAAGTAACCCTACGTGGAAATCGCATGTATGAGTTTTTGGAGCGTTTAGTTTGGGCTTCTTTGCCAGCCATTAGAGATTTCAGTGGTATAAAAAAATCTGGATTCGACGGACGTGGAAATTACACCCTAGGAATTACAGAACAAATTATTTTTCCAGAAATCGATATTGATAAAGTAAATCGTATCTCTGGAATGGACATAACATTTGTGACCACTGCTGATACAGATAAAGAAGCAAAGGCACTTTTACAAAAATTTGGTTTACCCTTTAAGAAATAATTATGGCTAAGGAATCAATGAAGGCTCGCGAAGTAAAGCGACAAAAAATTGTTGATAAATACGCAGAAAAGCGTGCAGCATTAAAAGCTGCTGGTGATTATGAAGCACTTCAAAAATTACCAAAAAACGCTTCACCAATTAGATTGCACAATAGATGTAAACTAACTGGTCGTCCAAAAGGATATATGCGTCAATTTGGAATTTCAAGGGTAACATTTAGGGAAATGGCCAACGCGGGTCTTATCCCAGGAGTTAAAAAGGCAAGTTGGTAATAATATGAAGGTTACAGATCCTATAGCAGATTATTTGACACGTCTACGCAATGCGTTGATGGCTGGTCATAAAGTTGTGGAAATCCCCGCTTCCAATATCAAGGAAGAAATTACTAAGATTCTTATGGATCAAGGTTTTATTCACAACTATAAAAGAGAAGAAAGAGGTCCTCAAGGAACAATTAAAGTAGCTCTTAAATACGATAGTATTACAAAAGAGTCGGCTATTCGTTCTTTGGAGAGAGTAAGTAAACCAGGTTTACGTAAATACAGTAGCGGTAAAGATTTACCACGTGTAATCAACGGTCTAGGTTTGGCAATTGTTAGTACTTCTAAAGGAGTAATGACAGATAAGCAAGCTAGAAGAGAGAATGTTGGTGGCGAAGTTTTGTGCTACGTTTATTAATAACTGACAAGAATTATTAAGATATGTCAAGAGTTGGAAACGCACCTATTACATTACCTGCAGATGTTCAGTTGAATATCGATGGTCAAACTGTTACCATTAAAGGTAAACTAGGTGAACTATCTCAAGAATTATCCCCAAGAGTTACATTGAAAAACGAAGAGGGTATTCTTAGCGTAGAGCGTGTAAACGAAGAAAAACAATCTAAAGCAGATCACGGTCTGTTTAGAGCCCTTCTTGCAAATATGATCATGGGTGTTAGCACCGGATGGCAAAAGCAATTAGAATTGGTAGGGGTAGGGTATAGAGCCTCAAACCAAGGTCAAAAATTAGATTTATCCCTGGGATACTCTCACAATATAGTTTTTGAAGTTCCTGCTGAAGTTTCTGTTGAAACTACAAGTGAAAAAGGAAAAAATCCAATCATTACTTTAAAGAGTTATGATAAACAACTTCTAGGAGTTGTGGCTTCAAAAATCCGTTCCCTACGTAAGCCTGAGCCTTACAAAGGAAAAGGTGTGAGATTCGTTGGTGAATACATTAGAAGAAAAGCAGGTAAAACGGCTAGTAAATAATAAGAAATGGCACTTACTAAAGCAGAAAGAAGAATACGTATTAAGAGAAGAATCAGAAAGACCGTTAACGGTACTACTGAGAAGCCTCGCCTATCAGTATTCAGAAGTAATAATGAGATTTACGCTCAAATTATCGACGATGTTAATGGTAAAACATTAACAGCAGCCTCTTCACTTGATAAGGATGTAGAAAAAGGTATAACAAGAATTGAAGCTGCAAAAGTTGTTGGTAAAAAAGTAGCCGAAAAAGCTATTGCTGCAGGAATTGAAACTATCTCTTTTGACAGAGGTGGGTATTTATATCACGGACGTATTAAATCCTTGGCGGAAGGTGCCAGAGAAGGAGGACTAAAATTTTAATATAGAATTATGATCAGAAATCATAAAAATATTAAGCGTGTAAAGCCAAGCGGTTTAGAATTAACTGATAAGCTTGTAGGCATTCAACGTGTAACCAAGGTTACGAAAGGTGGTAGAACATTTGGTTTTTCAGCAATTGTAGTAGTTGGTGATGAAAAAGGTGTTGTAGGACATGGCTTAGGAAAATCTAAAGAAGTTGCTGAAGCTATCCAAAAAGGAATTGAAGATGCTAAGAAGAATTTAGTTCGTATTCCTTTAGTGAAAAGTTCTATTCCACATCCACAAAATGGAAAATTTGGTGGAGCTAGAGTTTTCTTGAGACCAGCTGCTAATGGTACAGGAGTTATCGCCGGTGGTGCAATGCGTGCTGTACTTGAAAGTTTAGGTGTGCATGATGTGTTAGCAAAATCTAAAGGTTCTTCTAACCCTCATAACGTTGTAAAAGCTACTTTTGACGCCTTGTTGAGTTTGAGAGATGCAGGAACAATTGCTAGGACCCGTGGTATTAGCGTAGATAAAGTATTCAACGGTTAAAAAGAATTTAAGCCATGGCTAAAATCAGAGTTAAGCAAGTAAGAAGTAAAATCAATAGACCGGCTAACCAAAAGAAAACTTTGGAAGCATTGGGATTGAGAAAAATAAATCAAGTGGTGGAGCATGAAGCAAGCCCACAAATTCAAGGAATGGTGAGAACAGTTGCTCACTTAGTTGAAGTAGAAGAAGTTAAGTAATTACTTAGATAATATTTATCAAGATGAGTTTAAATAATTTAAAACCAGCTGCAGGCTCTACAAAATCGACCAAAAGGATCGCAAGAGGACAAGGTTCCGGTCATGGTGGTACTGCCACTCGTGGTCATAATGGAGCAAAATCCAGAAGTGGTTATAGTAGAAAGGTAGGTTTTGAGGGTGGTCAAATGCCACTTCAAAGAAGAGTACCAAAATTTGGTTTCCGCAATATGAACCGTGTTGAATATAAAGGTGTAAATCTTGACCTTCTTCAAGGATTAGTGGATAACAAAAAAATTAAAGATACTGTAAGCGTACAAGATTTGCGTGACAATGGTATCGTGAGTAATAATGACCTTGTGAAGATTTTAGGTAGAGGAGAGCTTAAAGCTAAGCTTAGCATAGAGGTTCACGCATTTTCAAAAACTGCCATTGCTGCTATTGAAGCTGCAGGTGGAGAAGCAAAAACTCTATAAGATTATTGAATGAAACGCTTTATAGACACCATAAAAAATATTTGGAAGATTGATGAGTTGAGGGAAAAAATTCTCTTAACTCTTGGTCTTTTATTAATTTATCGTTTAGGTTCCAATGTTGTTCTTCCAGGGATAGATCCTGATAGTTTGGGAAACTTACAAGCCCAAGCTGAAGATGGTCCATTAGGATTGTTGAATGCCTTTACTGGTGGTGCTTTTGCAAAAGCGTCTATTCTTGCACTAGGTATTATGCCTTATATCTCGGCTTCCATTGTTATCCAATTATTGGGAATGGCGGTACCGAGTATTCAAAAAATGCAAAAAGAAGGTGAGAGTGGAAGAAGGAAAATTAACCAAATTACCAGATTCCTTACCATCGCTATTACTGCAGCTCAAGCCCCAGGTTATATTGCTAACCTAATGGCCCAAGGTGTTCAAACAACAACCAGCCCTTCCATGTTTTGGATTATGTCGGTTATTGTTCTTGTAGCAGGTACCATCTTTGCCATGTGGTTAGGAGAAAGAATTACCGATAAAGGAATTGGAAATGGTATTTCTCTACTTATTATGGTGGGAATTATTGCTAGCCTTCCTCAATCTTTTATTCAAGAATTTTCGTCTAAAGTAAATACAGGTGGTGGTTTAGTTCTCTTTATCATTGAAATAGCAGCCTTGCTAATTGTAATCTTATTGTCTGTGGGATTGGTACAAGCCGTAAGAAAGGTGCCGGTTCAATATGCAAAAAGAGCAACAGGTGGAAGAACCTTTACAGGAAATTCAGCACGTCAGTATATTCCATTGAAGGTAAATGCTGCAGGTGTAATGCCTATCATCTTTGCTCAAGCAATTATGTTTATCCCGGTAACGGTATTAAACTTTACAGGGGCAGATAGTGATGGAGCAACAGCTTTTGCAACAACTTTCAGTGATATTCAAGGTTTCTGGTATAATTTCGTATTTGGACTTATGATTATTGCCTTCACATATTTCTACACCGCAATTCAGGTTAATACCAATGAAATGGCGGAGAATTTAAAGAGAAATGGTGGTTTTATCCCAGGTATTAAACCAGGGAAAAGTACAGCAGAATTTTTAGATACAGTATTATCGAGAATAACCTTACCAGGTTCTATATTCCTAGCTTTGCTAGCAATATTGCCAGCATTTGCAATGATGGCAGATGTAAACACCCAGTTTGCTTATTTCTATGGAGGTACTAGTTTATTAATTATGGTGGGAGTAGTATTAGATACACTTCAACAAATTGAAAGCTATTTACTGAATAGACATTATGATGGACTTATGAAGTCTGGAAAACTGAAGGGTAGAACAGGAGCTGAAGTAAGTACACTATAAAAAAGTAGAGTAAAAAAGAGTATGGCTAAACAAGCAGCAATAGAGCAAGATGGATCAATAATCGAAGCATTGTCGAATGCAATGTTCCGTGTTGAATTGGAAAATGGGCATATTATTACCGCTCACATTTCTGGAAAAATGAGGATGCACTATATCAAATTGTTGCCAGGTGATAAAGTAAAATTGGAAATGTCTCCTTATGATTTATCAAAAGGAAGAATTACCTATAGATATTAATTAGATCAGAGAAGAAACTTGAATTATGAAAGTTAGAGCTTCAATAAAAAAGAGAAGTGCCGATTGCAAGATTGTTCGCAGAAATGGCAAATTGTATGTTATCAATAAAAAGAACCCCAAGTTTAAACAAAGACAGGGATAATATTTAACTGAGTTTTTTATGGCAAGGATTTCAGGTATAGACCTACCAAAAAATAAAAGAGGCGTAATCGGATTGACATATATCTATGGTGTGGGAAGGAACCGTGCTATTGATATTTTGGATAAAGCTGGAGTAAGTCACGACATCAAAGTTCAAGATTGGAATGATGATCAACTTACTGCAATTCGTAATGTTATCTCTGAGGAATATAAAGTAGAAGGAGAATTACGCTCTGAAGTACAGTTGAATATTAAACGATTGATGGATATCGGTTGTTATAGAGGTATCCGCCACCGTAGTGGATTACCACTTCGTGGACAGAGAACAAAAAACAATTCTCGTACACGTAAAGGAAGACGTAAAACTGTTGCTAACAAGAAGAAAGCAACTAAATAATAGGAGTTAGTAATGGCAAAGAAAAGCGCTGGAAAGACGACTAAGAAAAGAAAGGTTATTGTTGAGGCTATAGGTGAGGCTCACATTAATGCATCTTTTAACAATGTGATAATTTCACTTACAAATACTAAAGGACAAGTAATTTCTTGGTCTTCAGCTGGTAAGATGGGATTTAGAGGTTCTAAAAAGAACACTCCTTATGCTGCTCAAACAGCAGCAGAAGATTGTGCTAATAAGGCTTTAGAATTAGGTCTTAAGAAAGTAAAAGCTTACGTAAAAGGACCAGGAAACGGAAGAGAATCTGCTATCAGATCCATCCACAATACAGGAATTGAAGTAACAGAAATTATTGATGTTACCCCAGTACCTCACAATGGATGTCGTCCGTCGAAAAGAAGAAGAGTTTAATAATTAAACAAGCTATATAAATGGCTAGATATACAGGACCTAAGACCAAAATTGCAAGAAAATTCGGAGACCCGATTTTTGGTCCAGACCGTTCATTTGAAAAGAAAAACTATCCTCCAGGGCAACATGGCTCTAATAAGAGGAGAGGTAAAAAGTCTGAATACGCTGTTCAGTTGTCTGAAAAGCAAAAGGCAAAATATACCTATGGTATCTTAGAACGTCAATTTGCAAATTTATTTAATAAAGCATCTCGTGCTAAAGGTATTACCGGTGAGGTTTTACTTCAACTTTGTGAGGCTAGATTGGATAATGTAGTTTTTAGACTAGGTATTGCTCCATCTAGGAGTGGTGCTCGTCAATTAGTTTCTCATAAGCATATTACAGTAAATGGTAATTTGGTAAACATTCCATCTTACTCTGTAAAAACTGGAGATGTAATTGGAGTTAGAGAGAAGTCAAAATCTCTTGAAGTAATTAGTAATTCATTAAACACTCGCCAAGATAAATACGAATGGATGGAGTGGAATGAATCTACTATGAGTGGTAAATTCCTAAATGTTCCTCAAAGAGCTCAGATTCCTGAGAATATCAAGGAACAATTAATTGTGGAATTATACTCTAAATAATCAATTTAATAATAACTATTCATTTATTATGGCAATAATAAACTTCCAAAAGCCTGATCAGGTTATAATGAATCACGCTTCCGAAACTGATGGTCAATTTGAATTCAGACCTTTGGAACCGGGGTATGGCTTGACAGTAGGTAATGCTCTGAGAAGAGTTTTACTTTCCTCTCTGGAAGGTTTTGCTTTTACCTCAGTAAGAATTGAAGGCGTAGAACATGAATTTTCCACAATTAAAGGTGTGGTTGAGGATGTTACCGAAATTGTTCTTAACCTAAAACAAGTACGTTTTAAAAGACAAATTGAGGATCAGGATGAAGAAAGAATAAACGTAAGCATCTCTGGTCAGGATAAACTGACTGCTGGAGATCTTGGTAAATTCGTTTCTGGATTCCAAATTCTAAATGCTGACCTTGTGATCTGTAATATGGATCCTTCTGTAAAATTGGAAATGGAATTAACCATTGAAAAAGGAAGAGGATATGTTCCAGCTGAAGAAAATAAAAGAAGCAATGCTGCCCTAGGAACCATCTTTGTAGACTCTATCTATACTCCTATTAAAAATGTGAAGTATAGTATTGAAAACTATAGAGTGGAGCAAAAAACAGATTTCGAAAAGTTGATTTTTGAAATTAATACCGATGGTAGTATTCATCCAAAAGATGCTTTAACCGAAGCAGCAAAAATTCTTATTCACCACTTTATGCTGGTTAGCGACGAGAGAATTACTCTTGAAGATAACAAAGCTGCTGAAGCTGATAAATATGATGAAGAAATTCTTCATATGCGTCAATTGCTGAAAACGAAATTGGTAGATATGGACCTTTCTGTGAGAGCTTTGAACTGTCTTAAGGCTGCTGAAGTAGAAACTTTAGGTGATTTAGTGACTTACACTAAAAATGATCTAATGAAGTTTAGAAACTTCGGTAAAAAATCCCTTACTGAATTGGATGAATTAGTTGAAGTGAAAGGACTCCATTTTGGAATGGATATCTCTAAATATAAATTGGATAAGGAATAATTACCGATGAGACACGGAAAGAAATTTAATCACTTAGGACGTACTGCTCCACATAGAAAAGCGATGTTGGCAAATATGGCTAACTCTCTTATCGAGCACAAGCGCATTAATACTACAGTGGCTAAAGCAAAGGCTCTTAAAGTTTATGTTGAGCCATTAATTACAAAGTCTAAGAATGATACCACCCACAGTAGAAGGGTAGTGTTTAGTTACTTGAAAAATAAATATGCTGTTACTGAACTTTTTAGAGAAGTAGCCGCTAAAGTAGGAGATCGTCCAGGAGGATATACTCGTATTATTAAAACTGGTAATAGACTTGGTGATAATGCTGAAATGTGTATGATCGAATTAGTGGATTTCAATGAAATTTACACTAATGAGAAGAAAGCAGCCGCTAAGAAAAGTACTAGAAGAAGAGGTTCTAAAAAATCTGATGCTTCTAAAGTTGCTCCAAAAGCTGAAGTGGAAACTAAAGAAGCCGAAGATGCTCCTGCAGTTGAAGCAAAAGCAGAAGCGGCTCCAAAAACTGAAAACAAGGAGACAAAGAAGGATGACGGTGATAAGTCTGAATAAATTTGTATCCATAGTGTAGAATATCAGGGATAAGAGCCAAATTGGTTTTTATCCCTTTTTTTTGGTCAATAAAATCCTAAATTTGAATTTTAAAAAATGGCTTACAAAACGATTCAACCAGCGGTAATAATTTTAAAGGATAAAACCATCTTTTGGGGAAAATCCACAGGCTTAAATGGTACAGCCACAGGCGAAGTGTGCTTTAATACTGGTATGACTGGTTACCAAGAGATTTTTACCGATCCCAGTTATCTTGGGCAAATTATGGTAACTACCAATGCGCATATCGGAAATTATGGTGTTAAAGATGATGAAGTTGAATCTGATGACATTAAAATTTCTGGCCTAGTTTGTAAAAACTTTAGTGTCGACTTTAGCCGTCCATCGGGCTCCGGTTCACTTTATGATTATTTTAAAGATCAAAATAAAGTGCTAATCTCCGATGTAGATACTAGAGCCTTGGTAAGACATATTAGGGATAAAGGTGCGATGAACGCCATTATTAGCACAGAAGTAGACAATATAAACGCACTAATGGCCAAACTTGATGCCGTTCCTTCCATGGAAGGTTTGGAATTGTCGAGCAAGGTGGCAACAAAAGAAGCCTTCTTCTTCGGAAATGAGAATTCCGATTTTAAAATAGCTGTTCTAGATCTTGGTATTAAAAGAAATATCCTTAGGAATTTTGAACAACGTAATTGCTATATGAAGGTCTTCCCAATGGATAGTTCACTAAACGAATTATTAGAATGGTCGCCTGACGGAATTTTTATTTCTAATGGACCTGGAGATCCAGGAGCCATGGTAGATACCATAGAAATTGTAAAGGATATTGTGAATTCAGGTCTTCCTGTATTTGGAATTTGCTTAGGACATCAGCTTATAGCATTGTCACAAGGTCTTAAAACCTTTAAAATGCATAATGGACATAGAGGAATTAACCACCCCGTGAAAAATTTAATTACGGGTAAAGGTGAAATTACCACTCAAAACCACGGCTTTGTTGTGGATAGAGAAGCAGTAGAGAATCATAGTAATATTGAACTTACACATATCCACCTCAATGATCAATCAGTAGCCGGAATTAAATTAGTAGATAAACCAGTGTTTTGTGTACAATATCATCCAGAAGCCTACCCAGGACCGCATGATAGTACCTACCTTTTTGATGATTTTGTGGAACAAATGAAAGCTAACAAATCAATAACAGCATAATGGCAGTAATTACAGGTCTTAGAGCCAGACAAATTTTAGATAGTAGAGGAAACCCTACAGTAGAAGCAGATGTTTTTACCGATAGCGGACATATTGGAAGAGCAGCAGTACCTTCAGGTGCTTCCACCGGAATTCATGAAGCCGTAGAGCTTAGAGATAATGATGGTGGCGCATATATGGGAAAAGGTGTTTTGAATGCCGTTTCCAATGTAAATAATGTTATTGCTCCAGAACTTAATGGATTGCAAGTTTCAGATCAATCCCTGATTGATCAAATGATGATCGATTTAGATGGCACAAAAAACAAAAGCAACCTAGGAGCAAATGCTATGCTAGCTGTTTCTCTGGCTGTGGCAAAAGCTGCAGCTCAGGCTCATGGTCAGTATTTACACAATTATATTGGAGGTGTAAATGCAAGAACGCTTCCAGTGCCAATGATGAATATCTTAAATGGTGGAGCACATGCAGATAATTCTATAGACTTCCAAGAATTTATGGTGATGCCCTTTGGTGCTCAAAGTTTTTCCGAAGGATTAAGAATGGGAACTGAAATATTTCACCACTTAAAAAATGTTCTAAAATCCAAAGGTTATTCTACAAATGTAGGAGATGAAGGAGGATTTGCACCAAATATTAAATCTAATGTTGAAGCAATAGAAACTGTCTTACTAGCAATAGAAAAAGCTGGCTATAAACCCGGAGAAGATGTGTATATTGCAATGGATGCCGCAGCTTCAGAATTCTATTTAAAGGATGAAGGTGTTTATCACTTTAAAAAATCAACTGGTGATAAGCTTTCTCCAGCTGAAATGGTAGACTACTGGGCAGATTGGGCGAGTAAATACCCCATTGTTTCAATTGAGGATGGCCTTGATGAAGATGATTGGAATGGATGGAAACAGTTAACGGCAAAAATTGGAAATAAGGTGCAGTTGGTAGGTGATGATTTGTTCGTTACCAATACAGAAAGAGTGCAAAGAGGAATCGATGAAGACACCGCAAATTCAGTTTTAATTAAAGTAAACCAAATTGGAACTTTAACGGAAACTATTAATACAGTTCAACTGGCGCAAAGTAAAGATTATAGCTGTGTAATGAGCCATAGAAGTGGAGAAACAGAAGATTCAACCATTGCCGATTTGGCTGTTGGATTAAATACCGGACAAATAAAAACTGGTTCTGCTTCAAGAAGTGATAGAATGGCAAAATACAATCAGTTGTTGAGATTGGAGGAGTTTCTTGGAGATTCAGCCATCTACCCTGGAAAGAATTTTAAATTTATTAAATAATATAAAAAGACACGAGCATTGAAAATGGAAAGACTAAAGGATCATTTTGCAACCAAAATTGACGAAGCTGTAAAAGAGGTCAAGGATTTTATTGCAGAACATGGTGATGAAGTAATTGGTGAAGTTAAGGTGAGCCAATTGTATGGTGGGATGAGAGGTATTACGGCCCTAATTACCGAAACTTCAAAACTGGATCCAGCTGAAGGTATTCGTTTTAGAGGATATTCAATTCCTGAACTTCAGGAAAAATTACCAAAATATCCTGGCGGAGAACAACCACTGCCCGAAGGAATTTTCTATTTGATGCTTTTCAATGAATTACCAGATGATGATATCGTAAGAAGAGTAAGTAATAATTGGGCGAGAAGAGCAATCATTCCTCCTCATGTATTTAAGGTTATTGATGCATTGCCTAGCCATGCTCATCCTATGACTCAATTTATTATTGGTATAACTGCTCTTCGTACAGAATCAGAATTTCAAAAGGCCTATAGAAATGGTATTCCAAAATCTGAATATTGGGATCCTACCTATGAGGATGCAATGAATTTAATTGCTCGTCTTCCAAGGTTAGCCGCTTATATCTATAGAAGAAAATACCATAATAATGAGCATATAGAGCCAGATTCTAAATTGGATTGGGCAGGAAATTTTGCACATATGCTTGGCTTTGAAAATGAGGAATTCAAAGAACTTTTAAGATTGTATATGACCATTCATGTGGACCATGAAGGTGGTAATGTTTCCGCTCATGCTGTGCATTTAGTAGGTTCCGCATTAAGTGATCCATATCTTTCTTTCCAAGCTGGTATGAGCGGTCTAGCAGGACCACTTCACGGATTGGCAAATCAGGAAGTTATCCGTTGGATTTTTGCAATGCGCGATGAATTAGGTGGTGGACTGCCATCCAAAGAACAAATTGCAAACTATTGCAGAAAGACATTAAATGAAGGAAAGGTAATTCCAGGTTTTGGACATGCGGTTTTAAGGAAAACAGATCCACGATATACTGCGCAAAGAGAATTTGCAATGAAACACATGCCACACGATGATCTATTCCAAATTGTGAGTAGAGTATATGAGGTGGTACCTGAAATATTACAAGCAACAGGTAAAGTGAAAAACCCTTGGCCGAATGTAGACGCACATTCTGGACAGTTGTTAATGCATTATGGGTTAACTGATTATGATTTCTATACAGTGTTGTTTGGTGTTTCTAGAGCCCTCGGAACTTTGTCTAGTCTTATTTGGGACAGAGCCCTTGGCTTCCCAATTGAAAGACCAGGTTCTACTACAACAGAATTATTGAAGGCCAAGTTCGCTGGAAAATAAAATTGAATTGATTTAGTTGAAAATCCCATCCTTAGCGATGGGATTTTCTTTTTAATAGACAATTTGAATTTATGAAATAGACGATAAATTTGAGATTGTTTTAGCTGTATATTCCAAAATGCCCCGAACTTTCAAGCCTTTGAAAAAAAGATACTTAGGCCAGAAAAAAACTTCAACAAAACTATTTGATCAAAAGAAATAATAGCTGTACATTTGCAGCCCTTTTTTAGGTGGAGAACGAGTTCTGAAAAAGGTTTGTAAATCAATAGTCTAACATCTTTCCGTTTGGGTTTTATAATCGTTCTCACCCAAATTGAAATACAAATTGTTTTCTGAATGTCAGAAGAAACAAAAAAAACAGAAGAGGTAAAAGAAACCGAAGCTGTAAAAGTTGAAAATACAGAGGCAGCCGCTGAGGCAGCTCCTGTTAAAGAAGAAGCTACTGAAGCCCCAGCTGCTGAAGTAAAAGAAGAAGTAGCCCCAGCAGTAGAAGCTGAGGAATCTACAGAATTTGATTGGGAGGAATTCGAATCAGGTTTGAAATCTAGAAGTAAAGCAGAACGCGAAGAGCTAACCAAACTTTACGAAGAAACAATTACAACTATCAGCGAAAGTACGATCGCAAATGGTACCGTTCTAAACATGACAGATCGCGATGCTATCATTGATATAGGATACAAATCTGAAGGTGTTGTTTCTTTAAATGAATTCCGCTACAATCCTGACCTAAAAGTTGGTGATGAAGTGGAAGTACTTATCGACAAACAAGAGGATAAGGATGGTCAATTAGTTCTTTCTCACCGTAAAGCCAGATCTATCAAGGCTTGGGATAGAGTTAACGCTGCTCATGATAATGAAGAAATCGTAAACGGTTATGTGAAATGTCGTACTAAAGGTGGTATGATTGTAGACATCTTTGGAATTGAAGCCTTTTTACCCGGGTCTCAAATTGATGTTAAACCTATCCGTGATTATGATGCATATGTAGATAAAACAATGGAATTCAAAGTTGTGAAAATCAACCATGAATTTAAAAACGTTGTAGTTTCTCATAAAGCACTTATTGAAGCTGATCTTGAAGAACAGAAAAAGGAAATAATCGGAAGATTAGAAAAAGGTCAAGTACTAGAAGGAGTTGTAAAAAATATTACTTCTTATGGTGTGTTTATCGATCTTGGTGGTGTAGATGGTTTAATCCACATTACAGACCTAAGCTGGTCTCGTATCAACCATCCTTCTGAAGTTCTTGAGCTAGATCAGAAATTGAACGTTGTAATCCTTGATTTTGATGAGGATAAAACAAGAATTCAATTAGGATTAAAACAATTAGAAGCTCATCCTTGGGATGCTCTTGATAAAGATGTTGCTGTTGGTGACAAGGTTAAAGGAAAAGTAGTAGTAATCGCAGATTACGGTGCTTTTGTTGAAGTGATTCCTGGTGTGGAAGGTTTGATTCACGTTAGTGAAATGAGCTGGAGTACTCACCTTCGTAGCGCTCAAGATTTTGTAAGCGTTGGCGATGAAGTTGAAGCAACAGTACTTACTCTTGATAGAGATGATCGTAAAATGTCCCTTGGAATTAAGCAATTAACTCCAGATCCATGGACTGATATCACTACAAAATACCCTGTAGGATCTAAACATAAAGGCTCTGTACGTAACTTCACAAACTTTGGAGTTTTCGTAGAATTAGAAGAAGGAATTGATGGATTAATCCATATTTCTGATCTAAGTTGGACTAAGAAAATTAAGCACCCAAGTGAATTTACTTCTGTAGGTGCTGTATTGGAAGTTGTAGTTCTTGAAATCGACGTGGAAAGCCGTAGATTAAGCCTTGGACATAAACAAGTTGAAGACAATCCTTACGACACTTACGAAACTCTTCTTGAAGAAGGTAGCGTAATTGAAGCCAAGGTTGTGAACATCGTAGATAAAGGTGCAGAAGTATTATTCGAAAACCTTGGTGTTGAAGCTTTTGTTCCTGGTCGTCATATGGTGAAGGAAGATGGTTCTGAATTAAAGCAAGATGAAATTGCAGACTTCAAAATCATTGAATTCAACAAAGATTCTAGAAGAGTAGTTGCTTCTCATACTGAAATTCACAAAGCTATTAATGCTGAGAAAAATCAGGCTGAGAAAAAGCAAACTAATAAAGCTGTAAAGAAAATTCAAACTAATGTAGAGAGATCTACCTTAGGAGATTTGGATGCTCTTTCCAAGCTTAAAGAACAAATGGAAGAAGACGAGAAGAAATAATTCTCGAATTTCTAATATATCAAACCGCCACATTCCTTTGAATGTGGCGGTTTTTTTTTAAGCCATCTGTACATTTATAGTATTTTAGAGCCCCGCTGTTTCATTATTGGCCTTTTACCATTCATGCGAAATACTGTTTTTTTTCTTTTCCTGTTTTTTCTTTCTCCCCAAAAGGGGAATGCCAATCTCAATATTAAGATCGACAGCCTTCAAATTCTATTGGAGAATTATCAGTCTGAGGATGCCATGAAGGTTGACCTTTTAAATAACATTGGCTATGAATACTGGGTGGTGGACCCAAGCAAGTCTGTACAATTTGGAAATTCAGCTTTAGACCTGGCCCAACGTTTAGAATACCTAGCTGGAATCGCTACGGCCCAAAGAATAATTGGGGTAGCAGATTGGGCTCTTGGGAATTATGATGAATCTCTAACCAAACTTTTTCCGGCACTAGAAAATTATGGAAAACTAAATGACTCCTTAGGCTTGGCAAATATTCTTATGAATATTGGGCTAGTATATGCGGATCAAAAAAACTATCAAGAAGCATTAAAATATTATTTCCAAGGTGAAAAAATATTTAAACAAAGAAATCAATTTAGCCGATTGGCTACTACCAAAACTAAAATTGGGGCAGTTTATACTGAATTAGAGAATTACGAAAAAGCCTTTGAATATTTAACTTCCTCATTGGCCATGCACAAGGAAAGTGGATTTAGATACGGGGTGGCAGAAGCTTCTAATAGGTTGGGCCTTCTCTTTAGAGAAAAAGGCGATTATGAAAATGCCCTAAACTACCTAAATTCCTCCCTGCAAATGAGTATTCAAATCAATGATTTTGAAGGGAAATCGAAAACCCTGGAAAACATCGGTAGTATTTATTTAGTTCAAGAAGATTTTGTAAATGCCGAAATTTTTCTACTGAGAGCCCTAAAAGCGGCAAAGGAGGTTCAATCGAAAAAGTGGTTGAAGGATATCTATTTGGATTTGAAAATTCTTTACCAACAAAAGGGTGAAATTGATAAGGCATTAAATTATTTTGAGCTGCATTCCCAAATGAAAGACAGTCTTTTCGATCAAAAGAAATTAATGGAAATTTCAGCTATTCGTTTGAAATTTGAAATGGATCGCCAAAAAAAGAGCATTGAAATTGGCAAGGAAAGAATACGCCTATTGGAGCAGAAAAAAAGAAATGGACGGCTCTTGATTTACCTTATTAGCAGTCTTTTGATTTTAGCTATTTCCATAGCCTACTTCATTATTCTACGTCAAAAGAATAAAATCAAACTGGAAAAGAAGGAGCAAGAAGAAAAGGAGAAGTTGAACAAATCTAGGGAGGAATTAAACCGGGCGAAATTAGAGAATGCCATTCTTCAAGAAAAGGAATTACAACAAAAGCTGGAATTAAAAAATAAGGAATTGGCTTCCTATACCATAAACTTCATCCGTAAAAATGAATTATTGGATGAGATAAAACAGGAATTAGTAGAGCTAGAAAAAGATGCTTCTGCCGATCAAACGAAAATTCGTAGAATAAAACAGAAAGTGAGCAGTAATACCAATTTAGATAAGGATTGGCAAGATTTTAAAACTCATTTCGAACAAGTGCATACTGGGTTTTTTAAGAATCTAAAAAGCAAACACCCAAATTTAACCTCAGGAGATCTGAAACTCTCTGCCCTTATTCGAATGAATTTAAACCTCAAAGAAAGCGCGGCCATTCTTGGCATCTCGCCAGAAAGTGTAAAAACTTCGAGATATAGATTGCGAAAGAAAATGAACATTCCACAAAGTTCAGACCTTCTAGAATATATTATTGATGCTGGAACTGTTCACAATGAAAATTGATTAAAAAGCTGAAATACAAGTTGTTATTGATTTTTGTCCACCTTTTGTATACCTTTTCAAGGTCTGTTGTTCACCTAATATCTTTTAATAGATTGCCATTGCTGGAAAATTGAACCTAGGTTTGTCTTGTAATTAAGAATTCAAAAAAGACAATTGCAAAAAGCAGGTTTATATATACTAATTATACTTTCCCTTATTATTGAGGGAAATATCCAAAGCCAAACTTGCCCGAGCAGCAATTATAGCATTTCTCGTCAATCCCAAGTAGATAGCTTTCCTTTATTATTTCCAAATTGTAATTCACTACCTGGGGATCTTATCATTAATGGTGATGTTCGTAATTTAGATAGTCTAATTCAAATTGACAGCATTTTTGGTTCACTAAAAGCCATGTCAGCGAATAGCTTAAAGAATTTTTGGGGCCTTAGAAATCTTCGGTATTTGGGAACGGAATTTAATATTTCCAATAATGATTCGCTCATTAACTTTAGGGGTCTAGAAGGAATTCAAAAAATCAGTTATTTGAATATTGCAGGAAATGCTTCATTAAAAAACTTAAGGGGCTTAGATAGTTTAGAAGACATCATCTCTCTTTACCTTGTAAATAATGCTAGTTTGGATAGCTTAAGTGGTTTAGAATCAATAGATAATATTTGGAATATTTTTATTGTTCTCGGTAATAGTTCACTGCGAAGTTTAAAAGGCCTTAACAATATTTTTATTGAAAGTTTAAGTGTTGTAAACAACGATTCCTTGAAGAATTTGGAAGGATTGGATGACAATATCCAACTAGGTAGAAGCCTAACCATTAACGGGAATGATGGGCTTCTTAATTTAAAGGGATTGGAAAATTTTAGTTCTATTCCCGGTTCATTACAAATTAGTGGAAACTCTAAAATTCAAAACCTTGTAGAATTAGCTGCTCTAAAGTATGTGGGTGAAAGTTTGACCATAGCGGCGAATCAATATTTGCTTTCCCTTGCAGGTTTGGATAGTTTGGAGAAAGTGGAATTCGTACTCGGTATCTCAGACAATAATAAATTGCCTTCTTTGGATGGTTTGTATAGTATTGATTCTATTGGTCAATCTTTAAGCATTCGTGGGAATGATTCTTTAACATCTCTAAATGCACTTTCAAATTTGAAGTTTGTTGGTGGTTCACTGCTAATTTGGGATAATGACCAGCTTCGCAAATTAAATGGGCTAGATTCATTGCAAAAAGCAGGGGGATTGAATATTAGGGCAAATAAAAAGCTAAATAGCCTTTGGGCTTTGAGGAAATTAAAATGGATATCGGGTGAAGTGAGATTGGCAGAAAATGATAGCCTCTCAACTTTAAAAGGATTGGATAGTGCTGATTTTAGCACGGTAAACCCGCTTTTTATTTATGACTCTCCAGTATTGGAAATATGTGCCGTAAAGAGTGTTTGTGACTACCTGGCTACTAATAAAATTGCATATATTTTAAACAATGCCCCAGGCTGCAATGATACTATTGAGGTTCAAAATAAGTGTGCAAGTATTGGGTTAAATGAAAAGGAAAGCCTAGACTTCACCATTTATCCTAATCCAAGTTCCTCAGGATTTAGCCTTGAAATTGATTCATATTTAGATTTTCCCATTACCATGTATGTTTATGATTTAAATGGTAAGATGATCCACAAAAGTAAAAGGATTTATAGCCATCGATTTAAACAAACTGATTTAGGACTAGAAGCAGGGGTATACCTAATAAAGCTAAGTTCAAATTCCAAAACCCATTTTAGAACCCAAAAATTATATATACAATAAATTAAATTAAACCATGATGAAGTTTAAAAATTACGCCGCAGTACTTTTCATACTCAGCCTCATTAGTTCTTGTACTAATGATGTTAAAGAAACCGACCCGGTAGATTTATGTGCAGACAAACCTGTATTAGTTTTAGTGTCCACTACAAATACAGCTTGTGGGCAAGATATTGGCGCCATAACCGTAAATGCAACTGGTGGAAATGGAAGTTTAAGCTATTCCATTGATGGAGGAAATAATTTCCAAGCTAGTGGAGATTTTACGGGTTTAGCGGCCAACAGTTTCACCATCATCGTTAAGGATGATAATGGATGTACAGATGAATTGGAAGCCATAATTGGAAACGACGATGGTGTTAATTTTTCCTTGAATAAAGTTGATGCCGGTTGTGGAAGCTCCAATGGAGTAATTAATGTAAATGCCAGTGGTGGGGCAAAACCTTATTCATTCAAACTAGGAGCAACAGGAACCTATCAATCAGATAGTAGCTTTTCTGGCCTTGCCGCTGGTGACTACGAAGTGTTTGTTAAAGATAATTCGAACTGTGAAAGTAGCCAGACCATAAATTTAAATTCAGGGATTGCCTTTCAAAAGGTGAAAACCATAATTTCCTCTAATTGTGCGGTTAGTGGTTGCCATAGTGGTAGTGTTTTTCCGAATATGACAGTGGATGCAAATATTCAATCTCAGGCAGCAAGGATTAAGGCCAGAACGAGTGCCACAACCATGCCTCCCTCAGGTTCTGGATTTAGTTTAACTCAACAGGAAATTGATGAAATTACTTGCTGGGTAGACGATGGTGCTAATTTATAATCCACAAAAGGATGAAAATTTCCCTGACCAGAATTTCAATAATGTTTTGCATATGCCTTTTATTGGGGATTGCAATAGACAGGATAGGCACTTCTAGTAATGTTTGGCCAAAAAAAGAATCTAGAGATCAAGCTTTATTATTACTGGATTTAAGCAATCCAGTAGATATTTCTTCAGATGATTTGCTCAATAAATGGCTGAATGTGGAAGGGGAACTTAGAGATATCCAAATTGATAATGATGGTTTAATAGTTTTCAAAATCAATAGTCCGATCCAGTCAAATGGCTTAAAATGTTTTTTTAGTGAGAATATTAAATCTCAAGACTTGGATCAGTTGTTTTCAAACCAGAAGATAAAGCTTAAAGGACTTTGCCGCAGAGTAGGGAATAATTTGGTCCTGGTAGATTGTGAATTAATATAAAATGATTTTTTCGATTGATTTTGCGGTAGGTTAATCGGTAGGCTTTCGGGCCAAATTTGCGGAACCACTACCTTCCCTTAGTGGTTCCGTTTTTTATTTTTATGTAATTTTAAACCCATGATTGTGAAAACCAAGACTTTATTTTTTTCAGTTTTAGTCCTAATTATTGCAGGAATCTTTCCTTCATGCGAAAAAGAAGAAATATCAGAAGCCCTTGAAAAGGAGGAATTGCAAATTAAAATGACCTCTGATGCAGAATGGGGACTTTACCTTTCTACTTCCGCAGGGAAAACCATTTATATGTATTCGAGAGATTTAGAAGGAATCAGTAAATGCGAAGGAGATTGTTTGGATGAATGGGAACCCGTGGGAATAACCGCCTCTTTACCAGATAGTGCAAGCAATGAGTTTGGATTATTAAGAAGGGATGATGGATTTGTGCAGCTGAGCTTTAAAGGTTGGCCACTTTATACCTATAAACAAGAGTCGCAAAATGAAATTTCGGCGGATAATAAGGATGGTGAATGGTATTTGGCAAAACCAGATTATAGTTTGTTTATCGGTTTAAAAACCGTGGATGGGGAAGAGAAAAAGTTCCTAATCGATGAAAATGGACAATCCGTATATTACAAATCTGATGACGCTGTGAATCAAAGTTCTTGTACTACAGCCTCCTGTATTCTAAAATATCCTCCATTAAAACTAAAAGCTTCCATTTTTCCTTCCATTTTAGATGCTAGTTTAGTTCAAAATTTAAGTAGGAATGATTCAATACCACAGTCAAGTTATAAAAACAAACCCCTGTATACGCATTCCTTAGATGGTAGAGGAGAAGCTAGCGGTCAAGGATTTTTAGGAGTATGGTTTGTTATGGAAGATTCATTTTTTTAAAATTCTAAGTCTAGGCTTAATATATTTGTGATAATATTAGGCCTATGCAAATTCAAGATATTATTTCTCATTTGGAGACCTTGGCTCCACCCTCACTCCAAGAATCTTATGATAATTCGGGGCTAATTGTGGGTGATAAATCCACAAATGTTTCCCAGGTATTAATTTGCCTGGACATTACGGAAGAGCTTATCCAAGAGGCAATCGATAAATCCTGTAATTTGATAATTGCTCATCATCCCATAATTTTTTCAGGTATAAAGAAATTGAATGGTAAAAACTATGTGGAGCGATGCATCATAAAAGCCATCAAAAATGATATAGCGATTTACGCTATTCATACCAATTTAGACAATGTTTTAAATGGAGTGAATTTTGAAATTGGCAAAAGATTGGGTCTAAAAAACATGAAAATTCTGGACCCCAAAGCAAAAACACTAAAGAAGTTAGTAAGTTTTGTTCCCACTGGACATAAGGATGAAGTTTTAAATGCTCTTTTTGCGGAAGGCGCTGGAGTATTAGGAAATTATTCTGAAGCGAGTTTTCAAAGTAAGGGAATGGGCACCTTTAAAGCGAATGAAGAGGCAAAGCCCTTTGTTGGGAAAAAGGATCATAGACATGAAGAAGAAGAAATCAGGATTGAGGTTTTATTAAAGTCAAGTTTGGAATCGAAAGTGGTAAATGCACTTTTAAAGGCACACCCCTATGAAGAGGTGGCCTATGAGATTTATGCCATTGAAAATAAGGATAATACTATTGGTTCTGGGATGATAGGTGAACTGGAAGAAGAAACAGATGCATTGGAATTCCTTCAAAATATAAAAAAGGTAATGGCTGCTGATTGCTTGAGGTTTACCAATATTCACAAAAAGAAAATAAAGAAAATTGCTTGGTGTGGAGGGTCAGGAAGTTTCCTGCTTTCCAAGGCTATTGCTGCTGGTTCAGATCTTTTTATGAGTTCAGATTTTAAATATCATCAGTTTTTTGATGCTGATAATCAAATTATTATAGCTGATATTGGACATTATGAAAACGAACAATACACCATCAACTTGATTGCTAACGAACTAAAGAAAAAATTCAGTACTTTTGCATTTCTTTTAACGGATACGAATACAAACCCGATTAATTACTTATAATCTTTATGGCCAAGGCTAAAGAAGTAACAGTTGAAGATAAATTGCGCGCTCTATACGACCTTCAACTAATTGATTCCAGAATAGATAAAATCAGAAACGTTAGAGGTGAATTACCTCTAGAAGTTGAAGATCTAGAAGATGAGATTGCTGGCTTGCAAACTCGATTGGAAAAATTGAATGGTGAGGTTTCAGAATTAGAGACCGAAATCAAATCGAAAAAGAACCTAATTAAGGAATCTCAAGAGAAAGCAAAAAAATACGAAGAACAACAAAAGAATGTTCGTAATAATCGTGAGTTTGATGCGCTTTCTAAGGAAATTGAATTCCAACAATTAGAAGTAGAATTAGCTGAAAAGAGAATTAAAGAATTCAAAGCTAAAATTGACAATAAGAAAGAGGTAATCGCTGCTTCTCAAGAGAAATTGGATGAGAGAAACTCTCACCTTTCTTTTAAAAAGGGTGAACTTGAAACTATTTTGAAAGAAACTCAAGCCGAAGAAGATGCACTAAATGCAAAATCTGCTGAGTTTGCAGAAAAAATTGAGGAAAGGTTAATAAACGCCTATAAAAGAATTAGAGGAAGTGCTAAAAATGGACTTGCTGTTGTTCCCATTGAAAGAGGAGCATCTGGTGGTTCTTTCTTTACCATTCCTCCTCAAAGACAATTGGAAATTGCCTCTCGTAAAAAGGTAATTACCGATGAGCATTCTGGAAGGGTTTTGGTAGATCCTGAATTGGCTCGTGAAGAAGAAGAGAAAATGTCTAAGATCTTTGGCAAGTTCGCCAAGTAATTTGATATTTGAAAAATAAAATGAAAAGGGATCACGTTGATCCCTTTTTTTATGCTCCTAAATAATGTGTAAGCACCTTTACCTCCTTTTTATTTCAATCTTAATAAGCCTAGCTGGCAAGTCAAATGCCCAGTATATTGAGATGAATGAAAGTTTGCAACATGCTTTGGGATTGGTGATGGAATTGAAATTAACCAAAGCTACCGCTCTAACTGACTCTCTCTCAAAAATTCAAAAGGAGAATAAAGGGATTGCCTATATTAAAGCTATTATTGTTTCCAATAAGCTTTTACTACAAGAGGATAAGAATGAATTTGATGCCAAAAGGGAAAGCCTAGAAAAGTTTATTGAGGAAATTTCCAAGGTGAGCGATGATGACCCTCAAAAAAGAAAAATGATGGGGGAAATTCATTTGGCAATAGCCATTCTCCATGCAAAATATCAAAATAATATTCGAGCTGGTTTACAATTCTTTACGGCCTATAATCTGCTGAAAGATAATTTTGAAAAATTCCCAAATCATCACCCAAACTACATAGCCCTTGGGGTTTTGTATTCCGCTATTGGATCCCTGCCAGAAGGTTATCAATCCATCGCTTCTTTATTTGGTATGTCTGGTAGCGTGGAAGAAGGTATGGCATTGGTGCACAAAGGCTATTGGCGGACTATCTCCGAAAAAGAAAATAGATTCTATAGGGAATATTACGGATTTATTTATGCCTATTCTGCCTTTACAATACAAGGAAGAACTGATGTTTCACTTAGCTCCCTGGCCATTAATTTTAAAAAGGGTAGCAATTTAATTTACCTCCAAAGTCTTATTGATATCCAAAAAGGGCAAGCTCATAAAGCCTATAATTATTTGCAAAAAAGACCGAAAGGGGATGAGTATGAAGATTACCCTTTTATGGATTACCATACAGGGAAGGTAGCCATCGCATTCTCCACCGATACAGCTAAAATTTACCTTAAGTCTTTTTTAAAAAATACCCCTGATGACTATTATATTAAATCAGCCTATAGATATTTATCTTGGTGTGCAATGCTAGAAGGAGATAAAAAGGCACTTGACGATTATCGAAAATTGGTGCTAACAAAAGGGAGTTTGAAAACGGGAGCCGACAAACAAGCTCAAAAAGAGGCGGAATCAAATTTTAATGAAGTACTGATTCGTGGAAGAATTTTGTTCGATGGTGGAAGGTATAAAGATGCTATTAAATATATGATGGCTCAAAGGTCGAAGGTGAAGGCTTTTAATCAAAAGGATAAATTGGAATTTCATTATCGATTAGGAAGGATTTATCAAGAAGACAAACAAAATTCATTGGCTATTAGGGAGTTTGTAGATGCTTTAGGGCTGGATATAAGTGAAAGCTCTTTTGCCCAAGGAAATAGCGCTCTTCAACTAGCAAGAGTTTATGAAGAACAGGGAAATAAGGATTTGGCAAAAACATATTATGAAAAAACGCTGAGTATACAAGGCTTCCCATTTTATGAAGGCCTGCACCAGCAGGCAAAAGCCGGCTTAGATAGACTTTAATTTTATTCTAAAAATATACTTGTTAAATTAACAGCCTCAAAAAATTATATGAACGCTTTTCTCACCATGATTTGGGATTTCCCAAAAGGACTTGATTTCGGATTCTATACTCTTAGAATTTATAGTCTTTTATTCGCCCTAGCCTTCATCATTGGCTACCAAATAATGAAACGCATTTTTATTAAGGAAAAGGTTTCCTTGGAAAAACTAGAATCCCTAGTGATCTATATGGTAGTAGCCACTATTATTGGAGCCCGTTTAGGTCATGTGTTTTTCTATCAATGGGATCACTATTCCCTTCATCCCATGGAAATATTGAAAGTTTGGGAGGGTGGATTGGCAAGCCATGGTGCAGCAATAGCCATTGTAATTTCTGCCTATCTATACAGCAAAAAGGTTTTTAAAGACCCCAAAAGAACGCTTTGGATTTTGGATAGACTGGTTATTGTGGTAGCAATAGCCGGTTGTTTAATTCGACTTGGAAACTGGTTTAATAGTGAGATTTATGGGGATATGGGTAATTCTCAATTTGAAACGGTTTTCACTGAACCGATGAGAGAAAGAATGATGGCCTATTATCCTGAAGATATTGAATCAATAAAATTTGAAAAAACTGGAGAAACACTGGAAACAGATAGTCTTCAAATGCCAATATTGAAAATGTCCATTCTTTTTGTAAACGCAGATTTAAATGGAAATAGGGATAAACTTTCGCATCTGGTGAGGAATAGAATGAGGTTGAATTTGGAAAATATGAGCCATCAGAATAAAAATATTTTGATTCCCGCCGATTCCTATTTAACCTGGGATTCATATAATTCCAACCTAGCAAGCATAGAAGTTCTTGGAATACCACGATACCCCAGTCAGATTTATGAAGCCCTTGCCTATTTAATGGTCTTTATTATTCTTTTCGCCTTATTCCAAAAAACTGTTTTTGCCAACAAACGAGGATTCCTTTTCGGAAGTTTTTTACTCTTGGTTTTTGGTTTTCGATTCTTTATCGAATATCTAAAAGAAAATCAAGTGGATGCCGAAGCGGCATATGCAATCAATATTGGTCAATACCTCAGTATACCCTTAGTAATTATTGGTTTGTTTTTTATGATAGCAGCCAAAACACAGAAAAATGAGTAGTATTAAAAAATCATTAATCTTTATAGCCATCGCTTTATTTGTAGGATGGTTGTTGGTTTCCTTTTTTCCTTTTGGAGGTGAGACTAGAGTTTTAGATAGCGATCCTAGTAATTCTGTGAATACCTATGAACCTAAATTTAAGGACGAAGGAGATTTGAAGTTTTTAAATAGTAAGGATAGTATTATAGTTCAAATTGATATAGAAATAGCAGATACGGAGGAGGATATTGGCTATGGCCTGATGTACCGAAAAGAAATGGCAGAGAGATGTGCAATGCTTTTTTTAATGGAAGAAGAAAAGGAACAGTCATTTTGGATGAAAAACACCTTTATTCCTTTGGATTTTGTTTTTGTAAATAAGAAAAATGAAATTGTAGATATAGCAGAAAACAATAAGGCATTGGATGAAACTCCTGTAGAATCTAAAATTCCTGCCCAATTTATTTTGGAGTTGAATGCCGGTTTTGTAGAAAAATACGGCCTTAAAATTGGTGACAAAATAGCCTATACAAGAAATTAAGGCTTTATTCGCCCTCCACTAAAAAAGTGCTTTTTAAAATAATTTTCTTCCAGATTACTAATCATAACCCCTTTACTACTGCTGGCGTGGACAAATTTTCCATCAGAAAGATATAGTCCTATATGATCTATATTTTTAGATCTAATTTTAAAAAACACTAGGTCTCCCTCTTTTAAATCCTCTTTTGCAATGGCTATCGTTTCTGTATAAATATCCCTTGCTCTTCTATTCTTAAAATCCATTTGGTAAACCTCCTTATAGATTTGGATTACCAATCCCGAACAATCTACACCTCGGGTGCTCATTCCTCCCATTCTATGGGGTACGCCTTTCCATTTTTCGATAAAAGCATATAATTCCTCATTCCTCTGTTTTTCTGAATTGGGTTCTTTTAAAGTAGCGGGATTTTCTGATTTACCATCTTTAATTTTGGGTATCCTTCTTTGCTGGACCTTAGAAGCTTTCTCCCTTTTACCCACTTTTTGGCTAGATCCGCAGGAACTAGTAAATGCTAAACATAGTATCCAAAGTGGAATTAAAACTATTATATGCCTATGGTTTTTCATTCTTACATAGATAGAAAAAACTAATATGGGCCCAGAGCTACATTTTCTATATTTATAAAAGGACTTTCCAACAAAAAGGCCAGCATATAGCTGGCCTTTGCAAATTGATTACGGTAGGTAATTATTTTGCTTTTTGCATTGGATTTTTTGAGGTTCTTCTTCCTGATCTTTTGTATAATTTAAATCGATCTGCCTCCACTTGTTCTGGCCAGAAGTTATTTTCTCTATCTGTGTCTGCTGTCTCTAAAAAAGGATCTAGCTCAATTTTCACTACTTCCTTTTTAAAGGCAAATGTTTTGGTAAAAGCAACTTCGTGTTTTAGCCATACCTCGGCAGGTATTCTCAAGGTTTCTTTGCTACCATCCTTAAAGGTAAATTCCAAAATTACAGGCATTATCAGCCCTCCAATATTGTTAAAATCAATCTCATAGAAATTGTATCCACCTTCCAAGAGTTTCTTTTCTTCTTCGGATAAAGAATTTTTATAAGCTTCATACTTTTTTCGATCGGCTTTAAAAACGGTCCAGTCATCATTTTGATTGTAAAAATCATTCATTTCTGGAAATTCGTCGGAATAGTGGTTTCCTTTAAATTCCTTTTTATTTCTCTGGTTTCCAATAAAACTCTCTGTGGTTTTATTGGCTTCTGATCTTTTCACCTCATTATCCACATCCGGATTAGCGGTTTCAAACTGATACCAATTCACATCACTTAGTGCTATGTCGGTATGATCTGTTGTATAAAACCAACCTCTAAAAAACCAATCTAAATCAGTCCCCGAGGCATCCTCCATAGTTCTGAAAAAATCTGCCGGAGTAGGGTGTTTAAACATCCATCTTTGGCAATAAATCTTAAATGAATAGTCGAACAACTCTCTGCCCATAACAGTTTCTCGAAGAATGTTTAAAGCTGTGGCAGGCTTTCCATAGGCATTATTTCCAAATTGTAATATAGATTCCGAATTGGTCATTATTGGCATTTGTAAGCTTTTATCCGCCTTCATATAATCTACAATCTTATAAGCTGGGCCTCTTCTAGAAGGATAGTTTTCTTCCCATTCCACTTCCGTCAAATATTGAACAAAGGTATTGAGGCCTTCATCCATCCAGGTCCATTGTCTTTCATCAGAATTTACAATCATAGGAAAGAAATTATGTCCCACTTCATGAATTATCACCCCTATCATTCCATATTTGGTGCTTTTGGAATAAGTGCCATCAGCTTCTGGCCTGCCGCCATTAAAGCAAATCATTGGGTATTCCATGCCAATTCTATTGGTATGTACTGAAATGGCTTTTTCGTAGGGGTAGTCGAAGGTGTATTTACTGTACACTTTTAAAGTGTGGGCCACAACTCTTGTTGAATATCTTTCCCAAAGTGGATTTCCCTCCTTTGGGTAATAGGAGACGGCCATTACTGTACGATCTCCAAATTTTACTGCCATGGCATCCCAAATAAATTTTCTAGATGAGGCAAATGCAAAATCTCTCACATTTTCTGCTTTAAAATGCCAAGTTTTCTCTTCCTTGCTTTTATTCTTTTCAGCCTTTTTGGCCTCTTCCTCAGTTACTATGAATACTGGGTTTTCCGTATCCTCACTGGCCTTTTTCCAACGTTCTTTTTGCTTTTCGCTTAATACCTCATCTGGGTTTTGAAGGGTGCCCGTGCTGCCAACAATATGATCAGCAGGTACAGTAAGGCTTACATCATAGTCACCAAAAGGAAGTGTAAACTCACCACGGCCTAAGAACTGTTTATTTTGCCATCCATCAACATCATTGTAAACCGCCATCCGTGGAAAAAACTGAGCTATGGTATATAGGTAGTTATCCTCATCTTTGAAATACTCGTAGCCAGATCTACCTCCAATCTGCATTCTATCATTAATATTATACCACCATTTTATTTTTAGAACCTTAGATTCACCCTTCATTAATGGTTTATCCAAATTAATTCTCATCATAGTATGGTTGATGAAAAATTCAATGGCATCATCATTAGCATCTTTTACATACTCTATTTTAAATCCTCCATCAAAATCATAAAATAGATATTTCAAATCCCTATAAGACATGGATTTGTTTATTCCTCCAGTTTTTATTTTTTGTGTTTCACTGTCCTTAGCACGCATATTTTGGTCTAGCTGTAACCATAGATATTCCAAGGGATCAGGTGAATTATTGGTATAGGTGATAATCTCCTCACCATAAATTCTTTGTTTATCATCATCCAAACGAATATTCATTTTATAGTCAGCCTTTTGCTGATAATAAAAGGAGCCGGGAGCACCGCCACCTGTTCTGTACATATTAGGGGTAGGAAGTTCCTCGTAAAGCTGCTTGAATTTGCTTTGATTGGTATTTTGAGCGAATATGCTTCCTATAGAAAAAAGGAGAATAAAGCTTAAAGATAAATTTTTGATCATGTATGGATTTTATAAAAATGCCTGTAAATATAAGCTCTTAAAATAAAAAGGGAAATAATAACTAAATGCCTTAAAATAAAAGGATTGTAGGCTATAAAGGACTAGCCTAACCGAAGATAGGAGGAAGGTTTTTGATTAACATTATAAAGGCCAAGCCAAATCCTAATCCGGAAAAGAAAATATTCCAATCTCTGTTTTTAATATTTAATACCACCTGTCCTAAAAATATGACCACTAAAAAACAAGCGAAAATTAATACCTGCCCCAGTTCTATTCCTAGGTTGAAAGGCAAAAGTGCAGACCAATATCTATTTTCACCCATAACCAACATTTCATAATAATTGGAAAACCCTAAACCATGGATGATTCCAAACAAAATAGAAATCCAATATTTCCCTTTGGATTCTGGATTAGGTCCAAACTTGCTGAGGTTTAGAATGGCAGTGAACAAAATGGTAAGAGGAATTAAAAATTCTATCAATTCACTATCTATACTTACCATATCAAAGGAGGCGAGGGTTAATGAAAGGGAATGGCCAAGACCAAATAAGCTTACGGCAATTAGCATTTTTAGCCAATGCCTAGGCCTGTGTGCAGCGAGAAGAACAATTATAAAAATCACATGATCTAGTGCCTCTATATTAAGAATATGCTCAAAACCAAGCCTTAAATAAGAATTAAATGCACTCATTTTATGTCAAAAGTTTTTTGAGTTGAAGTAGGGGTGAAGTAATCAGAATAGGTTTCTTTATCTACCAAAAAATTTACAATATTCGACTGATCTTCAAACTGATCAAATAATACGGTTTGACTTATTTCATAGGCTTTGCTGAGTTTAAAATCTTTGATTTCAAGATAAATAAAAGTGATATCATACTCCGTTTCTTCTCCTATAAGGGTGCAATTCAAAGTTTTATTATTCTCTAGGTCTTTGATTTTGAAATTGCTGCGGACATATTCACCAATTTGTTCAGACTGCAGTTCGGATAATTCATCTCCTATCAAGATTTCTTCTCCTATGGCCTTGCCTAAATCGTCGGTAAAAAGTTTCACCGTTATTTCCAATAGTTGCTCTTCTTCATTATGCCTTAATTGGGTTATTGAGGCATGAAAAGGATGTAAAGCAAAACCAAGGTTTATATATGAAACAATCAATAAGATTGCTATTTTAACCGTCTTCATTTTAGTAGCTTTAGCCAAAATTTTATGGTTTTAATTGATTCCTTGCGGGTAATGATTCAAAACCAGATCATAAAACTAAACAGATGAAATTTAGATTACTACTTATTTCGATATTATTTACTCAAATATTATCAGCACAAGAATTTAAGAATATAGAAATTGGAAGCTCAGAAATTAAAAGACGTGGTTTATGTGAACCTTCTATTGTGGTTAGCAAAAAGAACCCAAAAATAATTGTGGCTGCAGCCATCTTGGATCAAGTTTTTTATTCAAATGACGGCGGACTAACATGGACAAATGATACTATTAAATCTAGCTATGGAGTTTGGGGCGACCCTGTTTTAGTTTCTGGCCCAGAAGGGGAGATTTACTTCCTCCACCTTTCTGATCCAACAGGAAAAAACTGGATGAGTGAGGAAATATTGGATCGTATTGTTTGCCAAAGAAGCGATGACGATGGCAAAACATGGAATAATGGTGGCTATATGGGCCTTGCACATCCCAAGGATCAGGATAAACAATGGGCAATTACCAATTTAAAAACAGGAAGCATTTATAGTACCTGGACTCAATTTGATAGCTATGGAAGTAAGGATAGTAGTATGGAAAGCAATATAATGTTTTCTAAATCTGTGGATAAAGGTGAAACTTGGTCTGATGCAGTGGATATTAGCGAAATTCCAGGTGGCTGCTTAGACGATGATAATACAACAGAAGGTGCTGTCCCTGCTGTGTCTCCCGAAGGTGATATTTATGTTGCCTGGTCTAATAAAGGAGAAATATTTTTTGATAAATCTGTAGACGATGGTAATACTTGGTTAGAGCAAGATCGTGTTGTTGCCCAGCATCATGGGGGATGGGAAATTGAAATTCCCGGATTACAAAGAGCCAATGGTATGCCGGTTACCGTTTGCGATGTAAGCGATGGTCCTCATAAAGGAAATATTTATATCACTTGGGTGGATGATAGAAATGGTGATTATGATGTATGGCTAATTATTAGTGCCGATAAAGGGGAAACTTGGTCGGAGCCAAAAAGGATTAACAATGATAGCACTAATAAGGATCAGTTTTTCTGCTGGACAAGCTGCGATCCTATTACCGGTTATTTATATAGCATTTTTTATGACCGAAGAAACTATGATAGCCTCGAAACGGATGTGTATATGGCCATAAGTAAGGATGGAGGTGCAAGCTGGGAGAATATCAAAATTAGCGAAAAGCCATTTACACCAAGTAAAAAAGTCTTTTTTGGAGATTATAATAATATTGATGCTTATGATGGTATTATTAGGCCCGTTTGGACCAGAATGGATGGCACTAGAATGGGGATTTGGACCGCAATTATAAATGATAAAGAAGCTAAATAATGAGACTGCTTATTGTTAGTACTAGTAAAATATACGGTAGTGAATACATGGAATACCTTCTTGATGAATTGGAGGATTTCTATAAAAACACCAATGAGATTTTATTTATTCCCTATGCTCGACCTTCAGGGATTTCATTTGAAGAGTATACTAGTTATCCCAAAAAGGCATTTGCAAAAATCGGAAAAGTGGTGAAGGGAATTCATGAGTTTGAAGACCCTAAAAAAGCAATTAAAAATTCTAAAGGGATTTTTACCGGTGGTGGAAATAGCTTCGTTTTGCTAAAAACTCTTTACGATCTTGATTTGATAGACTGCCTTGCAGATCAGGTAAAAGGAGGAACAGCCTATATGGGTTCTAGTGCAGGTAGTAATATTGCCGGGATGAGCATTGGCACCTCCAACGATATGCCTATTGTTTATCCACCAAGTTTTAATGCCTTGGCTTTATTGCCCTTTAATATCAATCCACATTATTTAGATCCAGACCCGGATTCTAAGCATCAAGGGGAAACCAGAGCAACCCGTATTGGAGAGTTTCATCATTATAATTCACAAAAAGTTGTAGGATTAAGAGAGGGAAGCTGGTTGAGGTATGAGGGTAATAAGCTAATATTAAAGGGAAACTTAGCGGCTAGAATATTTTCTAAAAATGAGGAAACTGTGGAAATGCAGCCAGGGGATTTAAGTATTCTATTAAAAGGGTGAAGGAAATTGTAGCAGATATAGTTGAGGATCTCAAACTTTTGTCATCCGAAAATCATAAAAAAGGCTTTGCTCATTTTAAAATAGAAGATAGCACCGCCCTGGGAGTAAGCATGCCTCGAATTCGAGAATTGGCAAAAAGGATAGGGAAAGATGGTGAATTGGCCAATGAATTATGGAATACCCAAGTTCATGAATGTAAATTACTAGCAACCCTAGTTGCCAATCCTAAAACTTTTTCACAATCTGAGGCGGATCAATGGGTTTTAGATTTTTATTCTTGGGATATATGTGATCAGGCAAATAGCAATCTGTTCAGAAAAACGAATTTTATTTGGGAAAGCATTTTTGAATGGATTAAATTGGAAGGCGAATTTCAAAGAAGAGCAGGTTTTGCAGGATTGGCAGTTTTAGCTGTTCACCATAAAAATGCAGATGACCAGCTTTTCCTGAATAGTTTGGAATGCATAGAAAAATATGCTACCGACAATAGAAATTTTGTGAAAAAGGCTATTAATTGGTCCATTAGGGAAATGGGAAAAAGACGAATAAATCTTCATCAACCCTGTATCGATCTTTGTTATAGATTAGCCAATATTGATTCTCCAGCAGCCAAATGGATAGCTACCGATGCTTTGAGAGAATTGCAAAGTGAAAAAGTATTAAACCGCTTAAATAAATTGAAATGAAAGTTTTAAAAATTGTTAGCCTTTGTCTTTTTGTTTTATGTAATAGCCAAGCTCTAGAAGCTGAGGTTAATTTCCATCAAGGAGATTTTGCCTCTTTGCTGGAAAAGGCGAAAGAGTTAAATAAACCGATTTTAATTGATGCATTTACCGATTGGTGTGGCCCTTGTAAAATGTTGGACAAGGATGTGTTTCAAGACGATCAAGCTGCCAGCTATATCAACGAAAATTTTGTGGCTTATAAACTGGATATGGAAAAAGGAGAAGGACCGGCAGTAGCTATGAAATTTCGAGTGAAGGCCTACCCCAGTACTTTATTCCTCTCTGCAGATGGTTATTTGCTGACAAAAAAAATCGGATTCCCTCAAAAGGAAGGTTATTTGTCGTGGTGCAAGGAAGTTGCTGATAACAAATATGAACCTTATAAAAATCTTAAAGCTTCAAATTTGAATTTGGAATTTCCTGAATTCTATAAGAAATCTTTCACCTCCGACAAATGGAAGAGAAGTAGGCCAAATGTGAAGATGATCAATGAATATTTGGCTTCCCAAAATTCTGAAGATTTGTTTAATGAGGTGAATTGGGCAGTTATTTCTGTGTTTTCAAGATATCAGCATAAGCAGCTGAATTGGGTATTAAAAAATAAAAAGCAATTAGCTAGCCTATACCCAAAATCAGAGATTGATGATGTATTGGAAAAAATAATTCAAATTAAAGGGGATTCTATTGCCAAATTAAATTTGGAGAATGGTGATAAGGTGTTGCTTCAAGAAATGGATAATATGGGCTTAAAAGATGAAGACCTTAGGCAGAACACACTATTTGGCTATTATTTTAAATCCGAGAAGTGGTCAAAGCTTTTGGATTATGCCAAAGAAATTTCGGAGAATGGGCAAGTTTCTCCAGGAACGGCAAATTCCATTTGTTGGAGGATTTATCAAAAATCTGATGATCCTAAAATTCTAAAAAGAGCTATCAAAGAGATGGAAACTGCCGTGGAAATTGATGATAATCCCTATTATATAGATACTCTTGCTCATCTCTATTTTAAAACCAAGCAAATGGATAAGGCTAGAAAATCTGCCCAAGAAGCACTAACAAAAGGGAAGGCGAAGAATATGAATATGAAGGAGACCGAAGGATTATTGGATAAATTGAAATAATGACAAAATGAAAATTGCAGTATTACTTCACGGCAATGGAGTTTATGATGGCACTGAAATTCAAGAGGCAGTATTAAGCTTATTGGCCATAAAGGAAGCAGGGCATGAATACCAATGCATGGCCCCAAATTATGATCAGCATCATGTGATTAACCATGTTTCCGGAGAGGAATTGAAGGAGAAAAGAAACATTCTTATAGAATCTGCTAGAATTGCAAGAGGTGACATTTTAGATCTAAAAGATGTTGATATTCAGGATTTTGATGCTTTAATGATGCCAGGTGGTTTTGGAACAGCCAAAAACTTCACCACTTGGGCTTTCGATGGACCCAAGGCCAGTATAAATCCAATTATTGCCAATTTTTTAACATCCTTTCAAAAGGCTGAAAAACCAATTATCGCTTTGTGTATGAGTCCAACAACCCTAGCTAAGGCTTTTGAAAATTCTGGAATTAATCCTAAGCTAAGCGTTGGAAGCACCGCCGAAAAATCACCCTATGAAATTGCAGCAATTAGCCAGGGAATGGAATCTTTGGGAGTGAATGCTAGCATGACAAGGGTTAATGAAATTTCTATTGACAAAGCCAATAAATTAATCTGTGCCCCATGTTATATGATGGAAGCAGATATTATAGATGTGAGGAAAAATATTAGTCAAGCGATTGCTGCTTTACAGGAATTTGAAGAATAGAGTTTTGTTTTTTCTTGTTTTTTCTTGTTTTTTAGAAGTTGAATTTGAGGCCTATCAGCATACATTCCTTCAACTATTTGAAATTGAAATAATTCAATTCTATATTTCTATTTCCGAATTTAGATAAACCAGATCATTTTATGATCTTTGCCAACTTATTTCAAAACGCTAGAAATGCCAAATAAAGTTGCCTTATTAATTTTAGATGGATGGGGTATAGCTAAGGATAAAAAGGTGTCGGCAATTGATCATGCCCATACTCCTTTTATTGATTCTTTATACCACAATTTCCCTAATTCCAAATTGGAGGCCTCTGGCTTAGCTGTAGGTTTGCCTGAAGGCCAAATGGGAAATAGCGAAGTGGGTCACATGAATTTGGGAGCAGGGAGAATTGTTTATCAGGATTTGGTAAAGATTAATCTTGCAGTAGAGTCCAAGCAGCTAAACCAGGAACCTAGCTTAGTGGAGGCATTTTCTAAGGCCAAAGAAAATAATAAAAAGGTTCATTTTATTGGTTTATTATCTGATGGAGGAGTACACTCCCATATCAATCATCTAAAAGGCTTAATTACCGCAGCAGAGGATTTAGGATTAAAGGAAATCTATGTTCATGCTTTTACTGATGGACGTGATACCGATCCAAATGGTGGAATAAATTATATTAAGGATTTAGAAGATCATATTAAAGATGGTCCAACAAAAATTGCATCTCTCATTGGAAGATATTATGCCATGGATAGAGATAAGCGTTGGGAAAGGATAAAGCTTGCCTACGACCTAATGGTAAATGGTAAGGGGATGGTTTTTTCTTCGGCCACAGAAGCATTGGAGAACTCCTACAAAGAGGGGATAACTGATGAGTTTGTAAAGCCAGCGATTATTGCAAAAAACGGAAATACAAAAGCCTTAATTGAAGAAGGCGATATAGTTATCAATTTTAATTTTAGAACAGATAGAGGTAGGCAAATAAGTATGGCCCTAAGCCAGCAGGATTTTCATGAGCAAAATATGCATAAGCTGGATATTCATTATTTAACGCTTACCCGCTATGATGATACTTTTAAAAATGTTCATGTAATTTATGAAAAGGATAATTTGGATAAAACCCTGGGTCAGGTTTTAAGTGAAAACGGAAAAAGCCAAATTCGAATTGCTGAAACTGAAAAATACCCCCATGTAACCTTCTTTTTTTCAGGAGGTAGAGAATTGGAATTTGAAGGGGAGAAACGGTTGATGTGTCCTTCCCCAAAGGTGGCTACCTATGATCTCCAGCCGGAAATGAGCGCCTATGATATTAGGGATGCCATCATTCCTGAACTGGAAAAGGCCGAAACGGATTTTATTTGTTTAAATTTCGCAAATCCTGATATGGTAGGCCATACAGGTGATATGAAGGCTGCCATAAAAGCTTGTGAAGTGGTAGATGAATGTACCGAAGCGGTGGTTAAGGCCGGACTAAAAAAAGACTATGTTTTTATTATTATCGCGGATCACGGAAATTCGGATTGCATGATCAACCCAGATGGAAGTCCGAATACTGCTCATACCACTCAACCTGTTCCATGTTTTTTGGTTTCCAATAATAAAAACTATAAAATTAAAGATGGTATTTTGGGAGATATAGCTCCGAGTATTTTGGAATTAATGGAAATCCCACAACCTTCTGAAATGTCCCGTAAATCCATAATTATTTAGCAATGATTGGAGAAAATTCAAAAATAATTGCCATTGATTTTGATGGCACCGTTGTAGAGGATAAATATCCGAAAATTGGGAAACCCATGATTTTCGCATTTGAAACTTTAAAAAGTTTACAAGCAGATGGACATAGACTGGTACTGTGGACCTATAGACATGGATCCCGCTTAAGAGAAGCTGTGGAGTTTTGTGCAGAAAATGGGATAGAATTTTACGCGGTAAACAGTAGTTTTCAAGGTGAAGAATTCGATTCCAAAACTCAAAGTAGAAAAATTAATGCCGATATTTTTGTTGATGATAGAAATGTTGGTGGTTTTATTGGCTGGGGAGAAGTTTACCAAAAGATAAGTGGAAAATCATCCTCAAATGATGAAATTAAGAGCATGAAGAAAAAAAGGAAAAAAGGTTTTTTTAAATTTTAATGATTAAGTACAAGAGCCCAGAAGAGATAGAATTAATGCGCGAAGCTGCCCTTGTGGTAAGTCGAACATTAGGAATTTTAGCCAAGGAAGTTAAAATAGGAGCTATCCCCAATACATTAGATAAATTAGCTGAAGAATATATAAGAGACCAAGGAGCGATTCCTGGCTTTTTAGGGCTTTATGATTGTCCTAGTACCCTCCTAATTTCCGTAAACCAAACTGTGGTGCATGGTTTGCCAAATGATAGACCTTTTCAAAATGGAGATGTTGTAAGCATAGATTGTGGTGCTATTTTAAATGGCTATTACGGAGATCATGCCTTTACCTTTGAAGTTGGAGAAGTTAAACCTGAGGTGAAAAAATTATTGAAGGTTAGCAAAGAATGTCTCTATAAGGGTATTGATCAAATGCATGCTGGAAAAAGGCTGGGGGATATAAGTTTTGCCATTCAAAACCATGCAGAAAAAAATGGATTTGGTGTGGTTAGGGAATTGGTTGGTCATGGACTTGGAAAAAGCTTACATGAAGACCCTCAGGTCCCTAATTTTGGAAGATCTGGCAGGGGAAAGGTATTGAAAGAGGGACTGGTTTTGGCAATTGAGCCAATGATTACCCTGGGTACCCACAGAGTAAAACAACTAGATGACGGCTGGACTATTAATACCGTTGATAATAAACCAGCAGCTCATTTTGAACATGATGTGGCTATTGTAAATGGGAAGCCAGAAATCCTTTCCACTTTTGATTATGTATATGAATCCTTAGGGATAAAAGAAGATATTAAATGATAAAAGCTATTTTTCGCTTCGCCTTAAATTCAATACCTAGGCCATTAATGATTCGTATTAGCTATTTGGTTAGACCCATTTTAGCTCAGCTGTATAAAGGAGATAAGTTTGAAGACCCTATTGATGGCAAGAAGTATAAAAAGCTATTGCCATACGGTTATAAGGGAATGCAAAGGGAAAATGCACTTGCTCCTGCAAGTTTGTCTTTAGAAAGGCATCGTTTGATGTGGCTCTACCTTAGGGATGAAACTGATTTTTTCACCAAGGAAAGAAAATTGCTGCATATTGCTCCAGAACAATGTTTTTATGGGAAGTTTAGAAAAATGAAAAATCTAGACTACCTAACCGCTGATTTAGATTCTCCAATTGCAGATGTGAAAATGGATATCCACAATATTCAATATGATGATAATAGCTTTGATGCTGTTTTTTGTAATCACGTATTAGAGCATGTGAATGATGATAAGCAATGTATGCGCGAACTTTGCAGGGTTTTGAAACCTGGAGGTTTGGCGATTATGCAAGTACCACTAAACCGAAATTTGGAGCAAACGGATGAGGATCCTACGATTACCGATCCTGAAGAAAGAATCAAAAGGTTTGGACAATATGATCATGTAAGAGCACATGGCCTCGATTACCCAGATCGTCTTAAAGAATCTGGGTTCAAGGTTGAAGCTATAGATTTTGAAGAAAAGCTAGGCACAGAATTGTTCCAACGCTATGCCTTGCCCAAAGGTGAAATTTTATATGTCTGTTCTAAGTAGATTATTCTACCCAGTCGGCAATAAATAAATTAGTATTTCGGGTTCCTCCATTGTTTCTGTTGGAAGAGAATACTAGTTTTTTACCATCTCTGCTAAACATTGGAAAGGAGTCGAATGCATCATCAAAGGTGATTTGCTCTAATCCCGTTCCATCAATATTGATCATAAATAGATTAAATGGGAACCCTCTGTCTGATTTGTGATTGGAAGAAAAGATAATTTTCTCACCACTAGGATGGAAGAAAGGCGCCCAATTTGCATTTCCAAGATTGGTGATTTGTTTCATATCACTACCATCTACATTGCAAACAAACAACTCCATATTTGCTGGCATTACTAAATCCTTTGCCAGCAAATCTTTATATTTCTTAATATCCGCTTCTGTTTTGGGTCTGGAGGCCCTAAAAATAAGCTTGCTTCCATCAGGTGAGAAAAAGGCCCCACCGTCATATCCCAATTCATTGGTAACCATTTTTTTATCGCTACCGTCAATGTTCATTGTCCACAATTCAATATCTCCAGATTTTGTGGAGGTATAAACAATTTTATCACCATTTGGTGAAACTGTAGCTTCGGCATCATAACCATCAAAATCTGTAAGTTGATCTACAATATTTCCATCCAAATCAGCAGTGAAAATATCGAAACTTGAATATAAGGGCCAAACATAACCTTCGGACCTACTTGGCTCTGGTGGACAGTTGTCATCTGCTAAGTGGGTACTAGCATAAACAATTAAATCATCATTTGGTAAAAAGTAGCTGCAGGTAGTTCTACCTTTTCCGGTACTAAGCATCTGAGGTTTGCCTTCCATTAAATCATCCCCATCAATATTGAAATAGAAAATTTGATCACAACTTAAACCCCATCTTTCAGCATTGGATTGAAATACCAAATAGTCGTCATTAAAACTAAAATAGGCCTCGGCATTATCTCCTCCATCGGTAAGCTGACGGATATTTTTCAAATGTTTTTCTCCATCATATAAAAGTGCTTCCTTTACTTCTTCTTTTTTGTCCGTTTTTTCAATCTCCTTTGGGCTTTCAAGGTTTTCCTGACAAGAAAATAAAACTCCAATAGTAAGAATTGGGATAATGGATTTTGATAATTTCATTTTTATTTAGTTTGAGATTTGGTAGGGACTGGATCTATGCCATGGCTGCCCCATGGGTGACATTTGGATAGCCTTTTTATTCCTAGCCAGATGCCTTTTAGAGGTCCCCAGATTTGTATAGCTTCAATAGTATATTGTGAACAAGTTGGTGTGTGTCGGCAATTCATAGGTAATAAAGGGGAAAGTAAAATTTGGTAGAGCTTTACCATCCCAATTAGTATGTATTTAAATCCCTTTGAAATTAAAGCCAACATTATTTATTCAATAGTATAATCGGTACCGTCTTTACCGTCTTTCAAAATTATTCCCAAGCCGGCTAGTTGATCTCTAAGTTGATCGGACAAGGTCCAGTTTTTATCAGCCCTTGCATTAGCCCTCATTGAAATCAACATTTGAATAACTTGATCCAGTTTATTATTATCTTCTTTAGATTCTCCTTCCTGTAATCCTAATACATCAAAAACAAAGGCCTCAAACAAAGATTTAAATGCATCTAAATCTTTTTCAAGCAATTGAGAATCTTCGCCTTCTCTGGAATTAATAAATTTTACAGCTTCAAACAAATGTGAAATTAAAATCGGGGTATTAAAATCATCATTCATGGCATTGTAGCAGCGCTCTTCCCATTCCTTAATAGAAAATTCTGCTGAGCCATTTCCTCCTTTTAATCCTTTGAGTTTTGAATAAGCTTCCATAAGGCGGTTGAAGCCTTTTTCCGAGGCCAGTAAAGCTTCATTGCTGAAATCCAATTGACTGCCGTAGTGTGCTTGCATCATAAAAAAGCGAACTACACTTGGATTAAAACCCTTACTTAATTTATCCGTATTCCCTGAAAACAGCTCTCCTGGTAAAAGAGTGTTTCCGGTAGATTTGCTCATTCTGGCACCGTTAAGGGTAAGCATGTTTCCATGCATCCAATATTTTACGGCATCTTTTCCATTTGCAGCCTTGTTTTGGGCAATTTCACATTCGTGATGCGGAAACTTTAAGTCCATACCTCCTCCATGAATGTCAAATTTTTCGCCTAAATATTTGGTGCTCATTACGGAGCATTCGAGGTGCCAACCAGGGAAACCTATGCTCCAAGGGCTTTTCCACCTCATAATGTGGTTTGGTGATGCTTTTTTCCAAATGGCAAAATCCAGTGGACTTCTTTTTTCAGATTGCCCATCTAGTTCACGAGTGCCACTAATCAATTCGTCAATTTTTCTACCTGAAAGTTTTCCGTAATCATGGGTAGAATTATATTTTTCAACATCAAAATATACAGATCCATTTACTTCATAGGCAAAGCCTTCATCCATAATTTTCTCAATCATGTTGATCTGCTCTACAATATGACCTGTTGCTGTAGGTTCAATGCTTGGTGGGAAGGCGTTGAATTTTGCCATTACATCATGAAAACCCAAGGTGTAGGTTTGCACAATTTCCATAGGTTCTAAATCTTCTATTCTCGCTTTTTTGCTGATTTTATCCTCACCCTCATCCGCATCATTTTCCAAATGGCCTGCATCGGTAATATTTCTAACATACCTTACCTTATAGCCTAAGTGAGTTAAATAGCGATAAACCATATCAAAGCTGATAAAGGTTCTACAATTACCCAGATGAACATCACTATATACGGTTGGTCCACAAACGTATAAACCAACATTTGAACCATGAAGGGGCACAAATAATTCCTTTTCTCTTTTTAGAGAATTATAAATATAAAGTTTGTTGTCGTCGAGCGATCGCATAGAGTATCACCTTAAATATTGCTCAAAATTGTACTTCCTAAGTTTATAATCCAAAAAAAGGATAGAAAACTTTTAATATTTGAGCGGATTATGAATGTTTGAATAAATTCGACTAAGCGTCAAACTGAGTTTTCATATTGATATAATCAAGAAAATCACGCTTAACACCTTCTTCTTTGAATTTCCCGCCAAAGTCAGCAGTTACTGTGCTACAATCAATATCTCTTATTCCTCTAGAGTTCACACATAGATGTTTTGCATCAATAACGCAGGCCACATCCTTTGTTCCTAAAGCTTCTTGTAAAGATTGAACAATCTGTTTGGTAAGTCTCTCCTGAACCTGGGGTCTTTTAGCATAATAATCTACGATGCGGTTCATTTTGCTGAGGCCAATAACGGTACCATTAGAAATATAGGCAACATGTGCACGACCAACAATAGGAAGAAAATGATGCTCACAAGTGGAATAAACAACTATGTTTTTTTCCACTAGCATTTCACCGTATTTATATTTATTGTCAAAAGTGCTGGTGCTAGGATATTTTGCTGGATCTAATCCCCCAAAAATTTCCTTTACAAACATTTTTGCAACTCTATTCGGTGTCCCTTTCAAACTATCATCAGTAAGATCTAGTCCGAGGGTATCCATAATTTTTTCAAAATGATTACGGATAATTTCAATTTTCTCTTGCTCAGATTTTTCAAAAGCATCATTACGCAAAGGAGTCTCTGCATTACTTGCTACATGATCATCACCAATCTCATCGCTTAAATCAAGATCTTTGGTGGTATCTAAGTCTTCTAAATTTTCTGTATTCAAAGTCATCTCTTTCAGTCGTCAGAATCTTATTTTCCTACTTTGTATGTACGAGTTGAAAAACAAGTTCGCAAAGGTAGCCAATTCTCAAATTTGAACAATGAACCCCTAGCAATAAACTAAGGGCTCATAGCTTGAATTTATTTTATCTCTGGCAAACTATCATTTAAATAGGGTGCACCAGCTTTATTGAGAATGGCATTTATATCATCACATTCCAATTTGATGGATTTTAACTCGAAGTGAATAAGCTCAATTTCTTCTTTTACAATTTTAAGGTTTTTCTTCTGTTCCCCTGTAGGATCACTTGTTGAATAATAGGAATTCCAAACTGTTGAGTTCATCCTGTTAAGTAAGGAAGGAGGAGTATCGTAATTTCTTTTAGCAAGGCTATTATCACCATTTAACTTTTGTTCAATTTCATAAATGGAATACTCTAGTTTACGCAATCTTTCCAATAGTTTTAAATCTGAACCAGGGGTGTTTCGAGTATTTGCCTTAAGATTTTTTATCCTACCCTTTAAATCATTTTTAAAATTGGAAATTGCTGTAATATTTCTTCTTGTATTTTCTATTTCAGATTGGAATTCCAATAATCCCGGTCTATCCTTAGTCATTAAACTATGATCTTCTAACCAATTGATTTTAAACTCGTGGTTTTCAATTAAGGCTTTAATGTTTCCATTTATACTGCTGTAGACACTAATTGAATAAGTTCCTGGTAAAACTAAATTGGCATCATAAGGATTAGTTTTTGGAGCTCCATTAGTATTTAAATATGCTTTAGAGCTCAAACGACCATCCCAGTTAATTCTATGTATTCCACTGAAATAAGATTTACTCAATCGAACCAATTCCTTTCCATTTACTTCTTTTATGCTAAGGATTAAATAGGAATCCTCTTCTCTATCTTCAGCTCTAAGTTCTTCTGGACTAGGGTAGATGGGGTTCTCATTATTTTTAATTTTTTCCTTTTCTTCCTTTTTCCTTTGAGATTTCAAAGAGCTTGGACTCTCCTTAATGTAAATATCAAAATTCACACCTGTTGGAGGGTTTGGACTAGCATAATAGGAGGCACCTTGGAATCCTACACCTCCATATCCTAATGGGGCAGCTTCCAAATAGCAAAGGCCATCTTTGGTAGGGAAAATATGGGCTTCCTTTTCTAAAATCGTATCAGAAAGTGATCTCAAAAGTGAATAATCATCAAGTATATAAAATCCTCTTCCCATTGTTGCCAAAATAAGGTCGTTTTCCCTTTCCTGAATATCCATATCCCTCACGGCAATTGTTGGTAATCCGGAAGAAAGTTTTCTCCAAGAATTTCCTCCATTTATTGAAAAATGAAGACCAAATTCAGTACCGGCAAAAAGAAGGTTTTTGTTCTTGTGATCTTGAACTAGCGAATAAACGGCAGCATTATCAGGTAATCCTGCACCAATGTTTTGCCAACTGCTGCCTTTATTGTTAGACATTAGAATATAAGGCTTAAAATCACCATTTTTATGATTGTTGAAAACAGCAAAAACGGTGTTTGCATCATGCTTGGAGCATAGGATCATATTCACATAGGTGTTTTTGGGTATTCCCGGAAAATTATCCAGCTTTTTCCAGTCGCCACCAGCGTTTTCAGTGATGTGAATTAGACCATCATCAGTTCCGGCATATAAAAGGTTTTCTTGCAATGGAGATTCGTCTAGTGAAACAATATTCCCATAATTACTCGTGGATCTGTCGTAGGAAATCGCATCAACACTCCAGATTTTACCCATTAATGGTAAACTATGACGGTCAATTTCTTGGCTTAAATCATTACTAATAACTCTCCAATTTGTCCCTTGATCATCACTTCTAAAAACCTTATTGGCAGCAAAATATAGTCGTTTGTGATTATGTGGGCTGATTAATAATGGAGCATCCCAATTATATCTGTAGGCAGGTTCATTTTTCCCAGGAGAAGGTTTTATACCTACACTTTCTCCACTTTTTTTATCAAATCGAACGAGTCCTCCATATTGTGCCTGAGCATAAATGATATTGGGATCCTGAGGGTCTATGGCGCTCTCAAAACCGTCGCCAGTATTAGTTACAAACCAATCAGAATTTGAAATACCATGTTGATTTTTGGTTCTTGAGGGTCCACCTAAACTGAAATTATCTTGTGTTCCTCCATATACATTATAAAAGGGAAGGGCATTGTCTACTGCTACTTTATAAAATTGGGTAATAGGTAGATTTGGTTTAAAATGCCAATTTTCTCCATTGTCGTAGGTTTCATATAATCCACCATCACAACCGGCGATCATTTGCTTGGGATCATTTGGGTTTATCCATAGGCAATGGTTATCTACATGCTTGGATTTCTCCTGAATTCTATGGAAACTTTTTCCAGCATCTGTAGAAATATGCATCCAAGTATCCATGCTATAAACAATATTGTCATTATGTGGGTGGGGAACTAATTCTACATAATAATTACCACTGGTGTTATACCCATCTTTAAAACTAAAGGAGGCACCACGGTCATCGGATCGATAAACACCATGGCCTTCTATCATCGCATAGATACGATCTGGATTACTTGGTGAAATGGCAAGAGCAATTCTTCCTTTATCTCCACTAGGAATGCCCGAGCTTAGTTTATTCCAATTTTCACCACCATCTGTACTTTTGTAGATATCACTTTCGGGTCCACCAGAAAGGTAGGTCCAAACATGCCTTCTTCTTTGATGTGATGTAGCATATAGCACCTTTGGATTTCTGGGGTCCATATGTATTTCGTTAAAACCGGTATGTTCGGAAACATCTAATACTTTCTTCCAACTTACACCGCCATCATTTGTTTTATAAATTCCTCTATCACCACCGGAGCTCCATAGGGGGCCATAAGCAGCCACAAATACCTCATCAGAATTATTCGGATTTATGGCAATCATACCAATATGTTCAGATTTTTCTAAGCCTACTTTTTTCCAGCTTTTTCCTCCGTCGATACTTTTATAAAGGCCATCGCCATAGGCAACACTTCTTTGATTATTATTTTCACCAGTTCCTACCCAGATAACTTTAGAATTGTTTGGATCCATGCTTATACATCCAATGGAATAGGATCCTTGGCTATCGAAAATGGGTTCATAACTTATTCCGTGGTTTTCTGTTTTCCAAACCCCACCACTGGCCGTAGCAACATAATATTCTGAATGATTTTGTGGGTTTACAACCATATCCGCCACTCTTCCCGAGGTGAAGGCAGGGCCTATGTTTCGGAATTTAAGGGAGGAAAGTCCAACTTTTTCCAATTCGCTTTTCGCTTTTTTATCCTGCCCGAAGGAGCTGAGAATTGCAAAGCAAAGAATAAGGGTAAATATTTTTTTCATGATGATATTTTGAAAGGCTAAGTTATAAATCAAAATTTTAGCTTTCCATCTATTCATTGCAAAATAAAAAGCCCCTCATTGTGGAGGCGCTAAAATATCGTGGGGGTAGTTTGCTAATTAGAACCTAATGCTGGTACCTATAATAAGATTATTGCTAGTATTTGTGGTGCTTACAAGATTATCGCCCGCAAAGGGATGTACATAATCTAATCTGCCATATTCAGAGTTTACATAGCTAATATCAATACTGAATTTTTTGGTTTGAAATCCAATTCCACCAGAAAGGTTTGTTTGTTTGGTTCGGTAATTATCCCCATCCTGATAGATGCTAGATTGATTGGAGTAGCCACCTCTTAAAAAGAATAATCCCATTTTTAATTCAGCTCCTATTCGCAGGGTATTTCTTGAGGTCATTAAAGAATTAATGCTCGAATTTCCATCTGCCAAATCATCTTGGCTTATAGAGCTGATGTTATTGGTTTCATAAGTTCTTCCTCTGGTTGGATCTGAATATTCATAATCTACACTAATAAGTCCTCTTTTCCCTGCAATAAGGGAAGTACCAATTCTATAAATGGCAGGGGTTCTTATGCCGTAGCTATATAATCCAGTGGAAATAACATCACTACCCCCTTGAAATCCATCGCTGAAGGATGACTGAACATCCAACTCATAAAATTGATCCACACTATACCAGCTTGGCGACTGATAAGAGGCTCCTATTCGCCACCATTGAGACATTTTGTAAATAAGACCCAGTTTAATATTAAAACCCGTGGCAGATATTTCATTAGTCCTATTTAGCTCATATGAAGTTGCGTCAAAAGGAGTGGTGTCTGTTGGTAAATTAAATTCTCTTATCTGATCCTCAATTCTATAGCTTAAATAAGGGAATCCTAGGGAAACACCATAACTAAGGCGATTGCTAGCTTCGCCTCCAAAGGTTAAGGCAAATTCATTGTGAGATCCAGATTCAATTCTGTTGTATCGAATATTAGAACTTCCTGGACTGCTGGTTCCAAAAGCCACATCGGTAATGGTGTCATTTGTTGGCACCAAAATATAAGCTCTTGAAGCAGCATATTCTTCAAGCAAACCATATCCTAGGAGCTCATTTTCTGCTAAACCAAAAGCTCCTAATAAATTTCCTGAAGCATCTGTATTGCTCAGCCAATAGTCGGCTAGTGATCCCTGCCCAAAAGCACCTAAAAAATTGGTTCCCGTGATGGCATAACTTCTGTCGAAATTTGCAATTTTATGGTTTGATATTCCAAAACCATATCTCTTTTCTTGTTTATATGGGCCTTCCAAAAAGGTTCCTAAATAGCCAATGTTTTCAAGGTTAACATTAAAGTTGGAAGAATTACTGGTCCCACCAAAAAATTGGCTTTGATTACCTGTTGATGTATTAAACCCGAGGTTAAACCCCAAGGTGCTCTTTCTGTAAATGGCAGCGGAGGCGGGATTGATATGTAGGGCTGAAATATCATTTCCTAGGGAAGTAAAGGCTCCACCCATGGCTGTAAATCTAGCGGATCCGTTTAAGTCTCTAATATTAAAAGCTTCAATATCATCAATGGTTTGGGCATAGGTGCTTAAAGCACCGCCTAGAATTAGGAGTGTGAGAAATTTTTTCATTTTGGAGATTTTTTAAGTTTTTTCTATCGTCTTGAACTTCTTGAACTACTGCGTGAAGAACTACTTCTGGAACTAGAACTGCTGCGGGAGCTGGAACTACTTCTTGCTGAGCTGGACCTACTAGAGCTAGAACTTCTGCTTGAACTCGAGGCTCTGCTTCTTGAAGAATTAGAGGAGCGACTACTTGAGCTTTTACGAGATGGTGTGTAGCTTTTGTTAGTGCTCGAATTACTTTGTCTGCTAGTCTGTTGCCTAGAAGAGCTGTTCGTTCTGCTCTGGGTGGAGCTGCTGCTTCTTGTTCTAGTAGTGGATCTGTTTTGTGTACTACTCCTATTTGTACTCGGAGCATAGCTTCTAGATCTGGAACTAGAATTTGTATTGGAATTATTTCCTTTACTGCTGCTTCCACTATTTGTAGAAGGGCTGGCGCTATTTCTATTGCTGCTGCTTCTATTCTGATTGGTATTGCTTCTGCTATTGCTAGATCCTCTGTTTGTATTGGTTTCCCTATTGCCATTTGATCTAGTTGAAGATTGGCTTCTAGATTGAGTAGAAGGACTATAATTTCCATTATTGGAGCGTGAACTTGAACCACTTCTATTGGTGTTTTGTCTGGATTCGTTACTTGTTCTTGTTCTAGATTGGGCACTTCCATTTCGGTTAAAATAACTGTCCTTAGAGCTGGCCCTTCCAAAAGTTTCAGTGGAAGTTCTTGAATTTGTAGACCGAGAATTTGTTTCTCTACCAGTGCTTAAATCTCTTACTCTGTTAGGAGAATATTTTGTTTCTAGTTTTCTAGACCTGGTAGTATTTAGGTCAGAATTTACATTGGCAGTATTCCTTGCTCTTGATCTAGTATTTTGATCAAGAGTTCTAGACCTGCTATTTGTATTTGCTGCCTCTCGTCCTACATTAAGTCTTGAGCTTCTACTAGATGCACTTAGTCTGGATGATGTTGAAGATTCGTTAGTCTTTCCAATAACTCTCCCTCCAAGCCCATTATTTCTGCTAGCAGTATTTTGGGCACGTCCTGAAATTCCAGAAGTACCGTTTAAACCAGTTCTTCCTGATTTTCTGCCGCTAATAGCCGTTCTGTTATTATAAGAGTTTGTTCGAGCTTTGGTTGGTATATATCCAACATAAGTTCTATTTCCACCTAAATAGTTTCCTCCACCTCCGAAGTGGTAACCGTCATAATAGCCTGCCCAGTAGGAGTTGTATCCTCCCCATCCGCCATTCCAGCATCTGCGACTATTCCATCCCCATCCTGCATTCCAACCCCAACGAGAGTTCCAACCCCAACCGTAATTATAGCCCCAGCCATAATTCCAGCCCCAAGGGTCGTAAAAGAATGGATCGTAACCAAATGCAAAACCATAGTTATTTCCCCAGCCATTGTTCCAATAGAAATTTGAATTTCCTGGTTGTCTGATGGATGGTGAATAATAATTATTTACAATTACATCTCCACCGCTGTTATTATCATAATATTGATTGTCTGGATCATTATAAACTTGAGGATTTACATAATCCTCAGAATTTGCATTAGGATTTGTGGTTGTGCTTTCATTGGAGTTTTCTGGATTTTCAATGCTGCTTAATGAAAAATCTTCGCTTTGCTCTGGGCTTGGTTGGATGCTTGGTGTTTCAGGAACATGGTAAATTCCATCATCATAATTATTGGCTACATAAAGATTTTTACTACAACTAAGACTTAGTGTTAGAATGAGTGCGGAAGGGATTAGTAAAAACTTTTTCATAGCTGTGGACTTTATAGGTAGAATTAATAATTAGTTTTGTTCATTGTTAAAAATAACAAACTCCATACCAATAATTAGAATGGCAAAAAATCTTACAACAAGGGCAGAGGATTACTCCAAATGGTATAATGAGCTAGTGGTAAAAGCTGATTTGGCTGAAAACTCTGGCGTTCGTGGCTGTATGGTGATAAAGCCCTACGGCTATGCAATATGGGAAAAAATTCAAGCCCAATTGGATAAAATGTTCAAAGAAACTGGGCATGAGAATGCCTATTTCCCTTTATTCGTTCCTAAAAGTCTTTTTGAGGCTGAGGAAAAAAATGCTGAGGGCTTTGCAAAGGAATGTGCAGTAGTTACTCATTATCGACTAAAGACTGATCCTCAGGATGATTCTAAATTGATTGTAGACCCGGATGCAAAATTAGAAGAGGAGTTGATTGTAAGGCCTACTTCTGAAGCTATTATATGGAATACCTATAAAGGTTGGATTCAATCCTATAGGGATTTACCAATCTTAATTAATCAATGGGCAAATGTTGTTCGATGGGAAATGAGAACGAGGTTATTTCTTAGAACTGCAGAATTTTTATGGCAAGAAGGCCATACCGCACATTCTACGAAAACAGAAGCATTACAGGAGTCTGAATTGATGTTAAAAGTATATGCCGAATTTGCTGAAAAGTATATGGCCATGCCAGTAATTCAAGGAATAAAATCCGAAAGTGAAAGGTTTGCTGGTGCTGAAGAAACTTATTGTATTGAAGCCTTAATGCAAGATGGAAAAGCCTTGCAAGCTGGTACTAGTCATTTCCTAGGGCAAAACTTCGCCAAGGCATTTGATGTAAAATTCGCTAGCAAGGAGGGTAAAAATGAATTTGTATGGGCTACTTCATGGGGAGTTTCAACTCGTTTAATGGGAGCTTTAATTATGACTCATTCGGACGATAATGGATTGGTATTACCACCTGATTTAGCTCCTTATCAAGTTGTAATTGTTCCTATCTACAGAGGACAAGAACAGTTGGATCAGGTTTCAGAAAAAGCTTTGGAAATCAAAAAGCAATTGCAGGAACTTGGTGTTAGCGTGAAATTTGATAATAGAGATACCCACAAACCGGGATGGAAGTTTAATGAATATGAACTAAAAGGAGTGCCTCTTAGAATAGCAATTGGTCCTCGTGATTTGGAAAATAACACCATCGAGCTTGCTAGAAGGGATACCCTCGAAAAGTCAATTGTTGATTTAAATGATTTAGGAGAGGTAGTTCCAAAAACACTAAAAGATATTCAACAAAATCTTTTTGCAAAGGCTCTAAAACACAGAAGTGAAAATAGCACCAAGGTGGATAGTTGGGATGAGTTTAAGGAGGTGATTAATGGAAAAGGAGGTTTTGTTCTAGCTCATTGGGATGGTAGTTCTGAAACTGAGGAAAAAATAAAACAAGAAACTAAAGCCACCATTCGCTGCATTCCTTTGGATGCTGAGGTGGAAGAAGGAGAATGTGTTTACACTGGCAAGCCTTCTTCTAAAAGAGTGATTTTTGCAAAAGCCTATTAAGATGCAAAGTTCAAACTGTAATGCTGAAATTTTGAGATTGCTGGAAAAAAAATCCAGCACCAAGCAAAAAGTATATAGAAAAAGTGGAGAAGTTTTTTCCGATTTAAAAGGTCAATTAAAAATAATTTCATCGGGATTAGAGGAATCAATTGAAAAGATAGACTCAAATGTGAAAGTAGTTTTTAAGGAAAAAAGCGTTTTTGAAGCCCAAATTATTTTTAGCGGGGATGTTTTACATTTTAACCACCACTCAAATGTATTTACCTTCGACAAAGGACATCCATTATGGAAAAGTAATTATATAAGACAAGATAAAAAGAGGGCTTATTTTGGAATGATTAATATTTATAATTTCCTAGCCGATAGTTTTAAATACAATCGTGCCAATGACGTTGGCGTGCTCCTAGGAAGGATATTTGTGAATTGCGAAGGTCATTTTTTTGTGGAGGGAAGGAGGCAATTAGGCTTTTTATATAGAGATGTAACTAAAGATGTGTTGGATAAAGAAAAACTTCGAAATATTATTGAAACATCTATGATCTATGCCCTGAATTTTGACCTAACCGTCCCAGAATTTAAGGATTCGATGCTGGTAAGTGTTAAACAACTAGAAACCCTTAATAATGAGCAACAAATAAGGACTTCAAAAAGCCTGGGATTCCGTTTTCATACCAACATGCAAAAAATTGATTGAATTTTTTAAAAGATGTTTGGTGAAAACAAAAAATGAATTAGATTTGCAGTCCCAAAAAAACGGGGAATAATAATAAGGCCCATTCGTCTATCGGTTAGGACGCCAGGTTTTCATCCTGGAAAGAGGAGTTCGACTCTCCTATGGGCTGCAAGACTTTAAAGTTTTAAGAATATGGCAAATCATAAATCAGCGTTAAAAAGAGTTAGATCTGACGAAGCAAAAAGAGATCGCAATCGCTACCAGCATAAAACTACACGTAATGCAATACGTGACTTAAGAGCTACTTCAGACAAAAAAGATGCTGAAGGTAGACTTTCAACTATCGTTTCTATGTTGGATAAATTGGCAAAAAGAAATATTATTCACAAGAATAAAGCTGCGAATTTAAAATCTAGCCTTACAAAACACGTTGCATCACTATAGTATTCAATATTATTATTAAAGCTCCGAATTTTCGGAGCTTTTTTTTTACTCCAAAATTAAATGTTCAAGTGCAGATCTTAAATCCTTAAATCTGTATTCAAATCCACTTTCCCTAATTTTCTTTTGATCTACTTTTGTACTTGATAATGCAATTTCTGCTGACTCACCCATAATTAGTTTTAATACAATTGATGGTAGATTAGGCATGAAAAAAGGCTTTTTCATTACCGAAGCCAGGGTTCTGCTAAATTCCGTATTGCGAACCGGATTTAATCCTCCACCATTGAAAATACCAGCTAAACTTTTCTCTGAAATATGAAGAAAGATCTTGGAAAGATCCTCTATATGTATCCAAGGCATCCATTGTTTTCCATTTCCTAATGCTGATCCAAAACCATATTTAAAAGGTTTTATCATAGCTTCCAAAGCACCACCCTTCATGCTAAGTACTAAACCAATCCTAATTATTGAAACATTAATATTTAGCCTTTCAAATTTAACTGCTTCTGCTTCCCATTTTCTACAAACTTTCGAAAGAAAAGAAGAACCTGGATTGTCGGTCTCAGAAAATAAGTCATCTAAACTATCCGGATAATAGCCCACGGCAGAAGTGGAAATAATATGTTTTACCTGATGCGTGGAGGATTCTAAAATTTTATAAATAGTTTGTAATGAGTCTGTTCTACTTTTTAATATCTCCTTTTTATATTCACTAGTCCATCTTTTATTTACCGAGGCCCCTGCCAGATTAATAATAGTGTCTACACCATTTATTGCTAAGGGGTCCAAATAATTTTTTTCTGGATCCCATGGATATTGTTGGATTTGACCTCCTGTTTTAGGATTTCTACTTAAAAAAACGACTTCGTGATTTTTTTCTAATAGTTGTTTGCTAATTTGCTGCCCTATCAATCCTGTACCTCCAGTAATTAGTATTTTCATTATCTATTTTTAATACGATTAGAACAAATTAGAATGGAGCTTGTTCATAAACTTCAAAGCTATTTAGGATGCACAATTTAGAGCCTTATTATTTATGGAGGCAGAAATATATCGCCAGCAAGGATCCCAAATCCCCATTTTGGGCTTACCAAAATAGTGAAGTGTATTTTACAGATAAAATTTACGATCATATTATTCATCCGCAATGGGATAATTTTGGTGCAGAAACCCTTTTTATGAAACAGTTGTATACCGATTATGAACAGGGGTTTACAATTCTAGAATTCATGGGTGAATGGAACGATCTCCTTCACAATGATATAATGCTTTTAAAAAGGGATGTTCTTGAACCAATAATGTGGGAAGGGGTAAATAAATTTATTTTAATTGGAGAGAATGTCCTAAACTTTCATGCCAGCGATACAGAATATTATGAAGAATGGCAGGAGGAATTAGATCTAGGCTGGGTTTGTCTTGTAAATTTCCGTAAACACGTTTTAGAAGAAATGCAGAATTATAATTTAGATCAATATCTGATTTCTGGAGGGGATTTAGATGAATTAGATTGGCCTAAATTATCACCATTAAAAATGTTTAAAAGAGTAAATGATTTAGTAGGAAAAAGACTCTCCTATTAGCTTTTCCACTACAATTTTGTCGATGGGAAGATCGATTTTTTGATCTTTTAGTTCATCAATAGGGCACCAATAGACGATTTGATCTTCTGCCACTTTAATACCTTGCTTTTTATTTTCTTGAATAAGAGGAGAGTTTTGTAATTGAGCGTTTTCCACCAAATAATAGATACTAATCACCTGATGTTTGGGGTTGAATGCAGAAGGAATAAAATCTTCTGTAGTATGAAAGTGAGCTTTGATGTTTATCTCTAAATTTAATTCCTCAATAAATTCTCTTTTCAAACAATCTAAAACCCCCTCTCCAAACTCTAATCCACCACCGGGGAATTTTATATACTCCTTTCCCTTTATCATTTCTTTGGATAAAAGGACTTGCGAATTATGAAAAAGAAGGCCGTATACCCGAATATTAAATTTGCTTGATTTCATTTATTTCGACTTAATAGCAAATGCCCTTGCCATTTCTCTTTTCCCTGGTGGGCCAGGAATTTTTTCAACTTCAAATCCTGCTTCTATCATGTTTCTTCTCACCTCACCCTTTACACAATAAGTAACCAATACGCCCTCATCTTTTAGGCAATTAAACATTTTTGTAAAAATCTCAATAGTCCATAAATCTGCTTGAGAAGAAGGGGCAAAAGCATCAAAATAAATGAGGTCAAAATAATTTTCCTTAAGCTTTAGTTTTTTTACATCCCCTTTAATTTTATGGAGCTCAAAAAGTGGATTTAAAGCTACTGGCTGATCCCAAACACATTGGTGTAGTTTAGTGAACTGCTCATTTTTACCCTCAGAATTAAAAATTTCGGGGTAGTTCAATTTACTGTACTCCTCCTCCTTAAGAGGATATTTTTCTACCGTCCAATATTGGCATTTTATATTCTTTTTTATTGCCTCATTTTGGGTCATCAAGGCATTTAAACCAGTGCCAAAACCTAGTTCAAATACTTTTATTTCATCCAAAACATCTTTCAACCCAAAACCAGCCTCGATAAAAACATGTTGAGATTCTTGAACAGCTCCATGAATAGAATGGTAGTGTTGATTTAAACCTGGGACGAAAATAGTGGAGGAATTGTCCTTTGTTTTTATTAGCTGCCTATTGCTCAATGGGTATTTTCATTTTTTTGATTTTTGATAAAGGGCCAGGGCAAAATAGATTATGGCAACTGGCGCAAGTATTTATCATATCGTTGTATGCAGATTTGGCCTCCATTTCATTTTGGGCTGAAGTGATGCGTTTCATCTTATCAATATAAGTCTCTGCTAAGGCCTTGAAGGTTTCATTTAGTTTTTCTGGCTCAGTTGCTTTTGCAGTATGAATGTTGTAAAAGTCTTCAGGAAAAGACGCAGGGATATGTCCATTGATGATGCTATCCCTAAATTTTAAATTGTCTTCATACATTTTTCGCATCAAAAGGGCTAATTCCGAATCCTCATACATTAATAACTCCTTCTTTTCACTCTTTCCCTTTGCTTCAGGATCCGGATTTATTTCCTGACAAGCCAAAAAAAAGGATGCCCCAATAATGAAGCATCCTATTAATAGTTTTTTAGACATGATGAATATTATTCTATAATAACACCCGTAGCTACATAGCTGATTGAAACTTCAGGCTCAGTGATAGCCGCAATTTCCTCTTCGGATTGACCTCCATCTTGGGCAAAGTGCTTTAAGTCTTCCACACTGGTGGTAGTAATTTTGGCTATACCTTCAATGGTTGCTGTTTCACCTGCCAAATTTGTGGGAACAAAAAATCCATAGTCTTTAAAAGAAACTCTCATTTCTTGTCCATCGCCAACATCCATCTTCATCCAGCATCCTTTTACTTTACAAGATTGATTTACAACGCCTTTTACTTTTACCATAACCGAATCCTTTCCTTCGAGCATAGCGTATAATTCAGAAGCTTCAATCGCGCCATCCTGAGAAATTGTATCACCATAATATTGGTAATCAACGGTTATCTCAGTATTTTCGGTTTCAATTTTCTCCTCCTCTTGATTTGTAGTATTATTGCAAGCGCTAAGCATTGCAAGGGAAACTAGAAAGAAAGCAATTTTTTTCATTTTGTATTTCTCATTTTATAGAAGCAAATATACAAATCCTTGCCTTTTAGACTTAGTTCACCCTGAGACTAATATATATATGAAAATTACCAAAGCAGAATCTTCAAGAATTGGCGAAGTAGATTTCGATAATTTAATATTTGGCACTCAATTTAGCGACCACATGTTGCTGTGCACTTATAGGAATGGTGTATGGGAAGAACCGGAAATTAAGCCTTTTGGGCCGATGTTATTTAGCCCTGCCTTACATACATTACATTATGGTCAAGCACTTTTTGAAGGACAGAAGGCTTACTATATGGAAAATGGTAAAATAGGAATCTTTAGAGAGGATATGAATGCCAAACGCTTAAACCATAGCGCGAGACGAATGTTTATGCCTGAATTTCCTGAGGATTGGTTTGCAGAGTCTATTGCTGAATTAGTGAAAATTGATAGAGAATGGGTGCCCAAGAAAAAGGGTCACTCACTTTATTTGAGACCTTTTATGTTCGGTAGCTCAGAATTTGTGGCCGCTAGGCCATCCGAAGAATATACCTTTTGTATTATAACAAGTCCGGTTGGACCTTACTATGCCGGGGATGTGAAAGTAAAAATTGAAGAAACTTATACTAGAAGCGCTGGTGGAGGTGTAGGATCTACAAAATGTGCAGGTAACTATGGAGGAGCGTTTTATGCTACCGACCAAGCAAGAAAAGAAGGATATACACAGATTGTATGGACCGATCATAAAAACCATGAACTAATTGAAGAGTCCGGAACTATGAATATTGGTTTTGTGATTGATGATACCTTTGTAACCCCTCCGCTTAGCGATAGGATTTTAGCTGGAATTACCAGGGATAGCATATTAACTTTGGCTAAAGAAAATGAAAATCTTAAAGTGGAAGAGAGACCCATAAAGGTAGATGAACTGATATCCGCTTTGAAGGAAGGAAGGTTAAAAGAAGCTTTTGGTATGGGTACTGCCGCAGTGGTTAGTCAAATTTCTTTGATAGGGTTTAGAGGAGAAAACTATACAGTAGGTACTCCAAATAATGGCTTTGCTTTAAAAATTAAAGAGGAATTAACCGCCATTAGGATGGGGGCTAAAGAAGATAAATACAATTGGATGACTGTTATTGATTAGTTTAATATATTGATTTTAAGTCGTTTGTTGATCAAGCGGCTTATTTTTTATTCAGAAATGTAAAACAAACTTTACATTTAGTAAAAAATTTCTTACGTTTGTTGAGCAATTAAATAATTGGAAATTATGAAAACAAGATTTTTATTACCGGCAAAATATAAGCTATGGGGCTGGCTCATATTTATTCCCTTTACAATTTTTGGCTTAATTGGATTATTTCAAAATATTGAATTTGAATTTTTGAGTGTAGAATTACCCTTCCTATTTGAGACTGACTTTATCTTTAATAATAGTTCAAATGATACAAATTCTGGAACATTCACCATGCAAGAAGAAAATTTAACCAATGAAATACTTGGAGTGATGATATTAATAGGCTGTGTACTTTTAACTTTTAGTAAGGAAAAGGATGAAGATGAGTTTATTGCCATGAAGAGATTAAATTCCCTGCTATGGGCCACTTTTGTTAATAGCATTTTATTATTCCTTTGCCTAATTCTATTTTATAGTTTCAGCTTTCTAAATGTTATGATCTTTAATTTATACTCGGTATTTGTTCTTTTTATATTTCATTTTAATATAGGCTTAGCCAGAGAAAAAAGGATGGTAGGATGAAGAATAATTTGAAAGTTCAAAGAGCCATGAAAAATCTCACTCAGGACAATTTAGCTAAACTTATTGGCGTTAGTCGTCAAACAATAAATGCAATGGAGTCTTCGAAATATGTCCCGTCTACTGTTTTAGCATTGAAGTTGGCTAAGGTTTTCGAAGTGAAGGTAGAGGATATCTTCGAATTAGAAGATGAATAGTAAAGGCGTTTCAATGTTAATTTTGTTTATATTGATTGTAGTTAATTAATCAAAACAATATTTTATGAAAAATTTAATGCTTATTAGTTGTGTGGCTTTAATTGGATTTTCTTGCTCAAAGGATCCCTTGAATTTCAATTCTGAATCCAATAAAAAAGGTTCCTTTGCTGACTTTGAAAATGGAATTGAATGGGCGGTCTCCTGTTCCGGAGTCTGCGAGCCACAAGGGGATTGTAGCTATTTGAAAGTAGGAACAAATTCGTACGAATGTCCTTGCGAATCATGTTTTTTAGAAATTTTATTAGTGGGGGAACAGTCCGAAGAAAGATCCATTTCTAAGGATGATGCAAATGCCATGCTGGCCAATTTACTGGCTGAAAATGGAACCTTCCTGAATGAATTAAATGATCATGTTTTTAGTAGTTTTGGGACAAATACTTATGAGGTTACCCGAGTCAATATGTTGACACAGGATAATTATTTTGGATTGAACTATAGCTTTAACCTGGAGGATGGAAATACCGCTAGTGTTTCCTTTTTGAAAAGTTTAGGAGAAGTAGGGGCCGAGCCCATTAAAATTAAAGTTGATTGTTCCGGGCCTTGCGATCTGCCTACAGCTAAGTGTAGAGAAAGATGGGTGCCTGGTAACCCTCCATCTGCCGAATGTACTTGTGAAGGTGAATGTTCAATGACTGTAGAATCTCTTCCCTACAGCGAAGAGTAAAAATTAATATTATGAAAAGTGGAATTTTATCAATACTAATATTTCTGATTGGAAACAGCCTTTCCGCTCAGGTTACTTTAGAAGTTTGCAAGGATAGTAAGTCGGAATTTCAATTATTTGATTTAGACGAATCTGGTAACTTGAATTGTTCGCCGAATTCCAAAGCTGTGATTCTAAGTATGAGTAATAATTCTGAATTACAAGAAATTTTGGATAATACTGAAGGGAAGTTGAGTTTAGAACAGGTCCAAAAGGCTCTAAATTTGTTTCAAGCCTTTAAGGATGGTAAACTTGTAGTATTGGATATTGATGTGAAGGATAGTTTTGGAGCCTATAGAATATATTGCCAACTGGATTCCAGCAAAGGATATTTGAACTTTTCATTGAATTCCAAAGAAGAATAATTTATTTCAATTAAAAAAGGCTCCGTATGGAGCCTTTTTTAATGATTTAAATCGGGAATTACAAATTAAATGCCTTCTTCACTTTATCTACAAAGTCAAGTTTTTCCCAGGTAAATAATTCTACATCCATTTTTGTTTCCTTTCCGTTTGCTTCAAAAAATGTCTTGGAAACAATTTCGTTTTTTCTACCCATATGACCATATGCCGCAGTTTCAGAATACATAGGGTTTCTCAACATTAAACGTTGTTCAATTAAACCTGGACGCATATCGAAAATTTCTGAAATTTTACTGGCTATTTCTCCATCAGTCATATTCACCTTTGCCGTTCCATATGTATCTACAAATATCCCCATTGGCTCCACAACTCCTATGGCATAGGAAACTTGAACTAGAATTTGATCAGCAACTCCGGCGGCAACAATATTTTTGGCAATATGTCTTGTTGCATAAGCTGCAGATCTATCAACTTTACTTGGATCTTTTCCAGAAAATGCGCCTCCACCATGAGCCCCCTTTCCGCCATATGTGTCCACAATAATTTTCCTTCCCGTTAATCCTGCATCACCATGTGGTCCACCAATTACAAACTTTCCCGTTGGATTAATATGATAGTCAATATTCGCATCAAATAAGGCTTGGAGTTCCGGTTTCAACTTATTCTTCACCCTTGGAATCAAAAGATTCACAATATCAGAATGAATTTTTTGAGCCATGCTAGCCTCATCTCCAAAATCATCATGCTGAGTGGAAACCACTATATCTGTAATTTTTTGAGGAATATGTGAGTCAGAGTATTCAATAGTTACCTGAGATTTAGCATCTGGTCTTAAGTAAGGAATATCCTTTCCTTCCCTTCTCATTTCAGCTAATTCAATAAGGATTTTATGACTAAGGTCTAATGCCAAAGGCATATAGTTTTCGGTTTCGTTGGTTGCATAACCGAACATCATACCTTGATCTCCCGCTCCTTGATCTTCTGGATTTCCTCTATCTACCCCACGATTAATATCAGGAGATTGTTCATGCAAAGCCGATAGTACTCCACAGCTTTCTGCATCAAACATGTATTCACTTTTCGTGTAGCCAATTTTTCTTATTACTGCTCTTGCCACAGATTGAACATCAACATAGGCCTGAGATTTGATTTCTCCAGCTAATATTACCTGACCAGTAGTTACCAAAGTTTCACATGCTACTTTGGAGTCCTTGTCAAAGGCTAAGAAATGATCGATTATTGCATCCGATATTTGATCGGAAATTTTATCTGGATGACCTTCTGAAACAGATTCTGAGGTGAATAAATACGCCATAAAACTAAACTTGATTTTTCAAATAAATAAGAAGAAGTTTTTTGACTGAGTGGGATCACTAGATGCTGGTTTAGCATTTTTTTTCGTGGTTGCAATCAGTCAAATTATTCCACATAGGGCGCAAAAGTAAAATAATATTTGACTTTCTAATCTGATTTCCCAAAGAATAATCATGTGCTATTTGAGTAGAGCAAACAAATTTTTATTTTCAAGCTACCAGGCTCTTTGATAATAGGCTTTTGTAATAAAATTGCCGAAAACTTTAAATTGAATTTTGATTGTTAAATAAAATAAACTTTATTTGCTTCACTTATCCAGAAAGACTGAGGGAATAGGCCCGATGAAGTCTTAGCAACCCAGCCAGGCTGGGTGCTACCTCCTACTCAAATACAATTGTATTGAGAAAGATGAGACCGATCGTAAGACAATCTCAATTTTACTGGCTTTCAGGATAGGTTTAAAATTAAACTTATATGAAAGAATATTCATTGGTTCAAGAAGCTGAAAAGAGAATCCTTGTTATGGATGGTGCCATGGGGACCATGATACAAGCTTATAAATTGGAGGAAAAAGATTATAGATCCGAAAGGTTTAAAGATTATAAAACGGACATTAAAGGCAATAATGATCTTTTAAGCATAACCCAGCCAGAGATCATTAAAGAAATCCATGCTAAATATCTTGAAGCAGGGGCAGATCTTATAGAGACCAACACCTTTAATTCAAATAAAATTTCCATGGCCGACTATGAAATGGAGGATTTGGTCTACGAGATAAATTTTGAATCTGCAAGGATAGCCAAAGAGCTTGCTATAAAATTCACAGAAAAAGAACCGCATAAACCTAGGTTTGTATTAGGCTCAATGGGACCAACAACCAAAACGGCAAGTTTATCTCCAGATGTAAATAACCCCGGATTTAGAGCAGTGAATTTTGATCAATTAAAAGATGCCTATTACGAACAAGCAAGAGCTCTTTTGGAAGGAGGTGTTGATGCATTTTTGGTGGAAACCATTTTTGATACTTTAAATGCAAAAGCAGCATTATTTGCCATAAGTGGACTATTTGAAGAAATTGATAAAGAAATTCCAATAATGGTTTCGGGAACAATTACAGATGCTAGTGGAAGAACTTTATCCGGTCAAACGGCAGAGGCTTTTTTGATTAGCATGTCCCATTTGCCATTATTTTCTATTGGCTTTAATTGCGCTTTAGGAGCAGATCAGCTTCGGCCTTATTTGCAGGTGATAGCACGGGAAAGTGAATTTAATATTAGTGCTCACCCTAATGCAGGTTTGCCAAACGCCTTTGGCGAATACGACCAAAGCCCTCAAGAAATGGCAGATTTAATAAAGGATTATTTAGAGCTTAATCTAATCAATATTATCGGAGGCTGTTGCGGAACAGGCCCAGAACATATTAAGGCAATTGCAAGCCTGGCTGCTCAATATCAACCCAGACAAATTCCTGTAGTAGGATAAAATAATAGTATGAAATTAAGCGGATTAGAACCATTAAAAATTAGTAAAGCAAGTAATTTCATCAATATTGGTGAGAGAACAAATGTTACCGGCTCAAGAAAATTTCTTCGTTTGATTAAGGAAAATAAAATGGAGGAGGCCCTGGAAGTGGCCAGAGATCAGGTGGAAGGTGGTGCTCAGATTATTGATATAAACATGGATGAGGGGATGCTTGATGGTAAGGCTTCCATGGTTGAATTTTTGAATTTAATCGCTGCAGAACCAGATATTTCAAGAGTTCCTATAATGGTAGATTCTTCTAAATGGGAAATTATTGAAGCAGGCCTAAAATGTATTCAAGGCAAGGCCATTGTAAATTCTATTAGCCTTAAAGGGGGAGAAGAGGAGTTTGTAAAACAGGCCCAATTGATAAAAAGATATGGAGCTGCTACCGTTGTAATGGCATTTGATGAAGAGGGACAAGCGGATAATTTTCAAAGGAGAATTGAGATTTGTAAACGTTCCTACACAATTCTTGTTGAGAAGGTGAAATTCCCAAAAGAGGATATAATTTTTGATCCCAATATTTTTCCTGTTGCTACAGGGATAGAGGAACATCGAAAAAATGCCTTGGATTTTTTTCAAGCCACAAAATGGATAAAGGAAAATTTAGATGGTGCAAAAGTTAGTGGAGGGGTGAGCAATGTCTCTTTCAGCTTTCGGGGAAATCAAGCAGTTAGGGAGGCTATGCATTCTGCATTTCTATTTCATGGAATAAAAAATGGAATGGATATGGGAATTGTAAACCCCTCAATGTTGGAAGTTTATGAAGAAATACCAAAAGATTTATTGCTAAGAGTAGAAGATGTTCTTTTGGATAGGAGAGATGATGCTACTGAAAGATTATTAGAATTCGCAGAAGATTTTATTGGCTCACAAAAGACTAGAGAAAAGGACCTAAGCTGGAGGGAAGAGCCCGTAACAAAAAGGATCGAATATGCCCTAATTAAAGGAATAGCGGATTATATTGAAAAGGATGCAGAGGAAGCTAGAAAGGAATCTAGTAAAACACTTCAGGTAATAGAAGGCCCACTAATGGACGGGATGAATGTTGTTGGAGATTTGTTTGGATCAGGTAAAATGTTTCTTCCCCAGGTAGTTAAATCTGCAAGGGTAATGAAAAAAGCTGTAGCCTATTTAACCCCTTTTATTGAAGAGGAAAAAGGTGACGATGAAGATTCTAAAAAGAAGGGTAAAATATTAATGGCCACCGTAAAAGGCGATGTTCATGACATTGGAAAAAATATTGTTGCCGTAGTATTAGCATGTAATAATTTTGATATTGTGGACCTTGGTGTTATGGTGCCTATGAATAAAATAATAGACACGGCAATTGAGGAAAATGTGGATGCTATTGGACTAAGTGGATTAATTACCCCTTCTCTAGATGAAATGATTTATGTGGCTAGAGAAATGGAGAGGAGAAATTTAAATATCCCCTTAATGATTGGAGGGGCAACCACTTCTAGAGCACATACGGCAGTAAAAATCTTTCCAGAATATTCTGGAATTGCAGTACATGTTAACGATGCAAGTAGAAGTGTTCCCATAGCCCAAACTTTATCCTCCAAAAGTGCTCACCCAAACTTTAAGGAAAAGCTAGTAGAAGAATACAGCAAATTGAGGCAAGGTTATTTAAATAGATCCTCAGCCAAGGAATTTTTAAAAATCAAGGAGGCAAGGGATAACCGAGCTCAGCTTGTTTTTGATTCTAAGAATATTCAAAAACCAAATTTCTTAGGGATAAAGCAAATGGAGGATATTCCATTGGAAAGCCTTCTAGACTTTATTGATTGGACTCCCTTTTTTATGACTTGGGAACTACATGGGAAATTCCCAAAGATCCTTGACGATAAAGTAGTAGGAGAAGCAGCTAGATCTTTGTTCGAGGATGCTCGAAAAATGCTGGATAAGCTGATAGTAGAAGGAAGCTTAAAAGCCAGCGCCGTATTAGGAATTTTTAAGGCAAATTCTCTTGGTGATGATATTTCCATTGATAATGGTGAATATACCTTTAGAACCTTACGTCAGCAGACCAAAAAGGCATCATCGGCTAAAAACATGGCTTTAAGTGATTTTATTGCTCCAAAAGAGAGTGGTGTTCAAGATTATATAGGATGTTTTGCCGTAACAGCAGGTTTGGGTATGGAAGAAATTCTAGAAAAATTTGAGAAGGAACATGACGATTATCAAGCTATAATGATAAAAGCATTAGCCGATAGATTGGCAGAAGCTCTCGCGGAAATGTTACATCAAAAAGTAAGAAAAGAAATCTGGGGCTATTCCCCAGACGAAAATTTGGAAAACAAGGATTTAATTGGTGAAAAGTATATAGGTATTCGCCCAGCACCTGGTTATCCTGCTTGCCCAGACCACCTTGAAAAGAAAACCATTTTTAAGCTTTTAGAAGCGGAAAAAATAGGAATGAAACTGACTGAAAATTTAGCAATGTATCCTGCTTCATCTGTTTCAGGATATTATTTTGCTCATCCTGAAAGTAAATATTTTGGTTTGGGAAAAATTTCGGAAGATCAGGTGGAAGATTATTCACAAAGGAAGGGTATATCTAAGGTAGAGGCTGAAAAGTGGCTTCGCCCATCATTAAACTATTAAAGAAAAAGTAAAAGCATGAAAGTGATTGATCATATTAATGGCTCAAAAGACACCATTTTTTCATTTGAAATACTGCCTCCATTAAAAGGGCAAAATATTCAGAATATTTATGATAATATTGATCCATTGATGGATTTCAATCCTCCATTTGTAAATGTCACCTATCATCGTGAAGAGGCAGTATATAAGAGGTTAGAGAATGGATTGTTAGAACAAAAGGTAATTAAGAAAAGGCCAGGTACTGTTGGTATTTGTGCGGCTCTTCAACATAAATATAAAATTGATGCTGTTCCTCATATTCTTTGTGGTGGCTTTAATCAAGAAGATACGGAAAATGCACTGATAGATTTGGATTTTCTAGGTATAGAAAATGTTCTCGCACTAAGAGGAGATTCGGTGAAAGGAGAAGTCTATTTTCAACCTGAATTAAATGGTCATAAATACGCTCATGAACTTGTTGGTCAAATAAATGCCATGAACAAAGGGAAGTATTTAGATGAAGAATTACAAAACAATACTCCAACTAATTTTTCAATTGGAGTTGCCGGTTATCCAGAAAAGCATTTTGAGGCCCCAAGTATAAATAATGATATTGAACACCTGAAAAAGAAAGTTGATGCCGGCGCTGACTACATTGTTACTCAATTGTTTTTTGATAACAATAAGTATTTTGAATATGTGGAAAAATGTAGGGCAGCGGGAATTACAATTCCCATTATTCCTGGTATCAAACCAATTGCCAGCAAAAAACATTTAAGCATTCTACCACATAGATTTCACGTGGATTTACCAGATGATTTAGTGAAAGAGGTTCTCACCTGCAAAGACAATAAACAAGTAAGGCAAGTTGGAGTAGAGTGGGCTATAGAGCAGTGCAAGGAATTAAAAGCTGCAAATGTTCCCGTATTGCATTTTTACTCCATGGGAAAAGTAGATAATATTCAAAAAATTGCTAAGGAGATATTTTAAAAAAAAAAGGAATTCTGAAATTTCAAAATCCCTTTTTTAGTATTTAAATCAGCTTAAAATACTAGGCCTAGTATTGGTGTTGTCAACCAACCTGTATTTACAGTACCGCCATTTTCCGCCCATAATTGGAAACCTGGATAAGCCAATAGAATGTCGTTCTTTTCTGTTGGGTGCTTAAAAGTTTTATTAGCTGTAACAATTTCAATGGCCCAAGGTAGTCCAGTGTCGGTATTATAGGTGCCATTTACATCGTCTACCGAATTGTTGAAATTGGCATCAGCAGCAGCCGAACCTAAAAATCCATCAAGATGTACTTCTTGTCCTCTGTTTGAGGTTCTAAAAATATAAGTATCAGGAATTATTACTTGATTGTTTGCTGCAGAATTAAATACTACAGTAAAAGTAAAAACATCTGGTGTTGCCGAAATTCCTACCCCATTGTTTTGGTAAAAAGTAGTCTGCGCTAGAAAAACATCATTAAATATTATAACACCATTTGGAACATTGGGATCTAAACTTGCATCACCACTTACGCTAGTAACAATATTTTGGTTCAATGCTTGTTTATTTCCGTCGGTGAAAACCATGGCTAGGCCATTTGAGAATCCAGAGCCTGCAGCATCCAGACTAATCGTAAATGTGGCATCTACTTTATCTCCATTAGCATCTAGGCCGTACACTACTTGGTTGGAAATAACCATATCGTTAAAATCAAAATCACCCTTGGCCGGCCATAAATCCTCAAAAGCTAATGTTTGGTAACCACTAGTTGGAAATTTGCTGGTGTAAGCTTTAGTAGGATCATTTGGAAATTCATCTTGATTGTCAACAACACCATCACCATCGCTATCTGCATTTGGCACCGCTACATCCAAAACAACATCATCAACATAGCCTTTTTTCTTTTGACGAATATAAATTTGGACATAAGCACAATTGTTTGGAGTTGTTCCAGAAGAAGTAGCCGTACCGCTACTCTCTGAAAAATTTCTATACGAAATCCAATTATCGTTGGAATCAAAAAAGTCTACATAACCCGTAACCTTATTGCTATTTCCAGTATAGGTGAAGGAAGCGGTATATGGTGCGTTAGGGCTTGCCGCTACAGATTGCATTATGGTTCCCCATTTATTATTTTTCAAGGATTCGTATACTCCATTTCCAGATTTGTCTTTCCATGAACCATCGCTATCTTGAGCATACCATTTTCCAGGGCTTCTTAAATCGTATTCACTGCTTCCATCAAAACCTATGTCATTAAGGCTAAAGTCACCATTTACTAAAACATTAGCGGCAGTTTTTCCAATTTGCATTTTCCCTTTTTTTCCAGATCCAATAAAAGTGCTATCTCTTTCTTCATCTCTATCTTCTTTGCCCACCGAAAAAACAATATTTTCTTGATTGGTAATTTCTATAGACTCCCCAGTGTTAGGGTAATTAAGAAAAATTCTTTCGTCATTTTGGGGAATGGTATAATAAAATTCCGCTGAGTTATTCACTACTATTCCACGGTCTAGGATTTCACCATGTTGATTAATAATATGAATGGGAGCACCATCGGTATTTAACTCAGTATTAGGATCGAGGCTAACTCCTAGGCTTCCTTTATAACTACTACTCCAGTTAAAGCTTATAGGAATGATAATGTCATCTAAATCGCCTGCATTAGGCTCATTTACTGTACTTAAGTAATTTGGAGTGTATTCTTCAGTTTTATCGCACGACACAATAAAAATCGCAGCTAGGGCAATTAATATGAGCTTTTTCATGATCATTAATTTTTCAATAGTAATAATAGAATAAAGAAATAAACAGTCCAAGATAAATTGATTCTTCAAAACATTGAATAGCAGTTATTTAAATAAATACACCACTAAACAAAAATTCCCTATTTGGGAATCTATTCCATAAACCGCAATAGTTTTTATTCTAGGATCTAAAGATAAAGCAAAAAAAAGCCACCTAAAAGGTGGCTTTTCAAAAGTGACTTAATTGTTATTCTAAAATATGATCAATTTTTTAATTTACCTAGTTATTAGAGGTTGAAGATGTTTCCAACTACTGGTTGGTCTAACCAATTTTGATTTGAAGAACCTGAAGACTCAGCCCATCCTTGGAAGTTTGGGTAAGCCACTAAGATGTCAATAAACTCTAATGGGTGTTTGTATGATTTGTCTGGAGTAATAACTTCCAAAGCCCATGGTAATCCTGTTAATGTAGAATAAGTTCCATTAACATCATCTACTGTATTGTTATATGCTGGATTTGCTTGAGAAGTTCCTAAGAATCCATCAAGGTGAATTTCCAAACCTCTGTCATTAGATCTAAAGATATAAATATCTGGAACGATAGCCTGACTTCCTGCATTACCATTAAAGCTTACCGTAAAAGTAAATGTTTCAGCTGGTAATGATGGTCCTACACCGTTATTCTGGTAGTATTCAGTTTGTGCATCATATACATTATTGAAAACAATAATACCATTGGTAACATCTGGATCTAAGCTAGCATCTCCGCTTACCGAACTTAAAATATTTTGTGCAATTGGTTGCTTATTAGCATCGGTAAATACAATTGCAAGACCGTTTGAGAATCCAGCACCTACAGCTTCAACATCAATTGTGAAAGTTGCATCTACTCTGTTATTGCTAGCATCTGAAGTATAAACCACATTAGTATTTAATACCATATCATTCATATCGAAATCACCTTGAGCAGGCCATAGATCTTCAAAAGAAAGAGTCTGGTAACCAGCAGTTGGGAAATAAGAGGTAAATGCTCTTGCAGGATCATTTGGATAATCATCTGTATCATCTGGCTCACCGTCACCATCAGTATCTACTACAGAAGGATCAGTTGAGAAAACAACATCATCAATCCATTTGTGCTTTCCACCGTGAAGGTAAATTAAGGCATAAGCTGCATTTGCAGGAACTACCCCTGTTTCATTAATAATATTGTTTGTTGGATTGTATCCAACATAGCTAATTAGAGAACCTGAAGCTGTTTTGAAATAAACATAGTAACAAAAAGTACCACCAGTTACAGCGCTCATTGTATAAAGGTCTCCACCAGTTACAGGAACAGATTGTAGTACATCAGCACCATTTTTATGCTTTGCCTTATAAACTCTGTTTCCGTTTATATCTTTCCACTCATGACGGTTGGAGTAATAATAGTTATACCATTTTCCAGTATAAGTATGAGAAGCACCTCCATTATAAAGGCCAAAATCATTTACTTCCATATCGCCATTAACCAATAGGTTTACACCCGCAGTTTTTCCAGAAGCTTTTTTACCACTGGAATTAGAAGCTCTTTCCATAAGTGCAATAGAGTCTCCAAGAATATTGGTAAGAACGTCAAATGAAACATTTCCCGATGATTCAAGTGGCATTTCATCCTTAGTAGAAGGAAGGTAAAGTCTGTAACTTCCTTTTGCTTGAGGGATAGTATAGTAGAATTCTGCTTGGTTGTTTGTAACCGTAGCACGATCCAAAATATTATTGGCATCATCTACAATCCATAATTCCTGACCTTCAGTTTCGAAATCAGGTAAATCTGGGTTTAAAGTAACAGTAAGGCCTCCTTTTTGGCTGCTACTCCAATTAAATTCGGTAGGAATTACCAGGTCTCCTAAATTAGTTGCTCCTGGTGTGTTTGTTGTACTTGGTCCAACAACTTCTGTTTTAGAACAGGAAGCGAAAATTAGACCTGAAGCCATAATGGCGTAAATTAACTTTTTCATAATAGTAGTTTAAAATAAAATTGATCGTACCACATAAAGTAATTATCGAACCAAAATTTAAAACATTGAAAGCCAATAAGTTAAAAATTAAACAAATTTCAAATCGGTCTCAAAATGGGAATTTATTATAAAAATGGAACTATTGTCCCACGATTTCGATTGTCTGTTTTATTATAATAAGACCCAAATTTACTTATTAACATATGGAAATAAAAATTTGTGAAAATCTAATAATTCAATACCCATAATAGAGGCAGTCAATTCCTAATTTAGTGTGAATTAGAAACTAACTCATCATCCCTTCAATGGCAAAAGGCTATAATTCCAAGGAAAAGGCAAAATCAAATTCAAAAATTTTTGTTCTCGATACTTCTGTAATTCTTTACGATCATAATTCTATAATGTGTTTTGAAGAGCACGATGTAGCAATTCCTATTACAGTTTTGGAAGAACTAGATGAATTTAAAAAAGGTAGTGACACTAAAAATTTTGAAGCACGACAATTTATCCGATTTTTAGATAAAAAAGCTGGTGAAAAAGGTTTGCAGGATTGGATTTCTTTAAATGGAGGAACAAAAGGACGGTTTAAAGTAATTATGAATTCCGACAATGGCCTTGATGCCAATAAAATTTTTGGATTGGCAAAAAATGATCATCGCATTTTAAATTCGGCGCTGAAACTTCAGGAAGAAGAGAAAAATTCCAAGGTTATTTTAGTTACTAAAGACATTAACCTAAGATTAAAAGCAAAGGCCCTAAATATTAATGCTGAGGATTATGAAACCGGAAAAATTAAAAATGTAGATTCCCTATACACTGGCCGATCAATACTAGAATCTTTTGATCAAAGTCTTATTGACAATCTATACAAGAAGAAAAGCCTCAGTTTAGCAAGCATTAAAAAGAAGGCTAAAGATTTTGAGCCTGATAACAATCACTATTATATATTAAAGGGTGAAAAGAGTAGCACCCTGGCCTCCTTTAATGCGCATGGCTCTAGTTTAGATCAAGTTGAGAAAAGGAGTTGTTATGGTATAAAACCTAGAAATGCGGAACAAACCTTTGCCTTAAATGCCGTTATGAATCCTGATATTAAGTTGGTGACCCTAAGTGGTGTGGCTGGAACAGGAAAAACTCTATTGGCTTTAGCTGGATCATTAGAACAACGTAGAAACTTTAAGCAAATTTATTTAGCAAGACCAATTGTTCCTCTTAGTAATAAGGATATTGGTTTTTTACCTGGTGATATGAAGGCCAAAATTAATCCCTATATGCAACCCCTGTGGGATAATTTGAAATTTATAAAAAACCAATTCAATGAAAAGGACAAAGAGTATAAGCAAATTGATGAAATGGTGAACCAAGAGAAATTATTAGTTACTCCATTGGCCTATATAAGAGGTAGAAGTTTATCGAATGTAATATTTATAGTTGATGAGGCTCAAAATTTAACACCGCATGAGGTGAAAACTATAATTACTAGGGCAGGAGAGAATGCCAAATTTATTTTTACTGGAGATGTAAGGCAAATAGATACTCCCTATTTAGATGAGCAAAGTAATGGCTTGTCTTATTTAATAGATAAGATAAAGGGAAATTCACTTTTTGCCCATATAACTTTGGAAAAGGGAGAAAGGTCTGAACTGGCAAACCTAGCTAATGAATTACTTTAATTTATTCCCTTCTAAAATCCATTTCGCGAGCTGATCGATAAAATTTTCTGCAAAAGGGAAATCGGGATCTGAATAAGCAGCGATGTTTTCTTCTCTACTTTCACCAACAGCTTTGCATACATGATTCATTTTCGGAAAAAAAAGATAATCGCCCTTCACTGTAGCCAAAGCCTCACCCTGCTCTTTGGGTACTTGAATATCTCTTCCACCCTGAATAATGAGCACTCGGCAGTCTAATTTTGCAAGCTCCTTGCTAGGGGTATATTTAAACCAGCTAATAAGATAAGGCTGTATGGAAGTTCTCATTAAGGAGGCTAAAGCGATATTGAACTTTTTCACCTGATGACCATTTCCTAAAGAATCCAATTTTTCAATGGCCTCGCTAAGCAAAGGCTCTTTTAAATTCGAATTCATTTGATCTTTTAAGAGAGAACAGGCATTTTGCGATGGACCAGATAGACTTATAAATCCTTTAATATCAGCTTTTTGACAACTGAGCATGGCCACAAGAGAGCCTTCTGAATGACCCATCAAATAAATGTTCTCTAGCTTAAGTTTTGCTTTTAATTGTTTAATAATTTCAAGAACTACAGCCACATTATCTTCAAATCGCAAATCTTTCTCAGAGCTATTGAAAGTGGATTTACCCACGGCGATTTTATCATATCTAAAGCTGGAAATACCCTTTTTAGCTAAAGAATCTGCGAGGCGAAGAAAAACATCAGCTTTAGAAGCTGAGAATTGAGAATTTCCATTTCTATCTGTAGGACCACTGCCTGGAATAAATATTACAAAAGGTGCCTTTGGAATATTTTCTGCCCATTCTTTGTTAAATGCGCTAACATAGGTGCCGCGAATGGTATCGTTTTTATAATATATTTCTTCTTCAACATTTAAAACTCCATACTGAGCAAAGAGAAGGTTACTGCTAAAAAGGACTATGCTAATACAGATAAGTTTCATAATTGTGTATTAAAAAAAAATCCCAAACTAAAAGTTTGGGATTCTAATATAATCATTCAATTTGAGAATTAAACCTTTAGGGCAACCCTAGGGGCACCGGCAAGTATTTCCTCACTGGCATTATCGCTAAATTTCTCAAAATTTGTATTGAACTTTTTAGCTAGTTCATTTGCGGTTTTATCATAAGCCACCTTATCTGCCCAAGTGTTTTTAGGATTTAAAATCTCATCTGGAACATTGGAACAGCTATTTGGCATATTAAGTCCGAAAATTTCGTGTTCTGTGAAATCAACATGGTCTAATCCACCATTAATGGCCTCGGTAATCATGGCACGAGTGTATTTCAACTTCATTCGTTGTCCAACACCATAAGGGCCTGCGGACCATCCTGTATTTACCAACCAAACATTTACATTGGCATCTTTCATCTTCTTACTTAGCATATCCGCATATTTAGTAGGATGAAGAGGCATAAAAGGAGCGCCAAAACAAGCGGAAAAAGCCACTTGTGGCTCTGTAATTCCGGCTTCTGTTCCTGCTACTTTTGCTGTATAACCACTAATAAAATGGAAGGCAGCTTGCCCAGGGTTTAATCTAGATATTGGAGGTAAAACTCCATATGCATCACAGGTTAGGAAAAAAATGTTTTTAGGATTTCTTCCTAATGATGGCTCTTGAATATTTTCAATATGCTCTAGAGGGTAACTAACACGAGTGTTTTCGGTTTTACTTCCATCTTCATAGTCTACAGAAACACCGTCAGATTTAAAGGTGATATTTTCCAATAAAGCACCTGGTCTAATGGCTCTAAAAATATCTGGTTCCTTCTCTTCGCTGAGGTCTATAACTTTAGCATAGCAACCACCTTCAAAGTTAAAGATCACATTGTCTTTTGTCCAGCCATGCTCATCATCTCCAATAAGTTTTCGATTTGGATCTGCAGATAAGGTAGTTTTACCAGTACCTGATAATCCAAAGAAAAGGGCAGTATCTCCAGATTCACCAACATTTGCTGAGCAATGCATAGAAAGTACATCTTCCTGATGAGGAAGAATAAAATTCAAGGCTGAGAAGATTCCTTTTTTGATTTCTCCAGTATATCCTGTACCACCAATAATGGCCATTTTTTTGGAGAAATTTAAAATTGCAAAATTATGCTGACGAGTTCCATCCTCTTCGGCATTGGCCATAAATCCAGGGGCGTTTACAATTACCCAATCCGGTTCAAAATCCTTTAATTCCTCTTCACTTGGCCTTAGGAACATATTATTAGCGAACATGTTTGACCAAGGGAGTTCATTAATCACCCTGATTTTCATTTTATAGCGCTCATCAGCGCAGGCATAAACATCGCGAACGAATACTTCCTTACCACTGAGGTAGTCCGTTATTTTTGAATTTAATTTATCAAACTTGCTAGGGTCAAATTTGATATTGATATCTCCCCACCAAACGGCATCTTTTGTTAATTCATCTTCAACAATAAATCTGTCCTTTGGGGATCTACCGGTAAACTCACCTGTATCGACAGCAATAGCTCCTGATGCTGACCTTACCGCCATCCCTTTGTCAATGGAAATTGATTCCAAATCAGATGGTGATAGGTTCCACAAGGCTTTTGCTTCTCTAATTCCGTACTTCTCAAGGTTTGAGTCTTCCGGTTTTATTTCAGTGAAATTCATAAGTCTTAGGTCTTTTTTTCAAAAAAAATTAAAGGCGCAAAGTTAAACCTAATTGAATAAAGGCTTGTAAGGATTGTCTTAAATTTTGATTTATTTTTATTTTTTTTGAGGCTTAGCAGGCTCTGTAGACCTCAATTGACTAGCCGCCAACATGATCCATCCCCCAATTAATAATATTCCTCCAATAGGGGTGATTGGTCCAAGAAAATTTAGGGCTAAGCCGCTAATTTCGGTTGTAGACAAGAGGTATATGCTGAAACTGAAAAGTAGGGTTCCCCATAGCCAAAGTCTAAAAACCAAGCTTTTAAACCTGAATTCTTTATCGCTAAATCCAATTACTAATAAGGCAATGGCATGCAAGGCCTGGTATCTAACTCCTGTATTAAAACTCAATAAACTTTTTTCCTCAAGTAAATCCTTTAAGGCATGAGCGCCCAAGGCCCCTAACATTACTGCAAGGCCACCCAATAGTGCTGCATAAATGATTATCCTTCTATTCATGGTAAAAATTCTTTTCGAAATTGCTCTTTGCTTAATTCATAATCAAAGGAATTTTCTAGTTGACTAATATTTTGCGGGTCTGATAGCCGCTCAACAGCAAAACCTAAAAACTGAATTCTGGTATTATCATATTTGAACAGTAGGAATAATCGTTTTACCTCTTTGGTGCTTATGGCATGATTAATCAAATAATTCTTTGCCTTATTCAGCTTATTAAATTCAAATTTTTCTTTTTGAATATCTATAATTAACTGTTGGAAATCATTGAAACGACTGGCGGTGGAATCGAATTTGGTTTTTTCCTGAACTGCAATACTATCGGGAATTGAAGCAATATTGGGTTCTGGAACTTTGGCCTTTTCTTCATTGGCCACAAGCGAAGTATCCTTCCTATAGCTAACTGTTTTTACAGAGGGTGAAGAACTGCTATCTATGGGCTTATTAATGGCCTGTTGGCTAATACTGGAATCTAATAAAGGAGGGTTAAGGGGTTCAGCTTCCAACTTGTTCGCTAAAGAATTTGATGGATTTGTAACACCGGCTATTTCCTTTTTGGAATCAAACCATGCTTTATCTGTATTAAATTTATGAGCCTTTATCCTAATTGAAGAATTAGTTGCAATACCTCTATACCTTAATTGATGGCGACCTTTAAAATTTTTCACCAAAGCATAGGCATAGGTGCCTTCCTTTTTGAATTGTACCTTTTTAGAGAATTCTATTTCCTGTTCCCCTGCAATTTTCAGGTTTAAAAAATGAAAGGAACTGTCTAAATCCACAACCAAAAATTCTGTGCAAGGCATGTCATTTTGCTTAAATCCATCTATACCTAGGTCAAACTTTTGAGAAGTTTCATCTACTATCAAAATATTAATTTGAGCAAAAACATTGATACTCAATAAGACAAGTACTATAGACCCGAAAAATTTCATTTCGCAAATGTAAGACTTAGCAATAAGCGGTTGATCATTGTTCAATAATTCTAAATTTGCCCATCTTCAAATCGAGAAAATGAAAAATATTTTAATAATAGGAGCTGGCCTCTCCACCTATAATTTAGTTGAATATTTAAAAGAGCAAGCTTCCTTAAGAGATTGGAAAATTGTAATTGCCGACAAAAGTATCGAAACGGCCAAATTGAGGGCGAATTCACATCCTAATGTGAAGGCAACAAGCCTCGATGTAAGTGATGATAGTAAAAGGAAAGAGCTAATATCTGCGGCCGATGTAGTGGTGAGTATGCTACCCGCTCATATGCATACTATTGTAGCTGAGGATTGTATCCTTGAAAAAAAGCATATGGTTACGGCATCCTATATTTCTAAGGAAATGAAGGATTTAAATTCTGCTGCCATAAATGCTGGCTCCATAATTCTCAATGAAATTGGATTGGATCCGGGAATAGATCATTTAAGTGCCAAAAAAGTTTTGGATAAAATTAAAATTGAAGGCGGAAAAATGTTGATTTTCGAATCCTTTACAGGTGGTTTGCTAGCCCCACAAAGTGATACAAACCCTTGGAATTACAAATTTACCTGGAATCCTAGGAATGTTGTTCTTGCAGGTTCAGGAGCTGCGGTGAAATTTAAACAGGAAGGCCTATATAAATACATACCATATCATCAGCTTTTTAGAAGAACGGAGCCTATTTATATTGATGGATATGGAAGTTTTGAAGGCTATGCCAATAGAGATTCCCTAGGCTATAGAGATGTTTATGGTTTAGAGGATATCCCAACTATTTTTAGAGGAACATTGAGAAAGCCTGGCTTTTGCAGATCATGGGATGTTTTTGTGAAACTGGGTATGACAGACGATAGCTATTGTTTGGAAAACAGTGAAAATATGAGCCATAGGGATTTTACAAATACCTTTTTAGCTTATAATCCCAACGATTCTGTAGAATTAAAGTTGATGCATTATCTAAATATTCCCCAAGATTCGGATTTGATAGCCAAATTGGACTGGTTAGGAATGTTTAGCTCCAAAAAAGTGGGTATCAAAAATGCAAGTCCAGCCCAAATATTACAACATATTTTAGAGCAAAAATGGTCTTTGGAACCGGATGATAAAGACATGATTGTGATGTATCATAAATTTGGCTATGAGATCAATGGACAAAAGAAAATGCTTGAATCTTCAATGGTAACTGAAGGGAAATCTCAACAAGATACAGCCATGGCAAGGACAGTAGGTTTGCCAGTGGCTATTGCGGTAAAACAAATAATGATAGGCAATATTAAAACACCAGGTGTTCAGATACCTATCAGCCAGGAGATTTATGAACCCATGCTTGAAGAATTGGAGGAGTTTGGTATTCGTTTTATTGAAAAGGAAATTGAATATAAAGGATACTAAGCCTATATTCCCTTTTTAAAAAATGGAAATGGAAATAGAAAAATTGAAATATCCTATTGGAAAATTTCAAAAACCAAATTCAATTCATCAAAATCATATTGAGGAATGGCTTGAGAGTATCTCTAGTTTAGGCCAAAGATTGCGGGCTATTTGTGAGAATTTGGAAGATGATGATTTAAAAAAAACATATCGCCCAGGTTCCTGGAATATACGGCAATTGATTCACCATTTAGTAGACTCTCATATTAATGCTTATGTCCGATACAAATGGGCACTGACTGAAAATAAGCCTTCAATTAAAGCCTATAATGAGGTTAAATGGGCCGAATTAGAGGACGGGAAAAACGCTCCCATCGATCTGTCCCTTGATTTATTAGAAGCTTTGCACAAACGTTGGATATATTCTCTAAGATCTTTGAATGATTCAGATTTTGAAAGGGGGTATTACCATCCAGATGATAAGGAGGATGTGATTATTACTGAATTTATCGGAAGATATTCCTGGCATGGAGAACATCACTTAGCTCATGTGAAACAAGCCCTAGACAACAATTATTGATTTAAAAATTGAATTGCGGGAACAGCGTAATTATTGAAATCAAATAAAGCGCAATTCTCCCAAGGTGAGCCGGTACTTGATTCTGGGCCGTCGAAAGCAATCAATTCTCCACCCCAATAGGAGATTCCAATGGAATGGGAGTTATATTCTAATGTGGTCTTTAAAACATCCAAAAATTTTTGTTGCCCATCCATTGTAGCGGGAAAAGTGGGAAGTAGCAATTGGGTGCTATCACCAACTATATTGTTGGTCCAATCATTCCAGCCTAAAGTAAAAGGATAGGCGGTTTCCGCAATAACAATTTCCCTATTATATTGATTACCTAATAAGCTAATACTGTCATCTAATTCGGAAATAGAGACATCATGCCACCAAGGATAATAGGAGAGGCCGATATAATCATAATCTATTCCCTTTACTTTTTCAAAAAACCAACTGGAGCCTTTTACTCCAGCAAAGTGCAATATAATTTTTGTTTCGGAATTCATTTCTCGAATGCCAGTGCTAGCCGCATTCAACAGATCTAAAAATTGACTTTCATTTTGCGAAATATTACCCAAAGGATGAAGTAGACCACTGTTTATTTCATTTCCAATTTGAAAATAGTCGGGATTCATTTCTCTTATAATTCTTTTAGTATAGCTGAGCATGCTGTCCTTTAAAGCAGAGAATGATAATCCTTGCCATGCTGCTGGAATATTTTGTTGCCCAGGATCTGCCCATGAATCCGAATAATGCACCGATAGCCAAATCTTTAATCCTTTGCTTTTTAGAAACTGGACTTCCTCCTTAACACTTTCAAAGCCAGAATAAGATTCTGATGGACTATGCCAAAGTCTGAGCCTAGCTGTGTTTAATCCTTCGTCAATTAAAATGTCTACAGGCGATTTTTGGATTCCAATACGGTTATAAAAAGTATTAGGGAAAGATTGCACCTTTTTTAGGGAAGATAAATCTGCACCTCTAATTGGAAGTTCAAGGATTGGTCCCTTCGGAGTGCAGAAGCATGGATCCTTTGAACAACTTTTGAGGTTTAGAATAAAAAAGGCAATAAAAAATATATAGGAAGTTTTGAGAATAAATTTTCTTTTCAAATTATCCATTAATAGTATTGATAGATTGGTTTTTTGCTTAGCCATGAGTCCATTTTTTTAAAAGCCTTTCTCACAACCTTTACAATAAGCTGTCTAATTTTTGATACCATTCATCAGGTTTTCCTGATTTCGGTTTTGGCCAGCTAAGTTCCTCATAATATTTAAAACTATCATCCAGTGATTTAGTAAAACTTGCTAATGGAAAATCTAGTTGACCCAGTAATTTGGAATGACTAAAAGTAAAAATATCACTATTCAACCAAAGCGGAAAATCCCACCATTCATTTACTTTTTGACTTTTTAAAAACCTGGAACTAAGATTTATTAAATCAGGATTTCTTTTCATTTTTGAAATTGAGGCATCTATGATTTTAGCGATTGAAGTTTGTGGCTGGCTGATAGCATTATAAACATCATTGGCTATTTTATTCTCTATACTCGCGATAATTATCTTCACCAAATCATGAACATAGCTAACTGAAAATTGTCTTTTCCCAGCTTCTGGGACTAAAATTCTGGACTTAGTTCTGACTTGGTATGGCCAATAGTAAAACCTATCCGTGCCATCATATTTTCCATATACTAAAGCTGGACGGAGTATTGTGCAATTGAATTTTGAACGGGTGAGTAATCTCTCGCATTCTGCTTTTCTGGCTCCATATGTATTTAAATCATCACTGAAATATTGCTCTTCATTACAGCTTAAAATTTTGGAGTTTTCATTCCGGAGAGATTGGCTAACTCCTTCATTATCATAAACAGAACAAGTACTAAGAAAAATGTATTTCTCGGGCGAAAAGCTTATGTTTTGGAGGGTTTTTCTAAGTTGATCTGGATAGTAGCAACTTAAATCTACTATAATATCCCAAGACCCGCTACGGATGGCATTTTGAGTTTCATCGTCCCTGTCTCCTTTAATTTTCTGAATATCTGTAAATAAGCCAGGATTCGTTAGACCCCTATTAAATAAAAAAAGCTCGTATTTATTAATAGAAATTAGAGCTTCAATAAGATTTCGACCTATGAAGTGGCTACCCCCGAGAATTAGAATTTTCTTTTTCATAAATAAGCTCAGAGGCAATTTAGGTTAAGCTAAAGTGGCCTGCAAATCCAGAGAATTTAAGACCTTATAATTTATGGATTACTTGGCTAATATATTATTCTGAACCATCTATCCAAAGATTTTAAATATCATCCTCATCTTCTCCAGCTATCAGGAATGGGATTAAAATAATTCCGAGCAACAGGAAAAAGGCCTGAATTCCTGCATAAGCATCCTCATCTTCCTCTTCGATTTCCATCCCAGAAATATTTTCAATAAGGTCTGGGTTGTTTATCTGACTATTAAAGGAGCTATCCAAGTTTTCTGGATATCCCACAAAAAAATCTAGCATCCTTTTCAATTCTGATAGCGAGACCATAATTGTAGTCTGTACTGACGTGAATTACGGCATCAGCACAATTTTTCCAGGCTTCATGTTTTAATCGATCAATTTTTATTTCCTTGTTTGAATTGGGGCTTAGCTTTAATTCAATTAATCCAATTTTTTGATAATTAAAATCTAGTTGGGCCGAGCTAGGAAAGATTTGTATTTCGGACTCCCTGCCTAAACAGGGCTCTTGGCTTGTACTGGTGAAAATGGTATCGCCTTGATAGGGAATATAACTTTGGCAGCCAGCGGCAAAAAGATAAATACTGGAGAGGAGGATGAAGTGAGGAATTCGGAATTTCATTTGAGCATATTTCTCAAATTCAAAACAATTATTATGCCTGCTCTCTAGGCTATTAAAATTCTAGGTAGTAGTCTTTGGTTAGACTTTTATAGCTATCCGAATAGTCACCATTTTCATTGCGAAGGATAAACTCATCTTCAGAACTAGAATCAGAAAAAAAGCTCCATTCGCTTAAATGCCTTTTAATTTTGGCGCTGGGCTTATTTTTTAATTTTGTTAGCCGATTACAAAACATCTTAGCATTTGATTGTAATAATTCGGATTCCTCCGTGGGAAGGACTAATGCAAGCTTGCCATTTTTATTTAAAATAGATGTGCATTTTTCCATTAATTGGAGGTGAGGAAGGGAAAATTCATGCCTCGCTTTATTTCTAGATGCTGATCCAGATAAAAAGGCATCTTTAAAAAATGGTGGATTGGAAATTATTAGATCAAATTCTAAATTTTCAAAGTCATACTCTAAAAAATCAGCATTTATAAAACTTAGCTTAGTTGCCAAGGGAAAAGAATTTAAATTTATAAGACTTTCGTCATGAGATTCTTTATCGATCTCAATTCCAACAATTTCAGAATTTGGAAAGCGTTGAGCAAGAATAAAACTAATGAGACCGCAACCACTTCCGATGTCGAGAATTCTCCTCGGATTATGATGCTCTATCCAAGTAGCTAATAGGACGGAATCTGTTCCAATTTTTTGAGCGCTTTGGGAATGTTCTAAGCTAAATTTCTTAAATCTAAAGCTCTCAATTTTCCGCATTGAGATAAAGATCTATAAGGCCTGTTGGGCAATGGAGGAATATCTTGCGATTTCCCCTATCAATTTTATCAATAAACTGATCCACAGCAGGGATCAATATTTCTGCACCTTGATTTTCAACAATAAAAATGGCCTGTGCTGTTTGATCTTGGATGGCTTTGCAAACACCAACCATTCCATACTCAGCATCAAATATTTCAAAGCCAATTACTTCGTGAAAATAAAAAGCTTTGCCAGCTAATTTTGGGAGTAGACTTAAAGGAAGGTACAGTTCTCTACCAATAAGAGATTCGGCATCTTCAAGACTATTTACATCTTCAAACTTTAAGATGAAATGACCTTTAGAATTTTGGGCACTTTCTTCAATAAAAAAAGGAACCAATTCATCCTGCAATAAGAGGAGAACTGATTCCAAATTCGTGTAATTTTCGTTTTGATCCGTATCAAAAAATGCAATTAACTCACCTTTTAAGCCGTGTTTACGACTGATATGGCCTAGATAAAAGCAATCTTCTTTACGCATTCAAGGAGAATTAAGCTTCTTCTGCTGGAGCCTCACCATCTTTGGTTTCGGCAGGAGCTTCAGCTTCTTCCGCTGCAACTTCTGTAGCGGCTTCTGTTTCAACTTCTTCAGTAGTTTCAGCTTCTTCAACAACTGGAGCATTAGCCTCTGCTATCGCAGCAGCTCTTGCATTGCTAACTTCCGCTTCAGCAGCCAAAGCCTTAGCTTTTGCCTCCTCTGCTTCTTTAGCCAATTGTTCTTTGCGACCATCAACTTTATTGGTCTTTTCACTTAACCAAGCTTCAAATTTCTTTTCAGCTTCCTCCTCAGTGTGAGCTCCTTTACGTACACCATCTAAAAGGTGCTTTTTCATCATCACTCCCTTATAACTAAGGATAGCGCGAACAGTATTGGTTGGCTGTGCACCTGTCATCACCCATTCTACAGTTTTATCGAAATTAATTTCGATAGTAGCTGGATTGGTGTTGGGATTGTAAGTACCCAATTTTTCAATATATCTACCATCTCGTTTTGCACGAGCATCAGCAGCTACAATGTGAAAAAATGGTTTGCCTTTACGGCCGTGGCGTTGCAATCTAATTTTAGTTGCCATAGTGATTAATTGTTTTACAAGGGTCCTAAACCCAGTTAATTAATTTTTAAGAGGCGCAAAAGTAATCTTTTATTTTTATAAAAGCTTGGTTTATAATAGAATATTCACTTATCATTCTTTATCAACACTGCTAGATACATTTCAATTAGTATTTTATTTTTAAAGATCACAAAGTGCTTTTTCAACTGATTCATTATCAATGTTTTTAATATTCGACACCGAGACAACTGGCCTTCCGCAAAACTTTAATGCTCCGCTAAGTGATTTCGATAATTGGCCTAGGGCTGTTCAGATAGCATGGCAGCTTCATGATCTTGATGGAAAATTGGTGGAAGTTAAAGACTTTGTAATAAAACCAGATGGATTTGATATTCCTTTCAATGCTGCGAAAATTCATGGAATAACTACAGAAGTTGCCGAACATTACGGAGTTTCATTGGAGGAAGCTATGAAGGAGTTTAGCCAAGATCTAGCGAAAGCAAGTTTTGTAGTTGGACATAATATTCAATTTGATGTAAATATCTTAGGCTGTGAATACCTTCGAATGGATCAAAGTAATTTGCTAGAAGGATTAGCAAGCATTGATACCAGTAATGAAACGGCTAATTTCTGCCAACTACCTGGTGGTAAGGGTGGAGGGTTTAAATACCCAAAACTCGAAGAATTATACTTTAAGCTTTTTAATGAAGGATTCGCAGAGGCTCATAATGCAGCTGCAGATGTTGAAGCTACTACAAGGGCTTTTTTAGAATTGGTGAGAATTGGTCATTTCACAGATGAGCGCCTTGGTTTTAATGTTGAACAAAGAGCAGATTTTTTAAAGGAAAATCCAAAAACCGTTAATTCCATAGGCTTAAAGGTGCAATCCTTTAAACTTTTAGCGGAAGAATTGGAAAGGCAACAATCCTCAGGAGCTGCTGAAACTAATATTGAAGAGAGTGTAAAATCTAGCAATTTTGTTCACCTTCACCTTCATAGTCAATTTTCCATTCTCCAAGCTACCTGCGATATTCCTGGGCTTATTGCCAAAGCCAAGGAAATGAATATGCCGGCTGTGGCTATGACCGACCATTACAATCTTTACGGTGCTTTTCATTTTGTTCAAAATGCACTGGCAAATGATATTAAACCAATTGTAGGTTGTGAGCTTCAGGTTTGTAGAGATAGACTGGATAAAACGCAAAAGGACAATGGTTTTCAACAAGTGTTTTTGGCGAAATCTAAAAAGGGTTATCACAATCTTGCCAAATTATCATCCATCGGTTTCGTGGAAGGGTTTTATTATGTTGCCCGAATTGATAAAAACATCCTTTTAGAGTATAAAGAAGACCTGATTACATTCACTGGTAATTTATATGGTGAAATTCCCCATTTAATTCTAAATGTTGGAGAAAAACAAGCTGAGGAGGCCTTTAAATGGTACCATGAACAATTTGGTGAAGATTTCTATGTGGAATTGATGCGTCATGGTCTGGAAGAGGAAAAGGTTGTAAACCAAACTCTAGTGAAATTCGCAAAAAAATATGGAGTAAAGTATTTTGCCTCCAATAATGTATACTACCTTGGTCAGGATGATGCTAACGCTCATGATATTCTTTTATGTGTAAAAGATTCAGAATATCAAGCTACTGAAATTGGAAGAGGACGTGGATATCGATTTGGATTTCCCAACAATGAATTTTATTTGAAAAGTCCGGAAGAAATGTCTGAACTTTTCAAAGATTTACCGGAGGCCATTGAAACCACTGTAGAAATTGCCGATAAAATAGAATCCTACTCCCTGGCTCGAGATGTATTACTTCCCAAATTTGATATCCCTGATGAATTTATCGACCCCCAAGATGAATTGGATGAAGGGAAAAGAGGTGAGAATGCATATTTGCGTCACTTATGCTATGAAGGTGCCAAAAAACGATATGGGGAAATTAGTGAGGAAATTGAGGAACGCTTGGATTTTGAATTGGAAACGATCGCAAATACGGGCTACCCGGGTTATTTTTTAATTGTTCAGGATTTTACCAGTCAGGCTCGAAAAATGGGAGTTAGCGTTGGCCCAGGTCGGGGCTCTGCAGCTGGGTCGGCTGTTGCTTATTGTATTGGAATTACCAATGTTGATCCAATTGAATACGATTTGCTATTTGAGAGATTCTTAAATCCAGATCGTGTGTCTCTACCCGATATTGATATTGATTTTGACGATGAAGGAAGGGGGAAAATTATAGATTGGGTTGTGAATAAGTATGGTCAATCCCAAGTGGCACAAATAATTACTTACGGAACCCTTGGTGGTAAATCTGCCATTAGAGATACAGGAAGGGTTTTACAATTACCATTGCCAGAAACAGATAGAATTGCCAAACTTGTTCCAGATGTAAAACTAGGCAAGCTTTTCGGTTGGGATGAAAAGCAAATGGGTGAAAAGCTCAATGGCGATGCATACCAGTTAGGAGTTCAACTAAAAAAACTGGCTGAAGGAGATACTCTAGAAGCGCAAACAGTAAACCAAGCTCGAATTTTAGAGGGATCGGTAAGAAATACTGGAATCCACGCTTGTGGGGTAATTATTACACCCGATGATATTACCAAGTTTATCCCTGTAGGAACAGCCAAGGATTCTTCCCTTTTGGTTACCCAATTTGATAATTCCGTAGTAGAATCTGCTGGAATGTTGAAAATGGATTTTTTGGGATTAAAAACCTTAAGTATTATTAAGGATGCCATTAAAATCATAAAAGACAAACACGGGATTGAAATAGATCCGGACGAAATACCTCTTACAGACCAAAAAACTTTTGAACTTTACCAGAGGGGTGAAACCAATGGTACTTTTCAGTTCGAATCCGCAGGAATGCAGAAGCATCTAAAGGCATTAAAACCTGATAAATTCGGGGATTTAATAGCCATGAATGCCCTATATCGCCCCGGACCATTAGAGTATATCCCCAATTTTATTAAGCGTAAACATGGGGAAGAGGAAATTAGCTACGACCTACCCGAAATGGAGGAGTATTTAGCAGAAACCTATGGTATTACGGTTTATCAGGAGCAAGTGATGCTTCTTTCTCAAAGTTTGGCAGGCTTTACAAAAGGCGAAGCAGATGTTTTGCGAAAAGCCATGGGTAAGAAGAAAAAAGATGTTTTGGATAAAATGAAACCCCAATTCATCGAGCAAGGAAATGAAAGGGGCCATGATCCTAAAATTTTGGAGAAAGTTTGGAAAGACTGGGAAGCATTTGCCGCCTATGCTTTTAACAAGTCCCACTCTACCTGCTATTCTGTTGTAGCATTTCACACCGGTTATTTAAAGGCAAATTACCCTGGTGAATACATGGCCTCCGTACTAACCCATAATATGAATGACATCAAAAAGGTGACATTCTTTATGGAAGAATGTAAAAGAATGGGAATTCCTGTTTTAGGACCTGATGTAAACGAAAGTCAATTAAAGTTTACAGTAAACCAAGAAGGTGCTATTCGTTTTGGTCTTGGAGGAATGAAGGGAGTAGGAGAGAATGCGGTTTTGGAAATAGTGAGAGAAAGAAGCGACAAAGGAGCCTTCCAAAATATTTTCGATCTCTTAACAAGGGTTGATTTAAGGTCTGTGAACAAAAAAACATTGGAGAATTTAGCACTTGGTGGTGCCTTTGATGGATTTGAAAATGAGCATAGAGCCATTTATTTTTCACAACTTGGCGATGAACGAACCTTTTTGGAAAGGGCCATGAAATATGCTCAAACCTTAAAAGCCCAGGAAGAATCTGCTCAAGTATCCTTGTTCGGAGGTGAACAAGAAGTAAGCCTTCCAGAACCAAGCTTACCAGAAGTTCCAGAATGGCCAAGACTTATGCTTCTCGGTAAGGAAAAAGAGGTTAATGGAATTTACCTAAGCGCACATCCCTTGGATGATTTCAAATATGAACTGGATTATTTATGTACTCACCAAACCAAAAGCTTTGCAGATCTTAACGGTATTTCTGAGTTTACCATTGGTGGAATTATCACAGATGTAAGACATGCCACAACCAGAAAAGGAAAACCATTTGGGGTTTTTGTGTTGGAAGACTTTTCTGGAAATCACGAATTTGCAATGTTTGGTGAAGAATATCTAAAGTTAAAGCCCTATTTGGATTTGAACGTAATGCTGGTCTTTAAAGGCTTTGTGAATAGGTATACCCCCAGCTGGGAAGGTGCTCAAATGAGAGTAGAACCTAAGATTAAAGAAGTTATTCTTTTACAAGATGCAATGGAGCAGCTTTGCAATTCTGTGAGTATTACCATTGCTTTAGATGATGTGATTCCAGATAATATAGAATTGGTCAATGACTTGGTTGAGAATAATAAAGGCAATAAACGTATAAATTTTCTGATCTTTGACCCCGAAAAGCCAAAAGTCCATATTAAAATGCCAAGCAGAAATAATGGTGTGGAAGTAAACAAAGGATTTTTGGATGCTTTAAAAGAGCATTCCTTTTTGAAAATGCAATTAAATTAAGTATCGGGAATTCCAGTCATTCATGTGACCAATTGTTCCTCAGGATAATTTAAATTTGAACACAGTAAATTAATAATTAGAATATAAGACCAACATTTGTTATGGCAGTTGAAATCACAGATGCAAACTTCGATGAAGTTGTTTTAAAATCAGAAAAACCAGTATTAGTAGACTTTTGGGCCGAATGGTGTGGACCATGTAGAATGGTAGGACCAATCGTAGAAGAGTTATCTGGAGACTATGACGGAAAGGCCGTTGTAGGAAAAGTTAATGTAGACAATAACCAAGAAATCTCCATGAAGTACGGCATCAGAAATATCCCTACTTTATTGATTTTTAAAAATGGTGAAGTTGTAGATAAACAAGTTGGTGTTGCACCAAAGAATGTCCTAGCAGGAAAGTTAGATTCCCATATGGCCTAGGTCCTGATTAGGAAGAATAAAAAATTAGTCCTTTATTGAAAAGGACTATTTTGATTCATAAAAAGCAAAAAAAAAGCCTCCCATATTATTTGGTGAGGCTTTTTTTTATCCTTTAGTTTTCGCTTTGTTTAAAGGACCTTAAATTTATGTACACTTTTACCCGTGCTTAAAAGGTAAAGGCCTTTTTTGGCATTTTTTAAATCTATTGTCAATTCCTTTCCAGACATTTCCTTTACACTTTGCTTAAAAATAATGTTTCCGGTAAGGTCGGTGATAATAATGTTTTCAAAATCAATTTTATCGTTGATCTTTACATTAAAATTTCCGTTGTTGGGATTTGGATAAACCTCAATTTCTACCACCTCACTTATTTTTTCGTCACCCGATAGAACTACAGGAGGATTGGTATTACCATCACCAGGCTTATCTACATCTTGATTAACTATGGCTTTGGTTTGACTTGGGTTTTCTTGAGTTTGGGCATTTGCATTTAGACCTAGCCCTATAAAAGCAAGGCTTAAACCGAGGTGTAGAAGTTTGTGTTTTAAGTTTTTCATTGTAATAAGAATTTAGTTTTTAGTTTTCGTTACTCAAATCTACCTATATGACACTATGGATTCTGTTAAGGGTTGCCTCGCTCTTGTTAAAATCCAGTTAAAACAGTTTGAATAATAGCCTGTTGTTAAAGTCCAGTTAAATATTATTGCTAAGATGTTTGCCCGATTAAATTTGCGTTGCTATGAGAATGAAAACCATTAAGACTAAAAAGGGAATTAGGTGGCTAATTATATTGATGACCCTTTCCCTTACTGGAATTACGGCTATTCAAGCTTATTGGGTTTTTAACGCATATAGTATAAAGGAGGAGAAGTTTGATCAAGAAGTTGGGGAGGCTCTTTCTGGAGTATCAAAGCGTTTAGAAGCTATTGAAGCTGTTAATTTTCTTAATGACAGTCCTAACCTTGAGCCCTTCTTTAATTCAAACAATATTTTAAATTCTTATGAAAGTTTTGACTCTGCAGAAAAAATCCAAGCTGCTGAGCAAGGTCTGCTGTTTTCCATGAAAATTAATCGCGACACTTCCTTTTTGTTTAAAATGGATAGCAATGGATTAAGGGTTAAAGCTGAAATTGACCTTAAGGATGAAATACCACTAATGGTGGAAAAGGTGGAAAACCGGATGGTAAACCTTTCTAAGGTTTATGAAAAACTTATGCGCCACGAAGCTCGTAAAAGTGGTAGAATAGAACACCGCTTGATGAAAAAAGACCTAGACTCCTTAATTCAATTCGAATTGGAGACAAAGGGAATCTCTATACCCTTTGAATATGCAGTAATGGAAAATAATGAGCTGGCGATAAAAAGTGATGAATGGAGTCCGGAAAAAGATCAGCATAAGGCTTCTTTGTTTCCTGGAGATTTTTTTGGAAACCGTTTGTTGATGGTGAGCTTTCCTAGAAAGGCAAATTACCTTTTAGGAACAATGTGGTTTACATTAATGAATAGCCTACTTTTTACCATTGCCATGATATTCACCTTTTCCAAAACTCTATCCTATTCTATGAGGCAAAAAAGGATTAGTGATATCAAAACCGATTTCATCAATAATATGACCCATGAATTTAAAACTCCAATTGCCACCATCAATTTGGCAATTGATGCGATGGGAAATGAAAAGGTCATCAACAACCCAGAAAAAATAAGGCATTATAGCAATCTTATTAAACAGGAAAATCACCGAATGAATATGCAGGTAGAAAGTGTGTTGAGAATGGCACTTATGGATAAAAAAGAATTGGATTTAAATTATGAAAAAGTTCCTATTTCCGAAATTCTTGAAGATTGCGCAAATCATATCAAATTACAATTGGAAGCTAGAGGAGGAAGCCTTGAAAAATCTTTCGATACCAAAGGATTGGAACTCATGGTTGACAAAAACCATTTGGCAAATACTATAATTAATATTCTGGACAACTCAATGAAGTATTCTATTGGAGCCCCAGAAATAAAAATCCTAAGTGAAATCACTCAAAATGATTTTATCCTAATCATTTCTGATAAAGGAATAGGAATGACTAAAGAGGAACAAAAGAAAATATTCGACCGCTTTTTTAGAGTGACCAGCGGAAATATTCATAATATTAAAGGCCATGGCTTAGGACTGAGTTATGTAAGGGGTATTATTGAGGCTCATGGCGGAAAAATTGAAGTAGAAAGTGAAAAAAATAAAGGAAGTAGGTTTTATATCTATTTACCATTAAATCCAGAATCATGATAGAAAACAAACAACAGATTTTACTAGTAGAAGACGATCCAAATTTTGGAGCAGTATTGAGAGACTATTTAGAGCTTCATGATTTTGAAGTAATATTAGCAAAAGACGGTGTAGAAGGATTACAAGCCTACCGAAACAATGACCCAGAAATATGTATTTTGGATGTTATGATGCCCCATAAAGATGGATTTACATTAGGCTCAGAAATTCGGGAGCTTGACAATGAAATGCCCCTAATTTTTTTAACTGCAAAATCCCTGAAGGAGGATGTCCTTCGTGGCTATCAAGTTGGTGCGGATGATTATTTGACAAAACCATTTGACAGTGAAGTTCTACTGTATAAATTAAAGGCAATATTAAATCGGACCAATCAAAACCAGGAAACTCCAGAAGAAAAAATATTGGCTATTGGAAAATACCAATATGATAGTGAAATGAGAATTTTGAAATTGGAGGATAAAGAGTTTAAACTCAGTCCAAAAGAAGGAGCCTTACTGAAGCTTCTGGCACAAAACAAAAATAGCCTGGTGAGTAGATCTGAAGCCTTAAAAAAGATTTGGAAAGACGATAATTATTTTACCGGGAGAAGCATGGATGTTTATGTGGCAAAAATAAGGAAGCATTTAAAGGAAGATTCTGCGGTAGCTATTATTAATGTTCATAGCGAAGGTTTTAGGCTGGTAGACAATCTTTAGTTTTCTTCAATTGCCCATGTTAAATCGGCTAAAAGCCTTACCGTTTTGAGGTAGCTTTTATACTTTGGCTTAGAAGCCCATTCATCTGGGCCTATCATGGATAATACGGTTTGTCCATCCTCCCTTTCATAAACGTGGTAAATGTGATTTATCTCTGGTTTAAAACCAATATGTGCCGAATAAATTTTTTCTGAAATTAATTTTCTATCCTGAATAATTTTGGCCTGCTTGGCTAATAAATCAATCTGTTCTTTGATTTGTGATAATTGCATATCCGTTTGCTGGTCCATGGCCGTTAAGGATTTACTTCGGATAAGGCCAGATTTATTGGGCTTTATAACTGCACCACCTACAGTATGGGCATAGGGAAGGCTGCCTGGATTTTCTGTAATTTTATCAGGGTCAATTGGGTTCACAAATGTGCTTTTCTTTTTCTCCATTCTACAAAGGTAAATCTTCGATTTATTTTCCGTGGCTAGTTTTCAATTCCTATTTTAACAGATTCAAAACAATTAACCATGAGATTTCTATTTAGTTTCCTCGCCTTTCAGTTTTGTTTGATAAGCTATTCCCAAATAAGCCTTAAATACAAGGAAAATAAAACCTTGGAATATCAAGAAATTATTCAAAGCTATATGGATTTGGATGCCCAATATCCAACAGCAAAGTTGATGGATATAGGAAGTACCGATAGCGGAAGAAAATTAAAGTTGTTTATCATATCCAGTGAAGAGCCTAAGAGTTTTGAAGAACTGGGAGGTATTCTAAATCACAAAACTGTTCTGTTGATAAATAATGGAATCCATGCTGGAGAGTCTTGTGGTATTGATGCCTCTATACAATATGCCCGTGAAATTTTAAAAAATGGCCCACCTAAAAATTTGTTGATTGCCATAATTCCAGCCTATAATATTGGAGGAGTCTTAAACCGAAATTGTTGCAGTCGAGCAAATCAAGATGGACCAGAAGAACATGGCTTTAGAGGAAATGCACGTAATCTAGATTTGAACAGAGATTTTATTAAAGCTGATGCTTTAAATACTTTTAGTTTTTATAAGATTTTCCACAAATTAAAGCCCCATATTTTTGTGGATACCCATACCTCCAATGGTGCAGATTACCAATATACTCTAAGTCTAATTTCTACTCAAAAGGATAAATTAAATCCCATACTAGGGGATTTTCTCAATAATAAAATGGAACCAGAATTATACCGTAGAATGGAAAATTCTAAATGGGAAATGATACCCTATGTAAATGTTTATGGGAATAATACTCCCGATAAGGGATATTCGGCATTTCTAGAAACACCTCGATATGCCAGTGGTTATACGGCCCTCTTTAATACTTTGGGTTTTATCACCGAAACCCATATGCTAAAACCTTATGAAAATAGGGTAGAATCTACTCTTGAATTTCTTATACAGATAGGAGATTATGCCGAGAAAAACTTCATGTTATTGCAAGAGGTAAAAGCTAAAGCTGATAGTTTAGACCATCATATTCAAAAATGGGATTTAGATTGGAAACTAGATTCTGAAAAATCTAAAAAAATTGAATTTAAAGGCTATAAATATGAATTTATAGCTAGTCATGTTTCCGGTTTAAATAGACTGAAATACTACCGAGATCAAGCTCAAACCTATACTATAAATTATTATGACACTTATAAACCTGTAACAAGTGGAAAAATTCCGAGCTACTATATTGTTCCAGCTGCCTGGAAAGAAGTTGTGGAAAGGCTAAAAGCGAATCATATTAAAATGACCCCATTGAATAAGGACAGCATTATGAAGGTGGAGAATACCTATATCCTTGAATTTGATTTTGCCAAGCGACCTTATGAAGGGCACTTTCCGCTTAGCTCCCTATCCACCAATAAAAAAATAGAGAATAGGAATTTTTTAGCTGGAGATTATTTGATTTCTACAGAGCAGGCCAATAGAAGGTTCTTAGTGTCAGTTTTGGAAGCAGAAGCTGTAGATTCATATTTAAGATGGAATTTTTTCGACGAAATTTTCCAACAAAAGGAGGGCTTTTCTCCATATGTCTTTGAAGAAACTGCCGAGGATTTGCTAAAAAACAATCCAGCATTAAAAACGAAATTGAAGCAGTGGAAGGAAGAAAATCCTGAGGAATCAAAAAATGCTTGGGCGCAATTATACTTTATTTATAAGAATTCAGCAGCCTACGAAAAGGAGCATTTAAGATATCCCATTGCCAAAATTTGGAAATAAAAAAAGCCAAGCAAAATCATTCACTTGGCTTTGAAATAATAATTTGGTTTAATTAAAAACTCTCCCACATAGCTTCCCATTTTACTTTGGAAGGAGTAATGCACATTACTGGAATTTCAGAATGATAAACCATAGCTTGTACATCATTTCCTAATAGGTAATCTGTAATATCTCTTTCTCCAGCCTCTTCAGTAATAATCAAAAGGTCGCCATTATTATTGTAAGCGTATTCTAAGAAATTACGTACTACACCACTTTTTTCTGCTGGCTCAACCAATTCCGCAGTGCAGGTAATCCCATGTTCATTAATGAATTTAGAAACTTGTTTCATATGGGCTTTTAATACAGGGGCCTTTTCCTCAGATTCCAATATGGAAACCACCTTAATATCTGCTCCAAATAATCGGGCATATTTTAGTGCAGGGCCCACTTTTTCTTTTGATCTTCTATCCAATACCAATGGGAAAATAATGGTTTTTATTCCTTCGATATTTCGAACTCCTTTAACCGTAATAACTGGTGGTTGAACCAAAGTAACCACCCTATAAGCATTACTCCCAATAAATCTTTTTCTAAAGTTTTGAGGCTTTCCATTAGTTCCCATTATTACTAAGTCGGCATCAATAATTTCAGAAACTTTGGCAACTTCTTCATATACCAGACCTTGGGAAACCATAACTTGGAAATCAATGCCTGCTGCTACAATATGTTCATTGGCAAGTTCTTGTAACTTGGCCTTTACCATCGGTTTTAAGTCATCACCAGATTGGTCTGTATTAAATAATTTTTTGAGGAAGCCATTTCCTTCCATTACAGTTAGAAGAGTAATACTAGCTTTCATAGCCTTAGCAAAAACTACTGCTTGCCTTAGGGCCAATATGGATTGTTCTGAAAACCCTACAGGAACGAGAATTTTTGGAGATTCGATAGACATGTTTATTTATTTTGGTTACAAAAGTAATACTTTAAGCCAATAAATAGTTTGTGGAATTTGTTTTCCACTTTTAATTTATACTAGTTTAAAAAAAGAAATTTGCTTTTATAAATTAGGCTAGTTTTGAGAAAATTTTGAAATGAAAAATTCGGAGTTAATAACCAACCCTGATGGAAGTATATATCACCTAGCCCTGCACCCAGGTGAATTGGCCCAAACCATTATTACCGTTGGCGACCAAGATAGGGTAGCGGAGGTTTCCAAATACTTTGACAGCATTGAGTTAGAAAGGCATAATAGAGAATTTGTAACACATACAGGAACACTTGCTGGTGAAAGATTATCTGTAATTAGCACTGGTATTGGAACTGATAATATTGATATTGTTTTTAACGAGATTCATTGCCTTTTCAATAAAGACTTAAAAACAGGAGAAACATTAGAACATAGAGCCCTTAATTTTATTCGATTAGGTACCAGCGGCACGGTAAGAAATGATATTGAAATTGATAGCATTCTTGCATCTGAAGCTGCATTGGGCTTCGATGGCCTTCTCCATTTTTACGATAATAATTTATCAGAAGTGGAGTTTGATGTACTATTAGAACAAAAACCAGAATTAGGGCAACTTCCCAGACCTTATTTTGTGAAAGGCGATCCCAAGCTTTTAAGTCATTTTAAGGAAGTTTATGATCATAGGGGAGTTACTATTACAGCCCCTGGTTTTTATGCTCCGCAGGGCAGATCTGTTAATGCTGAGACCAAAGTGAAAAACTTTGTAAACACCTTGGGGCAAATGAGTATTAATGGACTTCCTATTACAAATTTGGAAATGGAGACGGCTGGGATTTATGGGCTTTCCGAGCTTTTTGGGCATAAAGCCATTTCTATTTCAGCAATTTTGGCAAACCGTATTAGTGGAGACTTTTCCTCGCATCCTTCCAAGGTTGTTGAAAGGATGATAAAACAGGCCTTGGAAAAAATTATCGAGCTACATTAACAGCACGTGTTTCTCTAATTACCGTAATTTTCACCTGACCAGGATAGGTCATTTCATTTTGAATTTTTTGGCTAATATCGAAGGATATTCTTGCTGCATCAGCATCATTTACCTGATCGCAATCAACCATGATTCTTAGTTCCCTTCCTGCTTGTACGGCATAGGCCTTTGTTACACCCTTTTGAGACATTGCCAGATTTTCTAAATCCTTAAGCCTCTGAATATAGGATTCGGCAATTTGCCTTCTTGCTCCTGGGCGAGCTCCAGAAATTCCATCGCAAACCTGAACAATTGGTGAAATAAGGTTTGTCATTTCAATTTCATCATGGTGGGCACCGATAGCATTACACACATCAGGCTTTTCACCATATTTTTCTGCCCATTTCATTCCTAAAATAGCATGTGGTAACTCACTTTCTTCACTTGGTACTTTCCCAATATCATGCAGTAAACCAGCGCGTTTGGCAATTTTCGGATTTAAACCAAGCTCAGCAGCCATTATTCCGCAAAGGTTGGCTACTTCCCTAGAATGCTGTAAAAGGTTTTGTCCATAAGAGGAACGGTATTTCATTCTACCGATTATCTTCACCAATTCTGGATGAAGTCCATGGATTCCTAAATCAATCGTTGTTCTTTTACCAACTTCAAAGATTTCTTCATTGATTTGCTTGCTTGTTTTAGCCACAACCTCTTCTACACGTGCTGGGTGAATTCTACCATCAGTCACCAATTTATGAAGTGAAAGTCTGGCAATTTCTCGTCTTACAGGATCAAAGCAGGAAAGGATTATAGCTTCAGGGGTATCATCTACAATGATTTCAACACCGGTGGCAGATTCTAAAGCTCTGATATTTCTTCCTTCTCTACCAATTATCCTTCCTTTTACATCGTCATTTTCAATGTTAAATACCGAAACACTATTCTCTACAGCCTGCTCAGTTGCCACCCTTTGGATAGTTTGAATAACCACCTTTTTGGCTTCATTATTTGCGGAAAGCTTAGCCTCTTCCATGGTGGTTTGTATAAAAGCTGCAGCATCCGTTCTAGCTTCATCCTTCAGTGCAACTAATAATTGTTCCTTAGCTTCATCAGGTGTAAGCCCAGAAATTACTTCTAGTTGTTCAACTTGTTTTTTATGAGCTTTATCCAGTTCCTCTTCACGTATCCTAGTTAATTCTATCCTCTTATTTAGGCTTTGCTGAAGTTTATCAAGCTCCTTTGATTTGTGATTATTTTCCTGAAAAGCTTTGTTTACCTTTTGTTCTTTGTCTTTTACAGAATTGAATCTTTCATTGAGTTTATTCTCCCTCCTGTTAATTACCTTCTCATGTTCGGTTTTTAATTCAAGGAACTTTTCTTTGGCCTGAAGAATTTTATCCTTTTTAATATTATCAGCCTCCTTAGTGGCCTCGATAATAATTTTGGAGCCCTTCTTTTTCTCCATGGATTTAGAAAGGATAAATATTAATCCACCCCCTGCCAAAAAGGCTATAATTCCAATTGCTATTGATTCCATTTTCTTTCTACTCTTTAAATATTTTACTAAAAACAAAAACCCGCACCTACTCAAGTATTGTCTAAACTCCAGTCAGACAAGATCGGAGCTTACCGAACAATTTTGACCTTCCCTTCGAAGAGGGCTTGATCGAGAAAGTTCGAGCTAAACTCCCATAATTATTAGCGTTGAGTTTAGCAAATGGTTGAACAGATGCGGGAAAAAAAATTGTAAAGAACCTAACTATTTTATTGCGTTTGCAAGAACCTTTTCCATGGCTGAAAGTCTTTGACTAATTTTTTCACCATCTACCAGTTCAAGCCCAGAATTTTTTTCTAATCGAGATGCTAATTGTAGGGCACACATGGCCAATAAATCCTGCTTATCTCTAACGGCATAGCCCTCACCATATTTTTTGAGGATGCCTTCTATTGTTTTTGCTGCAGAACGAATTTGTTCCTCCTCCTCCCGTTTTATGGTGAGTGGATAAACACGGTCTGCAATAGAAACTTTTATTTTTAAATAATCCGACAAATTTTATTAGGATTACTCGTTCAACAACGCAATACAACGGTCAATCTCCCGCACTAGTGAGCTAATTTTTGCCTTGGCCAAGTTTACCTCCTGGCCTCCTTGTACTATTCCTTTTGCAACTTGGGCATTTTTTAGCTCAGCTTCAAGCAGCGCAAGTTCTGAATTTTTTTCTCTTAGTTTACCTTCAAGTTCTTCAACTTTCTGCTTAAGTTCAAAATTTTCACCTTGCAAGCCCTCATGTGAATGAACTAAACGTTCTGCTAATCGCTCTAAATTGTTGATTTGCAAATGTATGTTCGACATAAGTTCTACTATTCAGCTTTCTACAAAAGTAGGAATGGAACTAACTTAAACAAATTTTGTTAGCAAAGCTTTTGGAAAATGTTTTCATCAGCTTATTATTGGCCTAATTTTAGACTTCTTTTTTCAAATATGACTAAACAGTATTGCATTTTTCTCCTGATTTTAATATCCCATTTCTCATGGGCACAAAAGAAATACCCAAAGGAGGATTTTATTTCTCCACTAAATATCCCCTTAATTCTTTCCGGAACCTTTGGCGAATTGAGAACCAATCATTTCCACTCTGGAATTGATATTAAAACACAAGGAAAGGAAGGACTGCCCGTAATAGCAATTGCCGATGGTGAAATTGTGAGGATAAAAGTTTCACCCTACGGTTTTGGTAATGCCCTGTATCTCAAACATAAGAATGGGTATACCAGCGTTTACGCCCATTTAAGAAGTTTTAATCCTGATATTCAAAATTATGTTCGAAGTCAGCAGTATATAAAAAAGAGCTTTTCCGTAGACCTCTTTCCTTATAGCGGTAGTTTTAATTTTAAACAAGGTGATACTATTGCTCTTTCTGGAAATTCAGGTGGTAGTGGTGGCCCTCATCTTCATTTTGAAATCCGGGATACTCGAACTGAAAAAATTATTAATCCCCTTTATTTTTATGATGTTGAGGATAGCCGAAAACCTGAATTGCAAGATTTACAGTTTTATGATTTTGATAAAGGGGTGCTAAAAGAATCCAAAAAATACAATTTGCTAAAAAGCGCTAATGGTAATTATCATTTGGCGGGAAGTGGAATTATTGAAGTAAAAGGAGAGCCAGGTTTTGCTATTCGAACCTTCGATAGGTTAAATAAAGCAAATAATAAAAATGGTGTTTTTTCTATAGAGCTAATTATCGCAGGGGAAAAATACCATCATTTTGAAATGGAAACTTTTGCTTTTAGTGAAACTAGGTTCATCAATAGCCATATAGACTATGGCCAAAAACAATGCTGCGGTAGAACAATGAATAAATTATTGATTGAACCAAATAACAGATTGAGTATTTACAAAATCAAGGAAAAATTAAAGCTAGTACAGCTACTTCCAGACTCGGTTTACCCTGTTGAAATTTTGGTAAAAGATATAAAGGGAAATACATCCAGCTTAAATTTTAAGATTTTGAAAAAAGAAGAAACTAAGGGTGAAGGCTTTTTTAGTTATTCAGACCTTCCACTATTTAAATATGGCCAAACCAATTTTTTTAAAAATGAATTTATAGACCTCGTTCTTCCTGATGGAGCCTTATATAAGGATGTGAGCTTTGAATATCTGGAAAATCCAAGATGTGAAGATTGCTATAGCCCTATTTACACTTTAGGATCCGAAGAAATTCCTATCCATAAATACTTCAACATTAAAATAAAACCAAGCCTAAATTTCGATGGAGATAAAAATAAATTGGCCATTGCAAGTTTTAAAAATGGGAAAATAGCAGACTTTGAAGGAGGTAAATATGAAAATGGTTTTATCGTTGGCAGAACAAGGCAGCTAGGAGATTTTGCTATAGTAGCAGATACCATTGCGCCTAGAATTAGGCCAGTAAATTTTAAAAATGGATCAAAAATTTCACAACTGAGTAAGGTGAAAATTAAAATTGCGGATAATTTTTCAGGAATAAAAAATTACAATGCCTATATGGATGGTGAATGGATTTTGATGACCTATGATGCAAAGAAAAAAACGCTTATCCTCGATTTGAAAAGTGAAGGCTTAAACAGGGGAAAACATAGCCTAAAAATAGAAGTTAGTGATGGCTTGAATAATATTTCTATAGCAAATTATACACTTATCTACTAAGAGTATGCTATTTTCGCAAAATATGCGTTTGCTATTCCAAATGAGAAATTTACTTTGCTTTTTTATCCTTTTGCTTTTTACTGGCCAAATTCAGGCTCAGAAAGTAACAAGTAGTCCAATGCAGCTCTCCGGAATTGTAATCACCAATGATAGTATTCCACAATTTATTCCCTTTGCCAATATCTATGTGAAAAACGGAAATCGAGGAACCAGTAGTAATGCCGAAGGTTTTTTCTCCTTTGTGGCACTTCCGGGAGATACCATATCTTTTTCTGTTATAGGTTTTAAAAAAGAGGAATTGTTTTTACCAGATTCCTTGGATGAAAGCGAGTATTTGGTGAGGGTGGTAATGAAGAGGGATACCACATTTTTACTTCCAGTAACCTTATATCCCTGGCCAACACCTGATAATTTTAAAGATGAATTCTTGGCTATGCGAGTGCCTACCGAAGAGAATGACATAGCTATGCGTAATCTGGCTATCCAGGAATTGAAGGATAGAGCTGCCGAAATGGGGATGTCTTCAGCAGAGTTACAGGAGCTTGCAATTTTACAGAATCAAACGGCAATCTATGATTATGGACGATACCAAGGATTTTCGAATGGAGGAACAGCTATTCTGGGATCACTTACCAATCCATTTGCCTGGGCAGAGTTTTTCAAAGCCCTAAAACGAGGTGATTTTAATTCCAAATAATCCCAGCAGCTATCTAAATGCAATTTTTATTAAAATCTACTTTTCTCAGCCTACTTCTGCTTTGTTCAACTTTAGTTGAGCTAAATGCCCAAACTACCTCTATTGAAGGAAAAGTATTAGATAACCACTTGAAACCCCTCGAAGGTACCGAGGTAAGGGTAGGATCCTATTTTACTTTAAGTGATGAAAATGGTAACTATTCATTAAAAATAAGTCCTGGAAAGAATCAGCTGCTCATTTTTTACAGCTTAGGTTATTCTGTGGATACCACTCGATTTTCGATTGAGAAAGGGGAGATTAAAAAATTTAACCCAGTTCTTACTTTAATTGCCAAAAATTTAATTGAAGTAACCGTTACATCCAGAAAATCTCGTTTTGAAAGTCAAACCGTACTTAAGGGTAGAACCATCGATGCTTTTGTAGGTCCGGGTTCCGGAGTAGAATCAGCTTTAAAAACTTTAGCAGGGGTAAGTAGTAACAATGAATTGAGCTCCCAATATAATGTTCGAGGTGGAAATTTTGACGAGAATTTAGTCTATGTAAATGGAATCCAAATTTACCGTCCATTTTTGGTGAGAAATGGCCAGCAAGAAGGTTTGAGTTTTGTCAATTCTCAAATGGTTTCCAATATTAAATTTTCTGCCGGTGGTTTTGAAGCTAGGTATGGCGATAAAATGTCGTCCGTTTTAGATATTACCTATAAAAAGCCCAGGGATTTTAGTGTTGGTGTGAAAGGTAGTTTATTGGGTGGAGGACTTGTATTTGAAGACCTTATGTTCAAAGAGCGACTGTCTGTACTAGTTGGAGCCAGGTATAGGACCAACCAACTTTTACTGGGAACCTTAGATACAGATGCCGATTTCCGACCGCAGTTTACAGATATTCAAGCCTACCTAACCTATTACCTTACAGATGAATGGGAACTAAGCTTTTTAGGGAATTTTGGTAGAAATAAATATCAGGTAATTCCAAGCACTAGAACAACAGATTTCGGAACCTTTCAAGAAGCATTGCGACTTCAGGTTTTCTTCGATGGTAGAGAAGACTATGATTTCACCACCAAATTTGGAGCCCTACAAGCTAGCTACAATCCCAATAAAAATTTACAGCTAAAATTCTCGAGCTCAGGATTTCAAACTATAGAACAAGAATATTTTGATATCCTAGGAGCCTACCGTTTAGGAGAATTAAATAATAATTTAGGTTCCGATGATTTTGGAGAAATATCATTTATCAGAGGAACAGGAGGCTTTCAAAATTATGCGAGGAATAATTTGGATGCCATAGTTTCTAATATTGCTCATGATGGTCTTTATGACAAAGATGAGATTACATGGCGCTGGGGATTGAAATATCAATATGAAAGTATTATCGACCGATATAAAGAATGGGAGAAAATAGATTCGGCCGGATTTAGTGTTCCAAACAATCCAACTGCGAATTTCGCCTTTATTCCAGATCCAAATAATCCGAGTATTGGAACTATAGTGACGAGCTTTGATCCCGAAAAAGAATTAAATCTATTTGAAAGCTTTGATAGTGAGGCCAGAGTTCAATCTTCCAGGATTACCGCCTATGTGGAAAGATCTAAACTGTTTGATGTAGATAGTGGAGACCTCTTTGTAAATCTTGGTATTAGGACTCATTATTGGACATTCAATGGACAGAATGTTATTAGTCCGAGAGCTAGTGTGGGATGGAAACCTAATTGGGAAAGTGATATGGTTTTCCGATTTGCTACTGGATTTTACTACCAACCACCATTTTATCGAGAAATGAGAGAGTTGAACGGTGGAATCAACGAAAATATTAGAGCGCAAAGATCTATTCATTTTGTTTTGGGGAATGACTACCAATTAACCATGTGGAATAGACCATTTAAAATGGTTACAGAAGTGTATTATAAAAATTTCAGCAGCCTTATTCCTTATGATTTGGAAAATGTTAGAATAAGATATACGGCGGAAAACAATAGCAGGGGCTTTGCTACAGGATTTGATTATAGGATAAATGGTGAATTTGTAAAAGGAGTGGAAAGTTGGGCATCATTATCATTACTTACCATACAAGAAGATATTGAAGGTGATGGAGTTGGTTTTTTACCCAGACCTACAGACCAAAGGTTTAATTTTAAAATATTCTTCCAGGATTATTTACCCAATGACCCTACATTCCGTGTTAGTTTAACCCTTACCTATGGTTCTGGAATCCCATTTGCTCCTCCACAGGCAACGGCAGAAGAAAAATTAAAAGATTTCAGACTTCCTGCCTATAGAAGGGTAGATATTGGTTTTAGCAAGGTGCTTAGGGTAGAAGGGAAGGAGTATAAAAGTTCATTTATGAAGAGCATCAAAAGTATGTGGGTGAGCCTTGAAGTATTTAATTTATTGGCTACAAATAATACCATCAGCTACCTTTGGATAAAAGATGCCAGTACAGCAAGGGAGTATGCTGTTCCCAATTTCCTTACGGGAAGGTTGCTAAATTTAAAGTTGGTTACGGAATTCTAAATTTCCCAGATTAATTCTTTCAAATGCCTAATTCCTTGCCAGCTAATTCTTAAATTTGCAGCCTCAAAAAAACGAAGAATGTTAAATAGAATAATCAGGTTGGGAATTGCTGCGGCTATTTTAGCATGGGCAATTTGGCAATTTGTTGATGGAAATATCGGAAATGGAATAATGTTGGTTCTCCTTTCTGGACTTGTGGTATTCACTTATTTCAGAAATGAACATATATTAATTTCTTTTTGGCATTTAAGAAAGAATAATATGGCCAAAGCTGAGAAATCTTTAAGCAGAATTAAAAATCCAGAGGCTACTTTAGTTAAAGGACAATTGGCTTATTATTATATGTTGATGGGTATGATAGAATCTCAGCGTGGTATTGGTAAGGCCGAAACACTTTTAAGGAAGGCATTGAATACCGGATTAAGGATGAAGCATGATCAAGCTATGGTGAAATTACAATTGGCTGGTGTTGCTGTTTCTAAAAGAAGAAAAAGAGAGGCGATGCTACTTCTAACGGAAGTAAAAAAACTCGACACAAGAGGAATGCTTAATGATCAAGTGAAAATGATCAAAACTCAAATGAAAAGAATTTAAGATCAAAAAAAATCCCCCAATTAATTTTGGGGGATTTTTTTTTATTGAAAACTGGAGGTTCCTTGATATCCAAAGACCTTTTTTAATAGATCAGAAACTCTAGCTGCTGGATCCTCCCGTATTTTCCCTTCTTCAAGTGCCAACATGGTAAAAAGACCATCTAAGGTTTTATCGAGAACATATTCATCCAGGTTCGGATTCATTTTTTGAACCAATGGGATTTTATTATAAGTATTGATAAGTGGATTCCAATATTTAGTAAGATTTACTTTTTCCAAAGCTTGCTTAATTACAGGCTGAAATGCTATTTGTAAGTCAGATTCCGTATTGTTTCTTAAGTACACTGTAGCTGCATTATTATCACCCCTCCAAACATCATAAACATCGTTGATGCTCATAGATGTAATGGCGTTTACAAAAATAGGACTTGCTTTTTTCGAGGCTTCTTCGGCGCCGTGGTTTAGTGTAGCTACAAAGTCATCCACTTTATTACCCAGGCCCAAATTCCTAACTGTTGATTCTACTTTAGCCGCTTCTTGCGGAAATGGGATTTTTATTAGGGAATTATTTAAAAACCCGTTTACCGATGAGGTTTTTAAAACAGTGTTTTTTATACCAACTGTTAAAGCTTCTTTTATTCCAGAGCTTACTTCGGATTTGGTTGGGGGCGTGTTTAATGAACCTGCAGATTCCAACAAAGGAAGAAGTTGATCGCAAGAAAATAATAGGCTAAAACTTAAAAGGAAGGCAATTTTTCTCATGTATGAAATTTAATTTTTTGGCGTTTAGATTGGAAATTTACGTATTAAAGATAAGTGGCCTTTGATTATTCGATATTTTGATGGTGAAATACTTTAAATAGGCTATGATTTTATTCCTAAACTATTTTATAATAGCATTTTACTGACTTTCCTTTTTATTAATGATCAATCTTTCTTTCATTTGTAATCCCGATAAAATCTGTTTTATGAAAAATTCTATTGTTTACATTTTTCTACTTGGCCTAGTGATCGCTTGTACACCAAGTTCTCCACCAGAGGAACCCACACCGAAAAGAGATATGTTGGTTGGAAAATGGAGTTCCAGTGCACAGGTTACGAGAACTACGTTAAATGGAGTTACTTTAGAATGGGATTCCATAGTAACAGGAATTAATTTCGAGTTTACAGCATCCTATTGGGCCTATTTGGATTATCAAGGTTTTATGGATACTAGCAGATATAATTGTGATGGAGACACCTTGTATTTTATTAAAAATGCGCTTGCTGTAGACACCCTAATTATTGAGGAAATAAGTGAAAGTAATTTATTTATTGCAGTAAGAACTTCAACCGATGATGTAAACGGTAAAATTGTAAAGCAACAAAGTCTGCTTAGGTTTTTTAAAAATTAAATAAGCCAAAGCCCTTGCTTCTTAATATTAATTTGCTGGGCAGAATTAATCTCCTGAAAGTCCATTACCTTTGATCGAAAATCCAAAGAATAGTGCAAGCTGAAATTATTGCGATTGGCGATGAAATCCTAATTGGCCAAACCGTTGATACCAACTCCACATTTATTGCCCAACAACTAACCGCCAATGGGGTGAAAGTTCTACAGAAGAGGGTGGTTGCTGATGATAAGGATCTCATTATTGAGGCTTTAAATTCAATTTCGGATAAAACTAATTTGGTTTTTCTAACGGGTGGACTAGGTCCTACAAAAGATGATATTACTAAAAACACCCTCACTGAATATTTTGGCGGTGAATTGGTATTTAGGCCCGAGGTTTTTGAACATATAAAGGATCTTTTTAAAAGCTTTGGAAGGGTTCCTTCAGAAATTAATCGACAACAAGCTTTTCTCCCAAACAGCTGCAGGGTGGTTAGCAATAAACTAGGTACAGCATCGGGGATGCATTTTGAAAAGAATGAGGTTCATTATTTCTCATTGCCAGGAGTTCCCTATGAAACGGAATATTTGGTGGAAAAGAAAATTGTTCCTTGGATTGAAAAAAATCTGATTTCAGGAACGGCAGAGCATAAAACAATTATCACCCAAGGGGTGCCCGAAAGCGATTTAGCGGAAATGCTAGAGAATTGGGAGAAAAATTTAAGCCACCATTTAAGTCTTGCCTATTTACCCTCTCCAGGATTAGTGAAATTAAGGTTGTCTTCCTATGATCTAAAAAGAGAGGAGGGAAAAAAGCTAATTGAAGCAGAAGTTGTTGAGCTAAAGGAAATATTAGGAGATATTGTTTTTGGGGAGAATGCCGAATCTTTAGAAGATTTGCTAGGTAAAATCCTATTAAAACAAAAACTTAGCATATCTACTGCAGAAAGTTGTACCGGAGGATATATTGCACATTTAATCACCAAAATAGCTGGAAGTTCAGCTTATTATAAAGGTAGTGTGGTTAGCTACGCCAATGAAGCGAAAATGGATTTGTTAAAAGTGAAGGAAACAGACCTAATAAATCATGGAGCAGTTTCAAAATCAGTGGTGGAACAAATGGCAATTGAGGCAAGAAATCGGTTTAAAACAGATTATTCTATTGCAACTAGTGGAATTGCTGGTCCTGATGGTGGCAGTGAACAAAAACCAGTAGGCACAATTTGGATAGCAATTGCTGGACCTAATAGGGTGAAATCCAAGAAATTCCAATTTGGAAGGAATAGAATTCGCAATATTAAAAAGACCGCTTTGATGGCTATGGATTTACTTCGAATAGAAATACAGAAAAATCATCATTGATGTTTGTTCAGCTTAAAAACTTTATCTAATTTTGCAGACCAATTTTTAACGAGCGATTTATATGTCAAGAGTTTGTGAACTAACAGGAAAGAAAGCCATTACAGGAAACAATGTTTCTTTTTCGAATAAGAAGAACAAAAGGAAGTTTAATGTAAACCTTACTAAGAAACGCTTTTATATTCCTGAGGAAGATCGTTGGGTAACTTTAAAAGTTTCTACATCTGCTCTTAAGGACATTAATAAGAAAGGTATCTCTGCTGTAATTAAAGAAGCAAGAGCTAACGGACACCTTACTAAGTAATTTTAAAGAACTAGAGTCACATGGCTAAAAAAGGAAACAGAGTTCAAGTAATTATGGAGTGCACTGAGCACAAAGAAACTGGAATGCCAGGAACTTCTCGCTATATTACTACTAAGAACAAAAAGAATACTCCGGACAGATTAGAATTGAAAAAATTCAATCCTGTATTGAAAAAATATACGGTTCATAAGGAAATTAAGTAACCTGTTAAAACGAATTTGAAATGGCTAAGAAAGTAGTAGCAACATTGAAAAAAGAAGGTAGCGCATCCTATACAAAAGTGATCCGCATGAAAAAAAGCCCTAAAACTGGTGCTTATTCCTTCGAAGAAAAAGTAATTAATAAAGATCTAGTGAACGACTTTTTGAAAAACTAGTCCCCACTATTTTCTATATAATTTTAAAGCCATCCTTAGGATGGCTTTTTTGGTTTCTACTCATCTTTTTCACTTCTCCTATCCACAACTCTCTGAAGGGAAATTTTCAGCTGTTCATGGCTAATCTTTTATTCTCAAATATTTCCTAAACCAACTTTGAATAAAAATTAAAAGCCATCAATTTATTATTTTAGAAAAAATATGATGTCCTATATTTTAAAAGGAGTATAACAGGAAAATGGGAGATCGGACCCTTGCTTTCTAGACCAATCCCGCCAATGTTTTTCCATTCTTTAGATAGGTATATTCAGGAAAGTAAAGCAGCAGAATCATTGGTATTTGTAGACTAAAATCTCTACATCCATTTGATGACTGTATGAGTAATGTGCTAAACAATAGAAGTGTCAATTCTAAGAAATGGCTGCTCTACCCTTTAATTTATAGAGGAGGCAAGAGTCTGAAACTCTGAAATCTATTTCAGTCCAAATGTTTTGAAGCCTATTAGGATATATTAAAAAGCCCAAGTGACAGGTTTCCCACAATGCTGAGCTTTATTGAGAATAAACAAATTTATCACCCTTTATATTAATAAAAGATGGAGTAGCGTATTGTTTTAGCGGCTATAATAAATAACCGATCCCAAATTTAAAGTAAAAAATATCCCTCACCTGAACTCGCCTTATGGCCTGTCCTCTTAGGTCGGCCTGCTGATCTTCTGGATATAAAGAATAGGCGGCATCTAAATATAATTCTCCACTATTGGCATCCATGGTAAGATTTAAATTAAGATTAAATCCAATGCCAATAACTATTTGGTCATTAATGATACGGTTGAGATTATATCCAAGGCTAAATCCGTATTGCGTAAAATTTGAGCCCATAATATTTAGGCTGTCTATTGTAGTTTGAAGCTCTGATACTGAGCTGGTTCTATAGAAAACTCTATACTCCCAATTTGATCCTAATGGAGCAAAATGCTTTTGATAAGATTTTAAACCAAAACTAAAACCTAGGGAGCTTACTTTAGAATTCTCAATACTTTCGTATCGCACATTTTGCCCATTAATATCGATGGTAGTATTATATTCCTCCGCCGTATAGGTGTTAAAGGCATCCAAACCAACAACAAGGCTATATTTTTTGTGAATCACATACTCAAGGTCAAAGGCATTTTTCGTGATTATTTTAAAACTTCCTTCACCAGGCACTTCATCTGCCGAGGCAAGACCTAAACTTGGTGTAATGTTGAGCCCGTAACCTAGGATAAACCTTTTACCGAGATAGCCAGGTGTGTTTTGAGCTGCAGCGAAAAGAGGAAGGAAAGCAAATAAGACAATTAATTTTTTCATTACCAGAATTTGATTGTAATTAGGCATTTAGTTTTTTGATTTTGAAGCTACCTGTAGCATATAGTTATAAACTATGCTTTTTACATAATCAGAGTTATCCCTATTATCATAGCTATTGTATTCGGCCATTAAGGCATTTCCAGTGTTCAAATCAAAAAGGAAAAAATAACTGAAGGAACTATAGTCTGGGCTTGCTAGATCATATATAATAAAAGGGAGAAGCGGCGGCAGTAGAATTCCACCACAAATTTTCATTCCTATATCAGCTTCCTTTTCACGAAGTGATAAATGCCCCGTATTGATTAAATAAGGACTATCCATTAAATCTATCGCTTCCTGAATATTATCAAAATCACTTACCAATACAGGGTGGTTTACATGATTCATTCTTTCGGTGGTCCAGCTTTTTAAAATGGCCATTTGATTAAAAGTTTCCGCGTCTAAATTTCTCATTCTTTTATAATCAAAGAATTCCAATTCTAATCCCACAATATTGGCACATTGTCTGAGCATACCCTTGTATTGTTCTTTGTTTCTTTCTGAGGAGAAAAATTTAATTCCAGTTTCTTCCCTTTGGTCTAGATTCAAATATTTTGGGGTTAAAACCATTGCCTTGTCAATGCCCAGGGCTACGTTATCGTCAAATCTACTATTGCTAGTAGTTGATCTTTTCTTCTCGGAACTATCGTCCTTTTTAGAGTCTTCAAATTCCTCTTCCATCTCCTCCATATCATCTATGAATTCGTCATCCTCCATAAATTCTACTAAGGCATATTTCCAATAGGTATCTACATTGCCAGCCTCGTAGTTCAGCTCTTTGCTTTTAATTCTCCCAACCTTACTATTAGCTCTATGTAATCCATCCAAGCTGTCTTTTTGAGTTGAAGCCTGGCTTTTTAAGGAATCCAATGAAATTTGGTAAAAATCATCTAATACCCATTCATTTTCCAAAACTAATAGCTCAAGAGCTCTTTTATAAAGTCTGTCGATAGCCTCATCTTCTGGATAATCTCTTTTTAATCGATAGGTATAATTTAAGTTTAGGATGGATAATTCTCCTTCTCCCAATTGGTCAAACAAATAATATAGCTGTTGAGATTCCCCTTCAATATCTTCATAATTCAACATTACATCATAAAGGTCGGATTCGCTTTCATAAACAGTTAATCCATGAAGAGCTTTGGCTACGGACAATCTGAGATAACGGTTTGCTGAATCTTCTCTAAGTAGTAAAAATGAATTGTAAATACTTTCTACATAATCCCTATTTACAAGATGTAGTCTACTCAATTCAAAACGAGCCATTTTACGACAATGTTTAAATAAGGATTCTGAAACAATATAATTGGCTCCCTCTTTTTTGTCGATTATACGCCCTAATTTTTTTCGTCTCTTCAATAAATTCGGATGGCTGCTATTTTCGTCATCATAATCATCTTCCGCTTTTATGGAAGCCACCTCTTCCAATTGATAGCTAGAAGGGATTTTATAACTTCCCGATTCGAACATATTGGTATTAAAAGGTACTTCATCAACGGGTAAATAGGCATATTGTAAAATATCTAATACTTCAAATGGCGCACTACTATTATAGCCACTTTTCGCAAAGTATTTTTCAAAACCCTCTTCGTCAGCCTCTAGCTCATGGCTTTTACTATGAGTACTAAGCTGGGCTAGTTTTTCATCTTCGCTGGTATTCCTATATAAATCTTCACCTTTTAATATTTTATCTTCCTCAATAAATTGATCCAATACATGATCATTGGTATAGTGAACTAATTCATGGGCCAAAATATAGGCAAGCTGAGCCTCTGTTTCCATTTGGGCTATGAGACCTAAGTTCACGAAAATAATTCCATTAGCCGTAGCAGCTGCGTTTACAATTGGGGTTTTAACCGTGTAAATACGAATTGAATTTCTCAATTCAGGATCATCGCCAATAAGTTTATCCAATACTGATTGGCAATAATTTGTGATGGTATCGCCAAAAAAGACCTTGCCATTGGTTAAATATTCATCAATAAAATATTCACTTCTTTGGTGAAATGTTTCCGTTAGTTCTTGATTTTTCTGACTTGATACCTTTGAGATTTTGCTTTTTTCTCTTTTAAATTTTGTGGAATAGGCCTCGGTAAAATCAGCTGGTACTTCGCCTTTTGCAGCTATAGGTGTATAATAGTTCCAATCTTGTCCTAAGGAAAAAAGGGGAATAAGAAACAAACAAACAATTTGTAGGGATTTAATCATAAATGGCCATTTTTTGGAAGTTGATAATAGACCTTTAGGCAAGAGTTTGCTTAATATTTGGTGGATTATCAGTTTTAAGAAGAAGAGATTTTGATTTAGGTCGCAATCTAAGATTTATTAAAAAAATACTAAACTTTTCGGCTAGATTTATTCAAGTTCGGTGAATTTGGAATATTTCAAATCCTTAATTTTCAATTTCTAATGCTTTTAATAGCAGGGGATTAATCCAAATTATCAGCTTCTCCTATAAATAATTAAAAACCTCTTAGATGCTTGGTTTAGAACCATATCAATTTCTGATATTTGCAAATTCAAAAAATCACCAAAAAATGGGCTTATTCGGAAAAATATTTTCGAAAGAGAAAAAAGAAAAATTAGATAAAGGTTTAGAAAAGACCAAGGAGAATATGTTCTCTAAATTATCGAGAGCCGTTGCTGGAAAGAGTAAGGTGGACGATGAGGTTCTGGATGAATTGGAAGAGGTATTAATAAGTTCTGATGTAGGAGTACATACCACTGTAAAAATTATTGAAAGGATTGAAGAGCGTGTGTCTAGAGATAAATATTTAGGTACTAGCGAGCTCAATTCCATATTGAGGGAGGAAATTGCAGCATTACTATCAGAAAACAATTCCGAAAGCTTAGAAGATTTCACAATTCCTAAGGCTAATAGACCACATGTTATAATGGTTGTAGGTGTAAATGGGGTAGGGAAAACTACCACTATTGGCAAATTAGCAAACCAATTCAAAAATGCGGGATTAAAAGTGGTTCTTGGCGCAGCGGATACCTTTAGGGCAGCTGCTGTAGATCAGCTTACTATTTGGTCCGAAAGAACAGGGGTTCCCATTGTAAAACAAGCCATGGGATCAGACCCTGCCTCCGTTGCCTTTGATACCATACAATCCGCAATTGCCCAAAATGCGGATGTGGTTTTGATTGATACTGCTGGCAGACTACACAATAAGGTGAATTTGATGAATGAATTGGGGAAAATAAAAAGGGTAATGCAAAAATTGATTGACGATGCCCCCCACGAAGTTCTATTAGTTTTGGACGCCTCTACCGGGCAGAATGCCATTGAACAAGCCAAACAATTTACCAAAGCTACAGATGTGAATGCCTTGGCATTAACCAAACTAGATGGAACGGCAAAAGGTGGGGTTGTTATTGGGGTTTCAGATCAATTTCAAATTCCAGTAAAATATATAGGAGTAGGAGAGGGAATAGATGACCTTCAGGTATTTAATAAAGTTGAATTTGTCGATAGTTTTTTTGGCAATAAATAATAGCTGAGGCTAAAATTATATGAGGACCAAATCCATAAAGAAGAATAAAATCAATATTGTAACTCTAGGCTGTTCAAAGAACATCTACGATAGTGAAGTGTTGATGGGCCAATTAAAGGCGAACGGAAAAGAGGTTGGCCATGAAACGGACGATGGGAATATTGTGGTGATAAATACCTGTGGTTTTATTGAAAATGCCAAACAAGAATCCATTAATACCATTCTCGATTTTGTGGAAAAAAAGGAAGAAGGAAGTGTGGATAAAGTTTTTGTAACCGGCTGCCTTTCCGAAAGGTATAAACCTGATTTAGAAAAGGAAATTCCAAATGTGGATCAGTATTTTGGTACAAGAGAATTACCTCAGTTATTAAAAGCGCTTAGAGCAGATTATAAAAAAGAACTCGTTGGTGAAAGATTGGTAACCACCCCCCAACATTTTGCCTATCTAAAAATTGCCGAAGGCTGCGACAGACCTTGTTCCTTTTGTGCCATACCTTTAATGAGAGGAGGACATAAATCCAAGCCTATAGAAGATTTGGTTCTTGAAAGTAAAAAATTAGCGGCTAAAGGTGTAAAAGAATTGATCCTCATTGCTCAAGATCTAACTTATTATGGTTTAGATCTTTATAAGAAAAGAGAGCTAGCCAAATTGTTAAAGGAATTGGTTAAAGTAGAGGGAATTGAATGGATTCGTCTTCATTATTTATTTCCAGCAGGTTTTCCTGAGGATGTTTTAGATGTAATTAGAGAAGAACCAAAAGTTTGCAATTATATAGACATTCCTCTTCAGCATATTTCCGACTCTGTTTTGAAATCCATGAGAAGAGGTACCACCTTTGCCAAAACCAATGCCCTCTTGGAAAAAATGCGAGAAAAGGTTCCTGGTATGGCTATTAGAACCACTTTGATTGTTGGATACCCAGGTGAAACCGAAGAGGATTTTGAAATACTCAAAAATTGGGTTAGTGACATGAAATTTGATAGACTTGGTTGTTTTACCTATAGTCATGAAGAAAATACCCATGCCTTTAATTTGGAAGATGATGTACCCGAAGAAGTGAAAATGGAAAGGGTTGAAGAAATAATGGCTATTCAACAAGAAATTTCTGCTCAATTGAATTCCAAAAAAATAGGTAAGGAGTTCAAGGTTTTGATTGATAGGAGGGAAGGAGAGTTCTTTATTGGAAGAACCGAATTTGATTCACCAGATGTAGATAATGAGGTTTTGATAGACACAGATTATCTAAAAACCGGGGAGTTTGTAAATGTGAAAATCACCGATGCTACAGACTATGACCTATATGCAGAGTTAATAGATTGATTAGGGAAAATCTATTTTTTTGAAAATTCACGGCGAAGAATTGCCATTTCCAAGGCGGCGCTAGCGCATTCTATTCCCTTATTTCCATGTTTACCACCAGAACGTGCTCTAGATTGTTCCATATTATTGTCGGTAAGTACACAAAAAATTACTGGAATGTCCTGATGAACATTTAGGTCTTTTATTCCTTGAGAAACGGCCTCACATACATAATCAAAATGTTTGGTTTCCCCTTGGATAACGTTGCCAATCACCATTACAGCATCCAAATCATTGTTTTTACACAAAAGCTTGGCGCCATAAACAAGTTCAAAGGCTCCTGGCACTTCAATGCTTATTATATTTTCAGCTAAGGTGCCGGTGGCCAAAAAACTAGCCAAGGCTCCATCGTAAAGGGAATTGGTGATTTCGCTATTCCATTTGGCTTTTACAATACCAAATTTAAAATCTTGAGTATTCGGAAAGTCCGAAGGGTCAAAATCTGAAAGATCAATACCCTGTGTGGCCATTAAGAGGCTTTTTTAATCTCTATTCGAGCAATATATTTATCCGCATCTAAGGCATCGCGAGAATCGCCAAATTCCTTCTTCAAACGCGTATAATGTTTTAAAGCTTGATCTAAATCACCTTGACTTTCTGCCAAAATTCCAGCCTTTTTCAGATAAAAAGGAACAATAAGATTGTTTTCCTCCCCATTCACCGCTTTATTATAATATTCCAAAGCTTCTACCGGTTGGTTTATTTCCATAAATGCATCGCCAATAGAACCTTTAGCAATTACTGATAAAATAGGATCATCAGAGCTAAATTCATCAAAATAAGCAATGGCTTCTTGGTATTGTCCAAGGTTTAATGCACAAATTCCGGCATAATAATTCGCAAGATTTCCTGCTTTTGTTCCAGAATATTCATCGGCAACAGCAATAAATCCTAAATCCAAACCATTTCCATTTAAGGCTAAGGCTAAGGAATCAGATTCAAAATATTGTTGAGCTTTATAGATAGCCAACTGACTTTCTTTCTCTCTAGGTTGCTGGTAGAAAATGTCCACAGCGAAGTACCCTACAACGATTGCTAGAATTCCAACAACTATTACCGAGAGGCTTTTTCTGTTTTCTTCTAAGTACTTTTCAATTTTGGATATAGACTGTTGTACGTCTACCAATACTTCTTCTTCTTGTATTTTCTTTTTAGCCATTCTAAATGAGCTTATTTCTTTAGGAGCGCAAAAATAATTTTTTTTTCCTAAGCGAAAGGTATTATTCCCCTACTAAATGCCGTAATTTTGAAAACTGTATATGTATTTGAAGTCTTTAAGTGTAATAAACTTTAAAAATTGGGCAGAAGCTCAGTTTCAATTTAGCCCCAAAATCAACTGTTTTGTAGGGAATAACGGCTCTGGAAAAACCAATGTCCTAGATGCCATTCATTATTTATCTGTCTGTAAAAGTTATTTTATTTCTGCAGATAGTCAAAACATAAAAGATCAGCACCCTTTTTTTGTAGTTGAAGGTGATTTTTCCAAATCAGATTCCGATTATCATATTTATTGTGGTCTTAAAAAGGGGCAGAAGAAGAGTTTTAAAAAAAACAAAAAGGAATACGAAAGGTTGTCAGACCATATTGGACAATTTCCTTCGGTAATAATTTCTCCATACGACAGAGATTTGATTATGGAGGGATCGGAAACAAGAAGAAAATTTATGGATTCGGTAATTAGCCAATCCAATCCTGAATATCTGCAGAATCTTATCAGTTATAACCGTGCACTTCAACAAAGAAATAGTTTATTAAAGTTTTTTGCTGCAAATCATACTTTCGACAGGGAAAGTTTGGATATTTATGATGAATTAATGGCGGAGAAGGCAAAGGTGATTTATTCCTTTCGCAAAGAATTTATTGAAGAACTAAAAAAGAAACTCGAATATTATTACGGATTAATTTCAGGTCATAAAGAATCTATAGACATTCATTATAAAAGTCAGCTCCACGCAAATGAGGATTTAAAGGTGTTGATGAAAGAAAACTTGGATAAGGACAGGCAAAATCAATATTCTGGCTTTGGAACTCATAAGGATGATATTGAGTTTAGCCTAAATTCTAGAAGTCTGAAAAAATTTGGTTCACAAGGGCAGCAGAAGTCTTTTTTGGTGGCCCTAAAGCTGGCTCAGTACGATTTTATAGCGGATAAACTTGCTGTTCAACCCATTTTGCTATTGGATGATATTTTTGATAAACTGGATGAGGAAAGGGTAGAAAAACTGGTAAAGATGGTTCATGATGAATCTTTTGGACAGATTTTTATTACAGATACACATCCGGAAAGAACAGCGGCATTGGTAAAGAAAATTAATGAAGATTCTCAAATATTTGAGGTGGACAATGGAATTATTATCGATGAAAAGAAATGAACAGAGTTTAGGAGAGGTCATTAAGTCCTTTTTAGCGGCAAATGGTTTAGAAGATAAAATGTTGGAAACAGAGATTTACCAGCGTTGGGATGAATTGGCAGGAAGAGATGTAAATGTCAAAACCAAAAAAGTTCAACTTAAGAATGCTGTGCTTACAGTTTTTTTAAGCTCCTCTGTTCTCAGGAATGAACTGAGTATGAATAAGAGCCTATTTTTGGAAAGGCTAAATCAGAGATTAAAGGGGCGCCCGCTAAAAGACATAGAGTTTAGATAAAAAAAAAGCTCCCTAAAAAGGAAGCTTTCTTACTTAATTGTCAATTTTCTTACTAGTATCTATTCCTTTGATTAAAGAAAAAGCTTCCTTCAATAGCAGCATTTTCATCAGAATCGCTACCGTGTACGGCATTTGCAGAAATAGAGGTGGCGTATAATTTACGAATGGTTCCTTCTGCTGCTTCTGCAGGGTTTGTTGCGCCAATAAGTGTTCTGAAATCAGCAACAGCATTATCTTTTTCTAGGATGGCAGCTACAATAGGGCCAGAAGTCATATACTCTACCAATTCACCAAAAAATGGTCTTTCTTTGTGAATTGCATAAAATTCTTCTGCATCTCTTCTTGAAAGTTGCGTCATTTCCATAGCCTTAATAGTAAAGCCATTGGAGTTAATTTTTTCTAAAATCGCACCAATATGCCCGTTTTCAACAGCATCTGGTTTAATCATAGTAAATGTCTTGTTAGTAGCCATTTGTTTTCCGTTCTAAATTTGGCGCGAAAATAAGTATTATTGGACAACTGAACGTTAATTATAGATGAATTTCATCAATTCAATTTGAAATTCCTTAATTTTGCCCGCTGAAAGAATGATCATTTGTTTTGCATATTGCCAAACAGGCTTGAAATTCTTTCTTAATAAAGTAAAAAATTAATTATAAAAATTCATTTGAAATGAAAAAATTAAAGTTGTTTGCTCTAGGTTTAATTGGCGCAACATTCCTATTTACTACATCTTGTGAGGAAGATGAAGATGCACCAAATCCAGTTTTATCTGTTTCTGAAGCTATTAGTGGTTCTACAGGAACAGTAACTGTAGCTCCTAATACTGATATTGAATTATCTTGGAATGCAAGAAAAGAAGGTTCTGGAGCAGAGCTTAAAACTTTTGCTATTTCTGTACAAGGAGTGAATGTTGTAAATCCAATTCCACAGAGTGTTGCAGGAAATGATTTCCCATATTCTATTTCCAATAGTGATGATGATCAGTATATCGATAAAATTGCTCTTCAGTCTGGTGCTAATATTGGTATCACAACTTGGACATTTACGGTTACTGATAAGGATGGAAAATCCGCTTCAGCAAGTATTACTGTTGATGTACAGAGTGCTACTACTCCATTAGCAACAGAAGTAATGGGAGCATTTTTCCATATCGAAGGTTCTGAGCATGGTGCCTATGATTTAGTAAGTGGAGCTTCAGTTGCTGCTTCTGGATCTGATGCCGATAAGGATATGATCAATACTGATGCTGCTGGTGATCCATTTACTGGTAGCTGGATGTCTGGAACTGGTAACAACACTACTTTCGTAAAAGTTACTGGTTTTGATTATGACAATGCTACTGTAGAATCTGCAATGGCTGCTTACAATGGTGGAACATCTTCTTCTTCTGTTGTTGATCCTGTTCCTGGTGATATCTACGTTGCTCTTTTAAGAGGTGGTTCAGACTATGCAGTAATCAAGGTTACTAAAGTAGATCCAGCTGACAATACTTGTAACTGTGGTAACACTGGAATTATTGAATTCGACTACAAGAAAAACTAATAAGTCTTTTCTATAAGTAATTAAGAACCCCGATATTTATCGGGGTTTTTTTATGACTTTTGTTGAAAATTTATAGGTGATGAAGTTAGATATATTGGCTTTCGGTGCTCATCCAGATGATGTTGAAATTAGTGCAGGTGGTACCTTGGCTTATCAAAGTTCCTTAGGGCATTCATGTGGTATCGTTGACCTTACAAAAGGTGATTTAGGTACTAGAGGAACAGTTGAAATAAGACTTCAGGAAGCAGCGAATGCAGCGGAAATATTAGGAGTAAAAGCAAGAGAGAACCTTGGTTTTAAAGATGGCTTTTTTACAAATGATTCAGATCATCAACTGGAGGTGGTAAAGATGATTCGCAAATACAAACCTGAAATATTAATTACTAATGCACCTACAGACCGTCACCCTGATCATGGAAAGGGGGCTGAATTGGTAAAAATCGCTTCCTTCCTTTCTGGATTAAGAAGAATCGAAACCAAATTAAACGGTGAATATCAAGAAGCCTATCGTCCGAGATTAATTCTTCAATACATTCAATTTCAAAATTTATCAGCACAAATAATTCTGAATATTGGTGATAAAATGGAAACTAAAATGAAATCCATCCTGGCTTATAAGTCTCAATTTTATGATCCCAACTCCAATGAGCCCAAAACTGTTATTTCCTCAGAAAATTTTATGGAAAGTTTAAGGTATAGATCCAGAGATATGGGGCGACTAATAGGAGTAGATTATGCTGAAGGCTTTTTATCTCCTCAGGATATTGGTACTGATGATATTATGAATCTATATTCAGTACGTTGAAATAGACAGCACTTATTTCTTTTGCAATGCTGTCATTCGAATATTTATTTCTTGCTATTTGTGCAATAGATTTTAAATCAAAATCTGAATAATTCTGAACCATAGCTTTCAAACTTTGAACAAATTGAGGCATATCACCTGAAGGGACCAAAATTCCATTTTCTTCATTAATCTCTTCCGAAATACCTCCAACATTGGAGCTTATCACTGGAATACCAGAACATAAAGCTTCCAGAATGGTGCAGGGTTGATTTTCAAAATGGCTAAACATTACTAGGCAATGTGCCTTCCTCATCATTTCTGAAATTTGCTCAGCTGAAGATTCACCAAAAATTTCCAGACAATCTTCCTTTAAACCAACATCTGTAATTTTTTTCTTCAATTCATCGAGATCTCCATCACCACCAATTTGTAAAATAAAATCAAAGCCGAGGTCATATAATTCCTTAAACCCTTTTAAAATACCACTTATGTTTTTAGATCTTTCTTCCAATGAGGAAACATGTAAAAATCGAAATATCTCGCTTTTCTTTTCCCGTGGATAAAAGCTGTCGATATCCACAACATTGGAAATCTTAATAAATTTATTTCGCACAGCAAATTCCTGAATGGCTTTAGCAAGGTGATTGGATACAGGCAGAATGGCTTTTGCCTTGTTCAAATATTTGATGCTCAGCTTCTTTTTTATGGCGCCCCATTGAAATCCTGAAATTTTATGATATCCCGAAAAGTGCTCTGTAATAATATAGGGCATTTTTAAAATGGGAACCGCTAATATTGCTGGATAAGCAACATGAATATGAGCGATGTCGAAGTTTTGTTCCTTTTGTAGTTTTTTAATATGAGATCTTATGGACTTTTGGTAGGATAAGGCCGGAATGGTTTTTTTAAAATAAATCAGGTGCTCAATAAGTCCTCCATTTTCTACCACCTCAATATTATTTTCATGTGATTCCGTTGCGTAAACAACAGTAATGTCGTGATATTTTGCCACCGCCAAAGCGTGCCTCTGGATAAAATTCCCAATGGTCCTATGCTCGCGACTGGGATACCAACTGCAAATAAATAATACCTTAAGTCTTTTGTTTAATTCCAATACTTTCTATTTGTAGGAAATATTATGTTTTGTTTTTTAAGATTTTCAAAAATTTCACTTCACCATCTGAATTTGTAATTTTTAAAACAAAAAAACCAGGCTGGAAATTCGCGAAATTCAATTCTACCTTTGATAAATTAGGGTAGCTAAACTCACTTAATAAACTTCCATTTAGATTATAAATTTGAATTTTTGAAATGTTTTTTGAGCCTTCAATATGAAGTTTGGATTGAAAGGGTAGAGGATAAACATTGAATTTTAAGGATGGAATTTCTATGGGATTTGAACTGAGGTTATAACTTTCTAAACATTCGTTAATAGAGTCCAGATCAAAATAAGACAAAACTCCGGATTTAAAATGGCAGGATAATTTTCCCGCTTGGTTTACATCAGGAAAACCTCCGGGTGCATTTATTAGTGATTGTGAGCCACTTCCTTCCACCCAAACAGCTCTGGTTACACCTGCTTTTATACTGTCATTTGCAGACCAATAAAAGAATCTGGAAATGCTTCCATCATTCAGGTTTTTTGATTTTATAGAATCGAGGCTAAAATATCCAGCATCACTAGGAAATGGACTTATGGGATTATAAAATGCCATGGAATCACCAACGGAAAGAGAAAAATCGTAAAGTAAAATTTCAGGATCTGGTTTGCCATTTCTTACAAAAAGAAAATAGACCTTTCTATTGGCCGTGTCTTCGCGGAGTAAAAAACTTCTCGAAATATAGTGATAGCCATCAAGTATGCTATATGATTTTCCTTGTATTAATGTGTCATCAGTGGCAATATATACATCAGTATTGCAACCAGAATTGCAATTGGTGAGATGCCATTCATTGGCTTCTTTTAGGAGAGGAAGGTAAGGCTGTGCCGCTAATCCTAAAGAGGAGCCAAGAAAAAGGCTGAGAATAAATACGCTTAGCTTGTCATTCATTTTTTATAGTAAGAAGCTAAAATAAATGAAAAAAGCCTTTTGGAAATTTCCAAAAGGCTTTTTTTTGGGGTGGAAGATCGGTCTCGAACCGACGACCTCCTGAACCACAATCAGGCGCTCTAACCAACTGAGCTACAACCACCATTTTTCATCTGAGAAATTCCTCAAACGGGGGGCAAATATAAATATTTTGTACAAATAGGAAATGAATTATTTTTTATTTTCTAAGGTTTTCTTTCTTGTCTTTTTTCCCCCCTTTTTCTCATTCTTTTAAAAAGTTTTTTGTGGAAATCAATTTCAGCTTGAAAAAGCAGGGCAACTTTCTTATGGCTCATAATTTTACTAAACTCATTAAAGTACTTTTCTTTGTGATCGAGCATTTTTCTTTTTTTAGCCAAATCATTTTCTACAAGAGCTTTGGCTTCCTTGTCGGTCATTTTTTGAATATCCTCCTGACTAGGTCGTTTATGTTCAAAATGTTGGGAGCCCTTTCCATTCATTAAAATGAGGTACTCTTTGCGGTATTTCGCATATAAAGGCTCAAATTTTGATTTTTGATCTTCGCTGAGGTTCAGCCTTTTGAGAACAAAACTCAACCTCATTTCTTCCAGCTTTTCTAGAGTTGGTCTTTGCTTTTTATCTGCATCACCAGAATTTTGTCCTAGGGAAGAATAAGCAGAAAGGAGAAAAAGGCTTAATAAAATACTGCCAATTGTTTTCATATTAATTTAAATCTTCAAATTCAACTTCACTTAAGAGAAGACCTTCATCCGTACCATAAATATATTCGTTAATCAGGTAGTCTTCAATATGTTCTTTATCAATTTCATTTAAGGAAGCTTCAATTCCATCCCAGGACCCTGATGGCTTTTCCTTGGGGTTTAATAGGAATATAGAAACACTAATTATCGCAGCAGCACTAAAACTCCAAGCCAAAACCTTGGGCCATAGAGGAATTAATTTTCCTGATTTTGTGTCTGAACTCTCCATTTCGGGAATGGCCAATAGAGATATTTTCTTTTTAGAAAAATAATCATCTGGCACTTTTAATCCCCTTTCAAGATCCTCCTTATATTTTTTTAAATCTTCATTCATTTCACCTTTGGATTAAGATTCACACTAATAGTTTAATTGCTTCTGCAAAACATCCTTCACTTTATTTACCGCATGGTGGTAACTCGCTTTCAAACCACCAACGGAAGTGCCTAAAAGCTCGGACATATCTTCATATTTCATTTCTTCAAAATACTTGAGCTTAAAGACAGTCTTTTGTTTTTCTGGTAATTGCTCAATGGCTGTCCATAAGAAAAGCTCTGCTTCATCACCATCAAAATATGGATCTCCCTGTATTTGTGAGGAAACAGCAGAGTCTGAATTTGGATCACTAGTAAAAGTCCTTTTGGATTTTTGAATATGGCTTAAAGATTCGTTAGTAGCGATTCTATAAATCCAGGTATAGATTTTAGAATCTCCTCTAAAGTTTTCTAAAGCCTTCCAAACCTTAATAAAGGTGTTCTGCAAAACATCATCAGCATCATCATGGCTTAAAACCATTTTTCGGATATGCCAATATAATCTCTCCTGATAGTTTTCTACCAAGAGATTGAAACCCTCCATTCGAGAAGAAGGGTTTTGTATCAGGCCAATTATTTTTTGATCTTCCAAGAATTTCTTTTAAGATAGGCTTAAGACTTGAAAGCTAGCAAAAGGTTTAATTATAAGCCCTTTCTATTTATCACTTTTTCGGCAGCAGCAATGATACTGGCTTCGTTTAGTCCGTATTTTTCTAATAATTGTTCTGGTGTTCCACTTTCACCAAAGGAATCGTTTACAGCAACAAATTCTTGTGGAGCTGGAAATTCCCTGGCTAAAAGTCCGGATACAGATTCCCCTAATCCGCCAAATACTTGATGTTCTTCGGCGCTAACCACACAGGAAGTTTTCCTTACAGACTTTAAAATGGTTTCATCATCCAGTGGTTTGATAGTGTGTACATTTATCACTTCGGCAGAAATCCCTCTTTCTTCTAGAGTTTTTGCCGCTTGTAGAGCCTTCCAAACTAGATGCCCGGTAGCAATTATACTAACATCGTTTCCTTCATTGAGAACCACAGCTTTTCCAACTTCAAATTTTTGATCTACCGCTGTAAAATTTGGCACTTTGGGCCTTCCAAATCGCAAATAAACAGGTCCTTGATAATCGGCAATAGCCAATGTTGCTGCTTTCGTTTGATTATAATCGCAGGTATTAATTACGGTCATTCCTGGAAGCATTTTCATCAAACCTATATCTTCCAAAATTTGATGTGTAGCACCATCCTCGCCAAGGGTAAGGCCAGAATGTGAAGCGCAAATTTTCACATTTTTTCCAGAATAAGCCACAGATTGTCTGATTTGATCATATACCCTACCAGTAGAGAAATTCGCAAAGGTTCCAGTAAATGGAATTTTATCGCCAATAGTTAGACCCGCAGCTATTCCAATCATATTAGCTTCTGCAATTCCAACTTGAAAAAATCGTTCGGGAAATTCCTTCTGAAAATCACCCATTTTTAAGGATCCAATAAGGTCTGCACAAAGTCCAACAACTTTGGGGTTTTTTCTTCCTAATTCTACTAAACCGGCTCCAAATCCGGAACGTGTATCCTTTGCTCCTTGATCTAAATATTCTTTCATTCTAATTGAGTTTGACTGTAGTTGTTGTACCTGAGTTAATGCTAAATTTTTTTGTAATCGAGTATTCTGTGTTTTTGGATGTTTTGGATCTAAATACAACCCTATAATTTCCTGGTTGAATAATTATTGATTGTCTATTAGTCTCTGAGCTTAGATCATAAATCCACTTCCATTCATTTCCTTCTTGCATCATAATACTTCCATAACCAGAAGAGCTTGAACTAAGGCTTAAAATTCCCGGTGGTGGAATGGACACGGTGGTGGTTTTAAAAGGATCTATAATAACTTCTTGGATATACCTGGGGAGACTTAGTATTTCAATATCATAGGTGCCTGCCAAATATTTTTCTGAAGTATTAAAGTCTTGAACATGCAAAATTTGTTTGTCATTTTTTTTCCGAATAACCATTTGTAGCTTGTCGTATTTTGCTCTACCACTGGCGCTAATTCGCAAATCCAAACTACCTCTATGCACATCGATACCTATGGTGTTATGAGCACTTGCCGCAATTCTAACACTGTCTTTTTTCACTTCAGGTATGGAGTGAACCGTAATATCATAGCTTACAAGGGGGTCCATAAATATGGTATCCGGATTGCCATAATTATTAAGGGTATGGATAAACTGTTTATTCACCAATCCACTTGTTCTATTGTAAAGGGTAATAGGAATATCAGTTTCTATAGGATTTTGATTTGCGTCCAATAAACTTATTTGAGCAGTGGTATTGTTTAAGGCTTGAGAGATAACAACTCCTAATACCTTTTGGAAGGTTTTTTCATCTGCGGCATCGAAATAATTACCTACACATTCAAAAGTATTTTTAAAATTTACATCCAAGCCTATCCCAATTACAAAGGGTTTTAAGGTAATCCCCTTTTTTTGTAAAAATCTTGAAGCAGCACAGGGGTCTTCATCACATGATTCTACACCATCAGTAATAAGAATAATGATATTTCTACAGTTTTCGCATTCTGGAAAATCATGGGCAGATCTCAATAATGATCTAGCGATGGGGGTTGTGCCCTTTGGTCTTAATCCTCGGATTACTCTTTTTACTCTGGCAAAATTATTATCCCCAAAAGGAACCTCCAATCTCGTGTCGTTACAATCCTGAGGAGGAACAGGTTTTTGATGTCCGTAAACCCTCAAGGCAATTTGAAAGTTTCTGCTGTCCAAACTTTGAAGGCTATCCAACATTTTGGTCATCAACCTTTGAGCAACCTTAATTTTCTCACCAGTTTGCCATCTAGCGAACATACTTTTGGAAGCATCAAAAACAAAAAGAATCCGAGTAATTTCTTGATTATTCTGGCTAGTCTGACTTCTTCCTAAATTGCAGTTCAATAGGAAAATGACGAGGATTATGTATTTAATTCTATGCAATAGTTTGATTTAATAATCGCCAAGAGTTTCTTCTAATTGCCCTAAAGCATTCTCTAATTGTTCATCATTGGGTGCTATTCCATGCCATTTATGAGTTCCGGACATAAAATCTACACCAGCTCCCATATCAGTATTCATAATTATCATAATGGGTTTTCCATTTCCGCTAAGGGAAATGGCTTTTTTAAGACCAGAAACCACTTGAGCCATATCATTTCCATTTCCAATTTCCATTACTTCCCAGCCAAAACTTTTAAATTTCCCACCGATATCTCCGAGGGCCATCACATCATCAGTTTGTCCGTCTATTTGCTGACCATTAGCATCTATGGTACAAATGAGATTATCAACTTTATGATGAGGAGCGAACATTGCTGCTTCCCAGATTTGTCCTTCTTGGATTTCTCCATCACCGTGAAGGGAGAATACCAAACGGTTGTCCTTATTAAGTTTTTTGCTCAATGCCGCACCGATGGCAGCAGACATTCCTTGTCCAAGGGATCCACTTGCAATACGCACGCCTGGCAGATTTTCGTGGGTGGTAGGATGTCCTTGTAAACGAGAATCCAATTTTCTAAAGGTGTTTAATTCCTCAACAGGAAAATATCCACTTCTACTTAAAACGCTGTAAAAAACAGGACTAATATGACCATTAGAGAGAAAAAACAAATCTTCTTCCTGACCATCCATATTGAAATTTTCAGAATTGTGATTAAGGATTTCAAAATATAGAGCCACAAAATATTCTGTGCAACCAAGGGAACCACCTGGATGACCAGATTGAACACGATGAACCATTCTTACAATATCCCTTCTTACTTGGGAAGCAATACTTTCTAGTTTGGAAATATCAGCCATTTAAAATGCTTGTTTTAATTTGCTGCAAAAATAGATTTTACCACAGGCATAGTCTAATAATTGTTAATAAATACTCCTCAGAACTAATAAACAGTGAAATTTTCTGGAAATGTGATTTAATATTGTGTGAACCAATTGATATTCTTACTTTTGCGCTCCCTTTTTTAAGGGAAATATAAATTAGTATAAATTAAATCATTAAGGAATGACTCAGTACGAAGCCGTTTTCATTATGAATCCCGTCTTATCTGATGAACAGGTAGGGGAAACGGTAAGCAAATTCAAAGGCCTTCTTGAAAGTAAAGAAGGAAAGGTACTCAATGAGGAAAGCTGGGGTTTGAAAAAACTCGCTTATCCTATTCAACACAAAAGAAGTGGTTTTTACCATCTTTTAGAATTTCAAGCTCCTGGAGATTCAATTCAGGGTTTAGAGGTAGAGCTAAAGCGTGATGAGCGTATTATGCGTTTTCTAACTATGAAAATGGATAAGCATCATATTGCTTTCGCTGAAGCAAGACGTAAAAAAATGCAAAAAGCTTAAAAATTTTAAATTATGAGTTCATTAGAAACTGGTTCTAACCAATCCGAAATTAGATATCTACAACCCTTAAGTATCGATACTGGAAACAGACAAAAGTATGATCGTTTCTTAAGGTATGGTCTTAAATATGTAGATTATAAAGACACTAAATTCTTAGCTCAATTCGTAAATGAGCAAGGAAAAATTTTACCAAGAAGACTTACTGGTACTTCTTTGAAATATCAACGTAAAGTGGCTACTGCCATCAAACGCGCACGTCATTTGGCTTTAATGCCTTATGTTACTGATAACCTTAAATAATTAAAGTTAGCATGGAAGTTATATTAAAAAAAGACGTTGAAAACGTTGGATATAAAGACGATATTTTAACTGTAAAAAACGGTTATGCTCGTAATTATTTGATCCCTTTTGGACATGCTGAATTAGCTACTCCAGGAGCAAAAAAGATGCTTGCTGAAAATATTAAGCAGCGCATGCACAAAGAGGAGCAAGTGATTAAAGATGCTAAAGCTACTGCTGAAGCAATGAAGGATCTTGCTATTAAAATTACTGCCAAAGTTGGTAAGGACAATAAGCTTTTTGGATCTATCAATAATGCTAATCTAGCAGATGAACTAGCAAAAGCTGGACATCATATTGATCGTAAATTCATCCAAATTGTTGGTGGTACTGTTAAAGCTACAGGACCTTATTCCGCAAGTATTAGATTGCACAGAGAAGTAATCATTGATTTAGATTTTGAAGTAGCTGCTGAAGCTTAATCAAATTCTATTCTATAATATTAACCCCTTTCAATTTTTTTTGGAAGGGGTTTTTTATTTTAAAGACGCGTGGCTATTTTTTGGGAACTATTCATAGCGAAGCGCATCTATAGGATCTAATTTTGAGGCCTTGTATGCGGGGTATAAACCAGACAATAATCCTACAAAAATGCAGATGACAATAGATAATAACATCCAATCCCATGGAACAATAAAGGTTCCTCCAATGACTAGGGAACTTAGGTTGCCAATGGCAATCCCAAAAATAATTCCTCCTATTCCTCCAAGTATACAAATGAAAGTGGCCTCCGTTAAAAATTGAAGCCGAATAGTTTTGGCCTTGGCTCCTACCGCCTTTCTAATACCTATTTCCTTGGTTCTTTCTGTAACAGATACCAACATAATATTCATTAAAGCAATGGCCGCACTAAACAATGTTATTCCTGCAATTAATAGAGCAGCAAGTTGAACAAAGCCTAAACTTTCTATTAATGTTTGTGATAAACTATCGCTTTTGGTAATATTAAAATCATTTTCTTCAATAGGGTTTAAATGCCTGATTTTTCGCATTTCTGCAGTTGCTTCCGATACCATGGGCTCCAACATATCCGGCCCTAAGGCCATTACATTTAAAGAAAAAGATTGATTGCTTCTACTGAATTGTGACCTTGCTCTAGAAATGGGAATGAAAATGGATTTATCACCACCAAAGCTCATCGCATTTCCCTTTTTCGCTAAAACTCCTATCACTCGGAATCTCTTTCCCCCAATTTCAAATATCTCTCCCAAGGGATCAATATTAGGAAATAAACTGGCCTTTATCTCCTGCCCAATTAAGGCTACAGGACTACCATTTACCACATCCGTCTCCGAAAGATCCCTACCGCTTTCCAATTCATAGCCTCCCGTTTCTAAATAATTTTCATCTGCTGCCCAAACGGCAATATTGGGATTTGTTTTTGCACTTTTATAACTAGCTTGAGCGGTACCTGTAGCTATAAAAGAAACGCTCACCAAACCAGATTTACCTTTAAACTTGTCCTTAAACTCCATAGCCTGATAATAGGAAATTACAGGATAGGGCTTTTGCCTTTTTCCTCTTTTCCCAATTGTAATATTCGGACCTCGGTTTTGAATGCTAAAGGTATTTGCTCCGAGCAAGGCAAATTGTCCATTTAATGAACCCTTCATCGCATCCACAGAAGTGAGCATTCCAACAAGGCAACTTATACCTATGGCAATGATCATTGCTGTGATAATGGTCTTTAGTAATTGGCTTTTTACAGACTTAAAAGCAATTTTTATATTCTCGGAGTAGATGTCTTTCTGCATTCTTTTAAAATCCCGTCTAAATTATCAATAAAATAAAGACAAAAGAGAGCTTACCTTTGTAGATTCATGGAAGAAAAAGAAAAATATGAAATCCCGAAGCTAGGCTCCTTAGGATTATTGGCATTAGGGGCCAGAGGTTTAATAGAATGGCGGAAGGTTAGAGATGCAGAAAATCCTGAAAACAAGACAGATGAAAAATAAAAAGCTGCTTGTAATAGGTTGGGATGCTGCCGATTGGCAAATGATTGACTCTTTGCTGGAAGAAGGGGAAATGCCCAGTTTAAAAGCATTAATTGACAAGGGGACAGTAGGGAATATATCTACTCTTCAACCGCCTTTAAGTCCGATGTTATGGACTTCAATTGCCACCGGTAAAAGAGCCTATGACCATGGGATTTTAGGTTTTGCCGAATATAATGAGGCTAGGGATGCTGTTGAGCCCATTAGAGCGACTAAAAGAAAGGCTAAAACATTTTGGAATATTTTAAATGAGGCCAATTATAAAACCAATATTATCAATTGGTGGCCATCTCACCCAGCAGAGAAATTGGATGGTATTTGCATTAGTAATTTTTATCATCAAGGGGCTAAAGAATATGGCAAGGATTGGCCTTTGGAAAAATCCAGTATTTACCCTGAGAAACTTAGGGATATTTTTGAAGAATTGAGATTACATCCTGGAGAATTAAGCCTAGCTCATATTTTACCTTTTATTCCTGATGCTCAAAAATTGGATCCCGAAAATGATAAGGTTTTAAAACCTTTGATTCGCGTTTTAGCACATTGTTGCTCTGTGCATAATGCAGCCACTTATGCCATGGAAAATTCAGACTGGGATCTTACTGCTGTATATTATGAGGCTATCGATCATTTTAGCCATTTAGCCATGAAATATCACCCCCCTCAGCTAGATGGAGTTGATGATGAGGAATTTAGGCTTTACCAAGGAATCATGAAAGCTGCCTATAAGTTTCACGATATGATGTTGGATAGATTACTGCAACTTGCCGGAAGTGATTGCCATATTATTCTTCTCTCTGATCATGGTTTTCAATCGGGCAAACAAAGAGTGGTTCAGCTTCCAGATGTTTCTGCGGCACCAGCTTTGGAACATCGTAAATATGGAATATTCCTAGCTCATGGTCCTGAATTTAAAAATCAGGAAAGGGTGTATGGCAGAACTTTATTAGACCTTTGTCCGAGTATTCTCCATTTTTTTGGATTGCCCATTGGAGAGGATATGGAAGGTAAGTTGATAGGTGAAATGTGGAAGGATAAAGAGGAGGCCAGTTTTATTCCCAGTTGGGAATTAACGGCTAGCAAGCCAAATTTCCTGGAAGATGATGATGACTCCTCAAACGAAGAATTATTAAACCAACTTTCTGAATTAGGTTATCTAAAACTTCAAGAATCCGATAAAAAGGAATATTTGAACTACGAGCTTAATTTTAATCTATGCCAAGCCTATTTGGATGGAAACAAACTTTCAAAAGCAATAGAACTAAGCGCCGAGCTATTTGCCAAACATAAGGATATTCGAACAGCCTTGTTATATGCACATTCTTTACTTAGAGATGGGGATAATCAGAGATTGGCTAGTTTTTTAAATAAACTCAAGGAAGAAGGAATTTACGATTCCTCACTTTTATTTACCGAAAGCCAAATGCTCATGTTTTCTGGAAAACCCAAGGCGGCAATGGAATTATTTCAAGATCTGGAACAAAAAGGTGCTGTTTCGGTTCAGCTTTATAATGAAATGGCCAGGGCCTTATTAATTATTGGAGTTTTTGCCGAAGCTGAAAATTGCTTTCGAAAGAGCTTAGAATTGGATTCCGAAAATGCTGTGGCACTTACTGGTTTGGCCCAGTGTAAGGTGGAAAATGGTTATTTTGAGGAAGCTGTAGATTTGTTAAATAATAGTTTGGAAATTCTATTTTTCCAACCCAATGCACATTATTTAATGGGCCTTTGTCTTAAGGAGTTAAATTATCAAAAAGAGGCAATTACAGCTTTGAAACTTTCTATCAGTCAGGCTCCAAAACATGCTAAGGCATCCGCATTATTAAAAAGAATATTGGGTGTCAATGATAGCCAAACTCAAAAGGAAATTATTATTGTTACCGGACTTCCGAGAAGTGGTACCAGTATGTTAATGAATATTTTAGAAAAGAGTGGTTGTGAGGTTTTTTATGATGAAAAAAGAACTGTTGATATTCACAATCCCAAGGGTTATTTTGAATTGGAAAAGGTAAAATCCTTAGGGGTTGACTCTTCGTGGATGGCTAATGCAAGAGGAAAGGCACTGAAAGTTGTTTCACCATTACTTCGATATTTACCCAGTGATGAGAAATATAAAATTCTTTGGATAAAAAGACCCCTAACTGAGGTAATAGTTTCTCAAGAATTGATGAAAGGAAAGAAAAGAGATGAGGTAATGAAAAGTTTTCCCTTTCAGATGGCAGTAGATATGCAATTGGAGGAGGAGAGAATAGAAAGATGGATTTCACAACAAGGGAATATACAAAGTATTGAAATTCAGTATTATGATTGTATTAATTCCCCTGCTGAGGTGATGGAAAAATTGGAAGAGTTTGTAGGTATTAATCTCAAAAAAGAAGGAATTAATGCAATTGACCCTTCTCTTCACAGGAATAAGTTGGGATACTAGTAAGTTTTTAGCATTTTTGGCGTTTGGAATCAGCAACAGAATCCTGCCATTGAAAATTAAAGATTGAATTAAGAAACAGATGAAAAAAGAGAAGCTGGAAAAAACCATTTTGAGATACTCTGGAGTTGCAACGGCACTTTTAGGTGCACAAGCAGCAAATGGTCAAGTGATATGGACTGATATTGCTGATACTACCATTCAAAAAAATGGTGGCTATTACGATTTAAATATTGATCAAGATACGGCAGGAATTGTTGATTTTCGAATAGTACAGGTGATTGACAGCCTATCTTCGGCATTTTCTGTAACTGGGGTTTTGGTTCAGGCACAAGGAAATGCTGGAAACCAAGTTTTAGGAGCTAATTATGGAAATTATAATTATGCTTTTAGATTAAATGTTGGTGATAGCATTGGAAACGGAAGGCCTTTTAATGGTATAAACTCCGCCCGAAATGTTGGTTATATGGCATTTGAAGGAGATGGTAGTGGGTATCCTAATAGTCAATGGGTAGATACCAATAATGGCATTGTAGATGGCTTTTTAGGATTGAGATTTAAAGCTGATGTAAATGATACCATCAGAACCTTTTATGGATGGGCCAGGATTGATGTTTCGGATAGCCTTGAGTCTTTTACCATTAAGGATTTCGCTTATGAATCTACACCTTTAAAAACGATTACAGCCGGACAAGGATCGCCAATAGGTGTGGAGGAGTTCCATGTGGAAGTTCCTAGTTTAAATCAAAGAGCCTTGGTTTTAGACTTAAATCTTCCAGAATCGTTCCAGCCAGAATCTGAAATAATATTTTCGGACCTCAGCGGAAAACTGATTCAAAAAATAGAGAGAAAGGGGCATAAAAATTCTATATCCCTTGAAAATTTACCTAAAGGCGTTTTAGTAGCTACAGTTAGGACGAATGGTATGGATATTAGTAAAAAAGTGGTTATTTACTAAGAATTATTTTTCCTCGTTTATCATAGAGCAAATTCTATCTGCTATACTCAATGAGGAGGTAGCTGCAGGAGAAGGTGCATTTAAAACGTGAATATTTTTACCTACAATTTCAATTTTAAAATCATCAACCATAGTTCCATCACTTTGAAGTGCTTGGGCACGAACTCCTGATCTTGCAGGTTGGATATCCTCCATGCTTAGGCTGGGAATAAGTTTTTGCAAGGCTTTCAGAAAAAGGCGCTTGGAAAATGCCCTTTTATATTCTTCTAAGCCCTGCTTATAATGTTTGCCAAAAAGTTTCCAAGTACCCTTAAAACTAAGGGCTTGTAGACTATCTTTAAGATTAAATGAGGTTCTGGAATATCCTTCTCTTTTAAAGGAGAATACGGCATTAGGGCCACATTCAACGCTACCGTCTATCATTCGGGTAAAATGTACTCCTAGAAATGGGAAATCAGGATCTGGAACGGGATAAATTAGATGTTTAACTTTAGATTTTCCCTGCTCACTTAATTCATAATAATCTCCTCTAAAACCTACAATTTGCATATCGAGCTTAGCACCATCTTTTGTTGCCAATCGATCAGATTGTAATCCTCCACAATAAACAGCACGTTCAATTTCAAAATTTCCTTTATTACTGGATAGTATGGTTAATCCATCTTTTTCAGTGGACCCGAGGATTTTGGTTCCCATATGAACTTGGCTTTCGGGGTTTATTTTGCCGATCTGCTCTGCTAATTTTTCACTAAACTGAACATAGTTAATTATTCCAGCACCAGGAACATGAATGGCTTTAATCCCTTCACAGTTGGGCTCAATTTCCTTTATTTCATCTGGGCCAATAATAGATATTCCCTCTATTTCATTGGCTATACCTCTTTCATAAATCCTTTGCAAGGCAGGAAGTTCAGATTCATGGGTTGCAACGATTACCTTACCGCAAATGTCATGATCAATATTATGTTTTTGGGCAAAGTCTATTAATTGCGCTCTTCCTTGAATACAGTTTTTAGCTTTATAGGATCCTGGTTTATAATAAATTCCAGAATGTATAACCCCAGAATTTCTACCAGTTTGATGTTTTCCAATAGCCCCTTCTTTTTCAAATACGGCGATTTTTTTTTCAGGAAATTGAACTTGATATTTATAGGCTGTTGCCAGTCCTACTATACCACCACCAATTATTCCTAAGTCATATTTACCTTGCATTTTCTCATCAATTTTCGCTCGGCAATTTAGGTCTTTTTATGGTAAATACTCTAGAAATATTGAATCCAAAATGGATGTCTCCATCCAACCAACTGTTTTGGGTATCGCTAATCACAAGGGGTTCGCTTATTGCCTGTGAATTTGTTAAAAATAGTTGAAAAACATGGCCACCAGTTTCAATATCAAAGCCAATGGATAGAGAGTTTCTCATATCCTGAATATTGCCATCTGCATCTTCAAATGTATAGGGATTTAACTGATGAATATATTCAATATTCAAAGCGTGCATAGGGGTGAATTTATACCTCGCTCCTAATCCGATGGCAAAAACACTATTGTCGAAACTTTCTAGATCAACAATATTATTGTGAACATGGGTAGGGGTGATGGCAGCCGAAAAATTGGAGTTAAACTTCCTCGCCAAAACTAATTGATTAACATAGCGGTACCTTTCCGTTTCATTATGCGGAAGCCCATCTGTAAACCTTAAACTTTGATAATAAATACCAGAAAATCCGGTGATGGTTATTGGGAAATTTTTGGCTCCTTTACTTTGTCTTGCTAGACGGTATTTTACAAATCCATCATACATTTTCCTGAAAGAAGCATGGCTAACTCCTACATTTAACCAATCAAGGACGGAATAGTCAAAACTCATTCTTATTTGGGCATTATCAAGCCCGGCGAAATTGTATAAGAAATCATCATTGAAAGAACCAAAGCGATGAGAAATAACATATTGTAATACTCCCTTATGCGGCAATTCCGGAGATTGTAGGTTTACCACCTTTGTTCCCTTAAAAGTGGCAAAGGCATAAATGATTTCGGGCTCTTCTTCTGATTCTAAAGACTCTAACAAATCATCCTGGGCATACAATGTAGGGGTAATAAATAGAATGGCAAAAAGAAAGGATAGCTTATTTTTTAGCATAAGTGATCTTTACAGTGATTTTTAAATTTTCTGAAATATTGTCCTTTTTGGCAGCGGGAATTTCTACTCCATAATCTGCAGCTTTAATTGTAAATTCTGAATCAAGTGTAACTACTCCATCTTTGATGGTTACGGTAACAGGTTCAGAGATTTCCTTATCCGTACCCTTAATTTGCATAGTTCCTTTGAAAATTGCTTCAAAGCTGCCATCTTTGGTAAAATCCAGGCTTTCAAAATCCTCAATACTACCTTTAAAAGTAGCCTTTGGGAATTCATCACTCATCATATAATTTTCATTAAAATGCTCCTGCATTAAGGCCTTTTCAAATTGAAAGGATTTTATTTTTACCAAAAAGGCAAATTTCCCAGTGCTTAGATCTAAAACACTTGATACCAAATTATTTTCGGCTTCAATATTTTCAAGAGCTGCCTCAGAAAAGAATTTTACATAACCACTTCTGGTGGCTAATTTTTGTGCGAAGGAACTACTGGCTAGGGCTAGCATTAAAATGCCCAAAGAAATTCTAAGTTTCATAATTTAATTGTTTAGTTATTAATATTAATTCCCCAAAAGGATTATTCCTTTTAAATTCATAAACTACTAATTCGGAATTGTCTGGAAGACAAATCTTCATACAGCAGAATTATATTTTACTAATTGTGGATTTACAACCCATAAGTTCAAATATTTTCAGGTGGAAATTAGAAAAAAAAAATCCCAATCACTCAATTTGTTTTAAGGAAGCTTCCCATTTCTCTTAAAACCATTGAAAATATTTAAAACATTTTATTTCTAAAATGTGATGTTTACCTGAGTTGCGGTAGAAATTTTGGTAAACATTCTTCGGCTTCAAATATAAAGTTAAAATCCATTTTTCCAATTTCTTTTTCAAATCTTTGGTTAAAATGAAAGCTTGCCAAGTAATTATTTGATTATGTTTATCATCAATTATTAATTTAAAAATAGATTTATGAATTTAAAAAAGATCTTAAAAATTGGAGGGGTGCTTGCGGTATTGGCTGGTATTTATGTCCTCTATCTCCTCAATAAGCCACATCGAGATATGGTGTCGGAGGATGCTTCACTTGAAATAAGCGCAGACCAATTGGTAACTGAATATTCCCAGGATGAGGATAAAGCAAATGCTAGCTATATAGATAAGGTAATTGCAGTAAAAGGCATGGTTTCAGAATCTGATGCTGAGCATATTAAATTAAAATCTGGTGTTAGTATTAGTGGAGATTTTTCTTCTACCAAACTTGAAGTTGGACAGGAAGTTAGGGTTAAAGGAAGAATAACCGGTTATGATGAATTATTCGAAGAAGTAAGTTTGGATAATGGAATTGTTTCTTCAAACTAACGAACGTATTTCGTCCGTTTAATTCTAAGAATTAATAAATAACCGATAACGAAAAATACGACAAGGGATAAGGCACTTGCCTTCATATTATTGTCATAAATTTCCAAGAGTAAGCCGAAAGTTAAAGTACCGATTACCACCGCAATTTTTTCAGACACATCATAAAAACTAAAATAACTAGCATGGTTTTGTGTGTCCTCTTTTAATAATTTTGAAAAAGTACTTCTGCTCATAGATTGTACACCACCCATTACCAGTCCAACTATACCTCCTACCGCATAAAACTTTAAATTAATATTGGGGTCCTCCTTACTAAGAGTATAGGCTAAACCACAAACTAATGCCCATATAATCAAACTGACTTTAATAGATTGAAGATTTCCAAATTTTGAAGATATAAAGGCAAACATATGTGCTCCAGCAATAGCTACAAATTGAATTATAAGAATGGTAATAATCAGATTGGTGGTTTCTATTCCGAGGAAATTTCCATATAAAGCGGCCAGCATAATAACCGTTTGCACACCCATGCTATAAAAGAAAAAGCTATATAAAAATCTTCTCAAGGATTTTTGCTCTTTAAGTTCATACCAGACTTTTTTCACCTCCTGAAAACCTTTCCATATATATCTTTCATCAGATTTTCTCTGGTAGGGATTATTCGGTAGTTTTCTCAAGGTATATTGAGCAAAACCCATCCACCAGAGCCCTACTAATATAAATCCAATTCGAGTAGGACCGCCCTTATCTGGAAAACCAAAAGTTCCATGCATTTCGGTCATTATTAGAATTAAAATTAAGAGTAGAGAAGCTCCTATATATCCCAAAGAAAAGCCTTTGGCACTTAAGTTATCATGTTCTTCTGGTGGTGCAACTTCTGGTAAAAAGGCATTGTAAAAGACTAGGCTACCCCAAAATCCAATGCTGGCAATAATGCTCATGCTTAAACCAAATAGTAGGTTTTCACCATCAAAAAAATAAAGACCCATACAAGCTAAAGATCCCATATAGCAGAAAAATTCCAAAAATTTTCGCTTGCTACCAGTATAATCTGCTATACCCGATAGAAAAGGTGAAATAATGGCTACAATAATAAATGCGGCAGAAATGGAATAGGAGTAAAGAGCTCCGCTAGACATATGATGGCCAAAAAAATCGACGTATTCCGCTGTTACAGATGAAAAGTAGATGGGGAATATGGCTGTGCTAATTACTAATGAATAAACCGAATTTGCCCAGTCGTAAAAAGCCCAAGCATTCTTAACCTTCTTTTCCATTTTTCGAATATAAGATAAATTAAAAAGGCTTTATGTAATGGGAATAATATTGCAATCTTATCTTTGTTCGCTATGATATTAAATTCCTCTTTGATTGCGTCCTTCCAATCAATTTTTGCCTCGGCCAATAAGATTGTGCTAACCAACCATATGAACCCCGATGGTGATGCGATGGGCAGTGCTTTAGCCCTAGCCGCTGTTTTAATTAAAAGAGGATTTAATGTGGAAGTAATCGTTCCTAATCCATATCCCAGTTTTTTATTTTGGATGAAGCCAGACTTAAAGGTAAATGTTTATGATTCTAATGTAGAGGAATGTGATCGATTAATTGATGAAGCAGACCTTATTATCCATTTGGATTATAATGCTCTTCATAGGAGTGGGATCATGCAAGAAAAACTGCAGGAATCTCCAGCTAAGAAGATGATGATAGATCATCATCAACAGCCGGATGCTTTTCCAGATGTCACCTATTCTGATACTAGTATGAGCAGTACATGTGAAATGGTTTTTCACCTTATCAAGGCGCTTGGTTGGGAGGATGATATTTCCAAATCTGAAGCAGAATGTATTTATACCGGTATGATAACAGATACTGGAAATTTTAGATTTAGTAGTACTAGTCCACAAACGCATTTAGTGGCTTCTCATTTATTGGCTAAGGGTGTGGAACCTCATGAAATTGCCTCGAAAATTTATGATACAAACTCCCCAGATAGACTAAAACTCCTTAGTAGAGCATTGGAAAATATGGATTTACAATTGGAGCTCAATACGGCTATTATCCATCTTAGTCAAAAAGATTTACAGGAATTTAATTTTAAAAAGGGGGACACTGAAGGCTTTGTAAATTATGGTCTTTCGGTAAAAGGCATTAAGCTAAGTGTATTTTTAGCTGAGAAAGATGGACTAATTAAAATGTCATTCCGTTCTAAGGGTAATTTTGATGTAAACCAGCTTGCGCGTAAACATTTTGGTGGTGGTGGTCATATAAATGCAGCGGGAGGAGCAAGTTCAGAAAGTTTGGAGGAGACCCTTAAAAAGCTGAAATCAATATTACCAGAATACCAATCGGAGTTATTAAAAAGTATTTAAAATGAGGTCAATTGCACTTTTTGGTTTAGTATTTAGCATTTTGATGAGTTGTCAATGCAGTAATAGTCAGAGCCCTACCGATGCACCACTAAGTAGAAATGATATTGAACAAAGAAGGATTGAAGCCCAAAAAGAATTTTTGAAAAAAGAAAGAGCTTCCATTTCGGCCTATATGAAAGATAGAGGCTTGGATTTGAATCGAACGGGTACAGGATTATATTATGAGCTTAGCAAGGATAGTATAGGTGAAAACATAGAAACAGGCGATGATGTTACCTTTGAATATGATATGTTTTTGATGAATGGTAGGCTTCTTTATTCTTCATCAACAGAGGGAAATAGGAAATTATTGGTGGATAGGGAGGATGCTGAAATAGGTATTCATGAAATATTGAAATTAATGAGTGTTGGAGATGAGGGGCTATTTATTTTACCTTCGCACCTCGCTTTTGGGGTGGCTGGGGATCAGGTAAAAATTCCTCCTAAAACTGCCCTAGTGTACGAATTGAAAATTTTAAATGTAAATAAATCAAAATCTAATTAGAATGAGAAAAGTTCTATTGCTTACAGCGGCCTTATTTGCGGGGCTTATTTCTAGCTGTAATTCCCAAAACTCTGTTTTAGTAAATGGAGAAACCATGAACCTGAAAGACGGGGTCTATGCCAATATTCACACTTCAAAGGGTGATATTTTATTAAGGCTCCATTACGAAAAAACACCAATGACGGTTGCGAACTTTGTTGGTCTTGCAGAGGGAAAAATTAAAAATGATGAAAAGGCAATCGGTGAACCTTATTTTGATGGATTAAAATTTCATAGGGTAATTCCAAATTTTATGATTCAAGGTGGTGATCCTCAAGGAACGGGTGCTGGAGATCCTGGATATAAATTTCCAGATGAATTTGACCCTAGCCTAAAACACGATTCTGCAGGTGTATTATCTATGGCTAATGCTGGCCCTGGAACCAATGGAAGCCAATTTTTTATAACTCATGTTCCTACTCCTCATTTGGATGGAAAACATACTGTTTTTGGGAAAGTTGTTACTGGCCAAGCGGTAGTAAATAAAATTGCTAAGGATGACCTTATGGAAACTGTGGAAATTATCCGCATTGGAAAAGCAGCAAATTCTTTCGACCCTGTAGCAGAGTTTGAAAGTGGAAAGAAAGTAGCTGAAGAAAAAGCTGAAACTGCTAAAAGAGAAGCAGCAGCCAAAGCAGCCAAAGCAGCTGAAGAATCTAGAAAAGCCGTTTCTGGCTTAATTGAAGGTGCAGAATCTACTCCTTCTGGTTTATACTATAAAGTGGTAAAAGAAGGCAATGGTCCAAAACCTAAGGATGGACAAACTGTAAAAGTTCACTATGCTGGCTATTTGGCAAATGGTACTTTATTCGATAGCAGTGTTAAGGAAATTGCACAGAAACACAATAAATATGATTCAAGAAGAGAGCCTTATAATCCATTTGAAGTTGTTTACGGACCTCAGGGTCGTGTAATTAATGGTTGGAAAGAAGGTCTTTCCTTAATGAATGTTGGTGATAAGTATCAATTAATTATCCCTCCAAATTTAGGATATGGAGCAAGAGATGTTGGAAATGGCTTGATACCTGCCAACTCTTGGTTAGTATTTGATGTAGAAATGATAGCAATAAAATAGATAAATGGACAAAGGTTTATATGCCAAAATTCAAACCTCAAAAGGTACAATTCTTGGCAAATTAGAATTTGAAAAAACACCAATGACGGTGGCCAACTTTGTTGGTTTAGCAGAAGGGAAAATTGATAATTCCGCAAAAGAAAAAGGTACAGCTTATTATGATGGGCTTAAATTTCATCGCGTTATTGACAATTTCATGATTCAAGGTGGTGATCCAAATGGCACCGGTGCTGGTGGCCCAGGATATCAATTTCCAGATGAGTTTCATCCTGAATTGAATCATAAAGATGCCGGTGTGTTTTCCATGGCCAATGCAGGCCCTGGAACTAATGGAAGCCAATTCTTTATTACTCATGTTCCTACCACCTGGCTGGATAATAAGCATTCTGTTTTTGGGAAGGTTGTTGAAGGACAAGAGGTTGTAAATGCTATTGAGCAAGACGACTTAATGGAGAAAGTGGAAATTATCAGAGTAGGAGCAGATGCCGAAGCTTTTGATGCAGAATCTGTATTTTCCAAAGCCTTAAATGGAATTGAGGACAAAGCCAGGGAAGAAGCAGCAAAAGAAGAAGCTAAAATGGCAGAAATGCTAGAAGGTTTCGAAGCTACCGAAAGCGGATTGAGATATAAAATCAGCAAAAATGGTGAGGGTGCTAGTCCTAGTAAAGGAAATAACGTTTCTGTTCATTATAAAGGCTCCCTTCTTAATGGTCAGGTTTTCGACGATTCCTTTAGCCGAAATCAACCTATAAGTTTTAAACTTGGGGTTGGACAGGTAATCCCTGGATGGGATGAAGGAATTTCCTTGTTGAAGGAAGGCGATGAAGCCAGATTAATCATTCCACCGCAGTTGGGCTATGGCTCTGCTGGAGCAGGAGGGGTAATCCCACCAAATGCATGGTTAATTTTTGATGTAAGCTTGGTTAAGGCTGGATAAATAATAAGCCTGTTAAATAAAAAAGCTTGCTACTAAATTTAGTAGCAAGCTTTTTTTATGCCTTTTATTAAAATAGGGATTAAAGCAAGGATACCTTTTTCATAAGTTCGGCCTTATATCCCTTTCCAATTGGAATCATTATTCCCTTAATGTTTGCATAGTTAGAAGTGATAATATCCACATATTTAAAGTTTACAGAATAGCTTCTGTGAGTTCTAATAAATCGGTTATTATCTAATTTTTCCTCAACACTTTTTAAGGTTTGTGGGACCAGAAATTTACTTTTTTCTGTGTAAATCATCGTATAGTTGTCTACCGCCTGTGCATAAAGAATATCATTGAAGGACAATTTATGAAGGGCTTTTTGACTTTTCAAAAAGAAAGAATCATTTTCCTCTTGCTCTTCCACCTGCACAAGATTTTGACTGTCTTGTTTAAATCTATGAATTGCGATTTCAACATTTGAGGTCAGCTCCCTTTCATCAAAGGGTTTTACAATAAAACCATAGGGGTTGAGGTCTTTTACCTTATCTACTGTTTCAGGATCTGTATAAGAGGTAAGAAAAATAAAAGGGAGGTTAAAATCATCTTTAATAATCCTACCCAACATTAAACCATCAATAGGTCCATCAATTTTAATATCCAACATTACCAAACTTGGTGTAGAAGATTTTAAAATTTTAATGGCATCATTGGCATTATGGGCAATTCCAGAAACGCCATAACCAGCATCTTGAAGAGTTTCTGAAATATCTTCGGCAATTAGAGGTTCATCCTCAACTATTAATATTTCATCAAGTTTTTCAATCATAAAAGAAAAAGTCCTGGCCAGACTTGGTGTAATTTTATTCGTCTAAGAAGTTGTGAAGTTAATTAATTTCTTTATACCTAAATTCTTTCTTAGCCCTTCATTTTTATTTGGATAAGAGCACCATTTTGGTTTTCAATTTCCAGTTCAGCTTTTAGCTTTGTTGCTAAGGATTTTACAATTTTAAATCCTAAGCTTTTACCAGAAAGCGGATCAAAATTCTCTGGAAATCCTATTCCATTATCTTTTACTATCAACACTAAATTTTCACCTGTCGATTCAAGGCTAACCTCAATTTTTCCCATTTTTTCTGGGAAGGCATATTTGATGGAATTGGTGATGAGTTCATTTATTATTAATCCAATAGAAATGGTGTCGTCGGTTTCAATTTCTAGGCTCTGAATATTGGTTTCTAATTCAATTTTAGATTCACCAGTTGTAAGACTATGCTTAATATTCCCAGTAAGTTGCTCAATAAAATCTTTCACCTTGATTTTTCTAAAGCTTTGTGATCCTTGAAGCCTTTGATGAAGCAAGGCAATGGTTTTCACCCTGTTAAAGGCTTCCATCAGTGCAGATTTAGCCTCGTCTGAAAGAACATTTTTACTTTGCATTTTCAATAGACTGCTCACCACCTGTAAATTGTTTTTTATTCGATGATGACTTTCTCGGATAAGGTTTTCAATTTCTGTATACGATTCTTGGATAATAATATTTTGCTTGGCCAGCCTTTTTGATTTTTTACGATTGATAGAGTAAAAAATACTTACCGTAATGATGATTAAGCCAAAAGCAATAGACAGTCCACTCAGTAATAAATTTCTGGATTCTGAAAGTTTGGCGTCTGTCTCCAGTTTTAAAATTTTCTTTTCTTTCTCTGCCGTTTGGTATTTAGTTTCCACTTCTGCCACCATTTGCTTTACCTGCACACTTTCCAAAGAATCTTTAAATAGCATAGCCTTCCTAGTATAGAAAAATGCGCTATCATATTGTTCAGCAATCCTATAGTGGTTGCTGTGTGCTTCAAGAGTGATCAATATATCATTTGCTAATCCTAAATTTTTAGCTAGTATTAGTCTTTGATCCAGAAACTTCAATGAATTTTTAAAATCTTTTATGGCCAAATAATATTGGTGTTTCATTAAGGCTAGATTCATCTCAGAATAGTTCTGCCCGGGGCCAAGTTTTTGGAGATAGTGGTCGTAATTATCCAAGTATTTTTTTGCGGAATCTAGACTGTTAATAGACAGATAATCAAAACAAAGATTGGCATTAAGGGCCAAGATTAAATTATCTACTTCTGCTTGTGATGTATTTTCAAATTCAAGGGTATCCACCATTTTCATCCCCATCTTAAAGTAAATAATGGAGCTATCGGCGCCATTTGGCTCCATAATATTGCTGCCTAAAAGTTGGTATACAAAAGGGAGATGCTCATAATTCTTATATTCAATAGCGCGGTCTGCACTTTTTTTCAAAGCCTTTTGTGCCTCATTAAAGAATTCCATCTTTTGGTAATAACCTGCCAAATTGAAATAGGCGTTAATGGTTTTATGCCTCAATGAATCAAAAGTTTCATAAATCTCTATACCCTTAAAGAAATGATAAATGGCAGAATCATAAACTCCTTCACTTTCGAAATAAAGAGCCAACTGACTATGGGCCGTTGCTTGGCAATTAGACAAATTATATTTCTTAGAAAGTCTTAGCGCCAAATGATCGAGATAATACATAGAATCCCGTTTGTACATATAGTAGTCCCAGGCATCGTCCAAAATTTGGCTTACTTCACCATTCTTTTCTTTTGTTATATCCTGGGTATTGCTTTGGGCATAGATGCTGTTGGAAGCAAGCGCAAAAAATAGAATCAATATAAATTGATAAAAAGAGCGTTTGTATTTAGCTGTAAATCTGATGATAAGCTGTCTGTTCACTAAAAAAAAGGTGCGTTTTACTAAAAATCTAATCAAATGTATAACAATGCTTTGGTTTTTTTTTTCAAATTGCTGATCTAAATACAACCAAATGAGCAATTACAACTTTAGTATTGATTCTTTAGATTTCAATTACGACTCCTCAAAATTTAATTTAAGTATCAAAATTGTTGGTGATCAGTTTCCAAAACCAGACAACAGCACAGGGATGCTTAATAATGGAACCATAAACTTTAGCATGGCATCCAGAACTGGTGAAACCTGCAATGAAGCTACTTTTACTTTTCAAACTTCAACAATTTTATCGTCTTACGGTTTTACCTTTTTAGATATTCCTGATGAGGCAAGTCCAATTAATGGGACTATTGGCGATGTTACACAAACAGATTCTGATTATTTCACCATTCAATCCGGAAGCTTAAGTTCTTGTGGTCAAAGGGCACAAGGGCAACTTATTAAAGGGGATAAGGATGTGGCTATTATTGTAAAGAAAAAGCCGGGTGTGATGGACAATTATAATTGTATTGACTGTTCCATTAACACAAACAAAACCGCTATTATTCTAACCTTTGAAATAAGTGATGAAGATCATTTAACCGGTACGGTAAACAATGTACCTGGGTCTTTATTTTCTTCAGGTCTTGGAATTGATACAGAAGTGAGAATGGGAAATCCAGAACCTTCTACCATTAGTGGTATTTCACTAAATGATTAATTCTTAAAAATGTGGAATTGTGGCTTTGGTTTCTAATTAGGAGCCGAAGTCATCATCTTCCATACCTTCACCTCTTTTCTCTCTTTGTTTTTTCTGATTTAACCTATAGATAAGAGTTGCGGTGAACTGCCTTGCACGCCATTGAAATTCTGATTCGGTGGTGAAATTATCACCTGTACTAAAGCTTCTTCTTCTCCGGCTATTAAAAACATCTCTAATGCTAAGGGTGAGAGTAGCATTTCCTTTGATTAGATCTTTACTCCATCCGAGGTCTGCAGTATAAATACCTTCGCTTCTTCCTTGTGCGGTTGTTTGTGGAGCGCGAAAATTAAAACTTGCTTGGAGATCGCTATCCCAAAATGTGAAACGAGACATAAACCTTCCTCTGGCGCTAAAGTTTTCACTGCCATAGTCTATCCCTTCATATTCACCTTTATTATTCGCTTGGTAAATATTGGCATTAGCATTTATTTTCCACCAATCAAAAATTGATTGGGAATAGGTGAGCTCCACTCCATAGGCATCTTGGACGGCTAGGTTAATCGGGAATATTTCAGTGAAGCCGCTGTCATTTACGGTTCTAATCCTTTCGGTTACCCCCGTTCTATGGCGGTAATACACACCGGCATAAATGGTGGCATTTCCTATATATCTTACATGTCCGATTTCATAAGAATCGGTGAATTCAGGATTTAGATTTGGGTTTCCAGAAAAGAAATTTCTATTGTCACTAAAGCTAAAAAAGGGGAGAAGAGAGCGGAAATTTGGTCGGCTAATTCGCCTGGAATAACTCCATTGTAGATCACCTCTTTCGCTCATTTTCCAGGTGAAAAACACGCTAGGAAATAAATTGAAATATTCCCTCGGATTGCTAATATTCTCTTTTACCAATTCGGTTTCTAAGCCTGTGTACTCTCCTCTTAAGCCCAATTGGTAGGTTATTTTATCACCAATACCATCGTTGTAAATGGCATAGGCCGCAGCAATATTTTCTACGTAATTAAAATTGTTGGTATATAAATCAAGGTTTTCATAAACTCCAGATTCGTTTAATTGGCTAACCTGATAATTATTGATGATATTTCTAAAATTGTAGCGTGCTCCAAGTTCAATTCCTCTTATCTTACTAAAGGGTTTTATATAATCCGTTTGAAAAAGAAAGCTTTGCTCATCCTCCTGGTTATTTACCCTTTGATATTCATTGGCGCTACCGAAGGAATTTATCTGCTGAATTTCGGAATCTTCCCTATCATCAGAGTCTTGAACTCTAAGATCCATAGTCCATTTATGATCTTTTCCTTCAAGGGTTTTTTCATAATGGATATCCCCTTCTAAGGTTCGTTTTTTCTCATTCTCATCGTCAATCCTTGACTGTCTTTCGGTTAGGACGTCATTTTCATTGAAATCATCATAGTCAATTTCCACCCGGTTATTGCCATCAGAAGGGCGATATAAGAAGGTTCCTGTAAGGCTTTGGTTTTGGGTTAATTGATAGTCTGCCCCAAATCGCAAGGTGGATGTAGATCTACCTCGAGTTTGATTTCTTGTACTATTAAAAGCATAGCTTGTATCCGAAAGATTGAAGGTTTGTTTTGTAAACCCTCCTCCTGGGCTATTCCTATAATTAAATCCTAAATTGGCAAAAAAGTTCAATTTTCCAGTTCTGTAATTCAATCCTGCAGCGGCACCATAAAGGTCTGGGCTACCTGCTGAAATTTCAAAATTTCCATTAAAGCCATTTTCCCTATTTTTTTTCAATACGATATTGATAATTCCAGCCTCGCCTTGGGCTTCATAGCGCGCCGAAGGGTTAGTAATCACCTCCACACGTTCAATCATATTAGATTGTAAAGAACGTAGAGCAGTAGCAGGATCAGTACCAATTAAACCAGAGGGTTTGCCATCTATTAATATTCTTACATTTTGGCTTCCTCTAAGACTAATATTTCCATCGATATCCACATCAACAGAAGGTATATTATCTAAAACTTCACTGGCATTCGCCCCGGCTGAGCTAAGATCTTTGGCAATATTATAGACGCGTTTATCCTGTTTAAATTCTACCAGATTAGCCTCGCCCTCAATCGTTACTTCATTTAAAGATGTATTGGATGGTTTTAGTTGAATAATCCCTAAATCCAAAGGTGATTTTTCTACCTTAATTTTTTTTATTTCAGTTTGATAACTGATAAAGGAGATTTCTAAATCATATATACCTTCATCTAGTGTGATGGAAAACTTACCATTAAAATCACTTAGTTCGCCTTTAATGATTTTGCCATTTTGTTTAGCAACAATAGAGGCACCAGGAAGTGCTTCCATTTCTTGGTCAATTATACTACCGGTTATTTGGGAATGACAAAGGTTTAACCAAAAGGTTAATACAATGAGGATGGAGATTTTCATAGGGGTTTGCAAATGTAGGATAAGACCATTAGAATTCCGAAAGGTTTAATAAGAAACGAAAAATCCCTCATCAGAATTTCCAATGAGGGATTAAAATGATCCTAGTGCAAGTAGTAATATTAGTTAACAATAATCCTCTCAGTAAAATGATCCTTTCCTTGCTCAAGGTCCAGAATATAAATTCCGCTTTTTAAATGTTTTAAATTCAATAATACTCTAAAGCCTTCATCGCGACTTTTTACAATAGTATAAGACTTTCCATCCAATCCATAAATAGATAGTTTTCCTATTTCTTCATTGGAATTTAATAATTCAATTTGAATATAGTCATGGCTAGGGTTGGGGTATACATGGGCAATCTTTGCAATATTATTTAGACTTTTTTCTGCGATGGAAAAATTGGGATTTAGATATTGTGCGTATAATCCTGTACCAGTTCCTACCAATAATTCATCATAAAACAAGAAGTTTATTTGAGTTCCTACGGGGTAACTATATCCCAGCGACCAAGAACCACCAACACTTAGATCATAGGTGTAAATATCACTGTTTACTGCACAAAAAACTACATTGGCACCTATGGTTACTGCCGAGGCAACATCATTTGATCCTGAAGGAAATCCAGAGGTGCTAATCACTTCCCATTTATCAGTTCCTGCTAAATCTTTATAATAACAAATAGGGTGGTTTATTCCAGCATCTGTTCCCGCCGCAAAAAGGGTGTCACCGCTCGGACTAATTTCCAAGTCGTAGATGGAGGCAACAATTTGATAGCCAACCACAGTATTGCTAGCATCCATGTTTTGACTAACATTATTTAAGGATCCGATATCAGAAACCTTATAAATACTTTTCCCTTGGGGGCTGGCTAAATCATAAAACACTCCGATATATGCTGTTGTAGAATCAGTGAAAATAATGTCGTGAACATCAACATCGGATCCAGGGCTGGCACTTTCTACTAATAATTGCGACCAATTATTGCCTCCATCGGTAGTTAAAAACAAACCACCATAGCTGCTAAGATCACTTGCAAAACCTGCTAAAACAACATCCGGATTCCAGGGATTAATTTCTAAACTTCTACATTCTGTGCCATGTGGGGGATAAATATTTCCTCCTGAAGGAGCTGTTGGATCAAATACAAGATTCCAGTTTGCACCACCATCTGTAGTTTTTTTAATACGAACATTTCCGGCATAAACTGTATCTGTATGATCTCCAGCCATCGCAATAGAAAAATAGGGGCTTCCATCACCATTCGGGAATTGGGTGGCCGACCAGCTCGCTGCACTCTTATAATTGCTTACCTTACGAATACCACTTTTGGAGGCCACCCAACCAGTTTCATAATCCGAAGTCATTTCCATATCGTAAACCTGAACCGCGGTTAGGCCACTGTTAAATCCATTGCCGCTAGATCCATAATCTGCGCTAAATCCAAAGGCTACATTTGTGGTAAAATATACAAGGGAATCATTTACAGGATCCACCTGCACAGCACCACTATTCGCTCGATTATTATTGTTTAATCCACCAGGAACACCAAAATAATTCCAGGCTGTGGAATCTCCATTATTGCTATTCCAACTGTCACCATTACTCATATAATATTTATTAGCCGTACCAGCAAAACCAATATTTGGTCCTGCTACTTGAGCAAATGGTCCTGAAAATGGTTTGTCGTAATGATACCAAGTACCAGCGCTATCTTCGGAAACAACAACATAAAATATATCGCTCACATTAGAACCACTTGGGTAGTGGTTACCCATTATGTAGAGGAATCCATCAGGTGCTGAGCCAAAAGCACGATACTCTACATTAGCTTTAATCATAGATGATAAAGAAATGGAACTGAAGCTTGTGGAAGATCCAAATGCGGTATAAGGCTCCGAACTTTTATACAATTCAGGGTTGCTGCCTTCTACAAAAATCCACATTTCTTGGCTTACCTTGTCAATTTCTATGATTGGAGGGCTGCTTAGTCCAGAACTTGAAATGGTAATGGGAGATGAGGGGTTTAGGCTTATTACACCGCTACTAGAAATGCTTCCAAAATGTAAATCACCACCCTCAACTGCATAAAAATTATCATCTACAATTTTTATTTGGGAAATATTGGAAATCAATGTTAATCCTACTGAAGATCCTGATTTTGGCGCTACCCTATATACATGTCCTGCATCTAGGAAAAAGATATACTGGGAATTTTCATGAACGGCAATTTTATTGATATTATCACCAAATCCATCATCCATATCAGCGCCAGGTACCGGTAAAAAATCTGCCAAATAGCTTTTGCTTCCTACTTGGGTAGATTTTACATCAGCATAAAAAAGGCTATTGGCACTTTCTGTAGATATCACAATACGTGTACTATCTGCTCCAAGGGCATAGGCATCAATGGCATGTACTCTCCCTCCATAAACACCTTCCGCAACGGGGGCGGTTAAAGACTGGGAAATAGCAAAAAAAGGAGCGAGGATAAAACTAAAAAGGGGTATTAAATTTCTCATAAGGCAATTATTTGAATTAAATCTAAGTCAAAAAGCCTTGCCTAAAAAGGGAAAAGAAGGGAGTAAACGAAAATTTTTAGTGAACAGTAGATTTTCTAAAGTAAGGAAACTCTTTGCATTAACTCTGGTTTTGCTTGTCTACTTATTGGAATTCTTTGAGCTTCAATTTCAACATAATCCTCACCAATTACTTGAACACAAGCTAGGTTGATCAAATAACTTCTATGAGCCCTTAAAAAATTATGAGCCAATAATTTTTCCTCAACAGATTTAAGGGTGTGGGGAATAAGGTATTTCTGGTTTTTTGTAATCAGGTAACAATAATTATCAAATGCTTGGGCAAATAAAATCTCATCCGATTTAACCTTTATCAATTCGCTTTCTCGTTTCACAAAAAAATAATCATCTCCAGTTTTGGGTAAATCTGTTTTTTCGGATTCTTCATTTTTATATCTCTCAATAGCCAGTTCCACATTTACGGTTAATTCTCGAGCATCAAAAGGCTTAATAATATAGCCTGCAGCTTTTAATTCCTTTACTTTTTCTAGTGTGTCCTCATCAGTAAAGGAGGTTAAAAAGATAAATGGCAACTTGTATTGATCCTTGATAATTGAAGCCAACATTAGCCCATTGATATTGCCATTTATTTGAATATCTAAAAGAGCTAGTGCAGGGGGAGTATTATTTAAAATCTCAATAGCCTTTTCCGCATTATGGGCTATTCCTGCAACACTATATCCGGCATTTTTTAAGGTAAGAGCAATGTCTTGGGCAATTATCGCCTCATCTTCAACAATTAATATTTGAGTTTCTTCAGTACTCATTCGGGATTTTTATTTCAGCCTTAAAACCATTTGTGCTAGATATCTCGAGCGATGCATTTAGCTGACCTGCAATGCTTTGGATAATGGTGAAACCCAATGATTTACTTTCGGTAATATCCATTCCCTCCGGTAATCCCGGGCCATTATCTGCATATTCTAAAAACAGTTGCTCTTGATTCTTTAAATTTAGTTTAATGTTTAATATTTCTCCCTTTTTGCTAGCATATTTTATACTATTGGTGATGAGCTCGTTCACTAGTAGTCCAATAGCAATGGCTCGGTCTGTTTCCACCTTTATTTTTTCAAGACCAAAGTTTTTTTCAACCTTCACATCTTTTCCAAGCATACCTAAAATAACGCTTTCTGAAAGTTTAATTAGAAATTCATCTAATTGAATGGTTTCAAAATCTTGGGAGCCCTGTAATCTTTGATGGAGTAGAGCAATTGTTTTTACCCGATGTTGAGCCTCGCGAATAGCCATTTGGGCATCTTTATTTTCAACCGTATTAGATTGCATATTTAATAGGCTGCTTACCACTTGAAGATTGTTTTTTATCCTATGATGGCTTTCGCGAATCAAATTTTCTATTATGGCATTTTTAGATTTTAATCGAGTGGAATTTTTTCGGCTGTTTATAAAGAAAAAGCTGAGGATAAGAAGTGTGATTATTGCTAAAATGGCAATGATGAGAAATAGTATTCTCTGTCCTTCAGTTTTGGCCATTTCCAATTCTCCGATTTCGCTGTTTACCTTAAGCTGGTAGATTTCATTTTCTTGTTTTTCCTTTTGATATCGAGCCTCTACAATTTCAATTTTTTCCCGGAGCTCCAACCTGATGATGCTATCTTTTAGATTTTCCTTTTCCTGGTAATAGGAAAGGGCCTGTTTATAGTCACCAATCAGGGCATAATAGTTTGAATAATAGGCCAATAATTTCACCTTCAATTTTGGACTTTGAAGCTGGTCAATGATCAATGCGGCACTATCTGCTGCGATTTTTGCTTTTTCGGCTTCTTTAGTTTCAATATATAAGCGGGTTTGTCCTACCAGGCCATGTGCCAGACGATTTAATTTTCTGGAGCTTGGTGCATTTCGGGAATAGCGAATGTATTCATCCAAATAAAATCGAGCAGAGTCGTAATTCTTCCTATCTAATTCGATATCCGCCATATTCACATAGTCAATGATATAGTCAAGCTCCCCATGTTTTTTGCCTACAGAAATGGCCTTGCGATGAAAATATAGACTGCTATCCATATCATTGGCATTGCCATACATGGTTCCAATATTCATATAGGCATACACCTGTCCTTGATATTTATTGTGATCAATATCGTATTGAAGGGCCTTTTTGGCATAGTAAATTGCTTTTGGCCAATCTTCAATATTCATAAAAATAAGGGATAGATTGTGGTAATTGGCATTTAGTCCAAGCTCATATTGAGGGTAATTCTCTAAAATTTTGATGGCTTCCAGATAAGACTCTATACTCGCGTCATAGTCTCCAGTAACATCATAATACAAACCAAAAGATCCATGTGCCGTAGCAATAGAATAAGGATCCTTAGCAAGCTTGGCATAGTCTAATGAATATTGAGAAAATAATTTTGTGCTATCTGGATTTAAATACAAATATTCCCAAGCTATATCGCTGGCAATTCTGGCTTTTAAGCCCGCTGAATCCTCATTTACTTTTTCAAAATGAACCAAAAGACTATCCAGTAAAGCACTCTTCCCTGCAGAGGAGAAGCTCAGGCAAATGCCTAAAAAAAAGGTGAGAGATAAATGAAAAATAGATTGAGATTTCAAGCAGCTTGGATTGTATTATAGTCACAAGATAGTAAAATGACTATTCAAAATTGCTGAAGGTTTATCCATATTCCTTTTTCATTCTTTCTTCAAGGGCTGCCAATTCATCCCTTAATCTAGCCGCTTCAATAAAATCTAGAGCCTTGGCAGCATTTTCCATTTTCTTGCGTGTGGCTGTCATCGCTTTGCTTAAATGCTCTTTGGTTTGATATCTCAACTCCGGTTCTGCAGCTTTTTGGTATTCGTTGGTTTGCAGGTAGGAGGTAGATGCTGTGGCCCTAGAAGCTGCTAGAATAGACTCTTTTGATTTACTAAGGGCTTTGGGTTTAATCCCATGTTTTTGATTGTATTCATCCTGAGTTTTCCTTCTCCTATTCGTTTCATCAATAGTTTTTTGCATACTAGCAGTAATTTTTGCCGCATACATTATTGCCTTACCTTTTACATTCCTTGCTGCCCTACCAACGGTTTGCACCAAAGACCTTTCCGATCTTAAAAAGCCCTCTTTATCTGCATCGAGAATTGCCACTAAAGAAACTTCCGGTAAATCCAATCCTTCCCTGAGAAGGTTTACACCTATTAAAACATCAAAAATCCCCAATCTTAAATCACGCATGATTTCCACTCTTTCCAATGTGTCTACATCTGAATGAATATATCTACACCTCACTCCATATCGGGTTAAATATTTGGTTAATTCCTCGGCCATCCTTTTGGTAAGCGTTGTTACCAATACCCTTTCATCAATTTCCACTCTTTTTTGAATTTCCTCCATCAAGTCATCCACTTGATTATCTACGGGGCGAACTTCAATAATGGGATCAAGCAATCCTGTAGGGCGAATTAACTGCTCAACTACCACACCTTCAGATTTTGCTAATTCATAATCTGCAGGGGTAGCACTAACGTAAACCACTTGGTTTTGAAGCATTTCAAATTCCTCAAATTTTAGGGGCCTATTATCCATAGCAGCAGGAAGCCTAAATCCATATTCCACTAAATTTTCCTTACGCGATCTATCTCCACCATACATAGCAGAAACCTGTGAAATGGTAACATGACTTTCATCAATCACCATTAAAAAATCATCTGGGAAATAATCTAAAAGGCAAAAAGGGCGGGTTCCAGGTTTACGGCCATCGAGGTAGCGCGAATAATTTTCTATGCCTGAGCAATAACCAAGTTCGCGAATCATTTCCAGATCAAACTCTGTTCTTTCTTGTAACCTCTTGGCTTCTAAAGGTCTTTCATTTTTTCTAAAAAACTCAACCTGATCTACCATATCATCTTGGATTTTGTGAATGGCTTCATTGAGTTTACCTTTTCCTGTAACAAAAATATTTGCTGGAAAAATTCTCACCTCCTCATATTTCTCAATTATTTCCCTTGTAGAAGGGTTAAAACTTTCAATATCCTCTATTTCATCACCCCACATATGAATCCTAAAAGCATAATCAGCATAAGCGGGAAAAACATCGATAGTGTCGCCCTTTACCCTAAAACTACCCCTGGTAAATTCAGAAGTAGTTCGGCTATATAGGGCATTTACAAAAAGTAGAAGCAGCGCATTTCTAGCAATCACCTGGCCCTTATGGATTTCTATTACCTGGTTGGCAAATTCTTGTGGATTTCCAATACCATATAAACAGGAAACGGATGCTACTACCAGCACATCTCTTCTTCCAGATAATAGGGAAGATGTGGTGCTTAATCTAAGCTTTTCAATTTCCTCATTTATAGAAAGGTCCTTTTCTATATAAGTTCCAGAGGAAGGTAAATAGGCTTCGGGCTGGTAATAATCGTAGTAGGAAACAAAATATTCCACCGCATTATTTGGGAAATACTGTTTAAACTCACCATAAAGTTGGGCGGCTAGTGTTTTGTTATGACTTAATACTAAAGTAGGCTTCTGTACCCTTTCAATTAGGTTGGCGGCAGTAAAGGTTTTTCCAGAGCCAGTAACACCCAAAAGGGTTTGGAATTTATCTCCTCTGTTAATGCCAGCTACAAGCTCTTCAATAGCTTGAGGTTGATCACCAGTAGGAGAATAATCGGAAACAATTTTGAATTTTTGGGCCATAGTAAATGGTAAATCAGAATTAAATCTAGCCAGCAAGGAAATACGCTGAAACCTTCAAAGAAAAAGAAATATTAAGGAATTTAACCTACATTAATATAAATTCTAATTATTGAAAATTTGAAAATCCTTTTTAGGACAATGAGTTTAATTTCTTCAAACAGCTTTCAACTCTTTCTCTACTAAAACTATTAATTTTTGAATGACTTGGCATCCATCCTAATAGAAATCTATCAAAATCTGCCCAGGCAAAATCGAATAAATAGGACCATTCCTTTTCAAGATTTTTAATGTCTTGCTCTTGGAGTTTTCCCTTCAATGCCCTTTTTAATTCCCTAAAATAATAGTCCAAGAGGTCCTTACAGTGCTCAAAAAGTTCATTGGCATTTAAGCAGCTTCCCAGGAAATAGGCTACATCTTTCATCCCGCAGCCTCCTCCAACATATTGGAAATCAACAGCGGCAACTTTATCAGCATCCTTTGAAAAACAAAAATTAGCCAGTTTGGCATCTCCGTGAACTAAGGTTTTAAATTGTGATTGATTTAAAATTTTATCTATTTCAGCAGCCCTTTTTTTTAAGGGGCTATCTTCCATTGCCACCCATTCTTCTTGGCGGGTATCCAAATGCCAATAGGTTCCTATTTCCCAAAGGCCATTGGTTTTTTCATTTAAATAGTTTGCATGGAATTTGGCAAGGAATTTTAAAACCAGATTTATTTCGTCAATGCTGATATTTGTTTTTCGGCTAGGAAATCCAGCATTATCCAAATCTTCGAGGAGAATGATTTGTTCCTCCTTTAAGCTGATATTTAAATAACATCTAGGGATTCGAAATGACTTGTTTACAGGGAGGTTTAAATGTCTTTGATACCAATTTTGTTCTATTTGGTAGGATTTTATTTTCCTTTCATGTCCTAGTTTAGTATTCCAAGCCCTTGGGTGATTTTGTTTCTCAGGAAACTTGATATGTTTTACAATTACACTGGGAATATTGGGATTTCCCTGAAGAAATAATTTCTCGAGACTTCCATAGGAACTCCATAGCTCCTGAATAAATTTTGAGCCCGTGATTTTTGTAGAATTTGTGGCTTGTAAAATTTGTTTTTGAAAAGGCTGCAATTCTTAAAATTTAAACTAGAGATTAAAAATCAAATCCATTAAAATAGGAAGGCTATTTATTTCTCAGATAAATATGGCGAATATTTCCATCCTTGGTTTCTCGTTCCTGAATTTCAAATTCATTTAAACTTTTAATAAGCGGGTATAATTTATGGAAACCATAGTTTCTAGGATCAAAATCTGGTTTTCGTTTGATGAGGTAATTTCCCAAAAGCCCTAAAAATGCCCAGCCACTGTCATCTGAAATTTCATTGACACTAGCTTTTATTATTTTGATGAGATTTTTATCCACCACACCAACATGTGAGGCTTTGTCTTTAGTTTTGTTTTTCGAAGTGGATTTATCTTCTTCTGAACTTCCTTCCGTTTTCAATATTTCTATATACACGAATTTGTCGCAAGCGGTAATAAATGGCTGTGGGGTTTTGCGCTCTCCTATCCCCATTACAAACATTCCAGCTTCCCTTAACCTTGTGGCCAGCCTAGTGAAATCACTATCGCTAGAGACGATACAAAATCCATTTACCTTTTCAGAGTACAGTAAGTCCATGGCATCTATAATTAGGGCGCTATCACTGGAGTTTTTGCCCTTAGTATAACTATATTGCTGGATGGGGGTGATAGCATTTTCTAACAATACATTTTTCCATCCAGAAACAGTAGGCATAGTCCAATCTGCATAGATTCGTTTTATAGTAGGACTGCCATATTTTGCTACTTCGTCCAACATCTCTTTTACATTGGCATAAGGAACATTATCGGCATCTATAAGTACCGCCAATTTATCATCTTTCATAGATTCTTTTCTTGTTTATATGGGAGAATAGGCTTTGGCTTCAAAGCTATTATTTTAATAAGTTTTCCTCTAACATTATCATATTAATATTGAGGGATTAATTGATTTTGAAGATAGGGGAGATTTTTTTGACGTATCTGGCGCGCACATTCATGCGTGTCTTACCCTGGCGCGAATATTCATGCGTGTCCATCTTATTTGCTAAACTATTAATTTGGGCTGTGTTTTTTAAAATTACTAGAAGAACACGCACGAATGTGCGCGCTAGAGTTTTTTTTTTGATTAAAAATTAATTTTTTAACGTATCTGGCGCGCATATTCATGCGTGTCTATCTTTTTTGCATGACTATTTACTTACTAGAGGAACACGCACGAATGTGCGCGCTAGAGGTGGTAAATCATTATTTAAAGCTAGAGGTCATTTAATTTCTAAAACTAATACAATCGAACAATCTGAACATTAGATTTACATTTCTCATTTTCATATTGTAAACAGCTACTATTTACCCAATCCCGAGGTTCTCTTATCAATTGAGAGACAAAAGGATTATTATGGATATATTTTATTCTCTGTTCTACTTTTAAAGAATTGTCCAAAATAATTGGATGAAAACCATCCTTCCAAACCTTGTAATTTTTTCCTCTTTTTATTCTGTTTGCAGCTAAACTAAATTTATTTAACAACCATTCCCTTCTACTTTCTGGAGATTCTTTTATGGCTTTTAGAAATTCCTTTGTTGTATAAATTTTAAAGGACTTTATGATATTTGGGATGGAATCCTTTTTGGAGCTAACAATTAAGTGAATGTGGCTAGACATATATACATAAGCATTTATTTCCAGGCCCTTATTTTCTATGCAATAGTTTAGAGCATTGTCAAGTATTTTAAAATATACTGGGCGAATGAATAAGTCTACCCAATCTATGATAGTGAGGGTGATAAAGTTTGGTGTCGAGTTATCTAATACTTTGTAGCGTTCTGACATTTTAGGAAGATAGAATCCTATTTTCGTTTTTTAATGGGAAATTTTGTACCCAAACTATTCTCCACAAATTAATGGGTAAACTGCTTTTAGTGCATCTGGCTAAATCTGGCTACATCTGGCACATCTGGCGCGCATATACATGCGTGTCAATTTTATTTGCATGACTATTTACAAGAAGAACACGCACGAATGTGCGCGCTAGGATTTACTCTCTGGCGGGGCGCTAGGGCTAATTTTTATTGGGTTCCATATTTACCATTTTAACCCGCATTTTCACCTTTCCTTCCTCGAAGCAAATATGGAGATTTGCTCTAAAGTTTAAAACCATGAGCACTGTAGTTATTTGTCCAAGCTGTGGAGGAAAATCAAGACTAAAAGAAAAAGCTGGGAAAGCTGAATACACAGCTATTCAGGATCAAGAGGCCTTTCAGAAAATCGGACAATTAAAAAAGGTCCTGGAAAAATTTAAAACCAAGGCAGAAATGTGTGCTAGACACGCACGAATGTGCGCGCTAGAGGGGCTCCGGTGGATGAATTTATTTATTATCAACTAAAGACAAAAAAGAATAAAAAATGAAAATAGCCGTAACATCAGCAAGTGGCCAATTAGGAGCCTCGATTACCAAATCACTCATCGCAGAGGTGGGAAAAGAAAATGTAGTCGCCATTGCCCGCACAACTTCCAAAGCTCAGCACTTGGGTGTGGAAGTGAGGAAAGGGGATTATAATAGTCTTGAAGATTTTAAGGAAGCCCTAAAAGGAATTGACAAACTGTTGTTGGTTTCAGGGATGGATGATCCGAAAAAACGAATAGGTCAACACCGCAATGTAATAGAAGCTGCAAAGCTGAATAGGCTAAAAAAAATCGTTTACACCAGCATAGTAGGAGATGAAGTAAATACGGCCTTTAGTCCTGTTGTACAAAGCAATCGCCAGACGGAAGAAGATATTCGAAATTCAGGATTGGAATATGTTATTGGCCGCAATGGTATTTATATTGAACCAGATCTTGAATATATAGATACCTATATAAAGGAGGGTGGTATTATAAATTCTGCTGCAAATGGACTGTGTGGATATACCAGTAGGGAAGAATTGGCCTATGCTTATACACAAATGTTGCTGAAGGACAGTTTAAACGGCGAGACTCTAAACTTGCTAGGCGAAGGTATTAGCCAAAGTCAATTAGCCGATTATATCAATCAGGTTTATGGTACTGAACTGGGTTTTACATCCATATCTGTAGAGGAGTACAAAAAAGAAAGGCAAGCAGCATTAGGTGATTTTTTAGGAACTATTATCGCCGGAATTTATGAAGGCATCCGAAGTGGAGCAAACCATATAAAATCCGATTTTGCAAAAGCAGCTGGTCGCCCACATTTAGGTCCATTGGAGATGATTCAGAAATATCATGACCATAAATAAGGATTCAATTTTTTAATTAAATCTGCTTTTTTGACTATGACTTTCATACTAATTATTATAGTATATTTGGGCAAAGAAAGTATTGAAAAGTTGGATTCTATACCTTTTCCCTTTATGTCGTAAATTAGAAATGAAACGAATAGCCCTAATAATTTTGATAATTTTCTCTAAGTCTACATTAGGGCATGTTGATTTTTGTAAATCATTTACCGATAAAAATGTGACCAGCCGTATAATGACGGGTTATCAGTTTGAGATTATCAAGCAGGCTGAGTTAATTTCTAAATTGGCTAGTAAACTTTCATCCGACTTAGGCTACAAAAAGCCTGTTTTTATTGACTTCGCTCATGATTATATTTATGAAAATTCAGCTTGTAGATATGCGATTGGGTTTAATAAGGTTTTTCAATGTGGCGATGACCTTGAAAACAAAATGATTCATGGCGAGCAGCTTTATTCAGATCAAGTTGCTACCATTAGTATTGTAGGGGTAAAATATGAAATGCAAGAAATTCTAATGCTCCTTCAGGCTTTAATCCAAAACCAACCTTCAACTACCAAAGCTATTGATTGCGATAGTCAATCAATAGTTCACCATTGGCAGGGACATCAATCCATTGACCAAAATTCTATTGAAAAAATTATCCGTCAGAAGGCTTCAGATGAAGTTAGAGCGGTTATGAGCGACTCCATTTTCTTAGCATCCTTTAAGAAAGGTAGATTAGCCTATTATTGGCAAAACAAGCATTTCATTTTAGTGGAAAAGAAATGGTCATATAGCAAAGATTCTATGGTGATTAGATCCATAGATACATTATCGAACATCCTACAATTTGAAGAAATTGGAAACGCCTACTTTATTTTCGAAGATGATAGTACTTTCAAATTTATCTGTCCAAATGGAGACTACATTTCCGGGACTTTAAAACTTGAAAAACATTCAGAGAGATACTTTCGTCCCTATAAAATTCATGAGATATCAAGCCATAGTTATAGCATAAATACAGGAGATCGCGTTTCTTTATTTATCTTCAACATGCATGAAAAAAGCTCCAGGCTAATATTAGATCTTTATGAAAAGATAAAAGATTAACTAAGCTAAGAAAGGGGATATGACACGAGGCTTTAATAAGACCGATGCTTATGCACTCCTTCGTTTTTAAATAATAATATTATCATGAAAAAAACTCTTTCAATTCTATTTTCTGCCATGGTTCTGAATTTATATCCAAATGCCTGCGAAGATTTAAAGAAAGAAATAGTTTTTCAGCTCAAAACATCCACCACCAGTGAAAAGACAAACGAACTGATAGAGGGGCTGTCTTATTTGCAGGAAAACTATTAATATGAACTATGTTTTTTAAAATTACTAGAGGAAACACGCACGAATGTGCGCGCTAGAGGAAAATTGAAATACCAGATAGGCTAAAGCTTTATAGATCATTGGAAATGACAAGTGGAATTTTTTTGCAATGGTCAAAATAGGTTCTGTGGAAGGTTTATAAAATGAGGACAGTTGTCAATGCTAGACTCTCCATAAGAATAATGAAAATTACAAGCCTTAAATTCCCAATTCAAACCTCCACAGTGGGGCTCCTTAAAAATTTTCAAAACTTTTTGTTTCTTTACAATTCAAGGGCAGAAGCGAAAAGAGTTTTTTCACAATTCCAGCGCGAATACATTTAAAATCCATAGACTTATGCAAGTTACAGCTGAAAAAAATGAAAAGGTTGCCAATATGATTTTTGCATCCATTTATCCTCTTTATCTGAATAGGTTGGAGAAAAATGGAAGGACAAAAGCAGAATTGGATCAAGTTATTCAATGGTTTACTGGCTATGATGATGCTAGCTTACAAAGACAAATAGATGAAAAAGTAAGCTTTGGAACATTTTTTAAAAATGCTAAAATTCATCCCAATGCCTTTATGATTAAGGGGGTAGTTTGTGGATATCGGATAGAAGAAATAGAAGAGGAATTTGAATTGTATAAGCAATGCCGACAAATGGAAAAGCTTATTGATGAATTAGCTAAAGGCCGTAAAATGGAGAAAATTTTACGAACTGAAAAGAAGTAAATCCCCTTTTTAAAATTCTATCATTTGGATCTTGTTCAGTATTGAAGCCCTGAAATCCCATTTCCAAAAAAGGCAGTTTTCTGAATCTTTAAATTGTTCGACTGTTTAGGCTGTTTAATTTGCTGATCCAAAATTTTAAATACCCTAGATTTGCGCTAGGAACTAGGCTTGAAATTTGGGAATTATAGATTTATGGAAAAACCAACAATTGATGTTTTTAAGGAAATATTCGAGACCAATAAGGAATATAAAAACACCATAATTGAAAACCATCTTAATAAACTAAGGGAGCTTGACGAATACTTTCCCCCCAATGAATCATTTTCTATTGTTACTAATACCACTCTGCAGAGTTATCCATTTGTAAGTAAAAATTTTGAATACGCCTTAGGATTAGACAGGGAAAAAATGAAATCCCAAGGAGTCCCTTATTGGTTTTCTCATATTCACCCTGATGATTTGGCCATATGGATGAAAATCTTGGAGGATTTGATGATCTTCACCATGACGGAAGTAAAGGCAGAGGATAGGGATAAAATAACCTATACATGGAATTACAGAGTAAAAAATAATAAAGGAGAATATCTGAATTTTTTAGAACATCAAACACCTACCTATTTTGATGATTTTGGCAAGCCTATAATAGCCATTGCCCATGGTACTATCGTTGGGAAAGGAGAAAATAAACCCATAATTGCTGTGGCCAAATTGTTGAACAGGAACAATGAATATGAAACTATATATTATAAAAATTACAGCCAAAAGCTCCTGCTTGCAGAATCTATAAGTAAAAGGGAACAGGATGTTATTCGATTATTAGCACTCAACTATACAAGTAAACAAATAGCTGAAAAATTGTTCATTAGCTCCCATACTGTAGATGGACATAGAAGAAAATTGCTGGAGAAATTAAATTTCAGCTCTACCAAAGAGCTGGTTCAGTACTGTTTAGTAAATCAACTTTTTTAATAAAAAACACTCAATATTGAGTGTTGTCTAGCAAGCGACACCGAAGTTTCTTTGCCGTCAATATTAATTAGTGAATCAAATTATTGACAAATGAAAAAATGCGCTGTCCTTTTTCTACTTATTTATGCCATAAACCTTCAGTCTCAAAATCAATTAGAGGCTTTATCATTTTTAAACCGTACAGATTTTAAAGTGGGCTACTACGGAAATTTTGTATGGAATAATGGGATTAATTTAGGGCTGGAATATGGCTTGTATGAAAAGAAAATCAAGAAGGAAAGAAGGTCTGGAACCAAAATAATAAGTCACCACCTTTTATTGAATGGTAGTTTAGGGTTTTCCACAAATTTCAGATCAAATACTGAGAATAGTTTACATACTTATTACGGCTTTATTTGGAGAAGAACCAGCTCAAGAAGATGGCAACTAAATTTTGAGCTTAACCCCCTAGGATATTATCGATCTTTTTTACCGGAAACCTTTGAAGTAAAGGGAGATGAAGTTACTGAAATTAAATTTCCAGGGAGAAGCTATTATACACCTTCCACCTCTATTGGATTTGGAAAAATGCGCAAAGAAAGTGGCTTAAGTGCATGGTATCTCAATCTCAATTTTTCGTTAAAGACAAATTATAATGCAGGTGTTTTACCGATGGTCTCCTTACAATATGGTTATCGATTTAATTTTAAAAAGAAGAAATAATGCAAACAATAAACTTTTATATAGAACGAATAATAGCAATCGCTCTTTTGCTTTTAAGTATGATCTCCTGCTCCAAAGAGGAGTCTAGTATTAATGACCTAAATGAAACCATTTATATAAGGCATGAAAACGCTGATATGCCCGCTCATATACATGGCAATGGGTCAGAAAAAGTGTTCTTAATAATACTTCATGGAGGCCCTGGTGCAAATGGTTTGGCTTATAGAGTAAATAGCATTAGAAAGGAAATTGAAGAAAACAATGCCGTTGTATATTTTGATCAAAGAGGTTCTGGAGTTTCACAAGGGAATTATTGTGAAGACGATATCAGCATAGACCTAATGGTAGACGATGTTTTGGCTCTGGCTAAGGTGATTAGATCCAAATATGGCAAGGATTCAAAATTGTTTTTAATGGGCCATAGTTGGGGTGGAACCTTGGGTACAGCTGTATTATTAAAAAATCAATCGGAATTTTCTGGTTGGATTGATGTTGATGGAGCTCATAATCACAAAGGACTGTATGATGAATACAAGAGAATTCTTCAAATAACGGCTGATGAGCAAATTAGCCTTGGGAATAGCATTGAATTTTGGGAGGATATGCTTGATGATGTGAAGGCTGTAGGCTCCGATTGGAGTATCGAAAATCATTTGAGATTAAACAGTTTAGCTATTATCGCCGAAGGAACTTTGCAGGATGATCAGATATTCTATGAATCTGAATTTGACAGAGGAGACAATGTTCAAAGACCCAATGGACTACAAATGAATTGGAATATGGGTTTAATAGGACATATTCTAGATTATAAAAATGATCTTAACCAAATATCATATACCAATAGGCTGTCAGAAATTACCATTCCTTCCTTAGTATTATGGGGTAAATATGACCTCTCCGTTCCCTTGATTTTTGCTCATGAAGCTCATGATAGTTTAGGTTCCAATGATAAAGAAATTTTCATTTTTGAAAAATCAGGACATAGTCCATTCCTTACGGAACCAGACCTTTTTGGAGATGAGCTAATTGAATTTATTAATACCTATAAATAATTTAGGATGGTCATTTTTTTGTAATCATGGACCTTGTTATTGATCCTTTTTTATTTTGAGAGGTTCATAAACTTCTTGCATGGGTTGATCCATTTTTGGCTCAACCCATTTTTGCTTTTTAGGAGCAATAATGAACAAAGCAAAGAAGAACTGAATAAAGACATTTTCTGGCTATCCATAAATTTTATTGAACTCAAATATGGAAGAATTTGGTTCCAAACCTTTTGGGTTATCTCACACCCGTCCTAAATAAAATATTTTGGGGCAAAAAAAAGGAGAGGAATGGCCAAAGCCTAATTTTGGATTTACGACAAACTAAAATCTCCTCTCTATGAGCCAAATTACACTCCTACGA
>TARA_R110002096_G_scaffold276109_3_pt1 | contig 189208 bp, 157 predicted proteins | sample TARA_R110002096 | Tara Oceans TARA_R110002096 (sample SAMEA4397295) | marine metagenome | biome: Polar Biome; feature: [DCM] deep chlorophyll maximum layer (ENVO:01000326); material: water (ENVO:00002006), including particulate matter (ENVO:01000060) such as... | depth 35 m
TGATAAACTATAGAATTCTACAAATAGACTGGTTCAGCTGATCGGTTTAAATGGTTTTGAAATGAAGCAAGCATTAGGATTCATTTTCAATAGGCAAAACAATTTTTACCCTAAGACCCTCATTATAGTTTTCGAACAGAATGCTTCCTTTATTACGTTGCACAATTTCCCTCACTAAATAGAGTCCCAACCCGGCGCCCACCTGACCATTTTTTCCGAGCCTGCTTCCTACAGTTCCACCTTTATTTAATTTGTTTAGCACATCATAATCCTGAATCCCTCCTCCATCATCTTCCACCGAAATATGGACTTGGTTTTGGGAAACCCTAGCCTTTATTTCTATTTTACTATTGGAATATTTAATGGAGTTTTGAATGATATTATTTAGGATAATTTCCAAACCTCCTTTTTCAAATGGAAAAACACAGTCTTCTGAAATGGAAAAGTTGACCTTAAGTTTTAGCTTTTCAAACTCACCTCTTTTATTCAACAATAAACCCAGAACAATTTCTTCTAGATCCATTATTTCCTTTAATTCCCTTATAGGATTAATTTGACCTTCTATCCATTTAATAACACTATTTGCGGTTTCATAAGAAGACTCTGAACTCATATATAGCTGGTTCAATTCATTGTCTATTACAGTATAGTTTGCCTTAACAACTTTGCCCTGTATCTCCGACACTATTTTTTTAAAAAAACCAACAGGCCCTCTTATATCATGAGAAAAAACGGTAATCATTTTATCTCTTATCCTCAATGCCTTTTCCACATTTTTCTTACTCTCCTCCAAAGAGGCCGTTCTTTCCTTAATTATTTTTTGAAGTTCTACCTGTCTTTTTCTTGCCTTATTCCTTCTAATAAAAAGGAGTAAAAAAACAAGAGCCATTAAAAAGAGTATTAGAAATAAAATAAATGTTTTGGTAAAATAAAAAGGCGGTGAAATCTGAAATTTCAAAAGCCTATGAACTTGATCATCTGCATTTGCAAGACCTGGAATATTTAATTGTAAAGAATAATTTCCCCAAGGCAATCGATCTATTCGGATAGGATCATTGGGATTGAAAACATTCCAATTCTGGCTAATCTCTGGAATGCGGTAAAACAAATTGGAAGTAGAGGACCGCCCATAAAAAGGGTGGGCAATTTTCACATGAAGGCTCTGAAAATTATAGGGAATTCTCAATTCTTCTCTGGAGCAAGTATCTTTTTTATCGAGGATTAGGTATTCTAAATAAACTTCCTTTTCTATCCTTGCTGGCTCAAATTGTTTATTATCAAAAATTACAAGACCATTTAAGTTTGGAAAAATAAGTCTATCATCCTCGGTGCGAATGGATGCAATTTGCGAACGTCCATTAAACTCATAAAAAAATAAGCCATCCTCCCTTCCAAATGTATAGCCAGAAATTTTCTTGTCATTGTTTAGGCTATTCGCTATTAGGTCCTTTATAGAAAAGGAAAATAGGCCAGCATTAGTAGGGAGAAAAACTCTATTGTGGAGAAACCTAATTTCATGGCAGTTTTTGAGCTCTGGAAACTGCTCTGGATTAAAAGAATGCCAATTCCCTTCTCTTCTAATAAAAATACCTTGTCCCAGGCTAGTGATCCAATACTGGTTGTGGTAGATACTAACAGAGGTGATCTCACCATTATCAGGACCCAAAATAGTTTTATAATTATGTTGGTTAAGATTAATCTCCAACAATCCAAAAGAACCGACCAAAACTAAAATACTGTCTGACAAGACTTTTAATTGATGGGTGAAAAGATGATCTAGGTCTGGGATTTTTAGCACAATTTCAACACTATCATTTTCCAAAGCACATAGCCCAACTTTGTTCATTGTAAAAAACAGTTTTGACCTATGTTTGATAATGGTTTTGCAAATGGCAGAAGCACCTTGGATACTTGTGGGTGCTGGCCTTTCCCTTAATTTATTTTTAGGATAAAAAACCAATCCCGAATCAGTGGAGCCATAGATGCGCTGATTTTCCCTATCATAAAACAAGGTTCTTGGATGAAGCTTAGTTTGAAACTGAAGCTCACAAGAGGCTTTACTCCTATGAAATAAAACTCCAGAAGAATTCATTATGGAATCTTCCCCTATTTCTGCCAAGGCATAATTATCGAAGTTAGAGGAGCAAAAATCTAAGACTGAAATTTGTTTTATGCTGGATTTACTTATTTGATTTAGTCCATTTCGCTTGGTGCCTAAAAAAAGTATTTCTGAATCTTTAATATATTCAGCAACCTGATAGCTATAATTTGGAAGGTTTTTAGCAAAATGTTTTATTTTCAGATCACCTTTTTCCAAAGTCAGTTGATAAAGTATAGCATCATGAAAAAGAAATGTTGACTTTGAACCATAATTCCAAATTACCTGGCTAGAAAAGGATTTTTCGGCTTTGGGATTAAAATTTGGCAATCTGAATAAAGTATCAACTACATCAAGCTTAAATTCTAAAATATAGCCATCCAAAGTAAAGTTAAAGACTCGCTCTTCGATGGAAAATGTTCTAGCCACAACTAACCTAGAGGCTCCTTTGGGGGTTTTCATAAGCCTTTTCTCCTTTGTAGATTTAAGACCCATTTGTGATTCATCTAAGGCACAATAATAGCTGCTATCATTTAATGGAACCATAGTGTAATAATAAGGTCCTGAAATTCCAGATTTAACAAAAGCACTGCGGTTTCCTAAGGTATACCCACCTGCATTTCTTTTTGTTTTTAAACCGGTTCCCAAACTGTCTATTTGAATGGAAAGACTATCTGAATAAGCCCAAACTGGTGATTTACTTTTAAAATGATAAAACCAAGGAAAACTAGGGTTAGTTAATGCTATTCCCTTGACACTTTCAAAGGGTAGAAATTTTCTACCATCATATCGAACCAAACCCGCCCTTGTGGAAATCCATAGAAAATTACTGGGGGTAAAATGCAAATCCATTATTTCATTTAATGGAAGACCATCTTCTGTATTTATTATTTCAACATGATAATTGGGAAAGCTTAAACTAGTATCTAAGGAAATTTGAGCATACACTGAAGATGTAGGTATAATGAGAAATACTCCCACTATAATCTTTAAAACAATATCGCCATAAAATTTTCCTTTGCTCATTTAGCCTAAAAATATAAATTATCATTTGTTTATCAGAGCTATAAGCTATTATTTTTTATTATCAATTACTATCAAATCTCAAATTTTTCGATTGTATTTTAATACACTATGAGTCAAAAACTAGGGAATACCTTTTTTAAAGGATTTAAGTTGAAGTGAAAAAGGAGATTTCAAATCTTTTTACCATTAAAAAATTAGAGGGAGGGGTATAAAGAGACCTAGTCTAGTAAAAATTCATGCAAAAAAATCAGCTATAGTCAGATTCTAAAGGTAAAATTATTGTTACCCTAAGGCCTTGAGAGTAATTTTTAAATTGAATGCTTCCATGATTACGTTGAACAATTTCCCTGACCATAAACAAACCCAATCCAGCACCAACTTGTCCATTTTTTCCAAGTCTACTTTGAACGGTCCCCCCAATGTTCAGTTTATATAGAACATTCGGATCTTGAATTCCACCGCCATCATCTTCCAAGACAATATGAACCTTGCTTTGGAAGACTTCACCTTTAATTGAAATCATTCCATTGGTATATTTTATGGAGTTTTGAATTATATTGTTAAGAATTATTTTCAAACCACCTTTTTCAAATAAAAATTTACATTGCTCAGAAATTGAAAAATCTACTTCAAGGTTAAGTTTTTTAATTTCTACACTTTTATTTAGCAAGACCGATAGAACCAACTCTTCTAACTCCACCATTTCCCTTAATTCCCTTTGAGGATTAATTTGACCTTCAATCCATTTAATAAGACTATTGGCAGTTTCATAGGAAGATTCGGAACTCATATATAATTCATTCAAATCCTGTTCAATTTTTTCATAATTCCATCTAACAGCCTTTTCCTGAGCTTCTGAGACTATCCTTTTAAAAAAAGCGAGAGGACCTCTTATATCATGTGAGAAAACGGTAATCATTTTATCTCTAATTCTTAATGCTCTTTCAACATTTTTCTTGCTTTTTGCCAAGGAATCTGTTCTTTCCTTAATTATTTTCTCAAGTTCAATTTGCCTCTGCTTTGCCTTTTTTTTGGTACGAATAAAAAGAATTGAAATTAGACCTATTAAAAAAAGTAAAAGGACGAGAAGGAAGGTTTTTGTATAATAGAATGGAGGTGATATATTAAATTCAAACAAGTTCTGAATTCGAGAATTTGCACTTTTAACTCCAGGAATATTTAATTGAAGAGTATAACTACCCCAAGCCAAGCGATCTATTCGAATCGGATCATTGGGATTGAATGAATTCCAATTTTCACTTATTTCTGGAATACGATAAAACAACTTTGAATCTCTAGATCTTCCATAAAATGGATGCGTAATTTTGGCATGAAGGCTCTGAAAATTATAAGGCAAATACAAATCCGCTTTAGAGATTGTATCCCTTTTATTTAAAATAAGGTATTCTAAAAATACTTTCTCACTCGATTCTTGGTCAAAAAATAGTTCATTATGAAAAACAACAATCCCATTTAAATTGGGAAAAATAAGCTTATCATCTTCAGTATGTATCGATGCATTTTGGGAACGACCGTTAAATTCATAAAAAAATAGACCATCCTCCTTTCCAAAGGTATAGGCTTTAATGACCTCTTCCTTACCTTGACAGTTGGCATAAACATCGGCTATATTAAAAGCAAAGAGCCCACTGTTGGTTGGCAGAAAAACTTTGTCACCCATGAACTTTATTTCATGACAATTCTCGAGGTCTGGAAAAAGATTCGGTTTAAAAGAGTGCCAAATCCCCTTGTTTTTAATAAATATACCTTTTCCCAAGGTGGTTATCCAATAATCATCATTCCAAAAACTAATAGAAGTCACCTCACTATTTTTAGGACATTGAATAATTTGATAATTGTTTTGATTCAGATTAATTTGGATGAGTCCAAAGTCACCAGCAACAAATAAAATACTATCAGAGACCGCCTTTAGCTGATGGGTATGGAAATTTGTTAGTTCAGGGATTTTCAAGACAATTTTAACGCTATCCTTTTTCAATACACAAAGCCCAATACCACCAATAGTAAAAAATATCTTTGATCTATGCTTAATTATTGTCTTGCAAGGACCCTTAACACCTGGAAGAATAGTTGGAGCTAATTTTTTCCTTAATTCTTGTTTTGAATAATATGCAAGTCCCGAGCTGGTAGATCCATAAATTCGTTGATTTTCCTCATCATAAAACAAAGTTCTTGGATGAAATTCTGTGTGAAATTCCAGAGCACAATCAGCCTTATTATTGTGGAATAAGACCCCTGAGGAATTCATAATAGAATCCTTGCCAATTTCTACCAGAGCATAATTATCGAAATTCACAGGGCAAAAATCCAAAACGGATACCTGCCTAATGCTCGATTTATAAATTTGAATTAAACCATTGCGCCTAGTACCTAAAAAGAGTAATTCCGAATCTTCATTGTATTGGGCTGTCTGGTAAACATAGTTTGGTAGATTTTTGGCAACTGGCTGAATGTGTAGATCGGTATCTTGAATACTCAATCTGAATAAAACCCCATTTTGAAAAATAAAGCAATATTTAGAACGATATTTCCAAATTATCTGACTTGGAAACCTTTCCTCGGATTCTAAGTTGAAATTTGGCCATTTAAATAAGGTATCCACCCTGTCTACAACAAGCTCAAGCAGAAAACCGTCAGTTGTCAAATTAAACACTCGACCTTCGATTTCAAAAGTTCTTAAAGCCCTTAACCTAGGTTCAGTGTTTTTAATTTTCAATGGCATTATCTGGTCACCTTGTTTAAATCCCAGATAACCACTTTCTAACCCACAATAATAACTCGAATCATTGGGGGGTATCATATTTAATGAATAACTCCTATTCTTTCTTGTTTTAGAATATGCGCCTCGGTTTCCAAAAGAAAACTCTTTGGTAAAAGGGCGTATTTTTAGCCCCAAACCCATACTATCTATCTCGATCATTCCATTCTTGGAGTGAGGAAAAACAGTAGAATGATCCATTAAATTGTATAACCAAGGTAGATCATACTTTTGAATTTTTTGCCCTGAAACACTTTCGATTGGAATGAATTTTCTACCATCAAACCGAACCAAGCCAGACCTTGTTAAAATCCAAAGAAATTTGTCTCTGGAAAAATGCAAATCCAGTATTTCATTTGATGGAAGACCATCCTCACTGTTAATTTTAATTAGGTGGTAGAATGGAAACCTTAAATTAGTGTCAATAGAGGCCTGCGAATAAACTAATAGCCCTTGAAAAAGGAAAATGACTAAAATTCTTATTCGGTGGCTCACATCTGAAATCTGTTTGCTCATTTCCGTTAAATTTAACAATAATCATTTGCTTTCTAGATATATAGACTATAAATTTTTAATCAGCATAATGTAGATAATAGTTTACTTATTCGTCAATATTTTTTATTTAGTTCTACAAACAAAGCTTAGGGCAATTGTTAAATTAGTATCAACAAATAATTTTTAAATGAAATCAATTAATTCGAATGCCGTTCTTTTGGTCGATGATCACCCGGTGGCACTACGAGGAATTAGTCAAGTCATCGAAGGCCTTGAGTCCATTAAGACCATTCACAAAGCCACAAGTGGGAAAGAGGCGGTTTCGCTTATTAAAAATAACAAGGGCCAAAATGAAAATAGCCCATTTTATCAGCTAATAATTTCTGATATCAATCTTCCAGACTATGAAATCTTATCACTTCTAGAAATATATCGAAAACTTAGTCCTAAAACACCCATTCTCATATTTTCAATGGCATCGGCAAAATTGCATTTTGAAAGTTTGATAAATGCAAAAATTAGTGGCTTTGTATCTAAATCTAGTGAACCCAATGAAATTGAATTTGCCATCAAAAAAATTCTCAATGGTGGCTCCTACTTCACCTCTGAACTCGTTGATAAAATTATAGACATTAACGCTCAAAGAAAAAACTGGGTTAAGGATTTATCCGAAAAAGAAAATAAAATTCTTAGCCTACTTCTAAAAGGGCACACAACTACAGAAATTGCCAAACTATTGCACCTCCATAAATCCTCAATTTCGATTTACAAACGTAAAATTTTTGAAAAAATAAAAGTTAAAAACTCCTTAGAGTTCTTTCACTGGGCAACAAAGGAAGAATTGATATAAATCACGCAGGCCCATTATTTTATTGAGAAGTAGTTTTGGAGAGTACCAATATTAAGTTAAAATTAAGCCCTAGACCTAGATACTAAAGATGTCCTTTTAAACTTAATATCTTAAATATTTGAAATTCATATTAATTTCATATTAATTTCTGGCCAAACAATTAATCCTTGGCAATTAATATAAATTCTAACGCCAATGGTTTTTAAACAATCAACACTTCTAGGTTGAATCAATTCTAATTTCTAAATTTTCTAAAAAAATTATTCCATCAGATTCCAAAAAATTGTGTTTTATTTAATTTATCATCCTAAAAGGAAACCTATGTACATTACCAATTATTAATGGAGAAAAACATAATTAAAAAATGATTGGATAGCTAGGTAAATGGGATATAAAAATTTTGTAATTTAATTTAGCTTATGGATTATGCCTATTCTTGGCCAATAATTAACTATATCGCTTGGCAAATGAAACTTCTTTGCTCATCCCCTTAAAAATTTAGGGGATGAACATAAAAGCCTTGTTGTTGAGGTACTACTTGTAGAAAAAATTATTGAATAGAATACATTTAATTTAAAAGAACAATTAATTTGAATCTGAAACTAGGGTGTGTGTTTAAATTTAACCTCAATCCTATCTAGCAAAAGACCAAGCATAACATTTCCCTTAGCCTAGGTTTTTCTACCTTTCCATAATTTACCTGCTCCATATCCTGAACCCAATAGGGCCAATACTTCCAAAAACCCAAACGGAGTAGGAGAAGGGTTTGGCCCAGTAGGTTGGGCACTTGCTAAGACTATTCCTAAAAGTACAAGTATTGCAGTGAAAAACAATTTTAAAGTTGACTTCGAACTTACACTCAATTGACCATCACTCATATTCATTAATTTCATAGAATTCAAATTTTTATTTAATAATTTTTTTACTAAAAGTTCCCTTTTCACCCTGAAACTTTATGATATACAAACCCGTTCTAAAGAGGTTCTTCAAAACAACTCTTGACCCTTGCACATCCACTTTTTCGATAATTTTTCCACTCATATCATAAACCGATAATTGCGAATTTTTCTGATCTTCATAAAACACAACCACTGTGTGCCCATTTTCATTTTCATAGGTATATAGCTGATTATTTATATCATTTTTTTCTTCAGAAATATTGTTTTTGGAGAAATGAAGAACGAACCGGAATTCTCCATCAAGAGTATCAAAGTTGAATTGATATCTAGGCTTATTTATTATGTCAACGAAGCGATTAATTTTCCGATCTTCAAGCCAAACTTCGGTGTAAGTTTCCAAATCGTCGGTTTCAAAATTTAAGGCCAATAATTTTCCATGAGCATTTTTATTGCCTAGCAACAGTGGAATTTGATGAAAATTAGGATCTGTATTTAAAAAATTAAGAGCTAAGGCTGCATTCTCAGCTCTAGTATAAATAGCCGGAATAGTATCATGCCCAAACAATTTCCATGTGTCAAATTTTTTGTCATAGTTTTTACTTGCCTCATCATGAAAACCAACCCAACAATCTTTTTTGACCTTGCCATCCTCCAAAATAATGTGGATGGCATTGAGGGAATTTGATTTTTTACTAGGGGAGAAGACACCTAAATTTCTTGTTTTACTTGCATCAAAACCCTTACCAATAAAATGCAAAGGACTCGGCCCATCACCGTTATTTAAAGAATTTGTGGAAATATCCACCTGAACAAAGAAAGATTCTAAAGGTTTGATATAAGCAATACCACCATTAGTTGTGGTAATTATATTTCCAACTAAGGTTGCTGTAGAATAATCAGTTCCATTCCAGGTATAAACCTTGGGCTGAATCCCAGAGGATGAACTTAGGGCTTCCTTTAATCCTAAAAGAGTTGTAAATGGGTTGGCCACTAAATTCCAACCTTCGGTAAATTCTACTGTTCCGCTACCAACAAATCCAGTAGCTACACCTTGTCCATCATGGTAATATAATTTTTTGGTGGTTTCTACATCAGAGTTCACCTCTCCAACCAAGGCTATATTTCCAGCTTGGCCATCAGAAGTTAAAAAATTACCCGAAGTATTGGTACCTGCATAAATAACCAAGCTTTTATTATCGGCCGAGTTATTAGTCAAATCTGTAGATTCCCATAGGGCTGTTGCTGCGTTAAATTGCCAAACTGTATTTTTGCTTGGATCCATATTTCCCGATTCAATGATCCCAGGACTTACAGCAAAATCCTCAATATTGACGTCTAATAAAGGTGAACACAGATGAAAATATCTGCCATTTGATGATGAATTATCTAGATCTATCCATTTTTGTAGTTCAACATCACCCTTAACCTTACTTGTATTATCTTCCAATTTCAATTGACCAAAGGTGGTGTTTGTTGCTGTCAATCGAAGCTTGTCATTAGTCTGGAGTTGGACCCCTGAATTTATCCTTACAACTCCTTCAAAGTCAAGTGTTCCATTTCCATTAATATTTTGAGGCTCGTCAGAATTATCAAAAATAAGATCTCCAAACCCAGCTAAACTCCCTCCATTCAAAACTAAATTTCCATGCACGAATACATTGTCAAAATCAGATTCACTCTCCCATACAATTTCCAAAATACTTTCTAGAAAAATATTGTTAGCAACAATGTCTGGCTGACGAATCGCACTCCCATTTTGAACTGCCTGATAAGCTGGATAGGATTCTTTGATGTAGACATTAAAATTGTTTGTAGCCGGAAACCCACCATCCCAAATTTTGTTAGTAGTATTAGGCACAATATCCCAAAACATACCATATTCTACCTTCCAGAAGTCGTTAAAATATTGATTGGTTTGGCTAGATCTAGCTCCACCAAAAATGTGTACCTCTTCATTTTGGTCAATAAAAGCTATTGATCCTGCTCTACTTTTTAAGACATTGTCGGAATTAGATCCAAGGCTGTTTAAGGTTCCGGTTGTTGGTGCCTCCACGTCCCCAACGGACGACCCCCCTTCAAAATGCCATTCGGTGCCATCCCACCGCCAAAAGTCATTTAAATCCTTTACATCACCATTTACGTCATAACCATTTCCTCCAAAAAGCCAAAAATCGCCGTTGTGATCAAGCCAGGAAACTGCATCTACCCTCGCTCCAGGATGAGCATTACCTTGGCTTATATCTAATTGTTGATTACCTGTACTTGAACCATTTATCCAAGTCCAATTATTATTGGCTGTATTATACCGCCATAGGTCATTTAAATAATTAATAGTTCCGCCATCAACTCCATCTATACCTTTTCCTCCATAAATCCAAAAATTACCTTGATCATCTACCCAACTTACTCCTCTGCTCCTTGGTCCCGGTTGATTTGATGAATTTTCAACCCCCATTGTACCATATTCTACCTGACTTAGAGCGGAATATCTGGCCAAACCTTTTTCCCAAGTCCATATATCACTTGAAAGGTCATAACTCCACACATCCATAAGAAAATTTTCAGTTGTTGCACTGGTTCGTCCATAGCCTCCAAATAAATAATATTTACCATCTATAAAGCCTCCAAAGCTTGATTGCCTCGCACCAGGATAATCACCAGCCTGACCAGTTCCTACACCACTGGTCGAAACGGAAAATTCATTAATATTATTAGTACCATTTACCCATTTCCAATTCGATCCGTCCCACATCCATAAATCATTCAATTCTCCACGAGTAGTACTAGTTGGAGCATTGGTTGTTGCATATCCTTCCCCTCCAAACAACCATAAATTTTGATCAGAATCGATCCAACCGTTTGCTGAAGAACGTCCACCTGGATGATTACTCGGATCAGCTAATCCCTTAGTACCATATACCCCAATGGCACTGCCGGAAGTTACATCACCATTAATATAGGACCATTCTGATCCATTCCATTTCCACAAATCACTTTGTCTACCCAAATTATCGCTATAACCTTTCCCTCCATAGATGTAAAAATTACCCAAGGTATCTTGCCATCCAGTAATATCCCGTCTTGCCCCAGGGATAAAGCTAGGATCACTTACATTGCTTGCCCCTTTCACGGTCTTTGCATTTGTGGTTTCAGAACCTCCAAGCCAATTGTTCCGCATTACTTGTCCGGTTATTTCACTAGTAATAACTAGCATAAAAAGCATACTGGAAAATTGGATGTTAAATTTGGAATTAAAAATTTTCATAGTTTTCATTATTAGCCGTAGATCGAGGCCTTGTTAATTTCTGGTCAAATGTAGAATTAGGATTAGGCCTGCGATTTAAACTCCATTTGAATTTTTGTAAAACAAGTTTACTTTGGTGGGAAAATATTTTTTGGTGTTTTGCCAAAATGCATTATTCGTCCAATATTTAATTTTGAGATCTTTTTAAGACTGGCAAGGGTTGTAGATTGAAAAAGAAATTTATTTTAGAATCTTGAAGCTCATAAAACTAGTATTCTCCATTTCCACAAAATGCCATTCTTTTCACTTTAGCTTGTGAATTTTGATTTAGAATAAATCACTTTGGTTTGTAAATCAATTCCTAGGGATGGGCTGCACGGGAAACTATTTGACCATCCCTTGTTTTGAGCAGAAAACCCTTTCCAGAATATTTACCGATAACATGAATAAATAGCTTAATGGTTTTTTGAAGTTATTGTTAATATTGATCTTTGAGAATTGCGGGTTTTGTTGAATCTTTAGATAAAAGTTGTAAACTGATTGATAATACTGTTCTTTGATAATCTGAATTATACAAAGACTTTAGGTATCATAGTTGTGAACTGATTGATAATACTGTTCTTTGATAATTGAGGGTAAGGACTTTGTGGAGGCTACAGAGTTGTGAACTGATTGATAATACTGTTCTTTGATAATAAAACTCTTCTCGAATCATTTTCGACAATGTTGTGAACTGATTGATAATACTGTTCTTTGATAATTATTGCGGGAGCTTTCACTACTCAATATTTGTTGTGAACTGATTGATAATACTGTTCTTTGATAATTTGTGGGTGACGCAAAAGCCGGTAACCTTAGTTGTGAACTGATTGATAATACTGTTCTTTGATAATAAAGGATAAATACAATATTACTCCTGGTATTTGTGAACTGATTGATAATACTGTTCTTTGATAATTTTCTTGTCTGTAATAAAGGCATGATCTGGTTGTGAACTGATTGATAATACTGTTCTTTGGTAATGAATTTGAATCGATGCGCCAAGATCTTCAGTTGTGAACTGATTGATAATACTGTTCTTTGATAATGGATGACCATTGTGGAGCCTCGGCCAAGGGTTGTGAACTGATTGATAATACTGTTCTTTGATAATAAAGGGTGATGTTAAAATCACTCGATTGAAGTTGTGAACTGATTGATAATACTGTTCTTTGATAATTTTAAATCAGAACTAAATGGAATTAACAGGTTGTGAACTGATTGATAATACTGTTCTTTGATAATTTGTGGGTGACGCAAAAGCCGGTAACCTTAGTTGTGAACTGATTGATAATACTGTTCTTTGATAATAGATCCAGAAACAAAGGTTTTCGATAGTGGGTTGAGAACTGATTGATAATACTGTTCTTTGATAATGTTGACCTTTTTAAGATGTTTGGCTTAGAGGTTGTGAACTGATTGATAATACTGTTCTTTGATAATTAGTGATTAGCCACGCTTGAACATTTTCATGTTGTGAACTGATTGATAATACTGTTCTTTGATAATTTGGGTTACAAGTACTGCGGTTGGGCATAAGTTGTGAACTGATTGATAATACTGTTCTTTGATAATAACTGGACTTGAAACCAAGCAGCACGCATAGTTGTGAACTGATTGATAATACTGTTCTTTGATAATCTGAATTATACAAAGACTTTAGGTATCATAGTTGTGAACTGATTGATAATACTGTTCTTTGATAATATTATCATTGTATGATCCCGTCCAATCTTGTTGTGAACTGATTAATAATACTGTTCTTTGATAATCGCAAACCAGTGGGCAAACCATCTTAACCCGTTGTGAACTGATTGATAATACTGTTCTTTGATAATATCATCATTTTCAGCATCCCAATATTTTAGTTGTGAACTGATTGATAATACTGTTCTTTGATAATGGTGGTTTTTGGAAGGTCGAATGAGCTTACGTTGTGAACTGATTGATAATACTGTTCTTTGATAATTATTACGAGATCATTTCTTTGAAAGACGATGTTGTGAACTGATTGATAATACTGTTCTTTGATAATTCATAATAAAGTTGATATTGCAGACATTGAGTTGTGAACTGATTGATAATACTGTTCTTTGATAATCCCAGACAAAGAGTTTACAATTCGCGAGGGTTGTGAACTGATTGATAATACTGTTCTTTGATAATTAAATACCCTTGCATCATCTTCACCGCTTCGTTGTGAACTGATTGATAATACTGTTCTTTGATAATAGTGGTTGATAAATACACTCAAGCTCTTGGGTTGTGAACTGATTGATAATACTGTTCTTTGATAATATTTTGGAGCATTCAGGCCATCATCTGGAAGTTGTGAACTGATTGATAATACTGTTCTTTGATAATCTATCCCAACATTAGTAGAACTAGAAACCCGTTGTGAACTGATTGATAATACTGTTCTTTGATAATCAAGCATACTCTTAGCCCTTCAAATTAACGGTTGTGAACTGATTGATAATACTGTTCTTTGATAATTCATCGTAAATTCTTTGGCCGTTATACCTAGTTGTGAACTGATTGATAATACTGTTCTTTGATAATCTGGCTTTTAGACAACTACGCAAAGGAAGGGTTGTGAACTGATTGATAATACTGTTCTTTGATAATTCTCTTGTGTTGATTCTCCAGTTTCATCATGTTGTGAACTGATTGATAATACTGTTCTTTGATAATAGCTACAAGTATTAAAGCTTTAAGCGATTGGTTGTGAACTGATTGATAATACTGTTCTTTGATAATATCACAAACCAAACTAAAACCAATTGTTAAGTTGTGAACTGATTGATAATACTGTTCTTTGATAATCACTAAAAAAACAGGGCTTATCCCTTGCGTGTTGTGAACTGATTGATAATACTGTTCTTTGATAATTGAAAGAGGAAACAATCCTAACGGCAGAACGTTGTGAACTGATTGATAATACTGTTCTTTGATAATGTTCGCTCATGGCTGGGCTTGGCTCAACTAGTTGTGAACTGATTGATAATACTGTTCTTTGATAATTAAGAGCAATCAGAGCAATCATAGCAATAAGTTGTGAACTGATTGATAATACTGTTCTTTGATAATAGGGAAGATCAATATGAACACGTTAAGGCAGTTGTGAACTGATTGATAATACTGTTCTTTGATAATTATCGGGATTTGTTAGATAGTCCAGAAACAGTTGTGAACTGATTGATAATACTGTTCTTTGATAATCATATATCTCGGGTCGCCTGCATTCGCTGGTTGTGAACTGATTGATAATACTGTTCTTTGATAATCATATATCTCGGGTCGCCTGCATTCGCTGGTTGTGAACTGATTGATAATACTGTTCTTTGATAATCTAGGCAGCGATGATTAAAATTAAGATCAAGTTGTGAACTGATTGATAATACTGTTCTTTGATAATCTTTCTGATGTTCATGATAAAGAGGCTCTAGTTGTGAACTGATTGATAATACTGTTCTTTGATAATAATTTGTAGTCTCAGACCATCACGTTCAAAGTTGTGAACTGATTGATAATACTGTTCTTTGATAATGGAAGGAAAAGTTCGGATTACCAACAACTAGTTGTGAACTGATTGATAATACTGTTCTTTGATAATTTATGTTCCTGGTATTGTTGGAGCAGAAAGGTTGTGAACTGATTGATAATACTGTTCTTTGATAATTAAAATCTTCTACTAAGGTAGAAGGGGATGGTTGTGAACTGATTGATAATACTGTTCTTTGATAATCAAACAGATTTATTTGATAAATTACCTTCTGTTGTGAACTGATTGATAATACTGTTCTTTGATAATCTTTGAACAGTTTGAAGGCAAGGATATTAGTTGTGAACTGATTGATAATACTGTTCTTTGATAATCTTCGCCTACTGTCGTTACTCTATCCGCTAGTTGTGAACTGATTGATAATACTGTTCTTTGATAATCTTCGCCTACTGTCGTTACTCTATCCGCTAGTTGTGAACTGATTGATAATACTGTTCTTTGATAATTATTACACAACTGAAATGATTAGACTTTCAGTTGTGAACTGATTGATAATACTGTTCTTTGATAATTGGTGGAAGGTCTTTAAGTGGCAATCCAAGGTTGTGAACTGATTGATAATACTGTTCTTTGATAATCCCATTGGGTGGTATCCTAAAGCAGAAGGTTGTGAACTGATTGATAATACTGTTCTTTGATAATGTTTTCAGAGTATTGCACATTAATTAACACGTTGTGAACTGATTGATAATACTGTTCTTTGATAATGCCCGGTAAAAAGAAGATAGAGGTGCTAACGTTGTGAACTGATTGATAATACTGTTCTTTGATAATACCAGATCGTTCAAAATCCTGTATATCATTGAATTACAATGAAAATCAAAGACAAAAACCCAGACTTTTTTGAAATAAAAAAAAGGTCTGGGTTCTTTTTTTAAAACATTTCCAATTGTTGTGGTTGTGGACTTAAAGCCTTACTTGCCTTACCCCAATAATTAATAATATCCCCATATTGTTTGTCGGTAATTTGCAAAATACTAACCTGACCCTTTGATGGAATAATGGACTCCACTCTTTTCATATGAACTTGACCACTTTGCCAACTTGCACAATGTCTTGTATAGACGCTATACTGCATCATTACAAACCCATCATTTTGTAACTTTTTTCGAAAAATGGAATAGGCTTTTCTTTCCTTCGGACTAGTGGTTGGCAAATCGAAAAATACAAATAACCACATTATATTATAGGCATTAAATCGTACATGACTGATTCTTTTCATAGTTTAGGAAATAAAATCGTAGTTCGTTCTCCCTCAAAACATTTTGCAAGAGAAGAGGTTGTTTCAGACAATCCTACCATGAGCGGTCTACGTCTTTTGTTGATTACAACATCACAGGTCAAGATTTTGAGCAAATGAGCCTTTTCCATTTTTCCTAAAACTTCCGTATCCAAACCGTCTACCAACATTTCCTTTACCAGCAAATCCACATAAGGCCTGTAGGGTTCCATTATATCATCAGCCAGGCAAAAGCTATTATATCTATTCCGGTGATGAATTCCTAAACTAGAAAGCAAACCGCTACCAGCTAGAGCCCTCGCTACTGCCGACCTTAAAATTGTATATCCATAATTCAAGGCTGGGTTTGGGCCTTCTCCAAAACGATCTCTGCGAAATTGATTTGGAAATAAACTTGCCCAATATCTTTTAGCAGCTCTTCCTTCAATATTTTCGGGATCGCCACTTTTTACCTTTTTAACCAAATAAACTAAGGCTTGATTATCCTTTCCGCATAGCTCTAGTGCTATTGCTTGGTTGTGAATTTTCTGTTTTACAGTTTGTTTCCATAATTTTTTCTTCAATGGTTCACTTGCATTTATTTGAGCTCGAAATCGTTCAGTTTGAATACTATGAGTATCTAAATGAAAGAGCATGGAAACAGGCATAAAGTCCCTTGAACAAAAAATAAGTGCCACATTATTTTTTGCCATTAATTCAATTACAGACTGGGTAAAAGTAATTTGCGGATTCTCGAAAACTGCAAACCCAATATCCTCAATAGGAATTTGAGATTCCCTAATTTCTTGATCCTTTGATCGTAAAACTAGTTGCCTGTTTTTTGTAGATAGATGATAGGGGTTTGTGATAAAGATGCTTCGTTTGATCATCTTCTTTCAATATTTCCTAAAACATCGATGCTTACTGAAATTGGATTTAGCTCAAGGTAAGCTTTTGGACTAGCAAAACCTTTCCACTCATTAACATTATTTAATTTCGCTGCTATATGTTTCCGAAATTCCACATAGTAACTTGCTGGAGACATTTTCTGAACTCGATACAAATAATGCGAAATTTGATCAAATTCCATGTTCTCAAGAAAGGCTTCAAAAGTTTCATCACTCAAACCCAAGACAAATAATTGATTCTTTAAGAACACATTTTTTATGATTTTTCCTCGTGCTGGCATTTTAAAAATAACATCCTTTTCTTTTTTTCGCTCCACAACGGTCCAAAAGTTTGCAAATTCAAATTCAATTCCTCCCTCCATATTCTCAAAAGCCAAACAATGATGATTATTCCCCGATTTCACATGTTGGTTAATCCCATCTTTCAGTTGCAAAGGGTCGGAAATATTTTCCTTTGTTCTCACTTTTTTTACGGGAATTGGGGAGCCATTATTATTGCTCAAATAAATCATGGGCATTCTTGATTTATCTTCTCTTGTGGTAAAAAAAACATTGTTTTGATCCTCCTTCGACAAATCAGACAATGTCCATTTTTCTGGTAATTTTCCATTTTCTAATTTTCCTTCAGGGTATAACTCTTTTACACGATCATAAATCGCTTCTTTAACCCTAGGGCTTACAATATTTCGCCATTGTTTAAACCCTTTCACATGATCAATTGGCTTTCGAATGTGAAAAAAAGTTTTGCCTGTGCTGTCTGTATGTTTACCAAAAACACTTTCCTCATGTAATTGACCTCTAGCCGCAAGGCCCTCAGAAAAAATCTCTTTACCTTTTATAACTTTCCGATTCCCATCGGGTAAATAAATTTTCTTTTTTACAGTTTTTATTGTTTTGTCTATCTGTGAATGAAATACCAAAAGGTGATTTATTTTTTTTCGAACATCCGTCCTGAAGTTATCCCAAGGCAGCTCTAACTGGTAATTTTTATCATATTTTATTTCTTTCTTTCCGAGACCCTTCCCTAATAGGGTTGATACCTTTTGTAAAAATGAACGATTTGCAAATGCTATTACTATGGCGTCCAAGGCATGATGTCGATGATCCTCTCTTTGCTTAATTAAATAAAATCGATTATCCTTTACTTGGCCATGTATCAATTCCCCTTTTTTAGCAAGGGATATCCCATCCTTTTTTTTCGTTATTGGATTGTAAACTAAATGTGCAATAATGTTTCCTTCCTCGCATAACGCCGCCAAATACTCTCCGTCTTCAACCTCCAAATTATAATATGGGGAAAGAATTCCATCCAAACCCCAATAATACCTCAGCATGCTCACAACACTGCCTTCTGTTATTTGCACATCCTTACAAACTTTTTTTAAATAGGATACGGCTTGTTTGGAAATATAACGGGTGTCATTTAATTGTCTACTTATAAACTCATCTGCATCAACATTCTTTTCAGAAATAAAGCGTTTGGCCTTTTGATAGGGTAGAATTTTAAAAATACGCTCTTTAATTTCCTCCCATTCATCAGGTCTGTTTTTTCTAAAATATTCGTAGGGTGTGTCATTTCCTTTAATTCGGTTGGTTTCTTCATCGCATAAGGTTTTGTTTGCCAAAGAATCATTCATGGAAATGGAGTAGGGTACAATGTGCTCAATCTGCACGCTTCCTTCAGTAAAAAAACTTTTCTCAATATTAAACACTTTATCAGGCCAAAAAGGGTTTACTGCCTGGCCAGCTCTTTGTTCAATTTCATTTAAAAGCTTAAGCTTCTGAATATTACTGGGGCTATGATTTATCCCATATTCATCTAACCTTAATTTTATTTGATCATTCTCAACCTCACGATCTAATTGATTTTTTCTAATTTTTGCCCGATTTTCCTTGTTGGTCTTTAATTCCCGAGCAAGTTCAATTCGCACCTGATCAGGCTCACCAAATTCGTCAACCAAGGCATTAAAAACTTTCTTTAGTTCAAATAAAGCCTTCATTACAATGGGATTCTTCAATTCACTTGGGTCTGGAAGATATTTTTCGCTTCCATCTCCATCCTCCCTTAAACTATGATGATATAATTTTTTAAAATCCTTATCGATTAAACCATAGTTTTCCCTTAATAATCTCCTAACTCTATCAATTGAAGTGGTTCCTTTTTCTTTTGTTCGAGCCACCTTAATAACATCATCTTCAATCCTGGCCTGATTTACCATTGAAAGGCCGTCGAAAAATTCCTCTTTCAACGCCCTTCTAACTCCAGCCAACAAAACCGCCTTATCATAAGAATATCCTCTTTCTAAAAACAAATTAATATTAGAAATAGCTCTTCTACTAAGATTAGAATAATCCTTTGTCATTTTGAACTTTTTAAAGTCCTCAATTTCCTTTTTTGACAGTGAATAATCCTTTTCCAATTTTTCTTCTAACCAATTAGGATCTTCAGCCCAATATTTAAGGTGCCATAAATCTTCTTTTTCCTTTTCCGAAAAACGATCCCATTTCTTTTTGAAAACACCTAAAAAATTGGCATGTACAGGAGAAGCAGCCAAGCTGTCTTTTGGTCCATAATTAAAACCCTCGATAGGTTTCTTTAGTTTCTTTGCAATAGCGGAAAATTCAATTTTCTTTTTAGCCTTGAGCAATGTTTCTAAAAGAATATCCACATCCTCTTGATCCAATGCCTGATTTTCAAAACGAATATTATTAATACTCGACAAGGCCCGGAATTTTTCAAAAGCAAAAGTCGAAGCTGGGGCTTTGGGCTTGTTGGTTTCAAAAGTGCAGTTTCCAATTAAATGTTTCATTGAACGCAAGGGGCGCTGGAAAAACAACAATCCATTTTGATAAGAATCCGATGGATTAACACCGCCTAGGTTTTGGTATAATTGTTCCGTTAAAACCTCAGGATGATAAGCTTGCTGGCCTCTGAAAATTAGATCGAATTCGTTTAAGTACATTGAGCGAAGGGTATATCTATTTCTCAAGCGAACCTCATGCGGATCTTGATTATACAAAGCACTTCCAAGGGTTCCATACTTTTCAATTAACCCAATTGTTTCGTTTATTCCACTTTTTTCAATGGAAGGATCTCCATTATAAATTACACCTCTTTCTTCACTGTCATCTTGAAGTGTTTCTTTATAACCTCTTCTTTGAGCGATATGATAAATAGCTCTGCCAATTTCATACAAAGACAGCTTTTCTTCTTTTGCTCCCTTATGTCTAATTTCATAAGGGTTCAATTGAAAATAATTCTGTAGCTCCTCAGGAAGGGGGGTCATCCTAATTACTTTTTCCCACTTTTCCCTAAATTTCAGCTTTTCATCGCCAAAATATTTTTCATAGAGATGATTAATGTCCGGAAACATATTTTCCTTGATCAGTTCTTTGGCCAACAATTCTTTCCGCATTCTGCTTCTAAAATTTTGCCTCCTCCCTTGTCTTTTTAGTCTTCTTGTTAGATTAAGAGACTCTTCTTTACTTCCTTTTACAAGATTAATTCCCATCGGGAATATGCTTACACCAGAGTGAAGAATTTTCTTGTTTTCAGAATCTACTACTGCGCTTCCTAGACTATTTGTACCAACATCAAAGGAAAAAATAACATTGCTCATACCTCAAAAAATATTTCATAAAAAATAACATCCGACACAAATTACATTTAATTATTAAAAATTGCTAAAAAAACTCCAAAAATTCAATCAATAAATAATATGATTAAAAATTTGAATTATTCAATAATTCATTGCATATTTACAATATCAATCTATTCACAATAAGGCTAGATGCCGAAGTCGAATAAGACTATAAACCTCGCGTACTCCGTGGGGTTTTTTTATTCTAATAAAAAGATGAATTTGGTCCGTGAAATATCTGAAAATACATTTTTGAAAAATGGAGGGCATAATGATTATCGAGATTTAACCAATTGAAGCCTATTAGATATTTTGCATATTTACTTACCCAAATCTAAAACTTAGACCAATCTTCAACAACAAGTAAATTATTATTCAGAAGGAACCGTCTCAAAAAACAAGAATTAAGTAAACCTAAACCCGACTATATCCATTACTATTCTGGTAGAGAATAAATTTAATTTCATCTAGGTGAACCCCAAACAAAAAAAGCCAACTCATCAAAGTCGGCTTTTCTTTTGTACAGGCGGAGAGACTCGAACTCTCACACCTCGCGGCACTAGATCCTAAGTCTAGCGTGTCTACCAATTCCACCACGCCTGCATTTTCCTTACCAGCATAGTTGCAAAGGGGCGGCAAATATAAATATTTTCTTTTTTACCATAACAAATAAAATAAGAAATATTCCAAAGCCTTTAGCTCAAATAGAATAATTACTTTTGTGGCACTAAACAAGCCGCTATGAAATCCTTTGACTTAAATTCTCTTGACGGAAAAACGGCCCATGCTCATTTATTGGGGGCTATTGGTCCTAGACCTATTGCCTTAGCAAGCACCATGAATGCTAATGGTGAAGCCAATTTAAGTCCATTTAGTTATTTCAATGTTTTTAGCTCTAATCCTCCAATCTTGATTTTTTCTCCAGCAAGAAGGGTGAGAAATAATACTACTAAAGACAGTCTTCACAATGCGGAAGCTATTCGCGAAGTGGTAATAAATGTGGTAAGCCACGATATTGTAGAACAGGTATCCCTAGCTAGTACAGAATATGCCACAGGAGTAAATGAATTTACAAAGTCTGGCCTTAGTCCTATAGCTTCAGATATTGTAAAACCTTTTCGAGTAAAAGAATCACCCGTTCAATTTGAATGTAAGGTGAATGAAATTGTTAGTCTTGGAGAAAATGGAGGGGCAGGAAATCTAATCATTTGCGAGGTTTTAAGAATGCATATTGAAGAGAGCATCCTAGACCATAATGGCAGAATAGACCCAGATAAAATTGACCTTGTTGGAAGAATGGGTGGAAACTGGTATTGCAGAGCAAGTGGCTCTTCTTTGTTTGAAGTTGAAAAACCATTGGCCTCAATTGGAATTGGTGTAGACCAAATTCCGAAACGTATTAGAGAAAGTGTTATCCTTACCGGGAATGATTTAGGGAAATTGGGAAATGTAGAAAAACTTCCTAGCGATGAAGAATTGGAAGTCTATTGCCAAGGTTCTAGCGTTCAGAATATTTTCAATAATTCAACAGACGGCTTGGAAGTGAGAGAGCAACTTCATCAATTGGCTCAAGACTTATTAGCAGAAGGCCAGGTTGAAGAGGCTTGGAAGGCATTATTATGTGATAAATTAAATAGAATATAGATAAATGGAAGTAAACGGATCAATCAAAAAGATCGGAGATGTACAGAGTATTACCGACACTTTTAAAAAACGTGAATTGGTAGTAACAACTGAGGAGCAATATCCTCAGCATATTTTAGTGGAATTTACTCAAGACCGTACTAGCTTATTAGACAGTTATAATATTGGTGATAAGGTGAGTGTAGGAATTAATTTAAGAGGTCGTGAGTGGACTTCCCCCCAAGGAGAGGTTAAGTATTTCAATACTGTTCAAGGTTGGAGAATTGAGAAAAAATCTAACGAACAGGCTGCTGGTGCTGGCGAAATGCCTCCTATGCCTCCAATGAATGATGAAGAGGACGATCTTCCATTCTAAAACTACTGGAAATTCAAAATATTAAAACCCGAGCATTACTCGGGTTTTTTTATCCCCAATTTTCGATCACAGAACGAATATGAAGTCTTTAAAGGCAAGAGCTACATTTACTTAGCTATATTTGAAAGGTGAATAGTCTCTTTCCTAAATACAGTAAAACTCTCTTTTTCAGCTTCCTTTTTCTCGGTTTTGGTTGGACTGGAAATTTATGCCTCGCCCAAAGTCAGCCCGTAGTTTTGGTGGAATATAATTCTGGTTTCCATACGATTACCGAAGCTTTGGATCATTTAAAGACTTTGGACATCAATTCCAATCTCACTCTCCAGTTAAATGCACGCAACTACTTAAACGAGCCCAATTATTTAAGTACCGAAAATATAAATATGAATGGCTACCATTTAAGCATTCAAGGAAAATCCCCAGAGGAAAAATCAAGAATACTAATGGATGGAAGTACGGCACATGTTTTCGACAATCACCTCTCTAATTTTAGCCTTAAGAATGTAATTCTTGAAGGTGCCAATCCCAAAACTTTAAACGGAAGCATCTTTCGCCAAAAGGGAATGGAAGAGAATATCAGTTTGGATCATGTGGATATGATTGGTGGATATTGTGGCATAAGAGCTACTACCAAAATTAATGGCCTTTATCTATCCAATATTGTTTCTAGCCGGGTTCCTCATGGTACTTTTAGAATTGGCAATGGAAGTTTTAGCGGCAGTAGATCCGACACTATGCTTTGGGAAAGGGACAGCGCGGATTATGATATGTGGAATGTAGAAATCAGCAATATCACCTTATTAGACGATTTGGATAATGATACCATACCAGGTTCTGAAGAGGTGTATAATGGCTTTTTATTGCTGAAAAAAATCTACAATTTAAAGCTAAATGGCATCACAGCTCCAAAAGGAAATGGAGGTGGAATTTTATCTATCGAGAATAGTAGACATGTTACCATTCAAAATGTAAATGTTACGGAATATGGCTATAATCAGCCGAGCAGTTCTGGCTTTTATATTTTTAAATGCGATTATGTTGATGTTTTCAATAATATTTTAAAAACCAAGGAAGGAGATAGCCGATCCCATGTTAGCTATCACTTTATTATTAGCGACCAAATCTCCTTTTGCCATAATACAGGTATTGCCAGTAGGTTTAATGATAGGGTTATTTTTGGATTTCAGCTTAGTCATATCAATAGCTTTGAAGGGAATCTTATTAAGATGAAAGATTATGCCTGTATAATTGGATTTAGAGAATTTGATAATTACCAAGCTACTATGGCCAATGATTGGAAAAGTATTGATCAAAATGCTTGGTCCAATACCACCAGTTCTTTACCATTATTCAATTTGGAAGAATTAGATGGTCGGACCTATATCGTAATGCACAATAACGCTTCAACCAAGCTTAATCAATTGGATTTTAGCGAGTATCAAAATGACTTTCAAAAGGGTGTAAATTCTGTTTTTGCTTATCCTGAGAGTAGAATATTTTTTAGAAAATTTAGCTATTACCAAAAGGATGGAAGTTTGGGTAGAAACATGGTTTCGGAGAGTCGTATAGACTATGACCTTAACGGAGCCTTAAGAACCTTACCCACAGATGCCGGTGCTCTTGATGCTGATTTTTTATTGAATATAAACAGCGAGGAATTGGAGGAAGATGAAGAATCTAAATTTTCCCTCTATCCAAATCCAAATGATGGCAGTTTTAAAATAGAGTTTCCCAATCATTATAAGGAGATAAAACTGAAATTGATTGATGCCCATGGGAGGTCTGTAGGCTTTAGCTCCAACCAAACTTTAAGAGGTGGAAAAAATACCATTGAAATAGATTTAGGTGATAATAAAGCTCCGGGAATTTATACCCTTAGGCTAACTTTAAATGAGGAGGTTCATCACCAAAGCTTTATCCTTAAATAGGGCAATAAACATTTTAATTCTTATTTTCCCAAGGTAAAATTTATCCATATGAATTTTTCGGAACGTTTTGAAGCCCTCTTCAAAAGAATCCTTCCTAGTCCATTTACCATTGCAATAGTTCTTACGCTATTCAGTTTCCTAATTGCCTTTATTTTCACAGACTCTCCCAAAGATGAAAATCATTTGATGAATATTATGTCTTATTGGGAGAAAGGAATGTGGGATCAGTCATTGCTCGCCTTTGCTGTGCAAATGATGTTGATGCTTGTTTTGGGTCATACCTTGGCTTTGTCTCCCTTTATTTCAAGATTAATAGAGGGTATCATCCACTTTGGATCCAGTCCTGCCAGAGCCGCATGGTTGGTGTGCTTTTTCACCATGCTTTTGGCTTTTTTCAATTGGGGACTTGGGCTAATTTTTGGAGCTATTATCGCTAGAAAAGTTGGTGAAAAATTTAGCCAAGAAGGCAAAAAACTAAACTACGCTCTTATTGGTGCTGCTGGATATTCTGGTTTAATAGTTTGGCATGGTGGTATTTCTGGTAGTGCGCCGGTTAAGGCTGCCGAAACTGGAAACATCAAAAGCATGATGCAAGGTCTTTTACCGGAAGAAGAGCTGTCGTCCATAGTTGGCGAAATAGCTTTTAAGGATAGTGTTTTCAGCCCTATGAACCTCAGCATCTCACTAGTACTATTGCTGGTTTTACCATTATTAATGGCTTGGATATCTAAAAAATCCAGTGCTAAAAGTTTTCAAATTCCCCTTCAACAAAAAACTCTTTCCATACCAAACAAGGTTTTTAACGGAGCCGAAAAATTAGACCACAGCCGTATCCTTTGCATCGGTTTTGCCTTGATTCTTTTATTTTATTCTGTTCTTATTCCCTTATCCCAACAGCCCTTTTCTTGGAAGTTTATCAACCCAAATTATATCAACTTATTATTACTTGGTCTGGCCTTACTATTTCACGGCAGTTTCTCCAATTTTTTGAAGGCCATAGACAAGGCCATTGGTGGAGCTAGTGCCATTTTAATTCAGTTTCCCCTTTATTTTGGGATAATGGGAATAATGAAACACAGTGGATTGATCCATGAAATGAGTGGATTTTTTGTGAGCATAGCTAGTGAAAGCAGTTTACCCATATACACCTTTTTCAGCGCAGGTTTGGTAAACGTTTTTGTACCTAGTGGTGGTGGGCAATGGGCGGTTCAAGGACCTATAATTGTGCAAGCCGCTCAAAGTTTAGATGCCCCTTTGGCAAAAAACATAATGGCCATGGCTTATGGAGATCAACTCACCAATATGTTGCAACCTTTTTGGGCATTACCACTTTTGGGAATTACCGGCCTCAAGGCAAGAGAAATTATTCCCTATACTCTTTTTATGATGCTTATAGGTGCCCTAGTTTTTATTCTCGGATTAATACTGTTTTAATGCCCGTTTACCAATTAGATGATAGGCTTTGGTTTCCCCCTGAGGAAGAATATGAGGAACATGGTGTAATTGCCATTGGTGGTGACCTTAGTGTTTCACGCCTTGTATTGGCTTATCAAATGGGGGTTTTTCCATGGTATAATTCTGATGAACCAATAACCTGGTGGAGCCCCTTTAAAAGAATGGTTTTAAAACCTGGGGAGGTGAAAATTTCAAAGTCTAGCCGAAATCTTCTAAACCGAAATTTATTTACTATTAAATTTGATACAGCATTTGAGGAGGTATTAAATCATTGCCAAAAAATAAAAAGGAAAAACCAGGATGGTACATGGTTGAATGAAGAACTAAAATCTAGCATATTGGACCTTCATCAATTGGGCCTGGCTCATAGTGTAGAATGCTGGAAGGGCAAGGAATTGGTTGGTGGATTATATGGTATTTCCATGGGTAAAATGTTCTTTGGAGAATCTATGTTTTCCTTGGAAAGCAATGCCAGTAAAATTGCATTTATTGCCTTGTGCAAAAAGTTAGAATCCCTTAATTTTAATTGGGTTGACTGTCAAATTCACAATCCTTATTTGGAAAGTTTGGGGGCTTATGAAATCAGCAGGACTGCCTTTCTTGCGGAGATAAAATCTAATGAATTAGCTAGTACTTTAAGGGGTAGTTGGCAAAATATTTAGGCTTTGTGCTGGCGTACATCTAAGGCATCGCGTAGAGAGTTTCCCAACATCATAAAGGCTAGAACGAGCATCATAATTGCTAAACCTGGAGCAATAGCCAAATAAGCTTTATCCACAATTAAATAGGCATAATGATCTTTTATCATGCTTCCCCAACTGGGCATCGGTGGCTGGGCTCCTATTCCTAAAAAGCTCAATCCGCTTTCTATTAAAATAGCTGCAGCAAAATTCGCCGCTGAAATTACTATTACTGGTGCCAAAACATTAGGCAATAAATGTTTAAAAATAATCCTCAAATCACTGAATCCTAAAACTTCGGCGGCTTTTATATATTCTTTTTCTTTTACGCTTAAAACCTGGCCTCTAACTATCCGTGCCACTTCCACCCACATGGTAAACCCAACGGCAATAAATACTTGCCAAAAACCTTTTCCGAGTGCCAGGGTAATGGCAATAACCAAGAGCAGGGTAGGAATAGACCAAACCACATTGATAAACCACATTACAATTTTATCTACTAGCCCACCGTAATAACCCGCAATAGCCCCCATGGGTATACCAATAATTAGAGAAATTAAAACAGAAACAAAGCCTACTGAAAAGGAAATACGGGTTCCTAATAATAATCTACTCAATAAATCCCTGCCATATTTATCGGTACCTAGGCTAAAGGATTTCGATTCAATATTTTGGCTAGCTTGAAACCCATTTTCCCCGAATTTTGCTAGGTCAACTTCCCTTATTAAACCAGTCCCGATATCAGAATACTCTTCATATATCAATGACTTTTCATTTAGGGAATAGCCATTAATTGGAATAGATGTAAAGGGCATACTTTCTCCGAGGAACATAGCGCTGAAAAATCCTTTTTCATCTATATGGGCTTTTGGGATTTTAAGCATGCTCACATTAAATCCTGGCTTTTTACCTGCCAAGGACAGGTGCATTTCATTGGCATTTGGGCTGGAGTCTGGAATAATGAAATAGGCAAATATGCTCACAAAAAAAGCAAGAAGGATGATCAACATCCCTCCTGCTCCTAATGGATCTTTTAGTATTTTTTTAAATAGTTTTTCTTGGGCCAAGAATCTTAACTTAAATCCAGTGCAACGGCAAAGGCTTCGCTAAGGTAAATATCATTTTTTAGGCTTTTAAACCATTGCTCAGCTTCCTTATTTTTCTCTTCGTTTTCTTTCCATAGCTTAAGATCCTCCTTATTTCCACTCAAGAGTAGATCTTCTTCCGATTTGCGAATACCTTTGTATTTTTCAGACTTTTCACGGAAGGCCTCCCTTTCTGCTCTAAAATCTTCGAAGTTTAAACTTACTACCGAATTTTCCTGTTCTTCTTTTAGCCATTTTGCATATTCATCAATAAGATCAAACTTTTCATTATTTTCTATTCTTTCCTTGCTATTGGCTATGGCTTTAGGGTATTTATCTGTACCATTTTCCCAAACCTCATATTCTGCTGTTTCTATTTCATCATAGGGAAGTGCAAAATCTTGTTCGCGCTCTCCAAATTTTATATAGGAGTAATTATCAGGCATAACAATTTCTGGGTTTACACCTTTTAGTTGAGGGGTTCCACCATTTATTCTATAATACTTTTGGATGGTCAACTTTAAGGCTCCTATTGGTCGAAGGTCATTGTTCCTTGCCCCTAGTGCCCTATCCATATCAAAAACATTTTGAACTGTACCTTTTCCAAAAGTAGATTTACTACCAATAATAATCCCCCTTTTATAATCTTGAATGGCCGCAGCAAAAATCTCAGATGCTGAAGCACTTAGTTGATTCACCATTACTACTAGTGGTCCATCATAGGCCACTCTATTGTCACTATCCCTTAAAACCCTTGGATTTTTGCCCGGTGCTTTTACCTGAACTACTGGCCCATCTTTTATAAATAAACCTACAATATCAATCACTCCTTGTAGGGATCCACCACCATTATTCCTCAAATCCAGAACTATGCTTTTTACTTTTTCAGCTTTAAGTTTTTCAATTTCTTTTCTTACATCTTCGGCGCAATCCCTATTGCTATCCTCGTAAAAATTCACATAAAATTTTGGAAGGCGTATATACCCCACCTTATCCTCTCCTTCACCAATAACTGCAGATTTTGCGAAGGTGGCTCCAATTTCAACTACATCTCTAATTATAGAAATCGTTTGCTTTGAGCCATCAATTTTTTGAATGCTTAAGATCACCTCACTACCCTTAGGTCCACGGATATACTTTACCGCTTTTCTTACGCTCATCCCAACAAGGTTTACAGCTTCCTCCTCTTTTTTATCACCCTGCTTTACCGCTAGGATTTTATCCCCTACTTCCAATTCACCTTGTTTCCAGCATGCGCTACCGGTAATAATTTTTGTGATGGTAACATAGTCTCCTTTTTGTAATAGTTGAGCACCAATACCCTGCAACTGGCCAGTCATGCTGATTTCAAAATCTTCCTTTTTTTCAGGAGCAAAATACTGGGTATGAGGATCGTAAATATTTGTAATGGAATTTACATATACGGCTACCCAATCCATTCTTTCCAGTTCCATTAGAGATTCGTACCAATCGTTATGCAGTTCTAATTCCTTTTCTCTAGCTTCTTGTTCTAGGGTTTCAAAACTTTTAATTACCACGGAAGTATCCTTTTTTTCAATGGCATTTTCTTGTTCTTCAATTTTATCTTCAATTCTATTGAGGACTCTATTTTTCAAATACTTCCTCCATCTGTCCTTGAGCTCAACTTCATTGGAAACAAAATCCAATTTTTCATCATCTGTTTCAAATTTCTCCTTTTTGTCAAAATCAAATTCTGCACTTAAAATATCCTGGTAGTAATTTTTTATTTCCCCAAATCGCTTATTATAAATCGCATATGCCTCATCAAAAAAATCAAGTTCGGCAGTTCGGAGTTCATCGTCTAAATGCTTTTTATATTTATCAAGAGATTCAATATCGGATTTCAACAAATACCTTTTGCTATAATCCATATTTTCAATAAAATGATCAAATACCTTTTCAGAAAAATCATCATCCACGGTTTGCGGTGAAAAATGAGACTGATTGAGCACACCATATATTAAGTTTAGAATAACTTTATCCTTCTTACTAGCATCATCTTCTCCTGAGAAACTGAATCCCAGAGCCAGTGCTACAAACATTCCTAGCACAAAAAATTTAATCTTATTCATTTATCCAATTTACATTAATCCTTAGAACGAATCGAAATTAAGGAAAGTCTATTAATTCCAAGCTTTTTATTATCGATATTTGCCCCCTTTAATTTTGACAATCTAATTCAAAAAAGTGGAGTCTGCTTTCCGGATTCTATCTTTAGGATTTTTTTAACAAACAAAGTCTAAAACATGTTCAAAACCTGGCTACTCCTCTTGCTGTGCCCATTAGGACTTATTGCCCAAAACAATTATACCATTAGCGGCTATATTAGAGATGCTGCAGATGGGGAAGAATTAATAGGTGTAAATATTTCCATTCCCGAATTAAAAATAGGTACAAGCACCAACGTTTATGGATTTTACTCCCTAGAAGTACCTTCCCGAGATCTAGAAATTCAATTCCAATATATTGGATATCAAACCTATACCCAAAACATAAATTTAAGTGCAAATTTTCGTCTAGATATAGAATTGCAATCTTCTAGCACCCAGCTTAATGAAGTTGAGATAACGGGTGAAAAAGCGGATAAAAACATTAGTGATGTTCAAATGAGCGTTACCAAATTAGATGTGAAGGAAATTCAAAAAGTTCCACAACTTTTAGGTGAAACTGATGTGATAAGAACCCTTACCCTTTTACCGGGAATTTCCTCTGTTGGAGAGGGAGCAAGTGGCTTTAATGTTAGAGGAGGAGCATCGGATCAAAATTTAATTTTGCTAGATGAAGCACCGGTATATAATTCTTCCCACCTATTTGGTTTTTTCTCCATTTTTAATGCAGATGCTATTAAGGATGTTCAACTTTTTAAAGGAGGAATTCCAGCTCAGTACGGTGGACGTTTAAGCTCGGTGGTAGATGTAAGACAGAAGGAAGGGAATTCCAAAAAGCTAGCGGCAAATGGTGGATTGGGATTATTGTCTTCACGACTCTTAGTGGAAAGTCCTATTGTAAAAGACAAAGCCTCTTTTATGGTGGCAGCAAGAAGATCCTATTTGGATGTTTTTCTTGGGCTTTCGCCTGATGAAACGGTAAGTGAAAATATTCTGTACTTCTATGATTTAAATGCCAAAGTAAATTGGAGATTGGGTAAAAAGGATAGACTCTTCCTTTCTGGTTATTTTGGTAGGGATGTTTTTGGAGTTCAAAACTTAGTGGGCTTTGATTGGGGAAATGCTACCAGCACTTTGAGGTGGAATCATATTTATAATGAAAAACTTTTTTCCAATTTAACACTAATCTATAGTGACTATAATTACGCCATTGGCACTCCAGAAGGCGATACAAGCTCCAGCAGTTTTAAACTCACCTCCAGAATTAGAGATTACCACCTAAAAAACTCTTATAACTATTATCTCAATAGTTCCAATAAAATTGATTTTGGAGTAGAGATCATAGCTTATGAATTTAATCCGGGTAGTATCGAAACCAGTTTTAGGCCTACACCCATTGAGCTACAAGCTGAATATGCCTTGGAACCAAATTTATATATCAGCCATGAATACAAGCACAATGACAGGCTCACCATTTTATATGGCTTGAGGTATTCCTCCTTTTATTCATTGGGAAAACTCAATTCTAGAAACTATCAAAATGAAGACTTCCCCAACGAACTTGAAGTAATAGATACCACGGTATTTGATTCAGGGGATTTAGTAAAAGGTTTTGACGGTTTTCAAGGTCTAGAACCGAGAATTGGTATTAATTATATCATTGATGAATTTTCAAGTGTAAAAGCTAGTTTTAATAGAACCAGACAATATATTCACCTTATCTCCAACACCACATCTCCCACTCCTGTGGATGTATACCGAAGTGCTGGCCGATATATAGATCCCGCAACAGTATACCAATATGCCATGGGATATTTTAGAAATTTTAAAGACAATCAGTACGAAGCTTCAATTGAAGTGTATTATAAGGATTTTATTGATTTGGTAGATTATAGACCAGCTGCGGATCTCATTTTCACAGAGTTTATAGAAACAGAATTACTAACTGGAATTGGTAGAGCTTATGGTGCTGAATTTTTACTTCGAAAACGAACAGGAAAATTAACCGGTTGGATAGGATATACCCTTGCTAGAACCGAAAGAAAAGTTACCGGACCTACAAGAGACCTAAGTATTAATGACGGAGAATGGTATTCTGCAAACTATGACAGGGTACATGATTTATCAATAGTAAGTAACTATAGCCTCACCAAAAAATGGGATATCGGAGCCATTTTTGCCTATCAAACGGGGAGGCCTTATACTCCGCCATCAGCAAAATTTGAATACCAGGGAATTACTGCTCCCCTTTATGAGGATAGAAATAGCCAAAGAATTCCACATTACCATAGATTGGATTTAAGCGCTACCTATACTCCAGAATCTAAACCTGGTAGAAAATATCATTCGAGCTGGAATTTTGGGGTCTACAATGTTTATGCTCGAAAGAATGCCTACTCCATATTTTTCCAATCTACTCCCCAAGAGGAGGGTCAAACAAGCTCAAGCACTTCGGATACCCAGGCTGTAAGGCTATCCATTTTTGCCACTGCAATCCCTTTCGTAACCTGGAATTTTAATTTTTAAGAAACGATGAAAAACCTATTTAAAAATATCAGCTTTTTATTCTTTCTCCTTTTCCTGGTTTCTTGTCAGGATGTAATTGAATTGGATGTTGAAGACGGTTCAAAAAGAATAGTTATTGACGGTAGGATTAGCGATAGAAGTCCTAACTATGTAGAAGTTACTACAACAGCACCTTATTTTGATCAAGGCCCCACCAATAGAGTGAGCAATTGTGCAGTAGTTATTTATGAGGATGGCGATACTGCTGCAGTTCTTGTTCCGGATTCTATACCAGGGCTGTATAGCACAAGCTTCCAAGGGGTAATAGGCAAGCAATATGAAATATCAGTAGAAGTTTTTCCTGGAAATGAAGCTTTTGAAGCTAGTGTTTGGAAGTCCAATCCTGAAACCTTGAAGAGGGTATTTTCTATAGACTCTTTAAATATCCGAAAGCTAAACAGGAATACCACCCCTCAAACTTTTGAAGAAGGATACTTTGCTTTAATGTATTTTCAAGAGCCTCCTGGACTAGGAGATAATTATAGAATTAGAAGATGGCTAAATGACTCCCTTTTTAGTTCAGAGGTATTTACCTTTGAGGATGATTTTTTTGACGGTCGCTATATAGGAGGTTCTGGTTTATTTGCTATTCCAGCCTTTAATCTCTTTGGCCCATTTGATGAAGATGAAAAGGACATTTTTACGGTAGAAGTAAGCTCTATAACTGATGATTATTCTAGTTTTCTAGGAGTATTGGCAGAGCAGGTTTTCCAGGTAGGTGGCCCATTTGACCCTCCACCCCAAACGATAATTGGAAATATTTATAATTTAGATGATCCCTCAGAATTTGGCCTAGGGTATTTTTCAGCCAGTGCGCTTGACCAAGGTCAAATCACCTTTAGTAAATAAGAAAAATGAATGATAGCATAAATATTGACCACTGGGCAAATACTTGGCTGATAGAAAATGGGATAAGCGCTACTACTGCGCCCTATTTAACCATCATCTTGGATTTATTAATCCTATTAATAGCCAGTTATATTATTGATTTTGTTGCCAAAAAAGTAATTTTAAGAGTGGTTGGTGCTTATGTAAGAAGATCTAAAAATGAGTACGACGATATATTCCTTCATAAAAAGGTTTTTAATGGTTTAGCACATCTTATACCAGCAGTTCTCATCTACAATTTCATACCCTATATTTTTGATGATTTGAAGGGTAGTATTGTTGTTATTCTACAGAAGGTTATCGTCTTCTATGCAGTTATTGTTTTCCTAAATGTTATGACCCGCTTTTTTAGGTCACTAGAGGAAATTGGCTTGAATTCCAAACGATTTGAAGGTAAACCTATAAGCAGCTATATCCAATTATTTATTCTGATAAGCTATATAATTGGTGGTGTTTTTATGCTATCGATGGTGGTAGGGAAAAGTCCACTAACCATATTGGCAAGCTTTGGTGCAGCTACGGCTGTTATCCTTTTAATTTTTAGAGATACCATTTTAGGACTTGTTGCTAGCATACAAATTTCTGCAAATGATATGGTCCGCTTGGGCGACTGGGTAGGACTAGAGAAATATGGTGCAGATGGTACAGTAACTGAAATCAACTTGACTACCGTAAAAATTCGCAATTGGGATAAAACAATTACCACGGTTCCCACTTATGCTTTTATTTCCGACTCTTTTAAAAATTGGCGGGGAATGGAAAATACCGGCTTAAGAAGAATCAAAAGGCATATTTATATCGATCTGAACTCCATAAAGTTTGTAAGCGATGAAATGTTCGGCCGTTTCTCTAAAATTCGAAGAGTTGCAGATTACCTTAAAAAGAGGCAAGCCGAGATTGACGAATTTAATAGCGCCAATAATTTAGACACTTCAGTATTAATTAATGGTAGGCATTTAACCAATATTGGGGTATTTAGAAGATATGCCTTGAAATACCTGGAAGAACATCCCAATATAGACCAGAAAGAAACTGTTATGGTGAGGCAATTGCAGCCAACAGAAAAGGGATTAGCCTTGGAGATTTATGCTTTTAGCAATGATATAGCTTGGGTGAACTATGAAAATATTCAATCCGATATTTTTGATCATTTATTTTCAGCTATTGAAATGTTCGATTTAAAGCTATTCCAGAATCCTTCCGGATCCGATTTTAGATCCTTAAACCTCAATGGTGAATAGATCTGTCCTTCCATTTTAATCCCATACTTCCAAAAAGGATATATAAAGAGGTAAATGAAATATAAAGGGGATAGAGCAAAGCTAAAAAGGGCACCCATTTTAATAAATCCTTGTCCTCCTCATTTTTCAAAAACTGTCTTAACAGGATATAATCTGGTATCAGTTTAATAAAATAGATCAGCAAAAAACCCATAAAATTTCGCGGCTCTAAAAAGCCAAAAGTCAGGAGGAGAATTTGGGATATGCTGAGGAGAAAAACCAAAGCGGCTATCCATTTCGCCTTTTTCATTGGGTAATCTGTAGTTTTACTTCCCCATCGAATTCTCTGCTTAAAAAATTCTGAAATACTTCCTGGTACATTAGTTTTTACAAGGGCTTGGGGCTGTACCGCCACACTATCCTTGTTTTCCATACTTAGGCTTTGAATTAAAAAGACATCATCGCCACTAGCCCAATTTTGACCCTTTATATTTTTCGGAATTTTACTCTTTCTATAGGCCAAATTAGCACCATTGGACATAATAGGTAAATTCATCATCGCCAAACTCAATCCGCTGGCTTGCAAGGAGGCAAATTCCAAGGCCATTAATTTCCCAGAAATAGAATCATCGGAAATCATTTTCACCCTTGCTACTACGGCATTACATTCTTTATTTTCAAAGGGAAGTAAGATAAACTTCAGCCAATCCTTATCTACTTCACAGTCTGCATCCGTTTGAATTATAATATCATATTTGGCGCAGAGTAGCCCTTGTTCAATAGCCTTTTTCTTTCCTTCTCCTTGTAGATTCTGGATTAGTGAAATTTGGTGTTTTGGATTATTATTTATGAAGTTCTTTATCCTTTGGCTGGAGTGATCATCAGAGTGATCATCAATAAATATTATTTCAAAACTATCAATTGGAAAGTTTAATTCTAAAATAGAATTGAAAAGCTTGGTTAATTGATTTTCCTCATTTCTAAAGGGAATTAAAATACTACAGTTCTGATAGCTAGAAAAATCTGGCTTTGGAGCTTTAAAGTTTTTTAACAAAGAGGCCAATTTCAATATTAAAAGCCCATAGATCAGTGCTAAAATTAGGGAGATGAAAAAAAATGGGTAAAAGTCCAAGTCGATCTAGGTTTAATACCAAAATTAATCCTTTATTTTTGGCTAATGGCAAAGGACAAAGTGATTTTAGGAATTGATCCCGGAACCAATATTTTGGGATATGGTATTATTAAAATCACCGGTAAGGAAATTAGCACTCTTTCTTTTGGAGTAATAATGTTGGATAAAATAGAGGGCCATACCCTAAAGCTGAAATCGATATTTGAGAAAACTAGCAGTTTAATTGAAAGATATTTACCGGATGAGATGGCTGTAGAAGCGCCATTTTTTGGAAAGAATGTTCAATCTATGCTTAAACTTGGTAGGGCTCAAGGTGTGGTTATGGCTGCCGCTTTAAATAAAAACATTAGCATTGAGGAATATGCCCCTCGGAAAGTAAAGCAATCGGTTACAGGAAATGGAAATGCCAGCAAAGAACAGGTGGCGGGGATGGTGGAGAATATCCTTAAAACCAAAATTGAATCTAAGTATATGGATGCCACAGACGGCCTTGCCGTAGCTTTATGTCACCATTATCAAGATAATGTATTGCTAAAGGGCGCCTCTTCCAAAAATTGGAAAAGCTTTATTAAAAACAATCCAGGAAGAATTAGCGGATAATGCTTTTATAATTTAGACTGGATTTTCTCTGCTATTTGTTGAAATTCCTCTGGACTAAACTTCGCCTTTGCCTGACTAAAATCCATATCGCTCACTTTATCCATTGGAATGAGATGTATGTGTGCATGGGGAACTTCTAAACCTACTACGGCTGTTCCAACCTTTTTACAGGGTATAGCCTTTCCAATAGCATGTGCCACTTGTTTAGCGAACAACCATAATTCTTGATAATTCTCATCATCAAGATCGAATATATAGTCTTGTTCTTTTTTTGGAATTACAAGTGTATGTCCAGCCCTTAGTGGGAATACATCTAAAAATGCTAAGAATTTATCATTCTCTGCAATTTTATAGGATGGAATAGAACCATCAACGATTTTGGAAAAAATACTTGCCATCAGGCTAAGGAAATTTCTAGAACTTCAAATTTAATTTTACCGGCGGGAATTTGAATTTCGGCAATTTCGCCCACTTTTTTCCCTACCAAACCTTTACCAATAGGAGAGTTAACAGAAATCTTACCCATTTTCAAATCCGATTCAGATTCGGAAACCAAGGTATATTTCATTTCCGCATTATTGGCTAAATTTTTAATTCTAACGGTAGAAAGCACCATTACTTTGGAGGTATCAATTTTAGAGCTATCCAAAATTCTGGCATTAGCAATAGTATCTTCCAACTTGCTAATTTTCATTTCCAATAAACCCTGAGCCTCTTTTGCGGCGTCGTATTCTGCATTTTCAGATAAATCTCCTTTATCTCTCGCTTCTGCTATTTGTTGAGAAATGGATGGCCTTTGCACAGATTTCATATGCTCCAATTCGCCTTTCAATTTCTTCAATCCTTCTTCGGAGTAATAACTAATTGCCATAACTAATAATATTAAAAAAAGAAAAAGACCTAAATAGGTCTTTTTCCGTTAATGCAAATATAAGGATTAAATTATCTTTTGACTTATAGAGTAAATTGAATTCCTATAGAATGTACACCTGAAAAGGAGTTTGTAGCTCTAAAAGAATAATCGATACCTATTTTAGTTCCTGAATCACCTAGTGGTGCCGTTAGGGAAGCACCAGCAGAGAGACCCGTAAAAACCGTTGTTTGATCTTCAAAAACCCTATTATCGTAAAAGGTATATCCTGCTCTTATTCCAAAGCGATCTTTTAATTTATACTGGGTACCAAGGGTATATTGGTCCTTTTCAAAAGAATTAGATTGGAAAGATCCAGCGAAGGTGAGAACTTGAGAGTCGAAATTAAAATCATAGCTACCACCGATACTTAAGGTCGTTGGCAATTCAAAGGTTGCAGACCTTTCTTCAAAAGCACGTGTAAAACCGCCTTGAGGAGAAGGTAGGTTGATGGTTTTACCATCCCCTTCAAAAGCAACTGAAGGACCCACATTTTTAAGAGTAATTCCAAATTTCATTTGCTCTTCTTTACCCGTAACATATTGAACACCCGCATCAAAATTAAGGGCATTAACATTTAAGTTATCTGAAGCTGAAGAGTATAATTTGATATTTACACCACCTCGAATATTAGTCGTAAAAGCTTGAGCATAGCTCACTCCAAGTATTACGGTGCTAGGACTAATCGTTCCGATTCCACCTTCTGGATTGGCTTCAGTTGTTCTATCCCATTCGCCATAGTCGAAGCTTACAAAGCTTGCTCCTAAAACACCTCTGGAGCCCACCTTTTGGTTAAAACCAGCAGCGTTAATATTTATTCCTGCACCTACTAACCAGCTAGTACTAGTAAAAGAAACATCAGTTTTACTTGTTCCAGCGGTTCCAGCTACATTTAGGAAACTAGCTTCAACACCTGAAATCCCACCAACATTAGACCCAGCCCATCCGGCGCTTCTTGCCCATGGATTAATCAATAATTCGGAGGCACCTGCAGATCCAGATCTTTGCGGGTTTCCAGCGGATAGTGAAGTGGCCATAGCTAGTGAAGCAGCACAAAAGCCTATTTTCAATATTGTTTTTTTCATACTCACAAAGGGTCTTTATTAAAATGCGTTTAAGTCAACCGGACGAAGGGTACCCATCCATTTCACCACTTTTTCTCCTACACCAGGATTGTTTATATGGATAATATAAACACCACTTGCAATAGGTACATTAAAGTCGTTTTTCAAATCCCACTCTACAAATGATAGAGCGTTATCCTTACTAATTGTACGTACTAATGTTCCATTGGTCATATAAACATTAATATCACATCTCGGAGGTAAATTGGTGATTTTTACAATATTATCCAGCTGTGAATCTTCATATTGTGAAGCGCCGTTATATGGATTTGGTACAACACGAATTAAATCCATTGCTGCTTTCGCTGCAGAAACATCTCCTTTAGATGCTCCCAATCCACTTGTATTGAATTGGTAAATTGGATTTCCATCGTTTAAGCTTCCTTGTGACTTGCGATAAGGATGAGCCATTCTAAGCTCAATTCTTACATCGGTAGGAATCATATTATAATTGCTAAACTCAAACACCGGACTTGAAACCATAGAATATGATGTCCAGTTAAAGGCTTTTGAAAAATCTTGGATATCGATAACCCTTCCAGTTTCTAAACCTCCCATCTGGTCTGCAAGTGGGAAATCGGCAATATTATCACCTCTATAAGTAAGGTCTATGATAGAACCGTTTCTAATCTTCACAGAATCAGAGAACACATAAATTGGCTGTTGTCCACCTAATTTAAAGAGCTCGTTTTGAGGTCCTGCAACTAAATTCGCTGAAGGATTCCAGATCATATCTCTACCATTATCGGCAATAAAGAATGAATTTTCTCCAAAAGCCATATACAGCCTTCTACCTGTTTCAACATTTATAGCATAGCCTGGGAAGAAACTCCAACCAGTTGGTGTACTATTATTTGGGTTTGGAACTAAAGTACCATTAGGTCCTTTATCCATTGTTGTTCCTCCACGTAGTGTCCAAGAACCTTTTCCTCCTTCATTGTTTGCTGCTACCGCACCCAATTCAATTACTGGACATCTTGTCCAAAGGTTTGGATCTTTAGTAATTACAACATCCACATTAGCATTTTGCGTGATAAGATTTACATCCGCTAGAGCACTAGATGGATGTCTGATTGGAGAAATTACAGACTGACCACTGGAATAATTTTCAATACTCACATATGGAGATGGTGCCCAAGTTCCATTTAGGAAGGTTTCATAAAAACCTCTAAGATCTGCTGCAAAGTCGTCGTAAGCATCTCTTGTTCCCACATCATCATAGGTAGCACCAGCCAATATCCAGTTTTGTGGATTGGTATTTTCACCGTCTAACACTCCAGTTAGCCATTGCAGTCTTTCATCATCATAAATAACTTCTGCTCCAATAACACCATTGTTATAAATACCGTCTTCATCGCCACCTGGCTCTTCTTGATTGATAAAAGTTACAGATATACCGAGGGTATCTACTATTTGCTCACCAAGGAAGGAAATTGAATTTTCAGAAACCGCAATTACAGATCCTGAAGCATCAGAAATTACCCAGTTTGCAGTATCATTTACCTCATCAAAGGCCAATGTGAATTCACCATCGAAAACCTTTATTGGATCTACAACTTGGATTTTAAAAGGACCTGAACCTGGTAAATACTCAATCTCTTTATTTAAAAAGTTTAGGGCTATCTTATTTCTAGACTCATCAGATACCTTAAGGAAGTTACCTCCATTTCCTGCACCATTCAACCTAGTAATTTGAACTTCATCACCATATTGTGCATTTACAACAGTTCCTCCATTCCTTGGGTTTGCCTTATTTGGAATTGCCAAATATGGTTTTTGTCCATTACCAATATTTCTACCAGCTAGGTATGGCTCCTTTTGTGAAGGTTTAGATAAGTTATTAGGATCTGTAATTTCCCATTGATTTTGAGAATAGGCAATAACATAATAATAGTATTCTGAATTATTAATTAAAGCTCCATCACCATCGGAAAATGCATCCTCAGTAAATCTAAAACTTAACTCAATACCTTCATTTGCCGCTTGGAGTGTCATATCTTTTGGCTCCAAAGCACCATTCAATAAATCTTGATTTACATTGAAATTCACTAATTGTCCTACATCATTTTTCAGGTCACACTGAGCTACCAATCTAGAAAATTCAGTATCATAAATTTGATCAATACTTACATCCTCATTTGCCACTTGGAAAATTTGGAAGCCTTCAAATACATAATCGAAAAACTTTTCTTGATCAGCACTGTCTATTTGCGCTCCTGTCCAACCTGGTAACGCTGCAATAGCTGGATCTTTTTGGCTGTAGCCAATCGTTTGATCACTAAAAGCATTTACAAATTTGAAGATCAATTCACCATCAAGCCCAACAATCTCCACTCCTGGTGAAGTAGGCCCATCCAATATTTGGAAACAGTTATCAAAGAGTTGCTGTGCTTTATCATCAGCGATAATTACATCATTTACTGATGCGTCTATGGCATTAGAGCTAAAGTTTCTGGCCCATACCACACCAGTAGTAATAAAGTTTAAGGCCCCAGGTGCCAAACTAAATGGTCCGGCAGTGTGAAGACCCCTCTTATCCGCAAGGTTTGCAGGAGACTCATACCATCCGCCATTTGCTAATACAGCAGAAGGTTCGAAATTACCAGTGGTATCAAAGGTTTCTCCAGGGTAGGCAAATTTTGTAACATTACCTTGTCCATTAACCGTATACCCATCACCATTAGTACCATTAACATTCGCTAAACCACTTGGGTTTTCAATAACTAAAGGATTACCATTTTTCCATCTAATAGTTAAATAGCGGTAAAATTCTTCAGCATTATCTGGATCTGTAGTTTCTGCAGGCACACCTGTAGAACCTCCATTATTATAATACATAAAACCAGACATGATAATTCTTTCGTTGATGCCGGCTACTTCATTTTCATCATAACAGCTATCTCCAATTCTTACACCATCAATACAACCATCTCTATCATTATCTAAGCCATCAAAATAATCGGCAAAAGGACCTTGGAAGAAATCAAAACCTACAGCTGGTGGATTTAAACCATAGCCCAGAGGACCTTCATCATCCGCATCCGCATTATAGCAATAGCCCAATCCTCTTGGAATATCGCAACCTATAATGTCATCTCTAGCATTTCCTAAATCTGGATCAAACCAAGTTCCGAAATAGGTATCGCTAAGTCTAAATGTAGATTTGTTTATAATTCTATAATTGTTGAAGGTCATATTATTTACTTCATCATTAGAAGCAAAGGCAAATGCTTGGGCTCTAATTTCAAAACCTAATGCTCCAGCTTGAGTTTCGGTATGAACATTTCCCTTGTCATTATATACCCACCAAATAGTTTCATCACCATATAAAAGATCTACTTCTTTCTTTTGGCAATCAAATTGTCTATCTAAATCATATCCTGGATAATCATACTCATATTCATAAAATCCTGGGATTCCATCTGGGTGTTTTTCGATATATGGCGCAAGTTTATTTGGCAATGAGCCATCAATACCATTTCCTGGCCAGTCGATAATATCTTGAGGGATATTTCCTTCGTAACCTGGAAACTTTTCTCCAACATTACAGTCTTCTCTCATTTTACATTCGATCCATGCCTTGTGAAGAGCAACTTCTTCTCTATACACCAACCAATGGGTATCATATAGATTACAAGTCTCTGCATCTACAGAAGCGGTATTGTCATCAGACAATGGTCCAGGCCAATAATCATTACCCTTACGTCTATAGGTCATGGCTGCCAATTTCAATTGATCGGCTTCATCAAATCCACCTAGCCATAATGCTCCAGAGAACATAGCGTGTTTATCACTTCCTTTGGGCACCTCATATTTGGCATTATTTAAATCCCACCACATATCGCCACCACCAAGAATTCTGGCTCGAACGTTATTTATACTAAGATCGGTCTCAGCAGTTGCAGGAGCACAATTCTCCATCAATGCCTTCATCGGAGATCTCTTTTTCTTACCATTAACGCCTTTGACTTCTTCGCCGTAAGACATTCCTATAAAGCTGGTAGACAAAAGAATCGTAAAAAGAAACTTATTCATCTTCATATTGTTGCTATTCTTCGTTCGTTAAAAATTGTATCCTATTCCAAGTCTAATCTGTCTCGGTAATGCATAGTTAAATGGGCTATTTACACTTCTGTTGTATAAATCAACATATGCTTGAGAGCTGGCTTGTTGAGAAATTTGTGCTTGTGCAGCACTTGAGGATAAAAATCCATCATCGCTAGGACTACCTGTAAAGGCGTATACACTAGTAATATTTTGAGTATTAAACACATTTAAGATCTGAACATAAACCTCTATGGATCTATTTCCTTTCTTAAGATTGAACATCTTGTTTATTCTCGCATCAAAGGTCACCTGCCATGGTAGTCTAGATCCATTGATCTGACCATCAATTTGCGCATTTGATCTAAAGTCAACTCTTTTAGTATAGGGAGCTCCAGAAAGTGCATTCATTACAAAGTTCACCCCAGCAGATTCAAATACTCTTTTGTTCCACCAAACTGGACCATTATATCTAGATCCTCGAGAAAATCTATAATCCATTCTCACCGTAATTTGGTGACGTCTATCATAACTCAATGGAAGAATATATCTAAGGTTTGGCTGACCGGCATTTGCTAATGAAAGACCAGATGTTGCACCAGAACCAGTTCCATCAGCAAACTGCATAGTGTAGTTTGCATCTAATTGGAAATTATTAGTTCTTCTCAGTTCATATTCTAAAGTGAATCCTTTAACAGTACCAAAATCTAGGTTACCATATGCGATATAGGTAATAGGGAAAGCCTGGTTGAAGGAAGTTACCTGAAGAAGGTCTCTCAACTCCCTATAGAAAGCCGAAATTTTCAAAGCACTTCTGTCTGTTAAAGCTTGTTTAAAACCTAATTCGTACTCTGTAGTTTTTTGTGGTCTTAGATCTGGATTATTTAAAATATTACCATTATCACTATTAATAAGATCTAAATAGCTAAATGGGTTTAATCTAGAAATACCAGTACTTGGTCTTTGTGCTAATAAATCATAATGAGCAATAAAAAGTGCTTCATCCGTAATTGGGAAGTTAAAAGCAATACGAGGCATTACTACTGTTTGAGGCTCGTAATCTTTAAAAGACTCACTAGTAAGTGTACTTTGAGATTCTGGATCATCTGAAAGCTGTGTAACCAACAAAGGCTTAATACCACCACCAGCAGCATCTGATAAATCTTGAGGATCAATTAATGGATCTCCATTTTGATCAAACCACTGATTGTTTTCTGGGTTTCTATATCCAACTATGCTTGCTGAGGAAATATCATTACTACTAACATATACCACATAGTCGCCACCAACTGAAGAAGGAACTTCAGATATTGCATCACTACTCAAATTCGTAGCAGCAAGATCCCTAACTCTATAAGTTGGGAATAATACAAATGGATCTTTTAAAACTTCTTGGTTAAGGTCGAAACGGTCAATACGTACACCAACATTAAAAGTTAGATCTCTAAATGAAAATTGATCTTGGATATATCCAGCAATATAAATAGGCTGAAAAGCTCCAACAGGCCTGCTTAGTGCACCACCCTCATCTCTAGCACTAAAGAAATCAGATATTGTTGGCTGAGTGCTTAGTACTTGTCCTGTATAATCAAATCCATAATAACTTACATATTGGGTTCCACCAGGATTTACCAATTCATCGGCAGAGAAGAAATCAAGGCTAAATAGACTTGGGTCTAAGCTATTGATATTAATTTGCTCTGTTCCTTTAGGATCCAAACCGATTGCCGCTCTAACACTTTCATTAAATCTACTGGCATCTGCAGATGAATACAAATAATTATAGTTGATAGTATCTTGATAAACGCCATTAGCATCTCTTACGATAATCGGATTTTCTATATCCAACTGGCTATTAGGATTATTCTGCAACAATCTCATTTGAGTCCAAAGTCCAGAAGCTGCTAAAGAATAAGCTCTATCACTTCTTTGCTCATATTCTATACCTACGATTAAGGAGTGATCTTTAATATCAAAGTTTGTAGAAGCTGTAACACGGAATTGACTGTTCTGTGTTTTAGAATAATTTCCTTGAATTCCACCAGGAGATCCCCAAATTCCGTATACAGATCTCGGTCCGGTACCATTTACGGGTATGGAGTTACCAATTAATTGCTCAATGGTATTTGGCCTTAGAGATCTAAACTCATCAGCTAATTCAAAATATTGTGTGGTATAATTTCCTCTAACAGTATTGTATGGACCTTGCTCAAATTCAATTCCAATTGGAGCGTCCCCAACAAAACGGAAACCAGAAAATCCGGAAGCACTATCTGTTCCATACACATAAGCCGGAGTAGTAATCAAATCAAATTTTCCTACATGGCCGTATTTAAAATAGTCTCTTCCATATCTTCCATCTGTAGTTTCGCGAAAGTTTCTAGAATAATCCACTTGAATTGAATAAAAAGCATTCTTGATTAAACTATTGGATTCCTGACTTGAGGCAAATTGCTGTTGAAATCTAGCATAAGCACTCCAGTCGGAGGATAGTGCATCCATATTGGTATTATAGTTAAAGATATGATTGGCATAGCTCGATGCCTTATCATCACTATAAACAAAACGACCTCCTAAGGTAAGGTTGGTAGATTTACTTGTTTTTACCTGGATATTACCTGTTAATCTAAACTGGTTTGAATAACTATTTTTTCTGGCATTAACATCTGAAAGATTGTCTTCTGTAGTAAATTCAGATCTGTAAAATACACTTTGCCCAGAAGGGTTTATCTGTAAAGGATTAGCTTCTAAATCCGCTAAATAATCCTCATCGACCTCTATATAAGGTACAGATGTAGGTCTAGGCTCTAAATTATATTGAAATTCTGTAGACAATAAAAAACCTACAATTGGTTGATCTTTTTTATTTTTCCAAAGAGGCCCACCCACGGTTAGAGCGGCAAGGTTAAAGTGATAATCATCAAAAGGAGTAGAAGTTAAAATTTCTACATTTCCAAAAAATTCTCCACTTGGACCCCTTGTAGTGGTACTTACAATACCACCTAGTGCATCTCCATATTGTGCTGGCAAACCACCAGTAATAACTTCTTGTTGTTGAATAGCTGCTTGTGGAAGATTCACACTACCTCTCACTTTTACACCATCAATAAAATAAACAGTTCCTTCTGCCCTTGCTCCACGAATTTGGATATTTCCATTCGCATCCTGAACAGCCCCTGCCACCTGAGCAGCAATAGCACCAGTTCCACGAGCGGCCATATTTACAATATCTTCTGCACCTGTAACCGTACTTGTTTTTGCCTTATCAATAAGTGGCGCTTCATAAGTTAGAACAACCTCTGCCAACTCTTGAGTGGCTTCAGACATTTTAAAATCTTTGAAAGTTGGTGAGTTCGGTTGAATATTAACATCCCTCAATGTGATTTTGGCATAACCCGCAAAGGTCACCTCCACATTATAAGTCCCTGGGGCAATTGGATTAATATTAAAGTTTCCGTCGAAATCTGCAGTACCTCCAGTAATGATGGCTCCAGCATTATCCTTAACCACAATATTTGCCAAAGGAATGGTCTCACCAGTCTTAGAATCAGTAACTTGACCTTTTAGAGACCCCGGTCTCGTTTGTGCGAATGTGCTACCTACAACTAGTGTTAATAGCAGTGTGAATAGTTTTTTTACCATATAACTCTTTAAGTTTATGTTACTTCATCTTTAATTAGGGCGCGTAAATATAACATAAAATCGCAGTGATCTGCAACGCCTAAAGCCCAATAAATTAGAGCTTTTACTATTAGCCTATTGAAAATGAAGAAGTTCATCTTAACATTTCTTTAAGAAAACTTAAAATTCTAAGCATTTTCAAACAATATTTCCCAAATTAGAGGTTAATATTATTTTACTTAGCTAAAATTTTTAGTCTCCTATGCGACCTCTCCTAATTTGGACATCACTTTTTTTAATAGTTGCTTCATCTTGCAAAAAAAGTCAACAATCTGATTTTCCCAATGTAAATGTGGAGGAATATATCTATTTAAATAACCCTTCTAGTTTTGACCTGGATAGCCCTGGTGGTTGGATTTACCATAGCGGAGGTGTAAAAGGCTTAGTAGTAATACGAAGATTTGTGAATGGTGGTCAAGATGATTTTGCCGTTTTCGACCGAGCATGCCCAGAACATTTCGATGAAGAATGTAGTAGATTGGAGGTAGAAAGTGATAATACTTTTTTAAAATGCACCTGCAATGGAGAAAAATATTTGCTTTTCGATGGATCTCCTGGTGATGGTGCTAGCTTGGGAATGAAACAATATGGAACCAATTACGATGGCAGTGTCCTAAGGGTATTTAATTAATAGCCTCCATCATTGGAAATTTAAATTTTGATAATTCTCAAAATTCTCCAATTTGGATATATCCGCAGCCTTTAAAATCAATATTGGCTTGTCATATTCATCCGGCCTCGGCTCTCTAGGGTACCATTTTTTCCCATCAAAAGCGAAAGCTTCTTCCATACCATTGATGGCCAGGGCAAAATCCTGAATCTTATTTTCCAATTCACCTTTATGGCTAATTATTATTTCATACCATTCCTTCCTAGGGTTTTCCCATAATACCTGTTCTACATTATCTCTAAAATTCCTTCCTTTTTTCGCTGGCATTTCCGGCCTCTGTGGATTTAAAACAAAGGGATACATAATGCAGGAGGAGGCAACTTCAAGAATTTGGATATCCAAATCATTTTGAAGCATGGGCTCCTCATTATTTAATAAGGAGGGATGATTTTTAAATTTTATGGGATGAGCTTCTGGGTCATTCCATACCAAAGTCACTTTTATTGATTTTGACTTTTCCCTTTTACCATAAATTTTAAGAGTATCTCCATTCTCGATTGTAGAAAGAATCAATTTATGGCCGACTGGAGAATTAGCGATAAATCGAGAAGATCTATTGGCATTTAACAAACCCCAACCACTTTTATAATCTGGACCCTTAAAAGCCCCTATATCATCTACATTGTGAAGTAAAATACACTTCATTACAAAGGATTTTGCTGGCTCCTTATATACAAACTCATATTGTTCTTGTAATAATAAAACCAAACCCGTAAGCGTGGCTGCACTTTGACTAGTATTTTCTCCAAAAGCCACTAAATCGGGTTTAATCCGTCCATCATCAGTTGGGCCAAATGATGAGGATTTTTGGATTTTTCCTTGGCCATTTTCCAATATAAAATAAGCACCAACGACCAAAGAATTTTTAGCTACAGATGCCGGCTCCAGACAATCATATCCCAAATCACCTCCGTCTTTTTCTCTCGGAGTTTTACTTGAATCTAGGTAATATTCGGTTATAGAATTGTTTTTAGACCTAAAAAAATAGTGAATCCCCTCTTCCCTTTGCCCTCTGCTATTTCCTGCAGACTTTATGGCCAGATGATTGGGATTTAAGAATAAAATACTATCCCATCTTTTTGAAATTTCGCTGTATCTTCCAAAATTATAGTCTTGCTTTTTATCGATTTCCTCTAGGCCGCCCCAAAACAAATCATTGGCTTTAGGATAAGATCTCTGCCACCCGGGATCTAGGGCATAGGGGTGAAATGAAAGATTAATTTGGCCTGTGATATTTGGGAATTCATCCCAGAAATTTTGGGTATCGAAATAAATACCCTTGGCTTGATAAGCGATGCCTTTGGATTGATGAGGATTGGGATTTGCTAGGATGTATTCAGCCAAACTATTGGCATGTTCACCTGTAAGCAAAAAAGTATCCCCTATCGTCCATCTCCCTTCCAAAAGAGGATTATCCATTTTTGGATAGGCTTGAATTCCCGCCTCCCAAATGGCGAATTGCTGTCCCTTCCCACTTAAACCATAAACCTTATTTGACCCTTGATGCAAAGAATCAATTTGCCTACGGACTTGCAAGTTTGGGGATTCCTGGCTAGTAGGGATTGATTTTACAGTTTCATTATTTTGGGCATAGGAATTCCCTAGGAATAAAAAAGAAATTAGGATGGTATAAAAAAAATTCAGGCTCATAAAATATGAGCCTGAATTTACTAAAAACATTAAGGTGAGATTAATCTGCTAGCAGAATTACCTTATTTTTTTGAACCTCTACCACTCCACCTTTGATTTTTAAGCGAAGCACTTTGTCATCACTTTTATCGCGTTCAATCTGACCGCTAATTTCATCAAGGCTTTTATGGCTTCCCGGAATTTCAATTTTCACTACCCCTTCTACCAATGTACTAATAATAGGAGCGTGGTTATCTAAAATTTGAAAGCTACCATCTTTTCCTGGCAGCTGTACAGAGTCAGCATCACCATTAAAGATTTTGTGTACCGGAGTTATAATTTCTAATTGCATTTTACTAAAGTTTAAGTTTAGGAAAGGCTAAAAATCTTTCCAGTCCTTAAAAAATTTTAAGCCTCAGCTAATAATTTTTCTCCTGCTTCAATAACATCTTCAATTCCACCTTTAAGGTTAAAGGCAGCTTCAGGATATTTATCCATTTCACCACTAAGGATCATATTAAATCCTTTGATAGTATCTTGAATATCTACAAACACCCCTTGAAGACCAGTAAATTGCTCAGCAACATGGAATGGTTGAGAAAGGAAACGCTGAACTCTACGAGCTCTAGACACCACCAATTTATCATCTTCAGAAAGTTCATCCATACCTAGGATGGCGATGATATCTTGAAGTTCTTTATAACGTTGTAGAATTTCTTTTACATTTTGCGCACAATCATAGTGTTCATCTCCTAAAATTTCAGCAGAAAGAATTCTTGAAGTAGAATCTAATGGATCCACTGCAGGGTAAATTCCTAATTCCGCAATTTTACGACTCAATACTGTAGTAGCATCAAGGTGAGCAAAAGTTGTAGCTGGGGCAGGGTCAGTAAGGTCATCCGCAGGCACATAAACCGCTTGAACCGAAGTAATAGATCCACTTTTTGTAGAAGTAATTCTTTCTTGCATCGCACCCATTTCAGTAGCTAGAGTAGGTTGGTATCCTACTGCAGATGGCATACGACCTAGAAGTGCAGACACCTCAGATCCAGCCTGTGTAAAACGGAAAATATTATCAATAAAGAAAAGAATATCCTTTCCAGCACCTGCGCTTTCGCCATCACCATCACGGAAATATTCAGCAAGAGTAAGACCTGATAAAGCTACACGTGCACGAGCCCCTGGAGGTTCGTTCATCTGACCAAAAACAAAGGCTGCTTTTGATTCCTTCATTCCTTCAACATCTACTTTGGAAAGATCCCATCCGCCTTCTTCCATAGACTTTTCAAATTCTTCACCATATTTAATGATACCAGATTCGATCATTTCACGAAGAAGGTCATTTCCTTCTCTAGTACGTTCTCCAACACCAGCAAATACGGATAGTCCACCGTGTCCTTTTGCAATGTTGTTGATCAATTCCTGAATCAATACAGTCTTACCTACACCGGCACCACCAAATAAACCAATTTTACCCCCTTTAGAGTAAGGCTCGATAAGGTCAATTACTTTTATACCTGTATATAAAACTTCTGTTGAAGTTGAAAGATCTTCAAACTTAGGTGCATCCCTATGGATAGGAGAACCACCTTCAGAATTCATTTCATTAATACCGTCAATTGCATCTCCTACAACATTAAAAAGACGACCCTTAATCTTATCGCCAATTGGCATTTTGATAGGAGCTCCTAAGGCGATTACCTCTTGACCTCTCATTAAACCATCTGTTGTATCCATGGATATGGCACGGATGGTGTCCTCACCAATATGCTGTTGAGTTTCCATAATTACAACTGCGCCATCAGGACGAGTTACTTTTAGGGAATCATAAATTTTAGGAAGTTCATTATTAGTGCTGTCAAAATAAACATCCACTACAGGTCCAATTATCTGTGAAATCTTTCCAACTACTTGAGACATACTTAATTATTTAGTATTAACAGTTCGACTGTTTTCAAATTTGGCTGCAAAAATAGGCGTTTTTCTTCAAAGGTTTAAGCTTTGACCAAGATTTTATTTTTTCTAATTTTGAACAAACTGTTAATAAAGTTCAGTTTTTTACAACTTACTGGTTTTTAATTATTTAAACTCAAAACTTTTTGAAAGTTTATTATTCCCTCGAGGATTTCAATGCTCTCCCAAACGCCATAGTAACCACTGGAACCTTTGATGGAGTTCATGTAGGACATAAAAAAATATTAGATCAGCTCAATTCCATTGCTTCTCAAAATAATGGTGAATCTGTACTTCTTACTTTTTTCCCTCACCCTAGAATGGTTTTACAACCCGAATTAGAACTGAAGCTTCTTAACCATCAAAGTGAAAAAATTGAACTTCTTAAAAAAACTGGTTTAGATCATCTTATTATCCACCCCTTCACCAAGGAGTTCAGCAGAACAAGCTCTTTAGATTTTGTTAGAAATATTTTGGTCTCCAAAATCGGAGCTAAAAAACTCGTTATTGGTTATGATCATCATTTTGGTAGAAACCGAGAAGGGAGTTTTGAGCATTTAAAAGAGTTTGGTCCTGTTTACGGATTTGATGTTGAAGAAATTCCAGCTCAGGATATTGAAGATATTACCATTTCTAGTACCAAAATTAGAAATGCCATTGCAGAAGGGAATATAGATGCTGCGGCGAATTATTTGGGTTATAAATACCGATTAAATGGCAAAGTTGTAGAAGGTCAGAAAATCGGAAAATCATTGGGTTTCCCTACCGCAAATATTCTGGTAGATGAAAATTATAAGCTAATTCCCAAGGATGGTGTTTATGCAGTAAGACTAAACATTTCTAGCAAACCAGAAACATCTTATGGTGGTATGTGCAATATCGGTGTTCGGCCTACATTCGGGCAAAATTTCAAAACCATTGAGGTGAACCTTTTTAATTTTAACCAAGACATATATGGTGAAAGGATACGTTTAAGTTTTCATAAGAGAATTCGCGACGAGGTGAAATTTGAGAATCTAGAAGCTCTTAAGGAACAATTAAAACAAGATCAGAAACGAGCTTATGAAATTTTGGATATCGATTAGTTTACTTTTCCTTACTAGCAACTTTTGCTTTGGACAAAAATTTAAATCATTGGAAGAGGCGCTAAAAACGCCAGAAAAGGTCATTCACCTAGAATTGAGGAAAGACCATCTAAAAAACCTTCCATCCAGTATTTTACAATTTAAAAACCTTGAAATTTTGGATTTAGGTAAAAATGAGCTAGACTCTTTGCCCGCCTTTCTAAGCCAACTCAAAAAGCTAAAAACCCTTAATCTTTCCAAGAATAATTTTCAATCTATTCCCAAAGTCTTATCGGAAATGGATAGCCTTAAAGTTTTAAAAATGGCCAAAAATCCATTGACAAAAATTCCACACTATATAATAGATTTTAAAAGTTTAGAATATTTGGATTTATGGAGCAGCCAGCTAGATGAAATAGACCCATCGATAAAAAGATTGAAAAGCCTAAAGAAATTAGATATTAGAGCAACTTATTTAAGCACCAGAGATGTGCTTTGGCTAGAAACAGCTCGTCCGGATTTGGAATTACTTAGCACCTATGGCTGTGACTGCGATCGTTAATTCTTTTTATAGCCAAACTTTTTCAGCTGTTCTTCATTCTGCCTCCAGTTCTTACGCACTTTTACGGATAGATCCAAGTAAACTTTCTTCTTAAAAAAAGCCTCTAACCTCTTACGGGCTCCAGTTCCCGTTTTTTTAATCATTTTTCCTTCATGGCCAATTAGAATTCCCTTTTGGGTATCGCGCTCGGTAATTATCGTTGCTCTCATTCTAATAATATCCTTGGCTTCTTTAAACTCCTCCACCTCTACTTCCACCGCATAGGGAATTTCTTTGCTATAGTTTAATAATATTTGTTCCCTTATCATTTCTGAAACAAAAAAGCGATCATTTTTATCACTCAAATTTTCCTTATCGAAATAAGGTGGCGATTCTGGCAGAAGGTCTTTTAACCTTTTAAGGAGCATATCAGTATTAAAATTATTAAGGGCAGAAATTGGATAGATCTCGGCATTTGGAAAAAAGCCTTTCCAATATTCATTTAATTCAATAAGCTTGTCCTGGTTGGTAAGATCAATTTTATTTATGACAACAATTAGCGGTTGCTTCACTTGCTGCAATTTTTCAAATAATACTGGATCCTTAAGGCCTTTTTCACCGGGCTCCGTCATATATAAAAACACATCGGCATCATCCAGTGAGTTTTTTACAAAATCCATCATCGATTCCTGAAGCGCATAGGCAGGCATTATTACCCCTGGCGTATCAGAAAAAACAATTTGCAAGTCCTCTTCATTGTACAAACCAAAAATCCTATGTCTGGTGGTTTGCGCCTTATGACTGGTGATAGACAATTGCTCTCCTAATATGGCATTCATCAAAGTAGATTTTCCCACATTTGGGTTTCCGATGATGTTTACAAATCCGGCTTTATGCATAATTCTCATTAAATGAAAGGCAAAGGTATCTTATTTGAAATTTTCCCAATGCTTTTCTTGCCAGAATTAAAAATCGCTTTATATTTGCCATCCAAATAACGCGGGGTGGAGCAGTTGGTAGCTCGTTGGGCTCATAACCCAAAGGTCGTCAGTTCGAGTCTGGCCCCCGCTACTAAGAATAGAAAAGGCTTTTACAGAAATGTAAGAGCCTTTTTTTATTTTAATAGCAATATCTCCCTTGTTAAAAAGCGGACAATCCTACAATCAGGTCCTAATTCACCCAACGAAGCACAAATATCCTACGTGTATTCTAGCACAAAAACGATACTTGAACAAAAGAATTTACATCTACACCGAAATAATCATCCACATCCTAATTTGGTTTGTGGTAGTTGCCAGCTTTTTGAAATTCTAATTTTAAACCTGACTAGTTTTCGAAGGTGCAATTCCAAATTTCTCTTTATAAGCTTTTCCAAAATAGCTCATACTTTTAAATCCAAGCATATACGAAACTTCAAAAATGGTTTTTTCACCACTGGCCAATAGATGCTTTGCTTTGGTGAGCCTGAAGTCATTGATGTATTTTATGGGAGTCATTCCAGTTAGTCGCTTTATCTCTCTTTCCAGTCTAGAGGTAGTAAAACCCATTTGATCAGCAATTACAGGAATAGAAAAGTTTTTGAAACGATATTGGTTTACAATGATAGATTCGAGATGGGAAAGAGTAGGATGCTTCACTCCAAAATCATGATGAACCGGCATAGCCTTATCAAAAACATTGCGCAAAAGGGTTCTTTGCTTAAGTAAATTATCAATTCGGGAAATGAGAACATTGAGCTTAAAAGGTTTCACGATATAATCATCTGCACCGAAATTATATCCTTCAATTAATTTCTCATCTTCACCTAAGGCGGTGAGTAAAATTATGGGAATATGTTTGGTTTTATCACTAGATTTTAATTCCTGAACAAGCTCATATCCTGAAGCTTCAGGCATCATAATATCGCTAATAATAATATCGGGAATATGAAGTCTTGCTGAAGCAATACCATCCCTTCCATTTTCTGCTGTATGAAGATCATACGAATCCTCCAAAAGAGCGGTCATTGTAGAGAGTAATTTCACATTATCCTCAACAATTAACAACTTATTTTTCATGACAAATTGTATTTATACAGGCAGACTAATGACAAATGTACTTCCCTTCCCAAGAGTGCTACTAAGTTCAATTCTGCCTTTATGTAAATCTACAAATTCCTTAACAATTGCCAAGCCCACTCCTGTACCCTGAATATTTCCAGCATTTTTACCTCTATAAAAGGAATTAAAAATTGCTTCTTGCTCTCCTTTGGCTATTCCTATTCCTTTATCGGAAACTGCAAATCGCACTTCCTCAATAGAATAATCTATAACAATTTCTACACTATTTGATCGTACAGAAAATTTACATGCATTTGATAATAAATTTGCAACTACAAATCGAATTAAAGTTGGATCACCATGAATAGGGATCTTTTTTCCTCTTTTTTTTCTTGAAATGGAGATTTTTGGAAAAGTTTTGTGAATATCATTTTCCAAAACCTCCTCTACCAGTTCTTCAATAAAAAATGATTCGGGCCTAAAAGTAGTTTCTCCGGTGGTTAATTTTTTTAATTCTAGCATATCGCCAATCATGCTATTTAATCTGTCTACCTCCTCCTCAATAGAGCTCATGGCATTCTCTAATACCTTTTCCGACCGTTTTATTCTTAGCAGCTCAATATTGGCTTGTATTACAGCAAGGGGAGTTTTAAACTCATGGCTGGCCACAGAATATAGATTACTCTTAAATCTCGATAATTCTTGTTCTTTGGAAAGAGCCTGGCGAAGGTCTTGAGTAAGACTTACACTTTCGGTAATATCCCTTGTACTACTTAAAACACTGTAATCCTTTTGTGGGTCGTCACCGATACTATTAAAGGTGGTTTCTAGCCATCTTAGACGCCCATCTCCATGATTTATTTGATATCTTATCCTCGCTCCAGGATGATCAAAAAAACGAATTAGGGTAGTGAAATCCATTTCCTTAATAAAGTCTTCCGATAAAAAATCGGTGAGCTTCTTTCCTAAAATTTTATCTTTTGAATAACCTAAAATCACCTCACTCGATTTGGTAGCAAAGCGAATAGTATTTTCAGCATCATGGATGCATAAAAGATCCGAGGTGTAATCGGCAATTAGTTTAAATACTTTACTGAAGGCCTCCATTTTATGACGGATTTAGGCTTCGAATTTACTAATAAGAAAATTTAGAAAAGATAAAAGCTATTTTAAATAAAAAAAGCCACCCTATTGAGGTGGCTTTCTAATACAATTAAAAACTATTAATACCTATAGTATTCAGGTTTGTAAGGACCATTTTGATTTACACCAATATAATCCGCTTGTTCTTTACTAAGCTCATCCAGCTCCACACCTATTTTGGAAAGGTGTAGCTTGGCTACTTTCTCATCCAAATGCTTAGGCAAGGTGAATACTTCATTGCCGTACTGCTCGCCATTATTCCACAATTCCAATTGGGCTAATACCTGATTGGTAAATGAATTTGACATTACAAAACTAGGGTGGCCTGTTGCACAGCCAAGATTCACTAGTCTTCCCTCAGCTAGCAAAATAATATCTTTTCCATTAATGCTGTACTTATCCACTTGTGGTTTAATTTCTACATGAGAATCTCCATGATTGTTATTCAACCATGCTACATCAATCTCATTATCGAAATGACCAATATTACAAACGATGGTTTTGTCTTTCATTTTTTCAAAATGACGACCAACAATAATATCTTTATTTCCTGTGGTGGTGATCACAATATCAACCTCTCCTACAACATTGTCCATTTTTTTAACAGCAAATCCGTCCATAGCGGCTTGCAGTGCACAAATAGGATCAATTTCGGTAACAATTACTCTTGCACCAGCACCTCTTAAAGAAGCTGCAGTACCTTTACCTACATCACCGTATCCAGCAACCACGGCTACTTTTCCAGCCATCATTAAATCTGTTGCTCTTCTAATAGCATCTACAGCAGATTCTTTACATCCGTATTTATTGTCGAATTTAGACTTGGTAACAGAATCGTTAACATTGATAGCTGGCATTGGTAAAGTTCCATTCTTCATTCTTTCATAAAGTCTGTGAACACCAGTAGTCGTTTCTTCGGAAAGACCTTTAATATCTTTTGCCAATTCTGGGAAACGATCTAATACCATATTGGTAAGATCACCACCATCATCCAAAATTAAGTTTAGAGGTTGACGATCTTCACCAAAGAAAAGGGTTTGTTCAATACACCAATCAAATTCTTCATCCGTCATCCCTTTCCAGGCGTAAACAGGAATCCCTGCAGCAGCAATTGCCGCAGCAGCATGATCTTGAGTTGAGAAAATATTACATGAAGACCAAGTAACATCAGCTCCTAATTCTACTAAGGTTTCAATTAGAACAGCTGTTTGGATAGTCATATGCAGACAACCAGCAATCCTTGAACCTTTTAGAGGTTTTTCTGCCCCGTATTCTTCTCTTAAAGCCATTAGACCTGGCATTTCAGCCTCCGCCAATTCAATCTCTCTTCTTCCCCACTCAGCCAAGGTTATATCTTTCACCTTATATGGGATATACTTATCAACAGTATTACTCATAATAAAATATTTGTATCTAAAATTTTAGGTTTGCAAAGATACTTAACTTCTAAGGATTAATAATGTTTTATTAGAATGGGGATATTTAAAAAAAATGTAGTCTTTTCCGAAGCCGAATATTTGATTTGGAAAATTGAAGAGGAAGTGGAGGATCTTAAAATTGGTCTTAAGCTTAGCAAAGCAGATCAAGCGAAACTTTCAGAAATTCACCACGAGATAAAAATAAAGGAATTCTTGGCTATTCGGCAATTGCTGAAAATCTATTTTGGAGAAAACAAAGCCATCCGCTACACTCCAAATGGAAAGCCCTTTTTGGTGGATTCGAATATTCCTATATCCTTTTCACATTGCAAAGGCTTTGCTGCTATTCTCATTGGAAAAAATTCAAAAATTGGAATCGACATTGAAACAGATCGGGAAAACATTCTTAGGATAGCTCCAAAATTTATGAATAGTTTGGAAAACCAATCCTTATCTGAGGATAACAGAATGCAGCATTTACTGTTTTATTGGGGAGCTAAGGAGGTGGTTGTTAAAATAGAAGATGATAAAACCTTTAGTTTTAAAAATTCAATTTCTGTTTCTCCTTTTTCCTATTCCAACAAATGCCACTCTCAAGCCCAACTTATTAGCGATAAAAAACGTGGTGAATATGATCTCAATTTTGAGAACCTCACTGAGCTTTTGCTAACCTGTGGTATCAAAAAGGGATAATTTCAATTAATCAAAAAGATTCGAAATTATTGCGCTCAGTTTATTAGGTTTGCCATTTAAATGTCGAAATTAATTTTACATAGCATCCAAAACGCCAAAGCTCAGAATAAGAAGCTTTTAGCCCTATTGGTTGACCCTGACACTCCTGAAGACAATGAACTTTTAGAAATCATTAATCAGGCGAATAAGGCGGGGGTTGACCTTATTTTTATGGGAGGCAGCTTACTTGTTAAGGATAGTTTGGATCATTGTATAGACCTGGTAAAATCTAAAACCGACATTCCAGTAGTTCTATTTCCAGGAAGCATTATGCAGGTTTCACCGAAGGCAGATGCCATTTTATTTCTTTCCTTAATCTCTGGAAGAAACCCTGATTTGTTAATTGGAAATCAAATTATTGCCGCTCCCTATATCAAACAAAGTGGTATAGAAGTACTACCTACTGGCTATATGCTTATTGATAGTGGTAAAGCCACAACGGCATCTTATATGAGTGGCAGTATGCCTATCCCTCATCATAAATCGGAAATTGCAGCATGTACAGCCATGGCCGGTGAAATGCTTGGGCTTGGTCTCATTTATATGGATGGTGGTAGTGGCGCTGATAAAACTGTGGACGGCAAAATGATTAGTAGTGTTTGCCAACATGTAAATAGCCCTTTAATTATCGGTGGTGGAATAAAAACCGCTGAGGCTGCCAAAGAAATTTGCGAAGCTGGAGCAACAGTTGTTGTAGTTGGTAATGCTACAGAAAAGGATCCTAAAATCCTCTCGGATATTGCTGCAGCGGTTCACGCGATTTAATTATTTCAGTTTTTCATTGTTTTGATGGCGATTTCTGTCCCTCTTAGTTTTAATCTCCATCTTTCGATCAAAGGCCTCCTGTAAATTGGTTCCGGTTTGATTTGCTAAACAAAGGGTTACAAACAAAACATCTGCTAATTCTTCACCTAAATCTTTTTCTTTATCACTTTCCTTTTCGCTTTGCTCGCCATACCTTCTAGCAATTATTCGAGCTACTTCTCCAACCTCTTCGGTTAACTGAGCCATATTGGTCAATTCATTAAAATACCTTACACCATGCTCATGAATCCAATCGTCTACCTGCTTTTGAATTTCTTTTATTCCTCCGTTCATCCCTTTATAAATTTTTGTTTTTTGAATCTAAAACCAAGGTCACTGGACCATCATTTTCCAAGCTAATTTTCATATCTCCACCAAACCTCCCACTTGCAGGCTTTTTGCCCAAAAGCAATTCGCATTGTTCAAGGAAAGACTCATAAAGTGGAATCGCTAATTCAGGTTTTGCAGAGCGGGTAAAGCTCGGTCTGCTACCTTTTTTTACATTTCCAAAAAGAGTGAACTGACTAACAACCATAAGATCACCTCCAAGCTCCTTAATTGACAAATTCATCCGCCCGTTTTCATCAGAAAAAATTCTTAGACTTATAAGTTTTTTTACTAGCCATTGCAAATCCGTCTGATCATCCTCATTTTCAACGGCCAGCAATACCAATAGTCCACGGTTAATTTTAGAAAATACTTTGTGGTCTATAAGTACCTGGGCCTTATTCACCCTTTGAACAACAAGTCTCATTATGAATTGAAATTATCACTTCTATACATTCCCTCCTCTTCAATTTCCTTGATCATACTCAAATAACTTTCATATCTGGTATACGAAAGCTGATTCTCTTCCAAAGCCTTTTTAACCGCACATTGAGGTTCATCTACATGCATGCAATTATTAAATTTACAGGAGGCACTAAAAGCAAAAATATCGCGAAAATAATCCCCAATTTCTTCCTTCTTCATATTCACAGTACCAAAACCTTTTATACCAGGACTATCTACAATATATCCACCCATATCCAATTCATACATCTCCGCAAATGTTGTAGTATGCTGTCCTTGATCATGTGAATCTGAAATTGGTTTTGTTTTTAAATCAAGATCAGATTGCACAAGATTTACAAGGGTGGATTTTCCTACTCCAGAATGACCACTAAGTAAAGTAGTTTTGTCTTTTAAGATTTTTTCAAAATCCTCAAGGCCTAGTTTTTCTTCTGCAGAGGTATGTAGAATTTCATAGTCCATATCCTGGTACACTTGGCTTAAAAAAAGTAAATCCGACAATTCCTCCTCTCCATATAAATCCACTTTATTGAAAACTAAAACAAGGGGTATAGAATAGGCTTCAGCTGCTGCCAAAAAGCGATCTATAAATTGGGTGAAAGTTTTTGGGGAAATTAGAGTTACAATTAAAACAGCCTGATCTATGTTTGAGGCTATGATATGAGTTCTTTTGGAAAGATTTACAGACTTTCTTACAATATAGTTTTTACGATCCTTAATACTCAGAATTAGTCCTTCCTTTTCATTTTCCAATTCTATTTCTACGAAATCACCCACAGAAACAGGGTTGGTGCTTTTTATCCCCGCCAATCGGAGTTTTCCCTTTATTCTACAATTTATCAGTCCTGCTTCGGTTTTCACCGAATAAAATGAACCTGTAGATTTAAAAACCCTTCCTATCATAATTACAAAGGTAGGTTACCCGCATATTTTATAGTATTGCATTTCATTTATTCTCCAAAAAATTATACGAATTGGCAAGGTTTGCCTTAAGTTTGAGTCAAGAAAAAGCATATGTCCATAGAAGTAAAAAACATAACCAAAGTATACGGCGAACAAAAGGCATTAAACGATATAAGTTTTAAAATAGGCAGTGGTGAGATAGTGGGTTTTTTAGGGCCAAATGGTGCGGGGAAATCTACCATGATGAAAATCCTCACCTGCTATATTCCTCAAAGCCAAGGTGAAGCAAAAGTTTGTGGATTAAATACATTAGAAGACACCATTCCTATTCGAGAAAAAGTTGGCTATTTGCCAGAACACAACCCTCTTTATCTAGAGATGTATGTTTTGGAATATCTAGAATTCATTGCAGGGATTCACAAAAGCGCCAAGGATAGAATAAGTGAAATGATTGAAAAGACAGGATTGAGTCCTGAAAAACATAAAAAAATCGGTCAGCTTTCTAAAGGATATCGTCAAAGGCTTGGCCTTGCTGCTGCTCTTATCCACGATCCAGAAGTACTTATTTTGGATGAGCCTACTACTGGATTAGATCCAAATCAGCTAGTTGAGATTCGGAATCTAATAAAAGAGATTGGTGCCAAAAAAACGGTAATGCTTTCCACCCATATTATGCAAGAAGTAGAAATGCTTTGTAATAGGGTTATTATTATTAATAAAGGGAAAATTGTTGCCGATCGACCCACCAGCGACCTTCAAAATTTCAAAAAATCCAAATCTTTTACTATTGAATTTGAGGAGGATGTGCAAAAAAATCAATTAAAGAAAATTGAAGGGGTTAAGGAGGTAAAAGCCATTTCAGATCGTAAATGGTTGCTTCATTCTGTTGGTGAAGAAGATATTAGAACACATATCTTTCAGTTTGCCGTAGAGCAAAAATTGACCATTCTCGAGATAAAACAAGAAGCCCAAAAGCTTGAAGAAATTTTCCAAGAACTAACCAAATCTTAAGCCATGAATAAAATTGGATACCCTATTCTGATCTTGGTCTTTTTCCTTTCCTGTGAAAGCAATAGCTCGGATTCCGAATCGCCAAATAAACTGGAAACGACCACCGAAATTGAAAAACCTAAAAATTTAACCAAGAAAGATAAGGAGGAAAGTAAGGACACTATTCCAAAGATTTATAGCAAAACCAATAAAAGAACAAAAGTAAAATCAGTTTTAAGTTTATTAAATGGCGACAAGCACGGCCTTTGCAAACAGTATTACCCTAGCGGAAAAATTTGGAAGGAGTCTATGTATAAGCACAACCAAATGGATGGTGTTGCCAAGATTTTCTATGAAAGTGGACAATTAAAAAAGGAGGTTGATTATTCACTTGGCAAGAAAAACGGTAAGTTTTTAGAGTATTATAAGAGTGGAAATATCAAAACTGAAATCCAATACGATATGGATTTACCATTACCTGGGTTTAAAGAAATAAATTATTTAAAGAAGGAGGTAGAACAGCCAAAAATAAAAGTCCGTCATGAAGACAGGCTTTTTGAAGGGGTTTATAACCTTTACTTTTCTATCGACCCCAAATTCTCCAAAGTAAAAATGTATGCTATAGACAAGGAAGAGGATTGGAATTCAGATTATGGTGTACAGTATTATTCCTTAAAAGAAACTCCAAATAATGAGTTTAAATTAGAAATATTCCTTTCTGAAGGATTCTATTATGTAAACGAAATTAATGTTTACGCTAGCTATAAAACCAAAATGAAAAATGAGGTTGTGGTACACAAAAAAGTAAATCTGGCACTTTCCAACGACTAGATTTTTTATTGCATCATTGCCTTAATTTTCCTCAGATCTATAGAATTTGGAGCATATTTTAAGCCCCTATTTATTGTTTTCAAGGCCTTGCTCCTATTTCTATTAAATTCATACATAGCCACCTTGGAATAGGCTTCAGCAACAATTCCATTCCTAATAGTAATATTAGGATGCTTTTGGGCTAATTCCTCGAATCTTGATAGGTAATATTTTGCTTTACTATAATTTTTAAGTAATACCTCAGCCCTTGCATCAACTAATATCACGCTTAAAAAAGTATTGAGATAAATCTCATTTTCTCGGTAGACCTTATACTTGCTATAATAGTGTAAAAGAGTATCTGAAGGGCGATGAAAATTATTAAGATCCATTTTTTTGAAGAGAGAATTCATCAGCAAATCTGGTGCATACAAATTGGAACTATCAAGCTCCATAGCCAAATTTGCATAGAAAAAGGAGGAGTCGATTTTCCCTTTTTTGAAATATAGCTCAGATACTAGCAAGGCGTAGCTAAGTTTAAGACTTTTCTTTACTTGCGGATGGGACAATTCTTTTTCAAGTTGTTTGTTAAGCCTTTTAAACTCATTTTCCTTGTTTTCTATTTGAAGGCTTGCAAGACCCAATAATACGAGTCTGTTTATTTCTTCAATATGGGTTTGAGAGCTATCCAATTTTTCAAGAGTCGCTAAAACCTTGGCATAATTTTCATCTTCAAAACCCATTTGCTCCATATAAGCCACAGCTGATGCAAAAAGACTATTTCTAAATCGCTCGCAATCGTAAAAATAAAGGGCTTTCATGCCATTTTCATAGGAGGACTTATAATTGTCATTTTCGAAATCATACACCATCATATTTTCATACTGCACACCGATAAGCTGTTCTAGATTTATTTCATTGCTGGGAAACATCTCGTCCAATATCTTTCCAGCATCAGGGGAATTTAATTCCTCCAAAGTGATTAACTTCCTATTGATTAGGGAGTTAATTTGAGCCTCTATTAATTTATCGGTTAGTGGTAAAAAGCCTCCTTGTGGATCCGTACCCTCCATCAAAATATTCAAATCCTCGAAAACTGCTGTTAGATATACATGTTCTGGCTCCTGAGTAATAATATATTGGATATTAAACTTTTCCAAAAACAAAGCATAGATGGCTGTTGACGAAACACAATTATAGCGTCCTGTTTCAAAAACTTCTATAAATTCATTCTCAAGGCTATACCTCACAAACAAATCATTTTGAACAGTTTTGAAAATTTTCTTGATTTTCTTTTTCGCTGATTTATTCTGTAGTTTTTCGGGCTTTAGCGATTGGTAAATTTCCTCTAATCTCTGTTCAGAGTTTTTAAGAAGCTCCTCATTCCCTCTTCCGGAACTAGCCAATAGCAGAGCTAGAAAATTGCTTTGCTCTTTAAATTCGCGGATATATTTTTCTTCAAAATCATTGGAAAAAACTAGATCATCAACACTAATATTTTGTGCCTTTAAGCCAAAACAGAGAAGACTTAGAATGAGTAGACGAAGAATCATAAATTACTTTTTACGCATAAAAATTTGGATTGGCACCCCTTTAAAATCGTATTGTTCTCTAAGTTTATTTTCAAGAAATCTTTTATAGGGATCCTTAATATATTGCGGGAGGTTGGCAAAAAAAGCGAAGGAAGGAGTTCGTGTTGGTAATTGAGTACAAAATTTAATTTTTACATATTTTCCTTTTATCGCTGGAGGTGGAAAACTATTAATTAAAGGCAACATAAACTCATTTAGTTTACTGGTAGAAATTTTAGAATTCCGCCTTTCATTAACTCGTATTGCTTCTTCAATGGCCTGGAAAATTCTTTGTTTGTTTAAAACAGAAATAAACAAAATGGGGATATCTGTAAAAGGCTGAATTTTTCGAAGTATTTCCTCTTCAAACTTTTTGGCAGTATGGGTATCCTTCTCAATTAAATCCCATTTATTTACTAGGATTACCATGCCTTTTTTATTCTTTTCAGCAAGATGGAGAATAGATAAATCTTGTCCTTCAAAACCCCTTTCGGCATCCACCATTACAAGGCAAATATCTGAGCTTTCAATAGCTCTTATCGACCTCATTACGGAGTAAAACTCTAAATTTTCATGAACCTTGGTTTTCTTCCTTAGTCCAGCTGTATCTACTAAAAGAAAATCATTACCATATAAATTATAGCGAGTATTGATGGCATCTCTAGTTGTTCCAGCCACATTGGTTACAATATTCCTATCCTCACCTATTAAAACATTAATAAAGGAAGATTTTCCGCTATTAGGGCGACCAATTATGGCAATTTTAGGAATATCTAATTCCTTTTCCGGCTCCTCTTCTGGTAAAATTTTTACTACCTCATCTAATAAATCTCCAGTACCAGAGCCATTTATTGCAGAAATATTAAATATTTCTCCAAGACCTAGGCTGTAAAATTCTGCACTCATGGTTTGGCGCATAGCATTATCCACCTTATTGGCAACAAGGAGAACCTCCTTTTGGGACTTTCTTAGTAGGGTACCTACCTCTTTATCCATACTGGTAAGCCCCATATCGGCATCTACTACAAATAGAATTAGGTTGGCTTCATCAATGGCAATCTCCACCTGTTTGCGAATTTCTCCTTCAAAAACATCATCAGACCCGCGGATATATCCACCAGTATCTATAACTGAAAACTCCTTTCCTGCCCATTCCGCTTTTCCATAAATTCTATCTCTGGTAACTCCAGAAACTGAATCTACAATTGCTTCTCTCCTTTCGGTTAATCGGTTAAATAAGGTAGACTTCCCAACATTAGGGCGTCCTACTATGGCAACTATATTTGACACTTAAAAAAATTTAGACGGCAAAAATAAGCAAAGCGTTCTGGATGGTGCCAGAATGTTTGAAAATTAAAGACTTAGAATAAAAAAGCTTATATCTCTCCGAGGATGTCTGGATAGGACTTTCCAAAATTTACTAGGTCTACTACAGATTTCGCCCCAATTTTGTTCAGCAATCTCAATTTATAGGTGCTTACGGTTTTATCGCTAATCTCTAGTTCCTCTGCAATGTCCTTATTGGATTTACCATTAGAAAGTAGTTTAAGGACTTCTATTTCTCTTTTACTTAATTTAATGGTATTGGATTTTTTGGAACCACTTAAAACACTATCACTAAAAATCATCTCCCCCATAAACACTTTATTTATGGATTCAATCAACTTTTTGGGTTCATCATCCTTTATTACGTATCCAACGGCTCCCATTTGATGTGCAGTTTTCCCATAAATATCCTCAGGGTGCATGGTGAGTATAATAATTTTGAGGTCGGGGGCTATTTCTTTTATTTTTCGAATGGCTGTAAGCCCATTCATCTTGGGCATGTCTAAATCCAACAAAAGAATATCTGCTGGATTATTTTTTACCATTTCCATAAGTTCATCTCCATCTCCAGCTTCGGCGAGTAGGTCTAAATTTTCCTCATAACCTATAAATAGCTGGAGTCCTTTTCGAACCACGGCATGGTCATCTGCTAATAGTAATCGTATCATTAAAGTCCCGTTATCAATTATTTTTGCTAGTGCAGCATTCTGATATAGCAACAAATATAGGATTAATCCTACGAAAAATTAATAATTGAGAATATAATCCTGCTTCTATTTCTTCAAATCTCCTGGAATCTCACAAACGGGTATAGGTTTCATTTTATGTTGATTAAGCCTATTTAGCCTTTTATAGATTTCAAATACTTCCCTCTTCCTTCCTTCAAAATCTTTAATGCTTTTTTTGTTTTCATCCTGTTCCATCGCCCATTCAAGCTCGGGGTAGCTGGCTCCTAACTGATCTTCATCTGTCCTTGAATCTCCCCACAAACCATCTGTTGGCGGCGCATTTAAAATTGTTTTATCAACGCCTAAGCTTTCGGCTAAAAGGAATACTTCAGATTTGGTTAAATCTGCAATAGGGCTTAAATCTACACCTCCATCACCATATTTAGTATAGAAACCCACACCAAAATCTTCTATCTTATTACCCGTGCCAGCCACTAAACAGGAATGAATACTGGCTAAATAATAAAGGCTGGTCATCCTCAACCTTGCCCTGCTATTTATCAAGCCGAGTTCTTCCAGTTCTTTGCGATCAGCATTTGGCATGAGATTGGAAAATGCCTGATAAACTTGAGACAGATCCAAACTTTCAGAACTAACATTTGGGTATTTACTTTTCAGCCAAGCTATATGATTTGTAGATCTTTGTAGCTGATCAGCATCCTGATAAATAGGCATCTCTACACATAGCACTTTGAGACCTGTTTCCGCAGCAAGCGTGGAAGTGAGTGCTGAATCTATTCCTCCAGAAACACCAACTACAAAACCTTTTTGATTTGCTTCCAAACAATAATCCTTCAACCAATTTATGATGAAGTCTGTAGTTTTTTTCAAGTCCATAACTGAGAAAAAAATCTATTAAAAAATAATCCCAACCATTAATGCGATATAGTCTAATTTATACTTAGCATCGCTAGTTAGGTAAATATTGTCTGAAGAAAAATTATCAACCAAACTACGGTTATAGGTAAGCTCAGCTACTAGTGAAGTAGAACCACCCAAATTATATTCTACGCCTCCGCCAATGGCAAAAGTTATATTCAATGGGCTGATATAATAGTCTAGTTCTTCGACTTTGTTCTTATCAAACTCTGGATTAAACTCTACCTTTTCGCTAGTTTTAAAACTTAAACCCCCACCAAATTTTGCGAAATAGGTCATATAGCCCACTTCATTGGATCTCATTTTTAGTAAAATGGGAATATTTACAAAACCTGCGGAATAAGAACCCGTTGTATCTCTAAGGCTAATGTCACCAGCTCTATTTAAAATATCTACCCCGGTTGCAAAGGAATACCTATCCGTGAAATTATATTGGGTAATTAGTCCAAATCCAAATTTCAATTTTGAAGCTGTTTCAACGTCTTGATCTTCAGTAGTAACATAATTCAATAATGGCATAGCATGGATTCCAAATTGGAATTTCTGAGCTTTTAAACTGCTACTAAAAACAAAAACCATTATTACACTTGATAAAATAATTTTCCTATTCATTCGTCGTACTTTTGAAATTCCTATTCATTAAATTTTTTGTAAAACTATTCTTATTCGCTATATGATCAAAAGGATTTTTCTGATTTTCGTTATTGTTGGCCTTTTTCAGGATTGCTCGGATCCGGAATTGAAATTAGATATTTCCAATATATCAACGAAAAGTAGCTTTAAAAGGTTCGATAGTGCCTTTTTTAATTTGGATACTGCCAATTTTCATAGTGGATTAATGATCTTAAAAAATCAATACCCACCCTTTTTTATGTCTGGAGAAACCGAAAGGTTTTGGAAATATCAAAGGTTAGATGCAAGGCAAAGGCAGCTTTATCAAAGTGTGGAGAAGGTGTTTAGCCCTTTCCAAAATTACCAAGAGGCCTTAAACCTGGGAATGAAGCATTATTATGCCGCCTTTCCAAATGATGATGAAATAGTCTTTTATTCTTATATCTCAAATTTAGATTTTAATAGCCCAGCCTTTTTTAATGATAGTTTAAATGCCTGCTTTATGGCTAGCGATTTATATTTAGGGCAAAACCAAGATTATTATGCTTTTCTTCCAGAATATATTGCCTTTGAAAGGCAAAGAGCCTTTTTTATTCGCGATGCATTAGGATCCATTGTTTCCCAAAAACTTATAGTCCCCAGTGAAGAGTCTATTCTATTAGAAGACATGATTTACTTTGGAAAGCTCCATTATATTTTAGAAAAATTAATGCCATCTGCTCCCCAATGGACAATTATTAAATATCCAAAAGAGAAATTCAATTTTTGCTTGGAAAATGAAAAGCATATCTGGGCCTATTTTGTGGAAAACAAACTTATTTATTCCACCAAGCTTAGAGATAAAAAACGATTTATAGAAACTGCTCCTTTTACCAAGTTTGGGATGAAATTCGACAACCAATCACCAGGAAGAATTGGGCAGTGGCTGGGTTGGCAAATTGTAAAAAGATATATGGCCAAAAACCCAAATCTTACTATTGAAGATTTGCTTGATGAAAAAAACCCACAGATAATTTTAAATGGTTCCTCCTATAGACCAGATTAATTTTATAGCCCTAGTATTTCTTGAAATAGAGACAGTATATTTGCCCGAAATTCAAGTTTATTAAGATATGGCAAGCAGCAGTTCAGAAATAAAAATTGTAGTAGGCTTAGACGACAATAAAATTCCAGAATCTTTGGAATGGAGTGCAGAAGATGGTGGGATGAGCCAGGCTGCAGCAAAGGCTATGCTTTTATCAGTTTGGGATAAAAAAAGTGGTGACACTCTTAAAATAGATTTGTGGACCAAGGATATGATGGCAGATGAAATGAAAAAATTTGTACATCAAAGCCTTATGGCTCTTGCTGATACCTTAGAAAGATCTACAAATGAAAAAGCTGCTGCTGCAGAAATGCGTTCTTTTGGATTACATATTGGAGAAAAAATGAATCTTATTCAAAAAAATAAATAACTTAGGGATTCTAAACTACCCATTATGAAACCTAAGATTGCTGTCATGGCATTGTTTCTTCTATTCTCCAATTTAGTTTTAGCACAGCACTCTGGTCACCCACATTCTGATAATGATTTCAATTTTTGGTTTGGCTTATTGGAAGTTCCCTTTTTATTGTTTGTTATTGTCTTATCATTTGTAGTTGCCAATTCTTTAAAAGGTGGAAAATTTGGAAAAGGAATGTCACTACTAGCATGGGGCTTTTTGGTAATGGCTATTGGTCATATTCACATGCAAATAGAGAATATTACTGGGACCAATTTATTTAACAATCTCCTTGGCGAAACTGGTGGTACAATTGCTTGGTTCACTGCCCTTACTGCTACCTGGGGATTAACAGCCTGGGGCTTCATTAAGATTTATAAAGCAAGCAGAATCTGATACATGCGATTAAGACTTTTTGGAAAAAAAAACCCAATTGGAGAGGGTGAAGAGTCCTACTCCAAATTGGTGAAATTTTTAATTGCTCAAATTAGCTCCCCAGCTTTAGCGGGTTCTATTATTGAAGAGGCTAAACAATTCCTGAAACTCAAAAAAAGTAGCCAGGATAAAGATTTGGTAAGAATTTATCTGCTTTTTCAGAAATATTGCTGCCATGTAGATCAGGTGCAAAAAGTTAGCGAAAAAGCATTCAACAGAAAGGTAATCCAAAAATTCCCTTGGTTAAAAGACAATGAATATTGTAGAATTCCATTCAAATCAAATTCCGAATCAAAAATTCTTCTTGCCGCACTCTTTTTACATCAAATCATAAGCCCAATAGGTGAAATTGCCGGCTCTAAAAAAGGAAATGTTCTTGAAGATTATAAGCTTTGGGTAGATTCCATTTGGAACGAAAACCATTTTTTTGATATTGACCTTCCTGGATTAAAAAAGGGTGAAAATCAAAAATTGACCTACCCCACATTAGTAAAACTCAGCAAAATTATTTTTGAGGATTTATCCGAAAGATTTGGGCTCGGAAATATTAGTAGTCTTTATCAAAGATCATTCTCCAAAACAAAAATACTTTTCAAAAATTTAGGCCAATTTCAGCATATTGTAGATTTAATTCCTGTTCCAATATTGCAACCAGAACACCTTTCCCTAATGGGACAGAATTCGGTTCACAATATTCTGGTGGATCAGGTAAAACAACTCGAAAAATTAAATCAAAAAATTACCCAAGAATCCAAGGAAAACAAAGAGCTAAGCATTGTATTACAAAATAAAACAAGGGTTCTTGAGAATATTTTACAAAACTCTATAAACGCTGTAATTGTAATTGATGAATTGGGAAGAGTTGAAGCCTGGAATGGTAAATCCGAAATTACATTCGGTTTCAACGAGGAAGAAGCTATAGGCACTTTTTTAACGGATTTGATTATTCCTGAAATTCACAAGGAAAATCACGCAAAGGGAATGAGGCGTTTCCTAGCCAGCGGCAAGAGCAATATCCTAAACAAAAGCATAGAAATGGAAGCTGTCCATAAATCTGGAAAACAGTTTCCTTTGGAATTGAGCATTACAGAATCCTTCGACCAAGGAAAAAGAACCTTTATAGGTTTTGCAAGGGATCTCACCCAGCAAAAGAATTATGAAAAAACCCTAATCCAAGCCAAACAGCAAGCCGAAGAAACCAGTAGGTTTAAAAGTCGCTTTTTTGCAAATATGAGTCATGAAATCCGCACACCTCTAAATGCTATAATAGGATTTACAAATCTTCTCTTAGACGAAAAACTAAACGAGGATCAAATAGAATATTTAAACCTCATCCAAACCTCTGGAAATAATTTAATGTCGATTTTAAATGATGTTTTGGAGATTAGTAAAATTGAAGAAGGAAAACTTCAGCTAAACCCAAAGGCCGAAATCTTTCAAAATAAAATCCAAGAATTACTTGCACCTTATAAAGCCATTATTGAAGGTAAAGGGCTAGAGTTTAGCATAGAATTCGAAGACAAATTCCCGAAAATTATTAATATCGACTATCACCGATTTGGACAAATATTGGTGAACCTCATTAGCAATGCTGCAAAATTCACCTCTAAAGGTGGAATCCATATCCTGTTTGAATATGACTTCCAAGCCAAAGGCCAATTCTTAATAAAGGTTAAAGTATCTGATAGTGGAAAAGGTATAGATCCCGAAAATTTAAAGAAGATTTTTGAATCCTTCCAACAAGAGGATGGAGGAATTGCCAGGGAATTTGGGGGCACCGGACTGGGCTTGAGCATCTCTAGAGAAATTGCTATTGCCATGGGAGGTGAACTAAAAGCAGAAAGCCCAAGCTCCTATTATACGGACCGGGGATCTGATTTCATTGTTGAAGTTCTCGGGGAGATAAACTCCAAAACCGAACAGAATAAGGGTGCCAAAAAGAGTGAGAAATTTGATGGCCAAGGTTTAAAGGGTCTTTTGGTTGAGGACAATCCTATTAATCAAAAACTACTTTCCACAGTTTTAGGGCAAATGGGATTGAATATTTCTACCGCCTTTAATGGAATAGAAGCACTTAAAAGTCTGGAAAGTGAAAGTTTTGACATTATTTTCATGGACATCCAAATGCCGGAAATGGATGGCTATGAGGCGACCAAAAGAATACGAAAACTAAATATTAATACACCAATAATAGCAATAAGCGCCAATGTATATTCTGAGGATGTTGAAAAATCTTTAAGCGCCGGAATGCAAGCGCATATTGGAAAACCCTTTAAAGTAGAAGAATTAAAAAAGGTTATCGACGAATATGTTTTAAATGAGAATTAAGGCTTTGCCAGCTGGATATTAATTTGGTTTATATATCCTAGCAACTCCTCTCTACCGGCCTTTGTTTCTGCCGATGTCATAAAAGAAACGGGAATATCCTCCCATTTTTCAAGCATTTTCTTCTTATAAACTTTCATGTTCTTGTTCAGGATATTGTCTTTAAGCTTATCAATTTTAGTGAATACCATGCTAAAAGGAATACCCAAGTCCCCCAAATATTCCATAAACTCCAAATCAATTTTTTGAGGCTCCAACCTAGAGTCTATTAATACAAACAGATTGGTTAGAGACAGACGTTTTTCAATATAATCGGCAATCAGATCTCCAAAACCAGCTCTAATTTTCTTTCCTACTTTGGCGTACCCATATCCCGGTAAATCAACAAGGAACCATTCATCATTTACCTTAAAGTGATTGATCAATTGAGTTTTCCCAGGTTTTCCCGAAGTTTTTGCCAAATTCTTATGATCCACCAACATATTAATTAAACTGGATTTCCCAACATTACTCCTACCAATAAAGGCATATTCCGGTTGACTTATCTCCGGCACCTGTTCAATTTTTGCACTGCTTTTTACGAATTCTGCTTTTCCAATTTTCATTCTCCTAAATCTAATTTTTCTCCATCTCCAAATCCAAACATTGCAAAATTACAGCAATGATTTTCTACTCCTCCACTTTTCTCCACTTATTATTGAATTTCCTAAAACACATAGCCAGAAAAGCTTCTGAGCCTGTTTTGTTAATTCACAATGCCTTTCTCTAGACAAAAAGTGGGAAAAGTTATCAACAAAGTGGAGTTATGTGGGGAATTGTGGGGCAATTTCTATATTTTTGAGCATCTAAGTATTAAAAGCTTAAAATGCTGAATCTGATAGGAGTACATGAGTGTAAAATGGATGCCAAGGGCAGGGTGATGATACCTTCTGCCCTAAAAAAGCAGCTATTGCCTGTGCTTGAGAAAGGTTTTGTTATAAAAAGAAGCGTTTTCCAAAAATGCTTAGAGCTCTACCCAATGGATGAATGGCAAGAGGTTATGGGGAAAGTAAATCGCCTTAATCGCTTTGTAAAAAAGAATAATGATTTCATTAGAATGTTTACCGCCGGAGTGAAAATTATAGAGGTAGATGCCAATGGAAGATTAAATATCCCCAAAGACCTCATGACCTACTCCCTCTTAAAATCTGAATTGGTTTTATCCTCGGCAGTGGGAATTGTGGAAATATGGGATAAGAATCTATATGAGGAAACATTGAAAAATCCAGAATTGGATTTTGGTTCATTAGCAGAAGATGTAATGGGAAGCCTAAATAATGATCTTAATGAATTATCATAATCCGGTTCTCCTAAAAGAATGCATTGAACACCTACAAATTAAACCTGACGGCATTTATGTAGATGTAACCTTTGGCGGGGGTGGCCATAGCCGTGAAATTTTAAAACAGCTTAGCACAGGACACCTCTACGCTTTCGATCAGGACCCCGACGCCCAGCAAAACCAGATAGAAAGTGAAAACTTTAGTTTAATCTCTTCAAATTTTAGATTCCTAAAAAAAAGCCTCCGCTTTCATGGAATACAAAAAATTGATGGACTTCTAGCTGATCTGGGAATTAGTTCACATCAAATTGATGAACCCAGCAGAGGATTTAGCCTTAGATATGAAGGTCCCCTCGATATGAGAATGAACCCTTCTAAAAGCTTAGACGCAAAAACCTTGGTAAACACCTACCCAGAAGAGGAACTCACACGAATATTTAAAGACTATGGCGAACTAAACAAGGCCTATTATTTGGCCAGAACCCTAGTTCAAAAGCGAGCTGAAAAGGAAATCCAAACCACCGAAGAACTAAAACAAGCCTTGGCATCTTTCGCACCCGGACATAGAAGCGGAAAGTTTTGGGCCCAAGTTTTTCAGGCTATTAGGATGGAGGTTAATGATGAGATGGGTGCCCTACATGAATTACTGGAACAAAGCTGTGAAATTCTAAATCCAGGAGGACGATTGGTATTTATGTCATACCACTCTCTTGAAGATAGACCGGTGAAAAATTTTTTCAAAACCGGAAATATTAAAGGAATTCAGGAAAAAGATTTTTACGGAAACCTCATCCGTCCCTTAAATCCCATTACCCGAAAACCCATAATTGCTGATAGCGAAGAATTAAACTCAAACCCCAGGGCAAGAAGTGCAAAACTGAGGGTAGCCGAAAAAATTGAAAAACTGAAAAGTTAAATACTTGAAAATTTTAAAAAACATACAGAACCCGCTAAGCTCCCTATTTACAGGGAGATTCTTGGTTAGTGATAATTGGCAAAAAAACTGGCCCTTTATTTTTTATATCAGCCTATTGGGAATGATCATGATTTCTAGCAGTCACCGTGCAGATGAAAAGGTGCATAAGATTGCCAAACTCAGAACTGAAGTAAAAGAGTTAAGCTCCGAATATACAGATACCAAGGCCAAGCTTATGTTGGAAAGCATGAAAACCAAGGTTGTGGAAAAAGCAGCAGAGATAGGCCTGGTTCCACCCGAAAAACCACCAATAAAAATTAAAAGCAAAAATTTAGTTGAAGGTAGATAAGTCCATATTAAATAGAGTATACCTCGCAGCTCTGCCATTTTTTGTAATGGCAATTTTGGTTTTATTCAAACTTCTTTTTATTCATTTTAAAGAAGGACCCGCCTTGCGTTCCGAAACTCAAAGGGAATCTATCCGTGCCGTAAATATTGAAGCTGAAAGAGGAAATGTGTATAGCGCTGATGGCAAATTGCTGGCTACCACCATGCCTGTTTATAATATTTATATGGATCCGGTTACGGTAAAAAGTAAACTGTTTAAGGATTCTATTCAAAAACTATCTCAACAATTGAGCAGCATTTTCCCTGTGCGTAGCACTAGCCAATGGGAAACCTATATCAGCTCAAAAAGGCAGCAAGAAAGTCGCTATGTGAAATTAGCAGAAGAAATAAGCTTTACAGAATTACAAAAGCTTAAACGATGTGCCATTTTCAACCAAGGAAAATATGCCGGTGGTTTAATTTATGAGCAACGGAATTACCGGAAAATGCCTTTAGGAAAAATTGCGGAACGCACCATTGGTTATGACCAAAGCCGTGGAAGAACTGGTATTGAAGGTGCCTTTAGCAATTACCTTTCTGGTACCAATGGAAAACGCCTCAAGCAAAAAGTAAGCAATGGAAACTGGAAGCCTATAAGTGATAACTACGAAATTGAACCCGAAGATGGTTTGGATGTGGTTACCACTTTGGACACTAGAATGCAAGATGTAGTTCACCATGAACTATTGAAAGCTCTAGAAAAATTTGAAGCTGACCATGGTTGTGCCATTTTAATGGAAGTAGAAACAGGCGCCATTAAAGCCATTTCTAATCTTGGAAGAACTGAAAAGGGCACTTATTTTGAAAAGCGAAACTATGCCGTTTGGGAAAAAACAGAACCCGGTTCTACCTTTAAACTGGCATCAGTAATTGTAGCATTAGAAGATGGAATAGCCGACACCAATACCTTGGTGGATACTGAAAATGGCTTGCTTAGCATTTATGGGAAAAATGTAAAAGACAGCAATTATAAAAATGGGAAAGGTGGCTATGGAAAGGTTAGCCTTAAAAAAGCTTTTGAGGTTTCGAGTAATGTAGGAATAGTAAAATTAATTTATGAAAACTATCAAGATCGTCCCGAAAAATACATAGACCGTCTTTACACAATGGGCCTCCATAAAAAATTGGGAGTTTCCATTCAAGGTGAAAGCGAACCTTCAATTCCCAAACCTGGTGATGCCCGTTGGAGCGGAATTAGTCTGCCTTGGGTTGCCTTTGGGTATCAGGTGAGTTTTACACCCTTACAGATTTTAAGTCTCTATAATTCTGTGGCCAATAATGGCCAAATGATACGTCCACATTTTATTCAAGAAATCCGGAAACACGGAAAAATTATAGAAAAAATGGAGCCTGAAGTTCTCAATCCGGCAATATGCTCTAAAGAGACTTTAGGAAAAGTAAAATCCATGATGGAAGGTGTAGTTTTAAATGGAACTGCAACAAATATTCAGAGTGATCTTGTAAGTATGGCTGGAAAAACGGGTACCTGCCAACAAAACTATTGGAAAGGATTAGCTCCAGACTATCAGGCAAGTTTTGCAGGTTATTTCCCTGCAGAAAATCCCAAATACTCCTGTATTGTAGTGGTAAACAAACCCAATTACCATAGAGGGTATTATGGCTCAGCAGTAGCTGCTCCAGTTTTTAAAGCCATTGCAGAAAGTATTTATCTAAGCACGGCAAATATTGAAGAATCCGAAGTGGAATTGGATGAAAATCACTTTGCAACAGAATTCCAAAACCTTGAAAACTTTGACGGCCTTAGTGGTAAAAGCAAACTTCCAAATCTCAAAGGCTTAAATGGTTCAGAAATACTCCCCATTCTACAAAATCAAGGCTTTAAAGTTAAAGTGGAGGGTATAGGAAAGGTGAAATGGCAATATCCTTCTGCTGGCTCAGAACTGGATCCTAATGTTTTAATAGAACTGAAGCTAGGATGAAATTACTAAAAGACATACTCTATAAGGTTCCAATCCTAGAAAGCATTGGCTCCACAAATCAAGCTATTTCCAAATTGGCTTTTGACTCCAGACAGGTTAATAAAGAAAGTCTATTTATCGCTATTAAAGGAAGTACGGTAGATGGTCATCTCTATATTAAAACTGCTATAGAAAATGGGGCACGATCTATAATTTGCGAAGAACTCCCTGAGGAGATTCAAGAAGGAATCACTTATATCAAAGTAAAGGATAGCCATTCATCCTTGGGCATTATCGCCTCCAATTTTTACAATAATCCATCTGGCCAACTCAAACTGGTTGGTATCACTGGAACCAATGGAAAAACCACTACCAGCACATTGTTGTATAGCCTTTTCCAAAGTTTGGGAATTAAATCGGGCTTACTTTCTACGGTTTGCATAAAAGTAGGGCGTGAAGAGTTCCCAGCTACACATACTACTCCAGATCCTATCCAACTGAATTTCTACCTACAGAAAATGGTGGAGCAGGGCTGTAAAGTTTGCTTTATGGAAGCTAGCAGCCATGGAATTGAACAAAAACGAATAGCGGGATTGGATTTCGCAGGTGCCGTTTTCACCAATATCAGCCATGATCATCTGGATTATCACAAAACATTTGATGACTATATACTTGCCAAAAAAGGATTGTTTGACCAATTGAGCTCAAATGCCTTCGCCCTGGTAAATTCTGATGACAGACATGGTTTTACCATGCTCCATCATTGTAAAGCAAAAAAATATTCATTTGGACTCCGTAGCGACGCGGATTATAAAGTGAAAATTCTGGAGCATCAATTTAATGGCATGTTGCTGAAAATTAACCAACATGAGCTTTGGACCAAACTCATAGGAAACTTCAATGCCTATAATTTAATCGCTGTTTATGCGGTGAGTGTTTTATTGGAAAAAGATGATTTACAGGTGGCTACAGCTATCAGCAATTTATCATCTGTAGAAGGTCGTTTTCAATATTTCCAGTCTAAAAATGGTATTACCGCTATAATCGATTATGCCCATACCCCTGATGCTCTAAAAAATGTATTGGAAACCATTGCCAAGATAAGAGCGGGAAATGAAAAGCTATTTACCCTTATTGGCTGTGGCGGTGATCGTGACAAAACCAAAAGACCGGAAATGGCGCGAATAGCCACTGAGCTCAGCGACCAAACCATTCTTACATCAGACAATCCTAGAAGTGAAGATCCAGATGAAATTATTAGGGAGATGGAAGAAGGAATTGAGATGCATCTTCAAAATAAATATTTGAGCATCACCAATAGAAAAGAAGCTATAAAAACTGCCTGTAGAATGGCACAATCGGGTGATATAATCCTCATTGCTGGAAAGGGCCATGAAAAATATCAGGATATAAACGGCCAAAAAAACCCATTCGACGATATGCAATTTGCTCAAGAATTTTTAAACCCAAGTCAGGAATAATGCTGTATTATCTATTTTCATATTTAGAAGAAACTTATGGACTGCCAGGTGCTGGGGTATTCCAGTTTATCACATTTAGGGCGGCAATGTCTCTTATTTTATCATTGATAATCTGCCTCTTATTCGGAAAAAGAATTATCAATTTCCTTCAAGCCAAACAAGTTGGTGAGACTATTCGAGATTTAGGTTTAGAAGGTCAAACTGAAAAAGCCGGAACACCTACCATGGGTGGTTTAATGATTTTATCCGGAATTCTAATTCCTGTTTTACTATTCGCAAAATTAAACAACATCTATATCATCCTTTTGATTATCACAACAATATGGATGGGAACAATTGGATTTATTGATGATTATATCAAGGTATTTAAAAAGGATAAAAAGGGTTTAAGAGGTCAGTTTAAAATTGCGGGTCAGGTAGGTTTGGGAATTATTGTAGGAGGAATATTGTATTTCAATCCTGATGTTACCATCAAAGAAAAAATAAAAAAAGAACAGCTTATTGAAAGTATTGTTGAATCTCCTGTAAATAGTACTACACCACAGTATAGTGAAGCTGAAAAATCAACTAAAACCACTATCCCCTTCTTTAAAAATAATGAATTAGACTACTCTGCTCCTTTAAGATGGTTGGGGATTGATGATTTAAAATGGGCCTGGATCATTTTTATTCCGGTAGTAATTATCATTGTTACTGCAGTTTCTAATGGAGCCAATCTCACGGACGGTATTGACGGTTTAGCAACGGGAACCTCCGCTATAATAGGAATAACCTTAGGTGTTTTTGCCTACCTCTCAGGAAGCATCATTTTTGCTGATTATCTCAATATAATGTATATCCCAAATACTGGGGAGCTGGTGGTTTTCATCGCGGCATTTATTGGGGCTTGCATCGGCTTTTTATGGTATAATTCCTACCCTGCGCAGGTATTTATGGGCGACACGGGAAGCTTAGCACTTGGAGGAATTATCGCTGTTTTCGCCATTGCCATTCGCAAAGAATTACTAATACCTATTTTGTGTGGAATTTTCTTAGTAGAAAATCTTTCTGTAATCATGCAGGTAAGTTATTTCAAATACAGTAAAAAGAAATTTGGAGAAGGAAGAAGGATTTTTAAAATGTCGCCCCTTCACCACCACTACCAAAAACTTGGATACAACGAAAGTAAAATTGTAACCCGTTTTTGGATTGTAGGAATTTTTCTTGCTGTACTCACATTTGTAACCCTTAAACTTCGCTAGGCTTGTTAGAAACACAAAACATAGTGATTTTAGGAGCCGGAGAAAGCGGAATTGGAGCAGCCCTTCTTGCCAAAAGAAAAGGGCATAAGGTTTTTGTTTCCGATGCAGGATCAATTAAAGAAAACTATGCTCAAATTCTTAGAAGTGAATCTATAGATTTTGAAGAAAGCCATCATTCAGAAGAAAGAATATTAGAATCGGATTTAATCATTAAAAGTCCAGGAATCCCAGAAAAGGCCGCTCTTATTCAAAAGATTAGGAAGGCAAATATCCCAGTGATATCTGAAATAGAATGGGCCTACAGATATTGTCCAGGAAAAATTATTGCCATCACCGGTAGCAATGGTAAAACCACCACTAGCCTACTCACCTATGAAATTCTAAAAAATGCTGGTCTCAAGGTGCATTTGGCAGGGAATATTGGAAAGAGCTTTGCCGCCTGTGTAAATGATGATCCCGACCAATATTACGTGATAGAAGTCTCTAGCTTTCAGTTAGATGACATCAAAACTTTCAAACCAAATATTGCCATTCTTACCAATATTACTCCTGATCATTTGGATAGATATAACTATCAAATGGAAAACTATGTAAAAAGCAAATTTTCCATTTGTAAAAATCAAGATCCTAAGGATTATTTCATCTACTGCAATGATGATGAGGAGATTTTAAAGGCCATCCAGAAAGAAAAAATTAATAGTCAGACCATCCCTTTTAGCCTTGAAAAAAAGGCGGAATACGGTGCTTGGTTAGACGAAGCCAATCATATTCAAATAAAATTAAAAACAGAGGAATCTATGAGCATCAATGAACTAGCCTTACAAGGCAAACACAACACCTACAACAGTATGGCCGCCGGATTAGCCAGTAAACTACTGAGCATTCGCAAGGAAACTATCCGCGAAAGCCTATTAAACTTCGATAATATTGAACATCGATTAGAGCCTGTTCTTCAAATTTATGGTATCGAATTTATTAATGATAGTAAGGCTACAAACATCAACTCATCTTGGTATGCTTTGGATAGCATGTCTAAACCAACAATTCTAATTTTAGGAGGAGTGGATAAGGGAAACGATTACAGTCAACTATTTGCTCTTGCCAAGGAAAAAATAAAGGCTATAATTTGTTTGGGTACCGATAATAGCAAAATCCACGAACAGTTGGAAGACAAAGTACCTTTTATGATTGATGCCAGCAATATGGATGAAGCCGTTCGAATAGCTTTTAAACTAGGCGAAAAAGGAGATGCGGTTTTATTAAGCCCAGCTTGCGCCAGTTTTGATTTCTTTGAAAACTATGAAGATAGAGGAAGACAATTTAAAGATGCGGTAAGAGCTTTATAATTTGAATTTATTCGCTTACATAAAAGGAGATAAAACCCTTTGGGTAATCGCCATTGTTTTGGCTCTATTTTCTATGATGCCTGTTTATAGTGCAAGTAGCAATATAGCCTTCCTATATGGTAGTGGTAATACCTTTAGTATGCTGGCCAAGCATGCTATTCACCTCTGTTTGGGTTTTATTCTAATGTATGCCGCACACAATATCAACTACAAACATTATGGGGCAATTTCCGTAATATTAATGCCCATTGTAATTATTCTTTTGGCTGATACCCTGCTCAATGGGCATACGGTTTCAAACGCTTCACGATGGATTAGAATTCCCTTCTTAGGCTGGACCTTTCAAACTTCGGCCTTTGCTAGTGTAGTGTTAATGATATATATTTCTAGGTATCTGGCGAAAACCAGTATTGAAAAATTAAAAAGTTTCAAGCAGAGTTTTGTTCCCCTTTTACTTCCCATTTTTGTGGTTTGTGGTTTGATTTTACCTTCGAACTTTAGCACCGCAGCTCTGGTATTTTCTATATCTATGATCGTTTTATTTATAGGTGGATACCCCCTCAAGAATTTGATGCTAATTCTGGGAGGAGGTATTGCTACCCTTGGGGTTTTTATCCTACTTACAATGGCCTTCCCAAATATGAATAATAGGGTTTCTACTTGGGTAGCCAGAATCCAGGATTTTGGCTCCGGCGATAAAACGGAAAACTACCAGGTTCACAAAGCTAAACTTGCCATTGCCGAAGGGAACTATTTCGGGAAAGGTCCTGGTAAAAGTGTACAGAAAAATTTTCTTCCCCAATCCAATTCCGATTTTATTTATGCGGTGATAGTAGAGGAATTTGGAATTCTTGGTGGACTAAGTTTAATATTTTTTTATATCCTTTTTCTCATTCGAATTTTGGCAATTTCCACCAAAGCCCATAGTAAGTTTGGAACCTTATTAGCCATTGGTGCCGGTTTGGGAATTATGGTTCAGGCGTTTGTAAACTTAGGAGTAGCTGTAAATTTATTACCCGTTACAGGTCAAACCCTTCCTTTAATAAGTGCTGGAGGTTCTTCCATTTGGATGACCTGCATTGCCATTGGAATAATTCTTAGTGTAAGCCGAGGAAACCAAAATGGAGAAATGGAAGAAAATCAAGAACAGCAAGAAAAACCTTCATTAACAGATCTAGCCCATGCCTAAAAAATTCATGATTAGTGGTGGTGGCACTGGGGGGCATATTTTCCCAGCCATATCTATTGCTGATGAATTGAAAAAAAGATATCCAGATGCCCAATTTTTATTTGTTGGAGCAAAAGATAAAATGGAGATGGAAAGAGTTCCACAAGCGGGTTATAATATCAAAGGAATTTGGATAAGTGGCATCCAAAGAAAATTAAGTGCCTCCAATTTAGCCTTCCCTTTTAAACTCCTTTCAAGTTTAGGAAAGTGCTTTTCTTTAATTCGGAAATTTAAACCAGATGTGGTAATTGGCACAGGAGGTTTTGCAAGTGGTCCACTGCTGTATGCCGCCTCCTTAAAGGGAATTCCAACATTAATTCAAGAGCAAAACTCTTACCCCGGCATTACCAATAAGCTTTTAGCAAAAAGGGCAGAAAGTATCTGTGTTGCCTATGATAAAATGGAGCGGTTTTTCCCTAAGGAAAAAATAGTCTTTACAGGAAACCCCATCCGTGAAAGGATAAAAAACATCAATATCCCTAGAGATGTGGCAAATAAGGAATTCAACTTTCAAATCAACAGACCTACATTATTAATTCTTGGTGGAAGTTTAGGAGCACGCAAAATCAACCAATTGATTGGTGAGAATTTAGACTGGCTCCTATCCTTAAATCTCAATATACTTTGGCAAACAGGGAAGTTATATATCGAAGAATTAGAAAATAAATTTGGAAGCAAACAGGGAGATCATTTGAAAATCCAAGCCTTTTTAAAAAATATGGATTTTGCTTATGCCGCCTCGGATATGGTGATTAGTAGAGCTGGTGCAGGTACCATTTCTGAGCTGAGCGTTGCTGCTAAGGCCACATTATTAATCCCATCACCGAATGTTGCGGAAGATCATCAAACAAAAAATGCGCTGGCCTTATTCGAAAATGAAGCAGCATTGTTATTTAGAGAAAAGGAAAGTGAAAGCCTTTTTAAATCCTTAATTGAAAAGCTAATTCAGCCCGAAGAAAGGGAAAAACTTTCTCGAAACATAAAGAAAATGGCCAAATCAGAAGCTTCCAAAAGCATTGGAGATCAGGTTGATAAAATATTAAACAATGCTGGATAAAGACAATATTTATTTCATTGGAATAGGCGGCATAGGAATGAGCGCTTTAGCCAGATATTTCATCGGCATCGGAAAAAACGTTGCTGGCTACGATAGGTATCGATCTTCCAATTGTGAAATTCTTGAATCTGAAGGAATCTCTATTCATTATGAAGATAATATAGAACTCATAGATAAGGATTTCCGAAAAAAAGCGAATACGCTTGTAATATATACCCCAGCAATTCCCAAGGATCAAAAGGAATTAAATTACTTTATTAAAAGGGAATTCACCCTTTTGAAGAGGGCCAAGGTTTTAGGAGAAATAGCCAAAAATCATATTTGCCTGGCCGTTGCAGGAACCCATGGAAAAACTACAACATCTTCATTATTAGCACATATTTTCAGAAATTCCGGGCATCAGGTCACTGCATTTTTAGGAGGTATTGCCGTAAATTACAATTCCAATTTTTTGCAAGGAAAGGAAAACTCAATTTTAGTTGCAGAAGCTGATGAGTATGACAGAAGTTTCCTTCAATTAAATCCAGATGGCGCTATTATCACTTCCACAGATGCGGATCATTTAGATATTTATGATGGCGAAGAGGATCTAAAAAACACCTTCCAAACTTTCGCCGATTCGGTACAAAAGAATTTGATTCTTCAATCAGAGGTACAAATAAAGGGCCTTAAATACGGATTAAAAGGGGATGAAGAATTCGCGGGTTTAAACCTAAGAATAGAAAATCACAATTATGTTTTTGATCTCAAAACACCCAGGGGAATCGTAGGCAATATTTCCAGTGGCTTACCTGGCAGGCATAATGTAGAAAACGCCATAGGAGCAGCGGCATTGGCATTTTCATATGGACTAAATGACGAGGAAATTAAATTGGGGATTTCCAGCTTTAAAGGAGTGAAAAGACGTTTTGAATATCATATTAAAACAGAAAAGCTCATATATATTGATGATTATGCACATCATCCTTCTGAAATAAATGCACTTGTAAATTCGGTAAGAGAATTATATCCCGAAAGGAATATATGTGGGATTTTTCAACCTCATTTATTTAGTAGAACCCGCGATTTCGCTGAGGAATTTGCAGAAAATTTAAGCCTCTTGGATTGCCTTATCCTCATGGACATTTATCCGGCAAGAGAAAAACCAATTCCCGGCATTAATTCTGAAATGCTTTTGGAAAAAAGTAGAGCAAAGGAAAAATATCTGCTGCCTAAAAATGAAATTTTAAGCTTTCTGAAAAACCGTAAAAACCAAATAGTATTAACCATTGGAGCTGGGGATATAGACCAAATTATAAATCCAATAAAAATGACCTTATTGAATGGATAAGCTCAAAATTATATTGTCTTGGGTTTTTGGCTTATTGCTGATGATAATAGTTTTGGCATTTTCCGGCACTTCCAGAAATTCAAAATACTTATCCGAAGATTCCATTTCTATAGAAATCTTTAGCGTTGAAGGACAGTACTTTATTACTGAAAATGAACTGAAAAGAGAATTGATTTTAGAGCTTGATTTGATCGATAGTCTATCGCTTGAAGAAATTAACATTAAGATGTTAGAAGAAAGCCTTGATAATCACCCGTCTATCAGAAAAGCAGAGGTATATTCGAAATTAGATGGTAGTTTAAGAATCGCTGTGCATCAAAAGCAGCCCATTGCAAGGGTACAAAGCTCATCAGCAGATTATTATATTGATGAAATTGGCGATAGTATGGCATTATCGACAAATTATTTTGCATCAGTTCCTTTGATAAATGGGAAGGTAAATGCAGAAAGAAGAGAAAAACTCCATCATTTTTTGAACATTATCCACCAGGACAGTTTTTACAAAGACTTTTTTAGTGGAATAAAAATATTAGCAAATGACGAGTGGCTTCTTTATCCAAAACCTGGTAATCACAAAATCATTTTTGGAAAGGCTGAAGGTATTGAAGGGAAACTCCGAAAGCTAAAAATATTTTACCTCAACAAAGCCTCCACAAAGGAGGAATGGGATGAAATAAAACTATTGAACCTCAAGTTTGAAGGACAGGTAATTTGCAGAAAACACTAAAATTATGAACTCCCAACGAATAGCAGTAGGGCTAGACATAGGAACCACCAAGATTGCAGCCATGATCGGCCGCCTAGATGGCTATGGAAAATTAGAGATCATTGGCATGGGAAAAGCCAAATCTTTAGGTGTTCATAGGGGTGTTGTTACCAATATCACCCAAACCATTGAAAGTATTAAGCATGCCATTGAGGAAGCTGAACAACAATCTGGCTTAGGAATAAAAAGTGTGATTGTTGGGATAGCCGGACAGCATATTCGCAGCTTGCAGCATAGCGACTATATTATCCGTCAAAATTCTGATGATGTTATTGAAGATCAAGATATTGACAACTTAATTGAGAATGTTCACAATCTTGTAATGCTCCCTGGGGAAGAGATTATTCACGTTTTACCTCAAGAATACAAAGTTGATGGCCAAGCGGAAATAATGGAACCACGAGGCATGTATGGAAGTAGGCTGGAAGCCAATTTTCACATTGTAGTTGGGCAAATTAGTTCTATCAAAAACATAGGTCGCTGTGTAAAAAGTAGCGATTTAAATGTAGCAGATATAACCTTAGAGCCTTTAGCTTCTGCAGAAGCTGTTCTCTCTCAAGAAGAAAAAGAAGCCGGGGTTGTACTGGTGGATATTGGTGGTGGAACTACTGACATTGCCATTTTTAAAGATGGTATCATTCGTCATACAGCTGTAATACCATTCGGTGGAAATGTAATTACCGAGGATATAAAAGAAGGCTGCTCCATAATTGAAAAACAAGCCGAATTATTAAAGGTGAAGTTTGGCTCTGCATGGCCTGGAGAGAATAAGGAAAATGAAATTGTAAGTATTCCCGGATTAAGAGGTCGCGAGCCCAAGGAAATTTCCCTTAAAAATCTGTCAAAAATTATCCACGCTAGAGTGGTAGAAATTATTGAACAGGTATATCTGGAAATTAAAAATTACGGATACGACGAAAATAAAAAAAGGCTAATTGCAGGGATTGTTCTTACTGGTGGTGGTAGTCAACTTAAGCACGTAAAACAACTTGTAGAGTTTGTTACGGGAATGGACACCCGTATTGGATTTCCCAATGAGCATTTGGCCAATGGCAGTGATGAAGAATTCGCCTCTCCCATTTATGCTACTACAGTAGGATTAGTTTTAAAAGGCCTAAACAAATCCAATAATGGTGAAATTTCTGTGATTGATCCAAATGAGGATGAAAACACTCAGATGTTTAAAACAGAAAAGCAGGAAGAAGAAAACACCCATAGCGAGCTTGATGAAATGGAGGAGAATATGGAGCCAGAAGAAGAACAAGCAGATGACACACCCAAGGCCAGGAAGGGATTTCTTGACAATTGGGCAGATAAATTTAGAAATTTCCTAAACGACGATTTATAATAATAAACCATGAGTGATTTGAATAATAACGATACGATCTCTTTTGACCTTCCAAAAAACCAATCTTCGGTAATCAAGGTTATTGGTGTTGGTGGAGGTGGAAGTAATGCCGTCAATCACATGTTTGGGATGGGAATCCGTGGAGTAGACTTTGCCGTTTGCAATACAGATGCTCAAGCCCTTTCCAATAGTCCTGTTCCCAATAAAATACAATTAGGGGTAACCTTAACTGAAGGACTAGGAGCAGGTGCAAATCCAGTGGTGGGATGTGAATCGGCTCAAGAGAGTTTAGAAGAAATAAAACAACTCTTAGAAAAGAATACCAAAATGGTTTTCATCACCGCAGGAATGGGTGGTGGAACTGGTACAGGTGCTGCCCCAGTAATTGCTGCAGCAGCCAAAGAAATGGGAATTCTTACGGTAGGAATTGTTACTATGCCCTTCCAATTTGAAGGTAGCAATAGAAAACAACAAGCCGAAAAAGGTATTGAAGCCCTTAGATCCAAAGTGGACTCTTTAATTGTTATTAATAATAATAAACTTAGAGAGGTATATGGAAATCTTGGATTTAAAGCTGGTTTCGCTAAAGCCGATGAAGTTTTAGCCACTGCATCCAGAGGAATTGCGGAGGTAATAACACATCACTATACTACCAATATTGACTTAAGAGATGCCAAAACTGTTTTGGCAGATAGTGGTACAGCAATAATGGGATCTGCGAGCTCTTCCGGAGAAAGTAGAGCCATTGATGCTATTAGCAAAGCCCTTGACTCTCCTTTGTTAAATGACAATCATATTAAAGGAGCCAAAAATGTTTTACTATTAATCGTTTCTGGAAGTGAAGAAATTACCATCGACGAAATTGGTGAAATAAATGATCATATCCAGGTGGAAGCCGGAGGTAGTGCCAATATCATTATGGGTATTGGTGAGGATGAAAGCTTGGGAAGCGATATTGCCGTAACCATTGTAGCAACGGGATTTAATGCCGATCAACAAGTTCAGGTTTTAGGAAATAAACCCCAAAAGGTAGTTCATACTCTAGAAGATGAACAAGCCATCAGCACCTCAGTATATAACAATCCACCAAAAACTGTTGAAGAAGACGCTGAAGAGGATATAATTGCCAAGGAAATTGCCAAAGCAGAAGCTCGGGAAAGAGAGAGAGACTCTGCCCTACAAGCTGATTTATTTGCTGTAAATAACGAAGAAATAACAGCAGAAACTACTGCTATTGAAGAGGAAAATACTCCGGAAATTAATGAAGAAAGCCATGAAGAAAAAAAGGTCTTCGCACTAGAAGATGAGGCTGAAGAGGAGGAGGAAATAAGTTTTAATATTATTGAAACTGAAGTGGAAACCACTATCGATATCAGAGAGGAGCTTATTGAAGATCCAATTGAACTGAAAATGGAAGCAGAAGCGGAAGAGGAAGTCATAAGCGAGGAAGTTGATGAAGAGCCTATTTTCTCTATTGGAGAAGAAGAGGATAGTATCCAATTTGACATTCAAAAGGAAGAAAATTCCGAATCTGAAATTCTGGAAGTGAATAACAGTCAAGATGTTTCGGAAGTTTCAGAGCCTACACCATCCGTTAATGAAAAGGAAAATCTCACCAATTCGGAAAATGAAGTGGTTAAATATTCCCTAGAAGACTATTTAGATCTTGAAGAAAAATTAAAATCTGCAAGTCCAACTGCGAGTGAAACTCCTTCTATACAAACCGAAAAAAATATAGAGGCCAAGGCAAAGTCTAATGCTGAAACAGAAGATGAGGCTCTCAATTTTGTGGTAAGAGAAGTAAAAGAAGGCAGCCAAGAAAAGCAAGCTGAAAAAACACAAAATGTTTCTCCTGTAAATGCTAGTATTCAAGAAAGTATGAGGCTTCAAGGAAGTGAAAGAAGGGAGAAATTAAAGGCCTTTAACCATCGCTTTCAAATGCATCAAAAATCTATTGAGGATGCCGAGAACATTCCAGCTTATAAAAGGCAAGGGATTAACATCCAGGACGGAGGATATAGTAAGGAATCGAAGATTGGCCGAATGTCCATCCAAAACGACGAAGATGGTACCAACCTTAAAAGCAATAATAGCTTTCTGCACGACAATGTAGACTAACAATTTTGAGATTACATGACCCTTATATGAAAGGAGGTTCTTTGTTAGGTCAGAACCTCCTTTTTTTGTTCCACAAAATCTAAATTCCCTATTCAAATTAATAACTTTGCAGAAAATATAAAGAGATGAGTTTAGCAGTTTCCATAAATGATCATATTAAAGATGCCATGAGGGCTAAGGATAAAATTCGCTTAGAATCCCTTAGAGCCATAAAATCAGCATTCCTATTAGCGGGTACTGAAAAAGGAGCATCGGGAAGCATTTCTGAAGATGAGGAATTGAAAATTTTACAACGCCTACAAAAGCAGAGAAAAGACTCACTAGAAATTTACACCCAACAAGGTCGTGCTGATCTTGCAGAGGATGAAAGGCTACAATTGCAAATAATTGAAGAGTTTTTACCCAAGCAAATGGATGCGGAAGAGTTGAATTCTTATTTAAAGAACCTATTGGAAAAACTAGGTACTTCTGGTCCACAAGATATGGGTAAAGTAATGGGTACTGCCTCCAAAGAGTTAGCCGGTAAAGCAGATGGAAAAACAATTTCCGCAGCGGTACGTGAGCTACTTTCTAATTAATAGTAGCTTTAGAGAATTGCATTTTATCGGTTAGTAAACATAATGTAGGGGGCGGATATTTGCAGAAAACTCTGTTCTCAATACAAAATTCACATTGTTAATTTCCGTCTTTTGAAGACCAATTAAATCAAAAGACATGGTTTTAGTTTGTGCTTGTGTACAGGTATCACCATTGGCATCATGCTCTAATATTAATTCAATGGTGGATCCTAAGAGCGAATTTGCTTGCGATTTAGACAGTTTAAACAAATGCTCCTTACAGCCACCTTGATAGTTAAAAGTGACTTGCAAACAATTGCCCAGCACCTGTGCAAAGTATAAGCTTACAGGCTCATTATAGGTCGTTGAATTATCATTGGAATCATAATCTGCAATAGCAATGCACGACACTTCCCTGATACATGAAATTTTTACATTTTCGGCATTTCCACAATCAGTACTAAAGGAATTGAGAGTTTTATAATCGAATTGAATTTGGGTTCCAGGTTTAAGTTCAAAGCCTGCTGGTAATTGTTCAGGTTTTAGATATTTCCCTGTTTCGAGTCGTATTAGTTTGGAGCAATCGCCATTGCCAATTTCCACCACTACTCCTGTTTCTGGATAGTTGCAATTACAAGCTCCTGGGTTAAAACTCCGTATACCATGTTTAAACTTTGCCACACAGGCATTGGTATAACTTTGCCCATCGCAACCACAAACAGGATCGTAAACCTCAGGGCAGGCCCAAGAATCTGAAACTAAATCTTGGTTGGAACATGTATCAGCATCCTCCTTATTACAGGAATTAAGAGCCAAAACACAAAAAAAGAAAACAATAAATCTTTTAAACATTTCTCCCACTTTCCAAGAAGATGTATAAAATGAAGGAAACGTTGCTCTTATACCAGAAAATGGAATTATAAAATCTATTTTTCCGGAAAATAGGATTCTATTAAATCTGTTTTAGTTTCAAAAAAGGAATTAACCCGATAATTATGACGCTTCACAAAATCCTCCAAATCATCCTGGATATCTTCATATTCATCTTGATCCATAAATTCATTCTGCAATCCATCAGTTAATGGGTCTAAATTTTCTTCAAGTTCCCCTTCAATTTCTTCAATATAGTCTAGCATTTCATCGTACAAATCCGTCTCTCCATCAAAGGAGGAGTAGGTTTCTACCTCAGCCTTAGATTCTCTTACGGCCTTCCTCATATCAATAACTATATCCGGCAAACTATCCATATTTCCTCTACTCACTACATTCAAATACAATCGTACTTGAGCATCTATTCTAAAATAGGAGAGCGTCATATCTCTACTGTAAAGGGTAACCTCATCCAAGGCAATAAACTGCTCTTCTAATTCTTCGTCCTTAACAATTGAAAATTTAAATTTCTTGGCAAAGTATTCCTCAGCAGCGTCGATAATATATCCTGCTTCCAACATTTCATCTTCCGCTTTTTCCACGGCCACGTAGTATTTTTTGAGATCTTCATAGGAATTATAGCGGTTTTTTATCAGTCCATCTGCAACTCCAAAATTGTTTTCAAATGCATTGATATAGAGATCCAAACTACGGATGTATTCCTTTTTCAGAATATCATCACCCTTATAGGGTTTTAATCTTTCAATTTCCTTTTTACTATCCTTTAGTTGTTCCAAGACTACCGTCCTCAATTTATCCACCCTTTTTGGTTTTTCACCTTTTAGAGATGCCTTTAGATATCGTAGATTTTTCTTTCTCAGCTTTTTATTTTGAGATTGAAATTTTTTAAAATAGGCCGTTGGCTTCATGTTCTTTTGAGCCTCCATTTGGCTAGTAAAACCGATGAAAATGGCGAGGATTAGGAATCTTAACATAGGAAATCTGTTTTCACAAATATAGGCGCAGTTTTCAATAAAAAAAAAGGCCTTTCCAAAATTTGAAAAGGCCTTTAAAGAAATTATTAGGACTGTATTACATCATCCCTGGCATTCCACCCATTCCTGGTGCACCACCACCCATTGGGGCTGGCTCATCCTTTGGAATCTCGGTAATGGTAGCCTCGGTAGTAAGAAGCATTCCAGCCACTGAAGCAGCATTTTCCAATGCAACTCTAGTTACTTTTGTAGGATCAATAATTCCTGCTGATAGCATATTTTCATACTTTTCAGTTTTGGCATTAAATCCAAAGTCATCTCCACCTTCTTTTATTTTAGAAACAACAACTGATCCTTCAAGGCCTGCATTTTCTACTATCTGACGTAATGGTTCTTCAATTGCACGAGCAATTATCGCCATTCCTGTAGATTCATCATCATTATCACCAGTTAAACCTTCTAATTGAGTGGCAGCACGAACAAGAGCAACTCCTCCTCCAGGAACAATTCCTTCTTCAATAGCCGCACGTGTTGCTGCTAGTGCATCATCTACTCTATCTTTCTTCTCCTTCATTTCCACTTCAGAAGCGGCTCCAACATATAATACAGCAACTCCACCAGCTAATTTAGCAAGACGCTCTTGTAATTTCTCCTTGTCATAGTCAGATGTAGTAGTATCAATTTGAGCTTTAATTTGGTTTACTCTCGCTTTTATAGCATCTGCTTCTCCAGCACCATTAACGATAATAGTATTATCCTTATCAATAGTCACTTTTTCGCAAGTACCTAGCATTTCAAGCTCAGCATTTTCCAACTTATAACCTCTTTCTTCAGAAATTACAGTTCCACCAGTTAAAATGGCAATGTCTTCCAACATAGCCTTTCTTCTATCACCAAAGCCAGGTGCTTTTACTGCAGCTACTTTAAGACTACCTCTAATTTTATTTACAACTAGAGTAGCTAGTGCCTCCCCATCTAAATCTTCAGCAATAATTAATAATGGTTTTCCAGATTGAGCAACGGGCTCTAAAACTGGAAGTAGTTCCTTCATATTGCTGATTTTCTTATCGTAAATCAAAATATAAGGGCTTTCCATGTCGGTAATCATTTTGTCAGAATCGGTAACAAAATAGGGTGAAAGGTAACCTCTATCGAATTGCATACCTTCTACAACATCAACATAAGTGTCAGTTCCCTTTGATTCTTCAACAGTGATTACACCTTCTTTTTTCACCTTGTCCATAGCTTCGGCGATAAGCTTTCCAACGGTATTGTCGTTATTGGCAGAAATAGTGGCTACTTGCTCAATTTTCTCAATGCTATCTCCTACTTCCGTAGATTGCTTTTTTAGGTTTTCTACGATGCGCTCAACAGCTTTATCAATACCTCTTTTTAAATCCATTGGAGAGGCTCCAGCAGCAACGTTTTTCATTCCATGGTTATAGATAGCCTGTGCCAATACCGTGGCAGTGGTTGTACCATCTCCTGCAACATCTGCAGTTTTAGAAGCTACCTCTTTTACCATTTGAGCTCCAAGGTTTTCCACCTTATCTTCTAATTCAATTTCCTTAGCTACAGAAACTCCATCCTTAGTTACTGTAGGAGAACCGAAAGATTTTTCAATTACTACATTTCTACCCTTTGGTCCTAAAGTTACTTTTACTGCATTTGCTAATTGATCAACCCCTCTTTTCAAGGCATCTCTAGCTTCTAAATTAAATTTTATCTCTTTAGCCATATCAGTCTAAATTTTTATTGTTTTTTTTTGATTTGAATTAAGCAAGAATTGCAAGGATGTCAGATTCACGCATCATAAGGTAATCTTTACCTCCATGCTTGATATCTGTACCGCCATATTTTCCATAAAGAACGGTGTCACCAACTTTAACGGTCATTGGCTCATCTACTTTACCATTACCAACAGCCACAACAATTCCCTCTTGTGGTTTTTCCTGCGCAGTGTCAGGAATATAAATTCCAGAAGCAGTTTTAGTCTCGGCAGGCTTAGCCTCTACAAGGACTCTATCTGCAAGTGGTCTGATATTCATTTCAGCCATAATAATGATTGTTTTTTATTAGATTAAAATTAGATGGCTTTCCCATGTCATAAAGTATGCCAATGGAAATGCCATTAAATAAAATGACATGCTGACATTTTGGAGTGCCAAGGACAAAAAAAAGCCCTGTAAAAATTACAGGGCTGAGTATTATTCTTTAAAAGGGAAATCTATCCTTCATCCTCTACTGGTTCCGGTTCTAAACCACCACCAACATCACCGGCTGGTAAACTTGGAGCATTTTGGTTTGGTGCAGGAATATTCACGCCATTATCCAACTGTTCTTGAATTTGAGAATCTCTATCACTAGGATTTTCGATCACATTGGGCTTATTGGTAACATTGGCAAATAATACCAAAACCACTAATGCAATTGCCAATACCCAAGTACCTTTATCTAAAAAATCTGTTGTTTTCTTTACACCACCAAAAAGCTGTGTTCCACCACCGCCAAAGGTAGAGCTTAAACCACCACCTTTGGGGTTTTGCACCAATACTATCAGTATTAATAAAATACAAACTAATATAATCAATGTGCTTACTAATATTTCCATAATTCTTTCTATTAACTATTCTTCAGATTCTCGATTTCCTGAATTCGGTCGGCAAAGAAACTACTTTTTTCGGGATATTTCAACCTCAAAATTTGATAGGCCTTTTTGGCTTTGTCAAAATGCCCTTGAGAAATATAAACCTTGGCCAATGTTTCTGTAACCAAAGCTCCATTTTCAGAACTAGGCTTATGCTCTATCTCCACATTTTTTGGAGCCGGCTCCTTCCTTTTTTTCTTTAATTCCGGAAGCTTATTTACAAAAGAATCAAACAATTCAATTTTTTCTTCAAGACCTAAATCCTCTTTATCATCAACCTTTTCAATAAGCCTTTCTTGATTCGGTAATCTTTTAAACCAATCAAAAAAGCTATGGGTTTCATCTTCCTTAATTTCCTGATAATCCTTTTGATCCTTTTCGGCATCCATATCCTCAATAACAAATATTGGAGCTTCTATTTCCTCCATATCTGTTTCAGGATTCTCCCCTGCAATTTCACTAATATCTGCAACAGGCATGGTTTCCAATTCCGAAATTGCCTCCTCCTGGGCCTGCATAGCTTCCATCAATTCTCGATCTATCTTCGTCTCAATCTCATTTTCCTTTTCCTCTTTTAAGATGGAAGGCTTTTCTGGAATAATGTTCTCCATTTTTTCCTCAATCGGGGCTAGAACTTTCCCTTCATCTTTGGTCTTTGGCACTTCTGCCTTTTGGCTATCCTCCTGCTTTTCAGTATTTGGTGTTTTGCCAGACTTGATTTTATCCAGACGATCTTTTATCGCTTTTAGCCTATCATTTCCATCATGCTCAGCAGATTTTTTTTGATCAAATGTTTCTTGCAACTTTTTACTTCTGGCAAGAATGGCCTTAATTTTTTCCGAAGCACTTAAATGTGACATATCCGGCACCGGCTCCATTTCAAGAAAGGCTTTTTTAGGCTTTACTGGCAGCTCTTCTTCCTTCTCAATTTCAATTTCCGCAGAACCTTTTAGGGGTGGATTAGCTGTTTCTTGGCTAGAGGTTTCCATAGCCTGGTCTGAAATTTCAATTCCAGAATCCAGGTTGTTTTCCAGCTGTTTATCACGGTGGGCCTTCTCCCCTTCTTCTTTTGATTCTAATTGCGAATTAGAGAGTTCAGCCTGAATAATAGACAGCTCCTTTTTAAGCGGGTCATTATTTTCAAATATATCGTAGAGAATGGACCTGTCTTCGGTAATTATAGAGGTTCTACCCAATTGCTGATTAAAAAGATGTTCGCCAGAATTTTTTAATCGATAGGCATAGGCAAATTGAACCGCTTGGCTATATGGGTAATCATGAGCCATTCTCTTCAAATCTGAAGCTTCGAGCTCATGGATTTTATTTTTATCCCTAATTAATTCTGAAAACTGCTTTGCATTCACTTACCAATCTCCTATTGCGGCGTTTAAAATATTTTCAGCTAATTCTGCTGTAATCTGATCTATCAATTCTGATTCAACATCAGATAAATTATTGCTGGAGTCAAAATCCGCGAAACGGGAAAAACTTCTTTCAAAGTCCTTTTCAGGATCTAACTTATTTGTAAAGATAACATTTACGTTTACTGTCAATCTATTCTGTGCAACAGAACCTAAATCACTAGCTTGAGCATTTATAGGCTGAACATTATAACCGGTTATAGCGCCTTCAAAATGCAAATCACCATTCCTTGATTTCAATTCCAGATTAGTTTGACGAACAAAAATATCTTTTAGGGCTTCGGTAAACTTTTGGCTTAATTCCGGCTGAACCAAATTTGAATTATTTGGGAAAAAATCCACGGAAACGGTTTTTGCACTGCCGGTATCTCCTCCAATAAAGCTGTAGCCTCCGGTGCAGGAAACCATTGAAAAAAGGCTAATTACAATAATAAAATTTCTCACCTAAAGATTGTATTGTTTGATTTTTCTGTACAAGGTCCGTTCCGAAATTCCCAACTCCCTAGCCGCATCTTTCCTCTTACCTTCATTTCTTTCCAGGGCCTTATTAATCAGTTCTAATTCCTTGTCTTGCAAGGATAAATTCTCCTCCTCAACGGTTTCATGATCTGTATCAAAAGTATCGGTATGAATTTCTGTATTTCCTTCTTTATAAATTGGTAAACGATAAGGGCGAGAACTTTCGGTCTCCCTTTCTTCCTCATAAGGGATTTCGGATTCCGAGCCAAAAACCTTGTTTATCAATGAACTATTATCTTCCTGAAAATTATCAGAATTTCCAGTTTTCATGAGTTCTAGTGTAAGCTTTTTAACATCGTTAAGGTCATTCTTCATATCAAAAAGGACCTTGTACAAAATTTCGCGTTCATTGCTAAAATCAGAACTATCCTTTTTTCCTTCATAAAGTGCTGGTAGCTCACTTTTACCAATTTCGGGTAGATAGCTCATCAGAATTTCTGGATCTATCTCCCGGTTTTGCTCCACCACCGATAATTGCTCTGCCAAATTTCGCAATTGACGAATATTTCCCGGCCAGCGATAGTTTTTTAATAATTCGATAGCATCTGGACTAAGTCTCAGAGGTGGTAAATGATATTTATCCGAAAAGTCAGAGACAAATTTTCTGAAGATTAAATGGATATCCTCCTTCCTTTCTCTCAAAGAAGGTATTTTTATTTCCACAGTATTTAGTCTATAGTATAGGTCTTCCCTAAACTTTCCCTTTCTTATGGCATTTAGTAGGTCTACATTAGTTGCTGCGGTGAGACGAACATTTGTTTTTTGAATTTTGGATGATCCTACCTTAATAAACTCACCAGTTTCTAGTACCCTCAATAATCTAACCTGGGTAGAAAGTGGTAATTCACCTACCTCATCTAAAAAAATGGTTCCGCCATTTGCCTCTTCAAAATACCCTTTCCGCGTTCCTGTGGCTCCTGTAAAAGATCCTTTTTCATGACCAAATAATTCGCTATCAATGGTTCCTTCTGGGATGGCTCCGCAGTTTACCGCAATAAAGGGGTTGTGTTTTCTTGGCGATTGATTATGAATAATTCTAGGGATGGCCTCCTTTCCTACACCACTTTCTCCGGTTATAAGAACAGAGATATCAGTGGAAGCTACCTGCATGGCTTTATTCAATGCCCTATCGAGCAAGGTGGAACTTCCAATAATTCCAAATCTTTGTTTTAATTCTAATAATGAACTCACTTGATATAATATTTTATTTCAATGGGCTTATCCTGATGAATAAGGTTTCCCGTTGATTTATTGGCTACCCACGGTTTAAAAGCCACCAGGGTAATAAATCTTGCTGTGGGTAGAGCTCTTGGGAGCTTTAGAGATTTTTTCATTCCTGTAGCTATTCCTTCCCAAATCAATTTTCCTTCAGCATCATAGGCTTTTACTTCCAAACCCGTGCTTAAGTTCTGGATACAGGTGGAACGCAGGGTGTCGAAAATACAAAAGCTAAACTCCCCTTTGGCCTTAATCTCATCACTTACAATTTCAAATGTGAGATTATTATCCACCCATTTATCGCCTATCTTCTCTTGAGAAAATCCCAAATGGCTAAAGCCTAGTAAATAAATAATCAACCAAAATTTTTGATTCATTTTAAATTTTTTAGTCTACACGTTTTCCCAGCAAAGTGGCGGTGGTGCAGGTTTCAATTTTCACTTTTACAAAATCCCCAGGCTTTTCATTTGATTTCGGGAATACAACCACTGTATTTTGCGGATTTCTGCCATACCATTCATCCTCAGATTTTTTGGATGTTCCCTCAATTAAAACCTCCTCAATTTTTCCAAGATGTGTTTTATTATTAGCCAGAGAATGTTTTTGTTGCATCTGGATAATATCATTCAACCTTCTCTTTTTCACCTCCAGAGGAATATCGTCTTCCATTTTACGAGCGGCATAGGTATTTGGTCTTTCGGAATAGTAAAACATATATCCAAAATCATATTGAACCCTTTCCATAAGGCTTAAAGTTTCTTGATGATCCTCCTCTGTTTCAGTTGGGAAGCCAGTAATCATATCGTGAGAAATACCACAGTCTGGAATTATGGTTTTAATCCTATGCACCAAATCGAAATACTCTTCTCTATTATGACCTCTATTCATCAGTTTTAAAATTCTACTGCTTCCAGATTGAACCGGTAGATGAATATAATTGCAGATATTGTCGTGTTTGGCAATAGTATGAAGAACATCATCACCCATATCTTGAGGGTTAGAGGTAGAAAAACGAATTCGCATTCCGGGCACCTCTTGAGCTACCATATCCAGTAATTTGGCAAAATCTACGGCACTAGCCTTTGCCGCATCACTAGCTTTTTCAAAATCCTTTTTTAGTCCACCACCATACCACAAATAAGAATCTACATTTTGACCTAAAAGGGTAATTTCCTTAAAGTTATTGACCATTAATTCTTTGCACTCCTCAATTATGGTTTGAGGATTTCGGCTTCTCTCTCTTCCGCGGGTAAAAGGCACTACGCAAAAGGTGCACATATTATCGCATCCTCTAGTGATGGATACAAAGGCAGAAACTCCATTACTTCCCAATCTTACAGGACTAACATCAGAATAAGTTTCTTCTTTAGAAAGAATAACATTTACAGCCTTTCTTCCTGCATCAAGCTCCTTCACTAAATTTGGTAAATCACGGTAGGCATCTGGGCCAACCACCATATCTACCAGCTTTTCTTCATCTAGTAATTTATCCTTTAGTCGTTCCGCCATACAGCCGAGAACTCCAATTTTCATCTGAGGATTAGCCCTTTTAATTTTATTGAAATTTGTCAACCTTTTTCGGACAGTCTGCTCAGCCTTATCTCTAATGCTGCAGGTATTTAACAGAACCAAATCTGCTTCGTCTACATTTCTGGTAGTTTCAAATCCCTCCTTTGTAAGTATGGAGGCCACAATTTCACTGTCGGAAAAATTCATTTGACATCCATAGCTCTCTACATAAAGCTTGCGTTTTTCAGAAATAATTCCATCTCCATTTTGGCCCTCTGCAAGAGTAATGGTTCCATTGTGCTGATTTGGATTTTTACCCTTGGTATCTGTAGTGGTTTCCACCATTTTTAAAATCTAATTTTTACTTCAACAAAACTAACCAATTTGATCATTCACTTTTCTACTTGACAGACAAAAAGTCAGACTAATGCTATTTTCGGAATTGAAAACCTAAATAAAGCCAAGAAAAGTGAAAAATTAGTGTGAATTGATTTTCAACTTTTTATTGAGAAGTTCATTGAAAATTGAATGGCAAGCTTCAAAAACTTCTTTGGAATAAGCCTCCTCAATTTTTTTATCATTGTGGAAAGCTTTAAACTCCGGACAATTATAATCAATGCCTATACCATCCGTTAATTGCTGTAGGATTTGCTTTGGGGAACTGCAAAAATCAGAATAATCCACCAAGAACACATTTGGGTCGGCCAAAAATGGCAGAAGGTATTGGTAGTAATTTTTCCAAACCATTAACCAATAGTCTAAGCTGTTTTTATCCCCTTCTAAAACACTATCTCCCGAAAGGGCAAAAGACTTTTGATGCAGGCCAAATTCGTGATGCCCTAGCCAATCCATATATTCCAAAACAAAAGGATCACTTTTTTGTGACTCTAAGTATCTTCTATGCTGACTTAGTAAGGAAAAGGCATGAGAAATTGGCTCCCTAAACATAAAAATCGCCTTAAACTTGGAGTTTTTTTGTCTTAGAGATTGATATCGCAATATGAGGTTGTTGTTCTTCGCCAAATAAATATCATCCTTGTTTTTAAGAATAAGACTTTGGTATTGTAGGTAGCTTTGGTATTGAAGGTCTGAAATCTCATGTATTTCAACTTCCTCATCTCCAATAAAAGAATCGGCCAGTTGAAGTTTAAAAAAATATTCCTCCAAGGCTTCAGCCGAATTTAGGCCTACTTGGATTCCATCACCATGAGCCCTTTCCTTTTGTTGATCGCTTTTAGGGGAATAAACCTTGCGCCATAAATTAGGTGCCATCAACAAAGGCATATTGGAATAGTCTAAGGATTTAAGATTCTTTATTTCGTTGAATTTGAGCATCAAAGCCGTAGTTCCAGCCCTGGCCAAACCACTAACAATTACAAATTCTTCTTTTAAAGCTTCATGCTTTCCGAATTTTTTCAGATCATAGGCAAACAACTTTTTACCTAATTGATAATTATCCAATATAAGTCTGTGAAAAAGTTTTGAAACTTCCGAATAGGAGAGCTTTTCTTTCTTTTTAAATCGAATAAATGGAAGCAAACTTCCTATAGAAAGGCTTAAAATATAGGTCCACGAATCTAAATCTAATTCGGAATAAGGGATGTGGTAAATTAAGGAATAGACAGCTATTGGGATGGCCGCCAACATCAATAATAATAAGATCCAGAGGAAAAAAACCCCAAGAGCTCCTAATAATTTCACTAAGTTTTTTTCTACTGTCTTAATCTTAGAGCTATCTTCTTCTGGAAGTAGTAGGCTATTCAAAATTTTAAGACTGGCTTCGCTCAATCTAAAGAAGGGCTGGTAGTATTTTTTAATAGACCAGAGTAGAATAAAACCAGATAGCAAGCCTGACAAGTGAAAGGGGAGGTTCATTTTTTCTTAAAGATATTTTTAATACGAGCCCATAGTAAATAGGCCATACTAAAAACCACTAGGGCTAATATTAAAACCACCAATATTATAGTACCTGTTCCTAAGCCTGGCCCAACATATAATAAAGTCATCTCTTCTTAATTTTCAATTACTCTTGTCCAATTCAAATGCTCCCTAAAACCATCAATATAGGAGGGGAAGATATTTTTGTATAGCACTTCATCTTTACTGAAAATCCATAAAATCCCACTATTTTGTTCTTCAAGCAAAAGTAAATCCTCATTAATGAAATGAGAAAGTCCTTCTGTTTTTGTTGAGATTTTATTTTCCGCAAATTGCTGGGGCCAAAGTTCTGTAAATTTATTGGTGTTATAATCATAAATTAAAACTCCAGAACCTTTTAGCTTAAAAACCAAGCTATCCTTCTGATTAAAAGATTTGGGCAAGGCGGATCTTTTTAAATAGCTTGGATACATATTATTATTAAATATGGAAATCCTATGACCATCAATAAAATCAACATCATGCTGATAACTAAAAGGTCCTTGAATAAACTTTATTATACTATCCTTATTCGGGCGATAATGGATTATACTATGAGAATTTTTAATACTAATAAGTACATCTCCCCTTTTGAAAAAACCTGAATCTTGAAGAATAGGATCAATATCATTAAGGTGGAAGGGGTCGTTTAGGGAAATTGATTTTTGAAAAAGACTATGTCCCAAATTATGATCATTCATCAATTCTGTTAGGGATTTTCGATAGAGGATTTCCCCGGTTTCTGAACTAAAATTCACCAATTCATCATCCCTGTATTTTAGTGGCTTTTCTGAATCCATGTCTAAAAATGAAAGCGTTCTAATAAAGGGACCTTCTCTGGGTGTTGTGCAAGCCCAAACATTTCCTTCATGATCATAATTTAAAGAATGGTGCACGGCCAAACTGCTGTCTGCTTCCCAAAGCTTCTTGCCATCCTTATCTATTTTTATTAATGTAGAGTTGGCATTGAAATTATAAATTAAGTTTGAATCATTACAAACCAGAGGATTGAAAATTCTGAAATGTTGTGGAAAGGGACCTTCGATAATCCAATTTTGAGCAACACTATCATTTTTTAGATTTTGAATCCTAACCTCACGACTAGAACCTTCATTGCTCAAAGACCTTATTACCCAAATATCCTTTTTTAGATTATTGATGGGTTTAAAGTCATCAGGAAATTCTTTTAGGCGATTTCTTTCCTTAACGGTTTCGGTAAAAGCCCTTTTCACCAATCCAGGAAAATCAGACAGAAATTTAATGGGCCGATGAGCCAAACCTAAATTTTCTCCATTATTTACTTTCACCACAGCCGCACTGTATAGTGAAACCAGAAAAAGCAGCACTATGGAATAGGCTGTAAATCTGATTATTTTTTTCATGGATATAATAATTTTGAAAGGAATATTGCCCTCTTGCAATATTAAAAAATATGCGTCTATCACATCCAATCTTTGAGAATCCTAGGATATTTACCCACAATTTTAACTGAGTTTTGAGGGCAAACAAGCTCAATATGTCTACTTTTCTGCCAAGCTTTTATTTATTCTTGATTTATTATCACCCATCTAATTGTTTGAAATACAGATATTTATTTTAAATCAAGGACAAATCACCACAGTCTTTAACAACACTTCTTTGTGAATTTCAAAAACTATTGATTTATTTTGGCGCTTCTAAGCTGAACAACAATTCTTAACTGCAATGCCCAAAAATTTAGTCATAGTCGAGTCCCCTGCAAAAGCTAAAACCATTGAGAAATTCCTTGGTAAGGACTACCAAGTGGAATCGAGTTATGGTCATATTCGAGATTTAGTTTCTAAGGATATGGGAGTGGATGTGGAGAATAATTTTAAACCCAACTATGCCATTCCAAAGGAAAAAAGGGATGTAGTGAACAAGTTGAAAAAGCTTAGTAAAGATGCAGATACTATTTGGCTAGCATCGGATGAGGACCGTGAAGGAGAGGCCATTGCTTGGCATTTAGCTGAAGCATTAAAACTAAACCCACTAACCACCAATAGAATTGTATTTCACGAAATAACAAAAACGGCTATTGAAGCGGCCATTGAAAATCCAAGAAGGATAAATCAGGATTTGGTAAATGCTCAGCAAGCCCGAAGAATTTTAGACAGACTGGTTGGCTTTGAACTTTCACCAGTTTTATGGAAAAAAGTACAAAGAGGTCTTTCCGCAGGTAGGGTGCAATCTGTTTCAGTTCGGTTAATCGTGGAAAGGGAAAAAGAAATTATGGCTTTTGAATCCGACACCTATTATAGAGTGGTTGGAGAATTTAGCACTTCCGATGGGAAAACCATCAAAGCAGAATTGGCAAAAAGGTTTAAAGAACTAGATGAAGCCCAGGACTTTTTAAAGAATTGCCAAAATCACAATTTTAATATTAAAGATGTAGAAACCAAACCAGCAAAAAAATCACCTGCTGCACCATTTACTACTTCTACGCTGCAACAAGAAGCATCTCGAAAATTGGGTTTTTCAGTTTCCCAAACCATGTCGGTAGCCCAAAGGCTTTACGAATCTGGACATATAACCTATATGAGAACAGACTCTGTAAACCTTTCAGACTTGGCCTTAAATCTTTCCAAAGAAGAAATTGAGAGAGCCTATGGAAAAGAATATTCCAAAACCAGAAAATACAATACCAAAAATAAGGGAGCACAAGAAGCACATGAGGCTATTCGTCCTACCTATTTAAATAAGCACAGCGCTGGTTTAGACTATCAGCAACAGCGACTTTATGATCTTATTTGGAAAAGGACTGTGGCCTCCCAGATGAGCGATGCACAATTGGAAAGAACCGTTTTAAAAATATCCACTCCAGATGCCAAAATAGATTTTGTAGCTCGTGGGGAGGTGATCAAGTTTGATGGTTTTCTCAAAGTTTATTTGGAAGGAAATGATGATGATGACCAAGAAGAACAGGAAGGCATGCTTCCAAAAACTTCTAAAGGTGAAAATTTATCCTACGATAAAATTGAAGCTACACAAAGATTCACTAAACATCCTGCACGCTATACTGAGGCTAGCCTGGTGAAAAAATTAGAAGAACTTGGGATTGGAAGACCATCAACCTATGCTCCTACAATTTCTACTATTCAAAAAAGAAATTATGTAGAAAAATCCAGTTTGGAAGGCAATGAAAGACTGTACAAAAAAATCGTTTTGGATTCAAAGGGCATTGAAACCCTAGACCAAAAAGAAATTACTGGTGCCGATAAAGGAAAATTAATGCCTACAGACATTGGCATAGTGGTAAATGACTTTTTAGTAGAACATTTTAGCAATATTTTAGACTATAATTTTACAGCACAGGTAGAAGCACAGTTTGATGATATTGCCTCTGGTAAAAAGGAGTGGGATAAGATGATTGAAGGCTTTTATAAAGATTTTCATCCACACCTAAAAGATGTAGAAGAAAATTCCGAAAGAGCTACGGGTGAACGAATATTGGGAGTGGATCCAAAAACTGGAAAACCTTTAAGCGTTCGTATTGGAAGGTATGGCCCTATGGCCCAAATTGGAGATAGAGAAGATGAAGATAAAAAATTTGCCAGCCTTGGCAATGACCAAAACCTATCCACTATTAGCCTTGAAGAAGCATTAGCACTTTTTGACCTTCCCAAGACTTTAGGTAATTATGAAAATGAAGAGGTAATAGTTTCCAATGGTAGGTTTGGACCCTATATTAAATTCGGGAAAATGTTTGTGTCTCTAGACAGAGGGGAAGATCCTATGAGCGTAAACATGGAAAGAGCAACAGAATTAATTGTTGCCAAACAAAAGGCAGATGCTCCAATTGCAGAATATGAAGGGCTACCAGTTCAAAAAGGTGTAGGACGTTTTGGGCCATTTATAAAATGGAATAGTACCTTTATTAATGTGAATAAGAAATATGACTTTGATAATTTAAGTCAGGAAGATGTAAACAAACTAATAGAGGAGAAAAAACAGAAGGATATAGACAAAATCATCCACAATTGGGAGGAAGAAGGAATAAGAGTGGAGAAAGCCAGATGGGGAAGATTTAATGTAATAAAAGGTAAAACCAAAATAGAATTGCCTAAAACTACCAATGCGGAAAAGCTAACTTTAAAAGAGTGTATGGCGATGATGGATGAAAAGACCAAAAAGGGTAAAAAGACTAGAAGCAAAAAATGATTCTTGAAGACTACCTATCACCCGTAAGGGATAGCATATTGGAAGATCACCAAGAACTGCATCCTCAGGCATTTGTACACCATATTATTAAGCATACAGAAATGGAAGGAATTCCAGATCTGGAAAATGTGAAACTTGCCATTATCGGAGTAATGGAAGATAGGGGCGCGTATAATAATGAAGGCTGCGACCAATCTCCAGATACCGTTAGAGATTATTTATACCCTCTTTTTATTGGAAAATGGAATAGTTCCATTGTAGACCTTGGCAACATATATGCGGGAGAATCTTTAACCGACAGCCATGTTGCCGTAAAGGATGTTTGCCTATTCCTATTAAAAAAAAATATACTACCAATACTAATTGGAGGTAGCCAGGATATTACTTACTCCAATTACCGAGCCTATGATGGCCTGGAGCAAACAGTAAATTTAGTTTCAATAGATCCCAAATTTAATTTAGGAAATCAAAATCAGAATTTAAATTCAGATAATTTCCTGAGCCATGTAATCCTTCAAAAGCCTTATATCCTTTTCAATTTTAGCAATATCGGATATCAGACCTATTTTGTAAACCAGGATGAGGTGGACTTGATGGAGAAAATGTTTTTTGATGTTCATCGTCTGGGACTATTCAGAGATGATATTAAGGAAGCTGAACCCATTTTAAGAGATGCAGACATCGTAAGCTTCGACTTATCCGCTATTCGCCAATCCGATGCTCCAGGAAACCTAAATCACAGTCCAAATGGATTTACAGGGGAGGAGGCTTGCGCTTTAAGCCGTTATGCCGGGATAAGTGATAAGGTAAGTTCCTTTGGCATTTATGAATTAAACCCCGAATACGATAACCAGGGAAGGACGGCACATTTGGTGGCTCAAATGATTTGGTATTTTATTGAAGGTTATAATAATAGAAAAGGAGACTACCCATTTGGAACTAAAGATGAGTACGATAGATTTATAGTATTAATTAATGAGGGCGAGCACGAATTGGTTTTTTACCGAAGCAATTTAAGTGATCGTTGGTGGGTAGAAGTGCCCATTAAAGAAGATAATAATTTAAATAGTAAAAGGCATAAGCTGGTTCCTTGTTCACAATCGGATTATGCCAAAGCATGTGAAAATGATATTCCTGTTAGGTGGTGGCAAGCCCTTAATAAGACACTGTAAATTGTTAATAACAATAAATAATTCAGGAATTTTTGCATGGAAATAACAATTATTTGATCAAAATTTTATCTTTGGAGATTCGAATGCTACCCTTAGCTTAAAAAGAACCCAGCGTTTATGAAGAAAATTTACGCTTTTGTTTTATTGATATTACCGTTTTTTGGACTTGCCCAACAGGGTGTTCAATTCTCGCAATATATGTTTAACAAAATCTATTACAACCCAGGCGTCACGGGAAGTGGCGGAGCAATATGCTTAAACCTTTTAAACCGAAACCAATGGGTGGGTTTTGAAGGTGCTCCAGTGACCCAAAACTTCAACGCGAACGCTCCAATTAAGTTATTACACGGTGGTATTGGCTTAACTGTTACAAACGATCAAATAGGATTTTTTAGCAATATTGATGTAGGGTTAAACTATGCTTATCAATTGCAACTTTCCACAGGAACATTAGGAATTGGATTAGGTTTAAACCTTAAAAACAATTCATTGAACGGCGCCACTTGGATTCCTTCGGAAAGAGATTATTCAGATCCTTCCTTACCTGCAGGAACAACATCCAACCTAACTTTCGACCCGAGTTTTGGGGTGTATTATGAAAGTACTACCATTTGGGGGGGAGTTTCCATGACTAATGTATTAGCCTCGAAATCCGCTTTCGATCCATTTTCAGGTAGCGATGTAGTAAATTTCACCAATGCCCGTCACTTTTATGTTATGGGAGGTTATAATTGGCAAATACCATCTTCGAATTGGGTTTTAATGCCAAGTACTTTAATCAAAACAGATCTCAATAGCTCACCAGGACTTGACGTTAACATAATGGGAATGTACAATAACAAGTTATGGGGTGGCGTTACCTATAGGCTTCAAGATGCTGTAGCCGTGAATTTAGGATACCAAATATTACCAGCTGTTAAGCTTGGATACTCATATGATGTAGGAACTTCATCACTTTCCACTCAAGGAAGTGGTAGTCATGAAATCATGGCGAGCTATTGCTTTAAAATTGTAATTCCTGAACCGATTCCAGGAAGTAATAGAAACATTAGATTTTTGTAATATAGCGGACTTTTTCGCTATTAGTAGAAAATTAATAAGGTAGAATATGAAAAAACTAATTGTAACCACCATAGGTATAGCTATACTGGCGACTGCTTGTAATAGCAATCCGCACGGTGAATTAGTAGGAGTTCAAGATAGACCTGAATATTATCCTTCAGAGCCCTATGGAATGGTATATATTCCACAAGGATCTTTTAATATGGGTAATTCGGATCAAGATGTACCCTATTCTCTAATCTCTCCAACCAAAACAGTTTCTGTACCATCTTTTTGGATGGATCAAACGGAAATTAGCAATAATGAATACCGACAGTTTGTTCGTTGGGTAAGAGATTCTATCGTTCGATTTAGATTGGCCGAAGAAGAGATTGAAGGATATGAATACTTTGATGTAAACAATTCCGAAGATCCTACTTTCTTCCAAGATTATGTAGCCAATAATTACCCAGATTCTATGCAAAGGAAATTGAATTGGGATAATTATATCGAATGGAATTATGAGAATTATCCTTCCGAAGAATATACTGAGATTGTAGAGAGCATGTACCTTCCGCCAGAAGAAATGTTTAATGGAAGACGTATGCTAGATGCAAGACAACTAAACTATGTTTACTATTGGATTAATAAACAAAAGGCGGCCCGTAAAGGAAACCGTGTAATCTTTGACTATAACGACTCGGACCAGGATGGTAGTTATTTCTCCTATAGAGATTATATAAAAGAAAGTCAGGAGATTTCAGATAGAAGTTCCTTCTTTGAAAAGGGAATTATCAATGTTTATCCAGATACTTTATGCTGGATCCATGATTTCACCTATAGTTTCAATGACCCTATGCATGATAAATATTTCTGGCACCCATCTTACGATGATTATCCAGTAGTAGGAATTAGCTGGAAACAAGCCAGAGCATTTTGTAACTGGAGAACAAAATTCAGAAATGACTTCCTTCACAATAATAAGATTGCTGATGAGCAAGCCTTCAGATTGCCTACAGAAGGAGAGTGGGAATATGCTGCTCGTGGTGGACAAGAATTGGTGAAATACCCTTGGGGAGGTCCTTATGCTATGAATAGCTCAGGATGTTATTTAGCAAACTTCAAAGCCATGCGTGGAAATGTTACCGCAGATGGAGGTTTCTATACCCTTAAAGTAACCGAGTATAGCCCTAATGGTTATAATCTATATAATATGGGAGGTAATGTTTCCGAATGGACTAGCACAGCCTTTGATGCGGCATCCTATTATTATATTAGTGATATCAGTCCTAATTCAGAATACAATGCTTTCGAAGATGATGATGAAACTTTGAAGCGTAAAGTTGTAAGAGGAGGTAGCTGGAAAGATATTTCATACTATATGCAAGTAAGCACTCGTGATTACGAATACCAAGACACTGCCAAATCCTATGTAGGTTTTAGAACCGTACAAAGTTTTATGGGTAGAGACTTAAAAGACTATTAATTCTAATCTTAAATTTCAAAAACAATGGCGTTAATTGATGTAAACGGTAAAAAATTTAAAAATTTCATGGCTAAGCTTTATGGTATTGGAGCGGCTATTGTAATTCTAGGAGCGATGTTTAAAATCCTTCACCTTCCTGGTGCGGATCCAATGCTTGTAGTTGGATTAACAACGGAAGCTGTGATTTTCCTTTTCTCTGCTTTTGAAAAGCCACATGAAGAATACGATTGGTCTTTAGTTTATCCTGAATTAGCAGGAATGGAAGATCCAGATGAAGCTATGATAAAAAGTGGAAACCAATTGAGTCCTACTCAAGAATTGGATAAAATGTTGGAAGAAGCTAAAATTGATGGTGAGCTGATAGAAAGTCTAGGAACAGGCTTAAGAAATTTTGGTGAAGCTGCCAATAAATTAAATAACACTGTTGATGCCGCCGCTGCTACCAGCGAATATGGAGAGCAACTAAGTCTTGCTTCCAAAAACATGGAATCACTTAACGCCTTATACGCTGTTCAATTGGAAAGCTCTGCTAACCATATGGAAGTGCAAAATAATATCATGGAAAATTTAAATTCTTCCATTGAGAGTTCTGAAAAATTAGCTGGTGAAGTTTCAAGTTTAGCTAGCAATATGGCTCAGTTAAATTCCGTTTATGGTGGTATGCTTTCCGCTATGAATATGAATAAGAACTAATTAGGAAGCTTTAATAAATAACTAACTCTAAAAGAAAAAGCTAATATGGCCGGAGGAAATTTATCCCCTAGACAAAAGATGATCAACATGATGTATTTAGTGTTGACAGCCCTTTTGGCCCTAAATATTTCTAAAGATATTCTAGAGTCATTAACCAAACTAAATCAAAGTTTGGATGATTCAGCTCAAACTATCCAGAAGAAAAACGAAGTCATTTACAATAAATTTGCAAAGGCCGCAAGCACCAGTCCAGCTACTGCCGGAAAATGGAACAATATGGCCTTACAGGCTAAATCTAAATCGGATAAACTATATAACGACCTCGATGAATTAAAACACGAACTAATTGAGGTTAGTGGAGGTTATGCTGAAGGATTTGGAAAGGGAAGCGATATGGCTGCTGCTTTGGATCAAAAATCTAAACCTGCCAATTATTTATTAAATGAAAAGAATGCGGAAAAGCTAAAAGTTAAAATCGAAGATTTTAGAAAAACCATGATTCAGCTTGCAGGAGACAATAAGATTCTTGCCGCCTCTATCGCCGAAACTTTTGACACTAAAGATGAAGTATTGGAAAAGGGAGGAGCAAAAGTTGATTGGGAACATAGAACTTTTGATCATTATCCCTTAGCTGCAATCCTACCATTTTTAACGGATTATCAAACGAAAATCAGGAATACGGAAACGGATGTCATTTCCTTTTTAGAAGAAAATATTGGAGCCGAAGACATTAAGTTTAATAAAGTAGAAGCTGTTGTTGTTGCCAATTCTAATTATGTAACCCAAGGTGGTGAATATAGAGCCGAAGTATTCTTGGCAGCCTATGATAGTACTGAAACGCCCAGTATTATGATAGGTGAAAATGCATTAGACACCAGCTCTATTGTTAATGGTCGTGGAATTGTAACATTTCCTGCAACATCTGCCGGACCACAAACCTGGGGTGGTGTAATTTCCATTAAGCAAGTTGGAAAAGATCAGCCAACAGAATATATTATTCCTGAGCAAACTTATACAGTAGCCCCTCCATCGGTGGTTATATCTCCAACTAAAATGAATGTATTCTACAGAGGAGTAAAAAACCCAGTAGAAATTGCAGTTCCTGGAGCAGACCCCAATAAGATTCGAGTAAGTGGTGGTGGTGTTACAGGTTCTCCAGGGAATTATTTCGCCAACGTTGATAACTTCAGAGGACGCTCCACAGTAACCATAAATGTTGCAGTAGAGGAAACTCAAAAAGATGGTAGCACCAAATTAGTTCCTTACGGAAGCAAGGAGTTTAGAATTAAAGGACTTCCACAAGCTGTTGGTATGGTTTATCAAGGTTCAGATAAAATTTTATCTAAAAACGCAGCCAAAGGAATTAAAGTAGAAGCTGAATTTCAAGATTTCCCTTTTGATTTACCTCTTACGGTGAGTAGTTTTGAAATTACAATTCCAGGATTTCCACCAGAAACCATTAGAGGTGATAAATTGCCAAGCGCAGTTAAAACCAAAATTGAACGTTTGAGACCTGGTGCGACCATGACGATAAGAAAAATCAAAGCCAGAGGCCCAGGTGGCTTAAGAGTAACAAAAGTTAGTAACGTTACTATTGATATAAACTAAAATATCTGTTTATGAAAAGGATAATATTTGCATTAATACTTTTAGGAGCTATTCTAGTACCTAGCATAGCTAGTGCTCAGGTTTTGACACCTCAGGATGATGATATTATCCCTGATGAACCAAAGCATCACCATGCTAATAGAGTTGTACCCTACCCATATTTAAGGGAGGCCGACATTCTTTTCAAAACAAGGCATTGGGAGCGAATTGATGTTCGCGAAAAAATTAATCACGGATTATACTATCCTGTAGTGCCAATTCCAGATCGCAAAGCCTTATTCGATGTTTTATTAGATGGAATTCTAAGCGAAGGAACTATTATTGAAGTGTATGCAGATCATAGGTTTGAAATCCCTTATACTCCAGAACAAGTAGCGGCATATGCCGAACAGATAGACACTACTTTCGATAGAGATGATCCAAGTATTATCGTTCTTATTGATACCATTAGAATTAGACCCAAAGATGTTGTGGCCTATGAAATCAAATCTGATTGGTATTTCGATAAGCAAAGAGGGGAAATGAAAAATAGAATAATTGGTTTATCCCCTGTTGTGAAAAATCCACAATCCGGTGATATATACAATTTGTTTTGGGTTTGGTTTCCAGATGCTCGCTATGCTTTAGCTACTCATGTTGCCTTTAATTCTAATAATGATGTGCAACGTTTAACTTTTGATCAAATCTTTCATATCAGATACTTTAACTCCACCATTTTCCGTGAAGACAATGTATATGATAGAGCGATTAAAGATTATAAAAGAAATAATCCTATGGATCAATTATTAGAAGGCCAAAGGATAAAAGAAGATTTGCGAAATTATGAGCATGATCTTTGGGAATATTAATTCTCAATTCTTAAAATAATAAATAGAACCCTTCCGAAATTCGGGAGGGTTTTTTGTTGGAATATAGAATATACGGCCATGAAAAATTATATTATTCTAGGACAAGGTATTGCAGGATCGGTACTAGCCCTTGAAATGATCCGTCGTGGATTAAATTTTAAAGTGATTGATCATCCTCAGCTATCATCTTCTTCCAAAATTGCTGCAGGCCTCGTAAATCCCATTGTATTAAAAAGACTAAAAATGGTTGCCGATGCCGAAAAACATCTCCAACATGCCGAAAACTTTTACACCCATTGGCAAAAACAACTACATTCCGAATTTTACCACAAAATTTCTATATCCCATTTTTTTTCAAAACAAGAAAACCAAAATGAATGGATGGAAAAATCCGCCTATCCCCCTTTCAGTAATTATTTAGGGGAGGTGATAGCTAAAAGCCCATCTAATTTTAAGGGCGATTTTGGATTTGGGAAAATGAAAAATACTGCCTGGCTAAACAGCTCCAAATTCCTAGCCTTGGTTCGAGAATTTCTTCAAAACAATGGCCAACTCATTTCTTCAGAAATCAAATTAGAAGATTTACAAAAGGACTATCCGATGGAGGATATTATTATCTGTAATGGTCATTTACTTCGACATCATCCTCGCTTTAAGGAAGTGTTTGCCGCCACACGTGGAGAGCTTTTAACCATTCGGACCACCGAAATCCCTCAAGAGCAAATTTTCCATGCTGGAGTATTTATATTACCCATAGGAAAAAACCTATTCAAAGTTGGAGCAAGCTACCACTGGGATGATTTAAAAGACCAAGGCACCGAGGAAGGTAGGAAGAAACTGATTTATGAATTGGAGAAAATGTTTTCAGGAAATTATGAAATCATAGACCATCAGGCAGGAATTCGCCCGAATATTAAGGATAGAAAACCAATTTTGGGTACAAGTGAGAATTGGCATGTATTTAATGGTCTGGGATCTCGTGGTGTTTTAATGGCTCCCTATTTAGCAACAGTGATGCTAGATTATTTACAAGGCCAAGGAGAAATACCCGCCGAATACAATATTCATCGATTCGGAATTTAAAAATATTCAACATTCTTGAGGTGGAATTCAAATTTTAGCTGAAGATGTGGCTCCAATTCATTCAGGCGCCTATTTTTGCAGGCTATGATTGGAATCCAGAATATTCAACTGCAATATAACGATCGTCGAATTTTTGATGGGGTTAGTTTTTTAATAAACCCCAGTGATAAAATAGGCCTAGTTGGTAGTAATGGAGCTGGAAAATCCACCTTCCTGAAAATTATCAATGGTGAAATATCCAGTGATGGAGGAACAATTTCCAAACCCAAAGGATTTAAAATAGGATACCTACCTCAAGAACTGCCTCTCTATGATGGACGAACTGTTTGGGAAGAAGCAGAATCTGCTCTTAGCGAGGTGAAGAGTATCGAGGCTAAAATCGAGGAAATAAACCATCAATTAGCCACTAGGGAAGATTATGAAAGTGATTCCTATACAAAGCTTATTGAAGAGCTAAACCACCTCACAGAACGCTTTAATATGGTTGGAGGATATACCTACCATGGTGATCTGGAAAAGATTTTAGCCGGACTTGGATTTATTGCCGAAGATTTCCATAGACAAACTACCGAATTTAGCGGTGGCTGGAGAATGAGAATTGAATTGGCAAAATTGCTTTTAAGTCCTCACGACTTATTGCTTTTAGATGAACCTACCAACCACCTGGATATCCACTCCATCGTTTGGTTAGAAAATTTCTTGAGTGATTATGAAGGAGCCATTTTAATGGTTTCTCACGATAGGGCCTTTTTGGATAATATCACAAAAAGAACCGTAGAAATTGTAAAAGGTAAAATTTACGACTATCCGGTGTCCTATACCAAGTTTACCAATTTTAGAGCCGAACGCAGGGAACAACAAATGCTTGCTTTAAAAAATCAGGACAAGGAAATAAAGCATACTGAACAATTAATTGAAAAATTTAGGTATAAAGCCAGCAAAGCAGCATTTGCTCAAAATCTAATTAAAAAATTAGATAATATGGAGCGAATTGAAATTGATGATGATGATAGTAGAAAAATAAATTTCCGCTTTCCTCCTGCTCCTCGTGCCGGAAAAATTGTTGTTAAGGCCGAAAAAGTTGGCAAATCCTATGATGATAAAGTAATATTCAAAAATGTAGATCTTGAGGTGGTTCGCCATGACAAGGTTGCTTTTGTAGGTCAAAATGGTCAGGGAAAATCTACTTTGGTAAAAATAATAGCCGAAAAACTAGCCCATCACGGTGAATTGAACCTAGGCCATAATGTGGATATTGGATATTATGCCCAAGAACAAGCGAAGACCCTTGATGGAGATATCACCCTTTTGCAAACCATTGAGGATGCTGCGCCAGAAGATTTAAGGAAAAGAGCAAGAGATTTTTTAGGCTCCTTTTTATTTAGTGGTGAAGACGTGGAAAAAAAGGTGAAGGTTTTGTCCGGAGGTGAGAAAGGTAGATTGGCCCTGTGTAAGCTCCTACTCCATCCTCATAATTTATTGGTTATGGATGAACCTACCAATCACCTTGATATGCGTAGCAAGGAAATGCTGAAAAATGCATTGGCAAATTATGATGGCACCCTGGTAGTAGTATCCCATGATCGATACTTTCTCCAAGGCCTCACCAATAAAATCTTTGAATTCCGAGAAGGAAATGTAAAAGAATTTGTAGGCTCTATTGATGAATATCTAGAAGCCCGAAAATTTGATGATTTTAGGCAAGTTGAGCAAAAGGCAAAAGAACAGAGCTCTATTCCAAAAACAGCAAACTCCAAAAATGATAGGGAGGAAAGGAAACAAAAAGAAAAGGCCTTGCGCAAGGCTCAGAATCTTGTTAAAAACCTAGAAACAAAAATTGAAGATCTAGAGACCAAACTTTCAGAGCTAGATGAAAAGCTAAACGATCCTGAAAAATTCAAGATCATTAGCGCTGAAGACCCCAATTTTTACCAAAAATATGAGGCAGATCAAGAAAGTTTATCCAAATATATGTCTGAGTGGGAAAAAGCCCTGAAGCAGTTGGAAAAGCTTGAACAGGATTGATTCAATTATTAATAAACTGCTAAATAACTGGTTCCCACACTTCCTTTGGAATAAATCCTCACTATATAGGATCCTTTTTCAAGACGGCTAATATCAATTTTTGAATCCGCTTCAATCCTTGTTTTCTTGATGAATCTTCCTTGGGTGTCAAAAATGCTGAGTTCGGCTTCATCCTCCAGTCCAGAAACTGAAAAATAGCCTTGTGCTGGGTTGGGGTAAAGACTAACAATTCCCTTTCTCAAAAGCTCATCAATACCAATATTTACGCAAGGGGTTCCCTCATTATTAAAAAAGGCGTTGGCAGCAGAAATAGAAGGGCTAACACAACCACCGTGATTAGTTGCTCCATTGTTCACCGCCACCACACTCACAGCCCCTTTGGCATTCATGGAATCTGCAGCAATAATTGAATTCTGAAAACTTACTTGCTCATCCTGGGTGCAGTAATACATTTCCACTGGGAATGTTGGTAACCAATCATAGTTGTCATTATCTACCAATGCCTTCCAAATAGGATGATTTAAAGTACTAGCGCTAGCATTTAAATTCGCAATAACCGAATCTTCCAAAAAATCTGATAAAACACTAGGAAGCTGATTATTTACCGAATCCATTGGGAAGTTTCCATTAAAATATGCTGGAATAGTTTGATCATATGGAGATTTTAAAATATCAGAATAGTTATTGAAAATATTCCCATAAACCCTATTATAAGCAAACAGTAAATAACAAACATATCCTGGGTTTGAATAAGGTTGATTGGATAATAATACTGCGGCCTGAGAACCACTCATATTATAGGGCCCAGAAGCAGGAGCAACTGCTTTAATATCAAACTCGCTTAATAAATTATTATCCTGAATATATTTGGCTGTAGCCATAGCAGCATGGCCTCCTTGTGAATATCCTGTAATAAATACTTCACCATTAAGGCTAACCGAAAGAGAGTCATTCACAAATTCTCTAGCCGCTCTCATTAAATCAATTGCAGCTGTTGCTTCCGATTCTGCATGAACATAAGGATGCAGCCCGGCATTTACCCCAAGACCTAAATAATCTGGTGCAGTAGTAATTTTTCCGGCACTCGCCAATAATTTAGGGATTAATGATTCGGAATTATTCTCCGAAGGAACATTGTCCTTTTCCAAAACAGTACCATGGCAATAGGATACAAGTCCAAATTGGTCGCATCCGGAGTTTACCGGAACCATTAGTGCACCACTAGCTATGGTAGCACTTCCATCAATATCCGTGGTATTATAGGTGATTTTATAAGTATTAACATCATATTGAGCTGCGGGATTTACAAAGGCCAGTATTTGGCCAGTTGCGGTATTTATCAACTCTGCAGAAACTAATTTTTGAGCGTTTGCCTGGCTTTGAATAAAGATAAAACCAATGGCTAAGGATAGAATTTTTTGCATGTTTTGGATTTTGCCTAAATATAGTCACTAAAATTAATAAACATGCTTATACTAAATGATTGTGTTTTAATTTAGTGGATGAGTATTTTTGAAATATGAAAATCAGAAAATTACTATTTGTCTTATTATTAAGCAGCCTATTTCTTTCTTGTAATACTAAAGACGAAAAAACTAGGGAGGCGGAAATGGAGGAGTCGGTTGAGCCTGGTTTTAAGCTTGATCCAACAAGGACAGATCCGAATGAAAAGATCCTAATTCCGGAGGAATGGAATCCTGAACTTATTTACAATACTTGGAAAATAAGCTCCATTAAAAGCGCTGATAAATTAGAATTAAATGCGTGTGATCGATCCCAAAAAATCACTTTCAGTAAAAATCGTAAGGGTAGCCAGTCTGGAATTCCTCACTTTGCCATGGATATTATTAATGATGATGAAAATTGTCCGCGACCAGAACGAAAAACAGTATGGTATTTCAATCCTTATGTGGAAAGGGAAATTGTTTTAATAAACCTGGCAATTAATGGGCAATTTTTAGCAGGATCCTTTAAGATAACAGGCTTGAATTCCAATTCTATGACCTTAACTAAAGATTTTTACCAGATTAATTTTAGCCTTTACGAAAACCAATAATTGGGAATTGTAGCCTCGCCAGGAATCGAACCTGGATCTTGGGTACCGGAAACCCACATACTATCCATTGTACTACGAAGCCAAAAAAATTATTCACCTAAGCTAAAAGTAGCCCCGGGCAGGATCGAACTGCCATCTAAAGTTTAGGAAACTTCTATTCTATCCATTGAACTACGGGGCCTTAAATTCTCGGTCCTACGTTTCGACTTATTAGCCAGAGGCACCCAATTAAGGCTGCAAATATAATTATTAGCTACTGATTGATTTATAAGGGATTTGAAAAATAATCTAACTGATTTAAAAAAATCTAACTCACCCCAGAACCATTAGAAACTTGATTTACAGGAGCTACAAAGCTTAGCTTTCCATCTTGGTCTTCTGCCATTAATATCATTCCTTTAGACTCCACACCTCTTAATTTTTTAGCTGCTAAATTGGCTAAAACTGAAACCTGTTTTCCAATCAATTCTTCAGGTTTAAAATGCTGTGCTATGCCAGAAACTATAGTTCTTTTTTCTAAGCCTATATCCACCAATAGCTTTAGAAGTTTATCTGTTTTTGGGACAATTTCCGCCTCTAAAATGGTACCTGTTCTGATATCCATTTTTTGAAAGTCTTCAAATCCTATTTCCTTTTTTAAGGGATGGCTAATCAGCTTTTCTTCCAACTTCTCTACTGGTTTTAGTTTATTTAATTGTTCTTCTACTTTTTCATCTTCCACCATCCCGAAAAGGAGGGCAGCTTTTTCTATCTCTGCTCCAGGGGGAATTAAATCCGATGTAGAAACATTGTCCCAGGGCAATAATTCCATATTAAGAAAGGATCTCAATTTTGCAGAAGTAAATGGCATAAATGGCTCTCCTAACTGACTTAAAACGGCACAAACTTGTGTGGCTATGTATAAAATCGTTTTTGTCCTTTCTGGATCATTTTTAAACTTTTTCCAAGGTTCTTCATCAGCCAGGTATTTATTCCCCATTCTGGCCAATCCCATGTATTTGGCTAGGGCATCTCTGAATTTAAATTTTTCCAAACTTTGGGAAATATCCTTTGAAGCTTGTTTTAAAGCCTCCTGTACTTCCCTATCTTTTTCACTAAAATCATTTGGACTTGGGAGTCGCCCTTGGTAATATTTCTGCATTAATACTAAAACACGATTCACAAAATTGCCATAAATCGCTACTAGTTCACTATTATTTCGGGTTTGAAAATCCTTCCAAGTAAAATCATTGTCCTTAGTTTCTGGAGCAGTGGCACACAAAACATAGCGCAAAGCATCTTGATTGTTGGGGAAGTCTTGCAAATACTCATGCAGCCACACCGCCCAGTTTCTACTAGTAGATATTTTCTTGCCTTCCAAATTTAAAAACTCATTTGCCGGTACTTGTTGGGGTAAAATGAATTCTCCATGTTCCATTAGCATAGCAGGAAAAATAATACAGTGAAAAACAATATTATCCTTACCAATAAAATGTACTAAAGAGCTGTCTTTATCCTTCCAATACTTTTCCCAATCTTCTCCAAGCAATTCCTTAGTAGCGGAAATATAACCTATGGGAGCATCAAACCAAACATATAGCACTTTGCCATCCGCTCCTTCTATTGGCACCTTTATTCCCCAATCCAAATCCCTGGTCATACTTCTGGCTTGCAAGCCAGCGCCATCGTCTAGCCAGCTCATACATTGACCATAAACACTAGGTTTCCAACCTTCTCGAGATTGTATATAATCTTTTATTTTATCCGATAAATGATCTAGAGGTAAAAACCAATGTTTAGTTTTTCTTTTTTCGGGTTTTGCACCTGAAAGAGCTGATCTAGGATTAATCAATTCATCAGCACTAAGGGATGTTCCACAATTTTCGCATTGGTCGCCATAGGCATCTGGAAAATGGCAATTTGGACATTCTCCCATTATATACCTATCTGCTAAAAATTGTTCGGCTTTAGCATCGAAATATTGTTCGGTTTCCTTTTCCGTAAAACAGCCTTTATTATAAAGATTTAGAAAAAAATCAGAGGCTGTATCATGATGTATTTTTTTAGATGTTCTCGAATAAATATCGAAGCTGATTCCAAATTCTTCAAAGGCTTTACTCATTATTCCATTGTATTTATCTACAATTTCTTGAGGGCTTACACCTTCAGCCTTGGCTTTCATTATCACTGCAACACCATGTTCATCAGATCCACAAATGAATTTTACATCCTTTCCTTTTTGCCTAAGGTATCTTACATAAATATCAGCTGGTAAATAGCATCCTGCTAAATGACCAATATGTACAGGTCCATTGGCATAGGGTAAAGCGGCGGTAACAGTATATCTTTTTGGTTCAGACATTCGTATTTTTGCAATTTGAAGCGCAAAAGTAGAAATAATGAGGCTAGCTTGCGCTATCGTATTTATTTGGTTTCCTAATTATTGAAATAGATATTAATCTTCATGAAGCTATATTCTAAAATTATGGGTGAGGGTGAGCCCCTTATCATTATGCATGGCGTTTTTGGAATGGGTGACAATTGGCAAAGTTTGGGCAGAAAATGGGCTCAAGATTTTGAAGTTCACCTTTTGGATATGCGCAACCATGGAAAAAGTCCACATGCTGAGGAATTTTCTTATGAACTAATGAGTGAAGACCTTTTGGAATATATGGATGATCGGCAAATGGATAAAGCCTTTATTATAGGACATAGCATGGGAGGAAAAACAGCGATGTTATTTTCGGTATTAAATCCCGATAGAGTTTCAAAACTCATCATTGCTGATATTGCACCGAAGCCATATAAACCTCATCACCAAGAAATATTAGAAGCCTTAAACTCCCTAAAACTCGATGAGATAAAAAGTAGAACCGAAGCGGAAGATCAATTTTCCAACAAAATTCAGGATTTGGGAACTAGGCAATTTTTATTAAAAAGTTTGTATTGGAAGGAAAAGGGTCTGCTAGAATGGCGTTTTAATCTTAAGGTTATTGAGCGTGAAATTATGAAGGTAGGCGATGGATTGGTAGCAAATGCCATTTTTAATGGGCCTTGTCTATTTCTTAGAGGAGGAAATTCCTGGTATATAAAAGATGAAGATGAGGATCAAATTTTAGAACACTTTCCACAAGCAAGTTTAGAAACCATAGAAGGAGCCGGACATTGGCTCCACGCTGAAAAGCCAATTGAGTTTTTTGAAATTGCAAATGGTTTTTTGAATTCTTAAAGAGACTTTTCCTTCAAAACTATATTTTCTCCAAAGAAATTTTTGGCAATTTTGGAGAAAGCCGCAGTTTTTTCCGAAACATAAAATTGATATTCACCCTTGCCACCGGATTTTAAGATGTTCTCGGTCCTTAAAATTTTCTCCAATTCCATAGCTACAAGTTCCGGAGAGTCTACAACATGGGTTTTTCCTTGGAAAAATTGTTCAATTTCCTTTTGTAGAAGTGGAAAATGGGTACAGCCTAAAATCAGGGAATCCAAATTGCGAAATTTTGGATGATTTAAATATTGTTTAATGGCTCCCCTACTCAATTCTGTATTGATAAAACCCTCCTCTACCAATCCTACCAAAAGAGGTGTTGCAGCATCTTCAATTTTCAAGTCTGGGTTTATTTCCAATAATCTCTTTTTATAAATCTTGGATTTGGTAGTAGCTCTTGTTGCGATAATCCCAATTTTTTTCGGGTTTTGTTTGGCAACGAAGCTCGCAACTGGATCTACAACATTAATAATGGGGATATGGGGATAATCCTTTTTCAATTGATCATAAGCCAAGGCAGAAGCTGTATTACAGGCTATTACAATGGCTTTACAATCTTTGGTCAATAAAAATTTGCTGATATCCGAAGAATATCTTCGAATAGTTTCTCCAGATTTATCGCCATAGGGAGAGTGTTTAGTATCTCCAAAGTAAATAAAGGATTCTTGTGGAAGTTGCTTTTTTATCGCAGCTGCTACAGTTAAGCCTCCTACACCACTATCAAAAATACCTATAGGTTTATCCATTGATTTAAAACAAAAAATCCGTTACACCAAAGGTATAACGGATTCATTAATTAAATAATACTATTTTAAGGTGCTTTTGGAGCTATTCCCAATTTAGCTTTTACCTTATCCATAATATCCTCACCATTTTCGGAGAAAAGCAATACAGCCTTACTAGGAGAGCTATCAATGATATAGGTGAAATTTTCTTCTTTAGCCACCTCTTGAACAGCTTTTGTTGCTTTGGCGATAATCGGCTGAAGCATTCTTACTTCCATTTGCTGAATATCTTGCTGTGCAGTTTGGCTAAACTCTTGGATTCTCTTTTGCTTATCCTGGATTTCCTTTTGCTTAATGTCTTTGGTAAGGGTAGTCCAATTAGCTTCATTTGCCACATAAGTATCAACCAATTTGGTATACTCTCCTTGTAATTCAGCTAAGACTCTTTCCAACTCTTTTCCTGCCATAGTGATAGAGTCTTGCGCTCTTTTGGTTTCAGGCATGGCCAATAATAATTGCTCTGCATCAATATGTCCAATTTTCTGGGCATTAGTATTAAAGCTTAGCAATAAACCTAGGGCAATGGCAATAATTGAAATTCCTTTTTTCATAAGTAATAAATTCAGTTCTTATTGTAATTTTTAAAATCCTAATTTCTCAAGGACATCATCGCTGATATCCGCCTTTTTATTATTGTACAATACTACTAAATCGCTGCTTTTATTAAAGACAACATCTAGTTTCTTTTTCCTTGCCACTTCTTGAACGGCATTATACACTTTATCCTGAATGGGCCTAATAAGCTCTCTTCTTTTCTTAAAGATTTCACCATCTGGTCCGAAATATTTTCTTTGTAGAGCCAGAGCTTCTTCACCCTTCTTTTTAATAATGGCCAGTTTCTCTTCTTTCTTTTCTTCTGTCAATAAAACTTCCTCAGCATAGTAGGCTTTTTCCAAAGCTTCTTTTTCGGAAAGTAAGGATTCCACCTCACCTTGCCATTGTTGGGATAGTTGATCTAATTGTTTTTGGGCTTGACTGTAGTCTGGCATTTTTGCTAAAATTAATTCGGTATCTACAATACCAAATCTTTGAGCATTTAGCTGAGTTCCAAAAACCAGACCAATTAAAAGTATGAGTAAGTTTTTCATTTGTAAATCAGTATTCTTAATCCCGATTTTGGCAATTAATGTTTACCCATTAAATGACGACGGGCGAAATTAACTAAATTAAAATTGCTGACCAATTATGAAGTGGGTATTCCATCCTGAGACAGTGCTGCTACCTGGCACATTATCAAATCCGTAACCGAAATCAATTCCAAGTAAACCAAACATTGGCATAAAAATACGCACACCAGCACCAGCCGAGCGCTTCAGATTAAACGGTTGGTAATTCTCAAAAGTATCGTAATTATTTCCAGCCTCTAAAAATCCTAGGGCAAAAATTTGGGCACTTGGATTTTCAGTAATCAAATATCGTGTCTCTAATGTAAACTTATTGTACAGGGCACCTCCAATATTCGTGGATCCTAAAGGTACAATGGTATTATTCGGATAACCTCTTAGGCCTACTATTTCCCTACCATCCAAAACAAAGTTTTGAAGACCATCACCACCAACAAAAAATCTTTCAAATGGTGGTAGCCCAACTTCGTCATTATAAATACCTAGGAAACCGAACTCCCCTGCAGATTTAATTACCAGTTTAGGTACAATCTCGGTGAAGAAACTTCCATTCACCTTTATTTTATAATACTCTAGCAGATTAAATTTATCCTGATCTGATAAACTGCTATAATCCTTGCCATTAAATAAAGAATATGGCAATGTTGCTTCTACCGTTGAGTTAAATAAAGATCCACTTCTAGGATAAATTGGATTACTTACACTATTTCTTCCAAAAGTAATTTTATAGGCAATATTGTTCACATTCCCCTTATCAAACTGGATTCCTGCCAAAGGATATTGCTGAAGGCTATAGCGTTGAAGATCCACAGCCTGGTAAAGAGTGAAAAAGTCATCTGGCCATTTCAATCTTTTTCCAAGTCCGATGGTTAAACCGGTAATAGATAATGACTGACGTTCAGGATCATCACGTGTTCTACCATTTAAATTCTGAATATTATGGTAAAGACTTACAGTAAGAGAATTCGGTTTTTTACCGCCTAGCCAAGGTTCAGTAAAGGATGCACTATAGGATTGAAAATACAATCCATTACTTTGAGCTCTAAGGTTAATGGTTTGACCATCACCGGCAGGAAGAGGTTGCCAGGCGCTCTTATCAAAAACTTTACGAGCCGAAAAATTATTAAAATTTAAACCTAGGGTTCCCACGATACGATTTGCACCCCAACCTCCTTGTAATTCCAATTGACTTGTGGATCTTTCTACAACAGAATATTCGATATCTACAATACCTCTTTCTGCGTCTGGCTTTGGAGTTACATTTAATTCAGTAGGTTCAAAAAAGCCCAGTTGTTGCAATTCACGAATACTTCTTTGAATATCAGATCTGCGGAATAATTCACCGGGTTTGGTTCTTATTTCCCTGAGAATAACATGGTCGTTGGTTCTATCATTCCCAACAATGGTTACTTTATTAATAGTAGCCTCTCTACCTTCTCGGATTCTCATTTCAATATCGATAGAATCATTCTCTACCAATATTTCTACTGGGTTTACATTGAAAAACAAATATCCATTATCTAAATACAAGGAGCTTACATCACCTCCTTGAGGGTCTAGTTGCAGCCTCTCCTGAAGATAGGCAGCATCATAAACATCGCCTTTTTTGATATTTAAGATTTCATCTAATCGCTCGCTGCTGTATTTTGTATTTCCCAACCAGCTTATATTTCGGAAGTAATACTTATTTCCTTCTTCAATTTCTACAACAATCTTTACTCTATCCGGACTAATACGAATGATACTATCTTTAACAATTCTTGCATCGCGGTAACCATTCTGGTTATATCTCTGGATGATTAGTTTTTTATCCTCCTTATAATCGTCTTTAATAAATTTTGAAGATTTGAAAATATTGAAGATGTGCTTTCTCTTGGTCTCCTTCATCGCCTTCCTCAGCTTTCTATCGCTAAGACCTTCTGTTCTTCCAAACCAATCAAAAAAATGTTTTTTCTCTCTTTTGCTGGTTTTATTGCCTTTGAATTCTATATCGGCAATTTTCACCTTTTCGCCTCTTTCTATAAGTATTCCTAAAATCACGGAATTGCTTCTGGTGGTATCTGCTCTTTTTATCACTTCCACCTTGGCGTTTAGAAAGCCATCTTCTACAAAAAAGCTTTTGGCTGTATTTTCGGTATTTACAATTAGGTTTTCGGTAACAATTATCCCACTACTCAAATCCAATTCTTCTCTAAGGTCATCCTGTTTCCTTCTACTTAGTCCTTTAATATAATACTTGCTAAGCTTGGGAAGTTCTTTGAGCCTTATTTCAAGAAAAACGGTTTTAGCCTTAATTTCCAGTACATAAATACCGATATCATCAAAACTATTTTGGCGCCATAGGTTTTTAATTGCCCTTGTTGTTTCCTCTCCAGGAAGTTTAATTTTATCGCCAACTTTTAATCCAGAAATTAGGCTAATAATTTGTTTATCAGAATCATCAGCACCGGTTACGGTAATTCCTCCAATTTCATAAAGTCCAGATAAACTTAGCTCACTAATACTTTTAGGAGTTTGAATTTGGGCAAATAAGGTGGAATTGAAGGATAATATTAGTGCTGCAATGCACATTGAAATTTTTTGCATCTCAGTTTTCAGGAATTTAATTGTTCACTGATTTTACCAAATCTTCTTTCCCTGTTTTGGTAATCATAAATGGCCATATATAAATCTTCATCGTTGAAATCTGGCCAAAGTTTATCTGTAAAATATAATTCGGAATAAGCAATTTGCCAAAGTAGATAATTGCTCACTCTTTGTTCGCCACCTGTGCGAATTAATAAATCCGGATGGGGTTTGGAAGAGGTGTAAAGGCGATTATCAAATTCTTCTTCGTTGATATCGTCTAGGCTAATTTCTCCATTTGCATAAGCTTCGGCAATGGACTTACTAGCCTTAATTATTTCCTCTTTGCTTCCATAACTTAAAGCCACTGTTAGCACTGTGGCAGTGTTATTTTTAGTTTTTTCCATTACTTCTTTTAGTTCCTTTTGGCAACTTTTGGGTAAGGTGTCTATTCTTCCGATTGCCTCGAGCCGAGTATTGTTTTCTTGAAGAAATTTTAATTCGCGTTTTAGGCTAGATACCATCAAACTCATTAAGGCATTCACTTCGTATTTAGGTCGATTCCAATTTTCGGTAGAAAAGGCATAAACCGTTAAATATTCCACTCCTAAATTGGCGCAGGTTAAACAAGCATTTCGCAGAGATCCAACTCCATTTTCATGGCCAATAGCTCTAAGGAAGCCTTGTTTTTTTGCCCATCTACCATTGCCATCCATTATAATGGCTATATGCTTAGGAATATTCCTTAAATCAAGTTTATCCTTCCAACTCATCAATTAAAAATATACACACATTTCTCCAACAACTCTCCAAATTTAAACTGAAGGGTAATTCCTGTAAAAAAATACCAATCGTTGGTATTGGGATCACCTCTAAGAAGATTTTCCTTGTCGCTTGGAATAATACTACGATCAGAAAGAGCAGCGGAAACGGCACCATAATTTTCTAATATTTCATCAGGATCAGCATAATATCCACCAACATCATCTAAATAATCGGTTCTAGTACTGCGGCAGGTGCTTTCAATTCCTATAGAGGTAAACCTTCCAACAGAAAATTTGTGACCAATTCCAAAAATAAAAAATGAAGAACCTTTAGAATAGGGAGCAGGATTTCCACCTAGGCCTTGCCCTTCGGTATTTAAAGCCTGGAGCTCATAGGTCTGCCCTTGGTATGTTGCCTTCGGATTAAAACTAAAAATCCCAAAGCCTCCTACCAAATAGGTAGTATGATCGTATCTACTTCCGGGTTTGAATCTTAAAAAATTAAATTCAGCCAATAGGCTTCCTTCCAGAATGGTACTTGAAAAATGTAGGTTTCTATTCTGACGAAAAGAAATATTAGAAAGGCTATCTGCATTGGCAATTTTACCATAATTTATTTGTGCTCTAAAGCTCCATCTATCGTTTAATACGTAGCGATAGAATCCTCCAAATGCATATCCTTGAGGAAGGTGAACATTATAATTTCCAACATCTCCTGTGAAATGACTTCCACCACCAAAAACTCCAAGCTCTGAATATTGTCCAGATGCGGAGAAGCCTAAAAATAGACTTAATAAATTGATAATGAATATTTTAAATTTCATAACACAAAAATGAGGGCAAATATAATTAATTAGCTCATAGTCAGAGGCAATTTAAAGTCTTAATTCCTACGATCCAATCCCCACAACAGCTTATTTCTCAGCGTTTCTGCAAAATTCTGTACTTCGGTCTTAATCATCTTAATTTTAAAACTTCCCAAATGAAGCTTAATATCGAAACCTGAATTTAAGGTATAAATCCTTGAATCGAGTGAAAGCAAAAATTGCTCTTCCCTACCTTCTACCTTTAATCTAATTGAATAATTATTGGGAATAACGAAGGGTCTTACATTTAGATTGTGTGGAGCAATAGGAGTAATAACAAAATTTTCAGAACCAGGCATAATAATCGGTCCACCACAACTTAATGAATAGCCTGTACTTCCTGTTGGTGTAGAAATAATCAAACCATCTGCCCAGTAGCTATTCAAATACTCATCATTGATCCAGGTATGAATGGTGATCATGGCCGTGGTATTCTTTCTGCTAACGGTAATCTCATTTAAAGCAAAATTCAAATGAGAATCTGGGATTTGGGTATCGGTTTCTAAAACTATCCTTTCATCGATGGTAAAATTTCCATTTGAAAGGGCCTTTACTGCATCCGAAATCTTTTCCTTGCTAACATTAGAAAGAAAACCAAGCCTTCCTGTATTAATTCCCAAAATCGGTATTCCAGAATCTCTTATTATCGTAACAGCATCTAGAATAGTTCCATCCCCTCCTACTGTAATTAGAAAATCTGGATTAAAATCCAGAAGCTCTTTATGATTGGTAAATTCTTGGAAGCTCAGCTTGAGGTCACAGTGATCTTTAATAAAATGATTTAGCCTATCGAAAACAATGATTTCTGCATTTTCAGCCAAAAGCTCTTTGTGCAAAGTTTCAATGAAGGGCCTTGAATCAAGGGTTATTATTTTTCCAAATATCGCTACTTTCATTTTCCAAGCTTAAATATTTAGATATCTCATTAGGGATTCATATCGCTGGGCAGAGGAATCGTCGAACATACTTTTGTGATAAACCTCCATTATCGAATAACTATACCTTTCAAAGGATTTTATTATTCTCCCCAAATCAGTTTGATTGATTTTTAAGGTTACATCAATGCTATTCATATCTGAAGAGCTGCCTATTATCAATCCCAAAATTCTCGCATCCTCACTTTCCACTATTTGAGCAATTTGCGAAAGTTGATAGTCTGAAACGGGAATTTTTAAAACTATCACACCACCTTCCTCTTTAAAGGTGATTTGGCTTCCTAAATCCTGCAGTAATTCCAAAGGAGAAATATAGCCTCTATAAACATTATTTTTATCTACAATCGGCACCATACTAAGGATTCCATCGCCAGCAATTCTAGCCACTTCCAAAATATGGCCATCCAATTTTGCAGAATATGGTTTTAAACAACGATTGCATAGAGCGATGGTTTCACCATCCAACTGAGCCTCTAATAGACTTTCTTCATCTACCAATCCCAAATATTGAGCAGCCTCATCCACAACGGGAAGATGATTCAATTTCATCTCGTCCATCAGCGCCAAAGCATCCTCAATTTTATCGTCTAAAGTGAGGGCTTTAATATCTTTTGAAATATGTTTTCCAACATTCATAATCTAAGCAAACTTAAGGTTTTTATCTTTGCGCACATGACAAGATTAAGCGTTAATATTAATAAGATAGCGACCCTCAGAAATGCCCGAGGAGCGAACAGCCCCAACCTTATTGAAGCTGCCAAAAATTGCGAAAAATTTGGAGCTCAAGGTATAACCGTTCACCCTCGGCCAGATGAAAGACATATACGATATTCTGATGTTGAGGAATTAAAAAACGTTCTCAACACGGAATTTAATATTGAAGGTTATCCATCACGAGATTTTATAGATCTAGTTTTGGATGCAAAACCGGCCCAAGTAACTTTAGTGCCAGATCCACCAAACGTTTTAACCTCCAATGCGGGATGGGATAGCAAAAGTAATTTTGAGCTTCTTAAAGAGGTTGTTTCCGAATTCAAAAGCCACCAAATTAGAGTGTCCTTGTTTATGGAATGCAATTCAGACTTAATTGAATGGGCTAAGAAAACCGATTGTGATAGAATTGAACTTTATACAGAGGAATATGCCCGAGGGTATTCTAATAACAGAGACTTAGCGATAAAGCCTTACCAACAAGCTGCGGAAGTGGCCCAAAAAAACCAGCTTGGCTTGAATGCTGGTCATGATTTAAATCTCGACAATCTAGCTTTTTTCTGCTCATCCATCCCAAGCCTTCAAGAGGTCTCTATTGGTCATGCCTTAATTTCAGATGCCTTATATTACGGATTGGAAAACAGCATCCAGATGTATTTAAGACAAATTCAAAAAAGCCATTCTTGATAAAAGCTCCAAATCTTAAAAAAGGTGATTGTATTGGACTAATCTCCACAGCTAGAAAAATTAGCCTTGAGGAACTAGAGCCAGCCATAGCGATTTTTAAGAAATGGGGATTAAAAATAAAATTTGCCAGGCATCTTTTTGAGGAACAAAACCAATTTGCCGGAACTGATGTACAGCGATTAGCAGATCTGCAAGGTTTTTTTGACAACCCTGAAATCAAGGCTGTAGTTTGTGTAAGAGGTGGATATGGTACCGTTCGGATAATTGATGAACTAAATTTTTTATCCCTAAAATCTAAACCAAAATGGGTTTGTGGATATAGCGACGTTACCGTTTTGCTAAACAAACTTAATAGCCTAGGAATAGAATGCATCCATAGTACCATGCCCATAAACTTCACTTCTAATAGTAAAGAAAGTATTGAAAGTTTAAGGCGGGTTCTTTTTGGAGAAAAATATCAAATCAAAACCAAAGCACATCCACTTAACCGAAATGGTATAGCCAGAGGCAAGCTCATAGGAGGAAACCTCTCCATGCTTTATAGTCAATTAGGATCATCTACTGCATTAAATACTGAAGGGCAAATTCTTTTTATTGAAGATTTAGATGAATACTTATATCATATTGATAGGATGATGCACAATCTCAAGCGCAATTCCTATTTCGAAAAATTATCAGGACTTATAGTGGGTGGAATGTCCGATATGAATGATAATACAGTTCCTTTTGGGCGAAATGCTGAAGAAATTATTCACGATTTAGTAAGAGCCTATAATTTCCCTGTTTGCTTTGGCTTCCCCGCTGGTCATGTTGATGACAACAGAAGCCTCATATTTGGTCGAAGAGCTAATTTAAGCGTCGGAAACGAGGTGGAATTAGATTTTGAACATGGCTCAACACAATGATCTTGGAATTTTAGGAGAGGAAAAAGCTAAAGAATTTTTGCTGGCCAATGGCTTTAGAATTCTACAACGAAATTGGCGATTCGGCAAGGAAGAGATAGACATCATTGCTGAAAAGGAAGACCACCTGGCCATTGTGGAGGTTAAATCTCGGAAATCTGGTCATTTTGGAAGCCCTCAAGAATTTGTAGGATTAGCAAAAAGAAGACACCTAATTAGGGCAGCAGATGCATTTGCCCATCGATATAAAATTGAAAAAGACATTCATTTTCATATTATCGCCATCACTTTTGAACCCAAACTCCAACTAAACTTTATTCCAGAAGCCTTTTATCCATAGAAATTTTCCTTTCTGGGAATGGGTGTTTTCAATTTTGTAGGAATATTCTTTCAAAAAAGTTGGTTTATTGTAGTCTTATTCTTACATTTGACCTCAACAATAAAACGCAATGACTAAAAAGCTATTCCTTCAATTTATATTAATTACACCCCTGTTCGGCATTTCCAGCCCTTTATCAAAGGACAGCCTAGGTTTTGAGGACCAGGAAATAGTGGGAAGTAAATTCATCAATTTAAGCTTTATTAAAGCTGGAGAAAATTTTCAAACCTATAATTTAGAAAGAGCCATTGATGGAGCGAAGGAATTTTTAAATTCTCATTTTATCCCATATAAAATTAAATTTCACTTTTCAGCAAATATCGAATCCATAGATAGTCCAGAAAAGATGGTTCAATCCTGGAATAATTACAGTCTTCCTCACCTAGAAAATGAATTGGCCATCTATGTACATCCGGGAATAAGATCAGAAAAAGAAACGCACAATTATCATTTTCTACTTGAGAGTTCAGATATTGCTATTGTTCCCTATTACAATCAAACAGAATTTAATCATTACGTCCTTAAAAACGTACTACACATGTTGGGGCTAGATGTTTTGAAATTTAACACATGGAAGAGTAAGCAGGAAAACCAATTTGAACTTTTCATTGCCAAGGAGCTCAATATTGAAAACCGATTATTTGTTTGCGAAACGGTTAAACTTCAACAAAGGAAGAAGCGAAATAAAAAGAAAGCCCAGTATGCATATCAAGGTGGGAAGCAAAATCAGAATAGCCCATTGAATAAGCAAATTGCCTTAATAGCTCGCAAAAACATCAGTGTAAAACCCATTTTAATGTCTAAGGCCACAAGATTTAATATCCCCATTTCACCTTATCAATCATCAAACACACGATCGGTCACAACTATAACCCAATTGGATTAAAAAGAAAGATGAAGAATTGTTCGTTTTAATAAATAGCTTTGCAAAAAAATTCAAATGCAGAAGCGCAATAATAAAAGTGGCTCCAAAAATTCCAAATCAGGTAATTTTAAGTCCAATGCCAATCCAAAACCATTTACATCTAAAAATTCAAGAAATAAAACGGAGCAGCATAAATCAAGCTTTGCAAAACCACGTCCTGAGCCAAAAACTCCAGAAAATGGAGAAATCCGTTTAAATAAATTTTTAGCCCATGCAGGAATCTCATCTAGAAGGGAAGCCGATAATTTAATTAAGTCTGGACTTGTTGAAATCAATGGCAAGGTGGTAACCGAAATGGGTTATAAGGTACAAGTTGTTGACGAAGTTAAATTCAATGGAGAATTAATCAAGGCTGAAAAAAAGATTTACTTGGTATTAAACAAACCCAAAGGATTTATTACAACCACGGATGATCCAAAGGCTCGCAAAACAGTAATGGAATTGGTAGGTAGTGCAGGCAAGCAAAGATTTTACCCCGTAGGAAGATTGGATAGAAAAACCAGTGGAGTTTTACTTTTTACAAATGATGGAGATTTGGCAAAAAAGCTTACCCATCCATCACATGGAGCTCGTAAAATATACGAAGTTTCACTCGACAAGGCGCTTACAGCTTCGGATTTGAACAAAATCGCTACCGGTCTCACATTGGAGGATGGGCTAATAGAAGTTGATGATATTCAATATATAGAATCAAAATCCAAAAACAATGTTGGCGTAATAATTCACAGTGGAAGAAACCGTATTGTAAGAAGGATTTTTGAAAGCCTAGGATACGAAGTGACTAAACTGGATCGCGTATTTTTTGCAGGTATCACAAAGAAGAACCTCAACAGAGGTCAATGGCGATATTTGAATGAAAAAGAAGTAAGTTATTTGCAAATGAAATAGCTTAAAAAAAAAATACTATCTATTCCGCAAAAAATTGCATAGTTTTGTTGGATTAATACAAATATCTTATACGATGGCAAAAGGGAAAGTTACACCAAGTGTTTTGGTAAATACCATCAGGATGAACCAGAACAACAACAAATCCCTCAAAGCTCTTTTTTCAAATCAATTCCTTGGCAAATTTTCAGTTGAGGAGTTAGAAGCTCTTAAAAAAAGCATCAACAAAGATTTAAAAAAGCGTGAAGGACGAGTGATTCAAGAAAAAATAAATTTTCTTGAAATGCACGGATTTAAAGTGCAAAAATCCTGAGAAGGGAACTAAAATTCAGGTAAACCTGCATCTTAATTGATGCAGGTTTTTTTTTACTCAGCAGTTTCAAACTTTTATTTGATCTTTGACGTTTCTTAAGTGTTCCGGTTAAAATTTCATGAAAAAGAAAATTACAAAGGTTCTCTTATGGACCATCTCCCTCTTTACCCTCCTATTAGTTTTATTCACTAGTGTACTCTATTTAAATAGAGACAAGGTTCAAAATGCAATTCTTGAATCACTACAAGAACAACTTCTAGTGCCGATTGATATTGGAGAAGCCCAAATAAGTTTGAAAAAATTCCCTAAGGCATCCCTAAAGTTTAATTCCATTTATTCCCAAGGTCTGGAGAACTCCCTAAGCGACACACTTATAGCCGCCAATGAAGTTTTCTTCCTTTTTGACCTATGGGAAATAATCAAGGGAAATATTACAATTGACCAAATCCATATCGAAAAAGCAGACATCAATTTGCTATATCTAAAAAACAACTATAACAATTTTACAATATGGAAAAAAACAAATTCTTCTGAAAATCAGTTATTTACACTATCACATTTTCGATTTTATGATGTAAATTTTCATTTGATTGATCAAAATCGAAATCTGGAAATAGAATTAGATATAAATAGAAACAGCTTGTCTGGAAACTTTTCTAGTGATAGTTTAGAAATTAATAGTAAAGGAGATTTTAAAATTACAAAGTTCATTTCACCAGATTTTTCAATTTTCAACACCTATAATTTCAATGGCAATTTTAGTCTAAACTCAAATAATAATGATAGCCTCACTTTTTTCGGCCAGGCAGACTTTTTAAAATCTCATTTTAACTTTGAAGGAATTAGTGAAAAGGACAATTTTTCTGTTAATGTTTCCTCTAAGGATATTGAGCTTGAAAATACTAGTGACTTTTTATTGAATGAAAAAATTATTGACTCCCTTGATTGGCGTATTTCCGGCAGGGCTACTTGCGATTTTAGCTATGAATCAAAATTATCGAAAAAAGCGGCTTACAGCCTAGAATTCAGCACTGAAAACTCTGATTTATCCAATACTGCAGGTCTAAATATCAACAACCTTCTTATCGAAGGGTCCTATACTCAAAACCAAGGGATTGATAATCTTCAAATTGAACGGTTTATTGGCCAAAGTTCTGAAGGTGAAATAGATGGTAAATTATACATTAAAGATTTTCAACATCCTTTTTTAAAACTGAATCTAAATGCTAGCCTAAGCCTTAATGATTATTTAAAGCTAAATCCAGTAGATACCATTGAAAATGCCAGTGGAAAAGTAAAGCTTGTTTTGGATTTTCAAAACCAATTTAAATCATTCACAAAAATCCGATCCAGAGATCTTCAAAATGTTAAGACCAATGGAAGTATTAGCCTAGATGATTGTGAAATTTTGTTTAAAGATTGGGAAGAACCCATTAAAAATCTAAATGGTGATTTGGTATTCGAGAATCAAAAACTGAAAATCAATAGACTATTCTTCAAATTTAAAGATAGTGACCTATATTTAGATGGCAGCTTCAATAAATTGGTCAATTATATAGCCCTACCTGAAGCCATCCTAGAGGTCAACTGCCGCCTAAAATCCCAAGTGATAAAATTGCCAGACTTTATTAAAAATGAATCTCAAGGGCAAAATTCCTATAGCCTGAACTTTACCGATAGAATTAATTTAGATCTAAGCATGGAGCTGGAGGAATTTTACATGGAAAAGTTTAGCGCCACAGATATTAGAACTAGATTAAAAATAAGAAAGGGCATTATAAGCATCGACGAATTGGACTTGAATTCTGATGAGGGACATTATTCTGGAAACTTAGCAATAGACACCAGAAACAAGGATCAATACAAGGTGGATGCTAAGCTTAATTTTAATAATATAAACATCCACAAGCTATTCCAAAGCTTTAACAACTTTGGCCAAGATGCCATAGAAGCCAAAAACATAGAAGGAATAGTACAAGGAAATGCCATTTTCAATTCTTTAATGAACAACAAGCTTGAAATAAATCCCCAAAGCATCACCCTTGAGTCTGATATTAAAATCATAGACGGGCATATTAAGGATTATGAACCCATGTTAGAGCTTTCAAAATTTTCGGATATGGAAGATCTTAAGGATGTATATTTTCACAGCTTGGAAAATCACATCAGCATAAAAAACTCTGTTATCCACATCCCAAGCATGCTCATTGAAAGCAATATCCTTAATCTACAAATTAATGGATCCCACGGCTTTACTAATATTGTGGATTATAGAATAAAACTAAAAGCCAGCGATGCTCTTTTCAATAAAAGAAGGAAAAATACCAAGGCTACAGAATTTGATCAACATCTAGAATTGATGGAAAGAAAGGACGAGCATTTTATTTTTATTAAAATGTATGGACCTATGGATAATCTAAAAATTGAACTGGATAAAAAATCTATAGGTCAATCCATAAACCAAGATTTAAAAAATCAAAAAGAGGAGCTTAAAAACTTATTGAAAAAGGAAAAGGAAGACAAAAAAACAGATGATCCCGGAATAAATTATGAATGGGATGATGATGATGACGGTTAAGCTGGAGAATTAATTTTGCCTTAACAATTAATCGTAAAAGCTGCTGATTATCTAACTATATTTGCCGAAGAATTGATCTGTGCAAATGAAAAGAATAATCATCCTAGTTCTTAGCCTTTCGAGCTTTATTGTTTCTGCTCAAAATGAAAGACTTAGCATTGTTCAATACAACCTTATGTGGTATCGAACCTCTGCACCTTGCACTCACAATCAGAGTAATACTGCAAGGGATAGTGAGCTAGAAACAATTTTCAATTTTGCCAATCCAGATATTTTTGTTGTAAATGAAATGGGAGCAAATCCACAGAATGCCTCCTTCATGAACAGTAGCATTTTTAATAAAAATTCCAATCGTTATCACTACGCTAGTTTTACCAGCAATGGTTCTAGCCTTTCCAACATGCTTTTCTATGATTCCTCCAAGGTAGTTTTATTTGGTCAGGATTTTATTGATAAGGACCTTTCCAACAATTCTTTGGTTAGAGGTATCGATGTATATAAAATGTATTATAAAGATGCCAAATTCTCCCAAGGTGCAGACACGGTATTCTTTGCCATAATAACTGCGCATTTAAAAGCTGGAAGCACAAATACAGATGCTCTACAGAGACTTGATGCCACCGAAGCTTTAATGGATTATTTGGATAATCACCTCTCTATTGAAAATGTAATTTTTTGCGGCGATTTCAATGTCAAAACCAATAGCGAACCCTCCTTTCAGAAATTAATCAATTATAGTTCAGCCCCTTCCGAAAACTTTTTCGACCCAGTAAATCAACTAGGTGCTTGGGGTTCTAATGCCAATTTTGCCTCCTACCATACTCAAAGTACCAGAAGTGCATCTAGTGGTTGCCATTCCGGTGGTGGACTAGATGATCGATTTGATTTTATACTGATCTCCGAGGAAATCAAATTAGGCACCGAGGAAATTCAATATGTTCCGAATTCATACAGCACAATTGGCCAGGATGGAAACCACTATAATCAATCTGTAAATAGTGGGGCTAATGGCAATGTTCCATCCAATATTGCAGATGCCTTGTATAATTTTAGCGATCACCTTCCGGTAAGATTGCAAATTGACATCAAGAAATCTGATATAGGTATTCCGGAAAAAAACCTAGAAGGAAGAATAGAATTTAACAATCCTATTCAGGATTTGCTAAAATTAAAATTTGATAAGGAGCTAAGCGAAAATGTAGAGCTGAAGATTATGAACCTTACAGGAAGAGTTGTTTTTCAAGGGATATTGGAAGCAGGTACTATGGAACAAAGCTACAATACCGAAAACCTTTCCAAAGGAATTTATTTAATGAGCTTTAGATCCAAATCTGGAGAGCAGATTAGTAAAAAGATAGTTAAAAGATAATGCTGAAATATTTTTATTTATTCATCGCCTTTTTAATCGGTTTCAGCCTTTCCGCACAGGAGAGTTTTGACAGCAAACAAACCACCTCCAGTAATGTTAGACTTACCATTACCAATATTGGAACCTTTGGAAATTCATTGGATGGATATAGAGATGGGACAGGAAACCCATCTTGCGAATATCCTGCTGGATCGGGAATAGAGCACCTTTTTGAATCTGGAATTTGGTTAGGTGGTTTAGAAAATGGTGGAAATGCTGTGGTTTCAACCTCAGCCTACGACAATACAACTGGTTATTCCCCTGGATCTCCTGGTTTTGAAATGACTGCCGAATTAGGAGCAAGTCTTATAGAAAGAAGTTCCTTATTTGACAGTAAATTTTTTGATCCTAGAGCAGTTTCACATCAGGATTTTATTGCCTATTTCACCGATAAAAACACCAGGGTACCTAATGCAAATGGAGATGGACCTTTTATCCAAGATCATACAACACCCATGTTTGTGGATGTAGAAATGCAAGTCTATAATTGGAATTTTAACTTCAGTGATTTCATGGTTATTATTAATGTCCAGTGTGTAAACAATGGAGCAAATACCTATGAAGATTTTTACGCGGGCTTATGGGGGAATACGGTGGTAAGAAATATTAATGTTACCCCAGCAGGATCTGGTGGAGCAGAATTTTACAATAAGGGTGGAAATGGATTTATGGACTCTCTTTCTTTGGCTTACTGCTATGATGCCCAAGGTGATCTTGGCTTTACTGAAAGTTATATTGGACAAAGATTTTTAGGAGCACAGGATAAAAATGGCTTTCATCATCCAAAACTGGACTCTACCTTTAATACACAAACCCAACAATGGGAATTAGATAATTTCAATTTAGTTTATAATGCCTGGACCTTTAATGGTACAGCAGATCCTATTTACTTTTTTCCTACTACAGAACAAGCGCGATATTCAAAAATGATTAGCGGTCTAAATCAACTACCTTGTTGGATAGACCCAAGCAGTTCGGCATGTTCTGGAAATAGAGATATTCAAGCAGAGATAAATGCAGCAGGAAATCGTTCCGACCTACTTTCTGCGGGGCCTTTTGCAGATTTTGCACCAGGCGATACTATAAGTTTTGCATTTGCCTATGTTTTAGCTCGTAAAAATGACGATGGTAATCCCAATGCCGCCAACACTTATGAGCAAAGACTAAATTTAATGAATAATGCCACATGGGCACAGCAGGCTTTTAATGGTGAAGACCAAAATTTTAATGGGATTTTAGACACAAATGAGGATTCTAATGGCGATGGTATTTTAACTCGATATATTTTACCTACTCCGCCATCTGTACCTATTACAAGAGTAATTCCGGGAGATAATACTATTGATATTTATTGGGCGGATAATTCCAGAAATACTATAGACCCCATCAGCAATGAAAAGGATTTTGAAGGTTATAGAGTTTACCTTTCCAAACTTGGTTTTGATGTTGAAGGCGTTCAAGATTTAGCACAAAGTTTTAATTTGATATCAGAATATGATATTAAGGCAAATGGCTTTTTTAAAGAAACGGGTTTTGATTCTGTTCGATTGGCTAGTCCAAAATATTTTGAAGGTGATACAAACGCCTATTTATATAAATACAGTATTGGCAACATCCCAAATGGATGGCAGTATGCTGTTGCCGTAACCGCTTTTGACAGGGGAAATCCTGAGTCTAATTTAGAACCATTGGAATCTAGTTTTTTGGCCAATAATTTTAGAGTATTTGCAGGAACGGCCATAAACGAAGACTTGAAGGAAAACGCGCCCTTTGCCTATCCAAATCCATATTATTATGGAGCTGCATGGGAAGGACTTTCCAATTTTCAGGAAGAAAGCCGAAAAATGATTTTTGCAAATTTACCTGCTAGATGTAAAATTCGAATATTTACAGTTGCAGGAGATTTTATAGACGAGATCCATCACGACCAGGATTATAATGGTGATGATATAAGATGGTTTAAAACATTTGGTGCTGAGGATGCTGATGAAAACAGATTTTCAGGCGGGGAACACGCTTGGGATCTTTTATCATTGGACAGCCAAATCATCAGCAGAGGACTTTATATGTTTTCTGTAGAAGACCTTGACAGTGGCGAAAAATCCATTGGAAAGTTTGTAATAATTAAATAGTATAAATTTTAAAACTACCATGAGAAAATTATTATTCTCTGCCATTTTTGCTCTTATAGCACTAGGCGCATTTGCCCAATACCCTTTGGTAACCATTTCGCAAATCAATCAGCCAAAAGACTTGGCCAATTGTAACGACACCTCTGTATTTCAAAATGATACAGTGAGAATTGTTGCAGTTGTAGTAACTGATGGAGGATTAAGCGAGGTTGCTTCCAGCTCTGTAATTGGAGGTAACAGGCCTTTTATATTCCTTGTTGATACCGCAAATGGAGGAGTACCAGCACCATATAATGGAATCGAAATGATGCCAATATATCAAAATTCTCAAGGCTCTTTCCAACCTCTTGCTTTATCCACCCAGCTTTTGGCAGGAGACATCATTGAGGTAACTGGAATTATTAGCTCCTTTGGCAATTCCAACCAAATTTCCACCTTGGATGCTAATTCCATTTCTCTTATTGGGATTCAAAGTTCTCCAACTTCAATTTCTAAAACGGTAGGTGATTTTAATGATGCTAATAGAGTGAATATTTTATCTACTGGAGAACCATATGAAGGTTCCTATGTAGAATTCCAAAATGTTACTGTTACCAATGTTATTCCTTTTGGTGGTGGAAGAATAAGTTTTGATGTTGCCGATGCAAATGGCAATACTATGAATATTAGCGACCGTTTCTTAGCACAAAGAACTAGTGCTCACACCATCGTAAACCCAAATTCACCAGCTGGACAAGGAAACCAAGGAAGTTTTGTTCCTCCAGTTCCGGGAACTTTCTACAATACCTTAAGTGGTGTTATTAGACATAGCGGTAATGGTTGTACAGGTGGAACGGGAAGAGGGTATGAGCTTAATCCATTCTTAGATAGTCACTACGATGTAGGTTTTGCTCCCCCATTTATCGATCAAGTAGATAGAGATCCTGTTGTGCCAAATGATCAGCAAGATGTGGATATTTCTGCTGTAATTATAGATTCAGATGGTACTGTAGATTCCGTTTTCCTTTATTGGAGTGCAGATCCAGCTGTAGCGCCTAGTAATTTCACAAAAACAGCTATGACATTAGCTATTGGATCTACTGAAGATTATGAAATTACCATCCCAAAACAAGCAGATGGAACCATGGTTAGATATTATATCTATGCAGAAGATGATCAACAAAATCCTTCCTATTTCCCAAGTACACCATTAAATCAAACTGAACCAAACTTTGACTTCTATACAGTTCGTCAGGATGGATTAACCATCGCCGATGTTCAGTTTAGCTTAAGTGCTAATGGTGACTCTCCATTTTTAGGAAAGCAGGTAAAAGTAAAAGGAGTGGTAACAGCGTCAACTAAAAATCATGATTTAGGTTATGTGTATATCCAAGATCCTAGCTTAACAGAATATGCAGGTATTGCATGTATTGGAAATTTTGACCTTGCCAATTTATATAGAAATGAATGGGTAGAAATTACTGGAGATGTACAAGAAAGTTTTGGTTTCACCCAAATTGCGGTTACCAATGTTACCAGACTTTTTGATCATGATACTATTGAGCCTATTAGCTTAGACCCCTCTGATAGTATATCGAGAGTAGATGGCACTTGGGAGAAATATGAAAGTATGTTGGTGAAATTTGAAAACCCAGGATCAAAAATTTATATCACTAACGAGGATGCTGGATTTGGTGATTATATGGTATCAACAGACCCAAGTTTTAGCGATGGCTTATCTACAAGAGTTTTAGCTGGAAGACAGTCCAACACCTCTGTATCATCTTTATGGGTACAATTAGTTACAGATACAATTTATGCTAGCCTTGATGGTACTATGTTCGTTAATCCAGTTACTACTTCAGACACTATGCATATGGATGCTATTGTTGGCTTGATGTATTACGGTTTTTCCAATTATAGACTATTGCCGAGAGCAAATGATGATATCATTGGTTTAAATGCCACCATAGATATGAATGTAACACATCCTAGCAATGTTAGCTTAGAGGAAATTCAGTCCAACGCGCAAATTTCAATTTTTCCTAACCCCACCAATTCAAGCTTCTTTATTGAAACAAGCTCGGAAGATGCATTTAATGCTGTTTTCTTTGATTTGAATGGAAGAAAAATAATGGAAAAAAATAGTCCAAACGGAGATAGAATTAGCATTGACGCTAGTTTCTTAGCCAATGGAGTTTATATTTTAAAAATAGCCAATTCTGGTGGTGACTTAATTAGCACCCAAAAAGTTATAGTTCGTAAATAATTGAATAAAGCAGCCTTGGTATGTAAAGCCAAGGCTGCTTATTTATTTTGAAAATGTTGCACAGGTATATACCATTTTTTCTAATTCTTCTTTTCTTGGCATCTTGTCGAAAAGGAAGTACAAATGCCAACAAAGCTCCAGACACCAAATTATCAGTTAGTGTTATTGATTTATCTGGAGAAAACCGATTAAACTCCAAAGTGAGAATGAGTTGGTTTGGAACAGATTTGGACGGATTTGTTGAGGGATATGAATTCTCTTTAGACAATCAAAATTGGACCTATACCAGCATACAAGATTCCATATTTATTTTTCCACTTGAAGCAGGATTAGACACGACGGATATTGATTTTTATGTCCGCTCCATAGACAATGAAGGATTAACCGATCCCAGTCCGGCCTATTTAAGAGTGCCCCTAAAGAATTCAACACCCGAAGCTTCATTCGATAACGATAGAGGCCCAAAAGACAGTGCTTTTTGCGTGAGCACATTTTATTGGAGCACTAGCGATCCCGATGGAAATGAAACCATCCAAAAAGTATTTTTAAAATTTAATGATGGCACCTGGACGGAAATAGCCAGAAACCAAAATCTTATTTCTTTCCTTGTGGATACGGCCATAAGCTCTGGTCCTGCAACAGCACAAATTTACTATGGCAGAAATTCAAGCGCTGAAAGCTTTAGCATAGATGGTTTATTGCCAAATGCCGATAATACTTTGTATATAAAAAGTGTAGATTTAGCCGGAGCAGAAAGCCCTGTAGATACTTCAAACTCATTTTATTTAAAAAACAAAACTCCAGGCGTAAAAACACTGTGGTTAAATGGACATGTTGCTGCTGTTTCCCAACAATATCGCGGATTTTTAAACAATGCTGGAATTAGCTATGATTTTCTAGATTATGGCTCCAATATGGGGGCTAGCCAACCTATTTATTGGGATCCAACTTTTAAGATTTTGTTGGGGCTTTACGACAATTTGTTTATTAATGCCCCCTCCTCCTTATTCCCCAATACGGTTACTGGTGAAAACACTATTCTACTAAATTATATTGGTAGAAGTGTAGAAGAATTTCACAATAATGGTGGGAAAAGCTTTACAACCTGTGCCCTACTTGCTAGAAATCCTGAGGACCTTGAAAATGTGGCAGGCCCATTTGCTATTGAAGACACTGAAAATTCTACTGGCTTCACGAGAATTGTTCCAGATAGCTCCATTTATTCGGTATTGGATACACTAAGATTCCCTCGACTATCTCCACAAACTTTTCAAACTGGAGTTGTACCCATCATTCCCGCTGCTGATTCAGAGGTTTTTTACAGAAGCCAACTAAGTCCCCTTCAGGGCTGGACCGGCGACAATATCATTGGATCAATACGCCGAGGGTCGAACAATAAAATTAGCCAAGTTTTTATTGCTGTGGAATTACATAATTATAATCAGTCCTCTGCTTCCATAGAATTACTAATTGGAGAAATATTGAAAAATGAATTTTAAACATCTCCTTTCCCGTATATTAATTCTGAGTTTTTTGGGTTCGAGCCCGATTTTAGCTCAAGAGGAAAAACCTGCTACCCTAACAGGGAAAATAATTGATGCTGCAGACAATAGCGGCTTGATTGGTGCCAGTGTACTTTTAGTAGGTACTTATAAAGGTGCATCTACCAATGTTGATGGGGAATTTGTAATAAGTGGTATTAGGCCTGGTGATTACCAAATTAAGGTTCAATACTATGGTTATGAAACTAAAATATACAATGGATACAGTTTTGAACCAGGAGAAACTAAAACCTTAAATGTTAGCCTAAAGGCCCAAACTGAATCTTTAAATGAGGTTGTTATTGTAGGTAAGCCCACTCAAATAAACCTGGAAGATGCCAAATCTGAAGTAAGCATTAAAGCCGAAGACATTGCTAATATGAATGCCAGGGATGTAAAAGAAGTTTTAGAATTACAAGCTGGTGTGGTAAAAACCCAAGATGGGCTTCAAATTCGTGGAGCTAGAGTTTATGAAACCGAATATATTGTAGATGGGATTTCTGCTCAAGACCCCTTGGCGGGAACTGGTTTTGGTGTAGATGTATCTAGCAGCTCCATATCCAATATTGATTTGATAACGGGTGGTGCAGGCGCAGAATATGGTGGAGGCTCATCCGGAGTAATCAATACTCAAATAAAAGAAGGAAGTAAAGAATTCCAAATTTCTGGAAGTATCCAAAGAGATTATATCGCTAATAGTGATGTTGCCAGTTCTTTTAATACCGATAGAGGGGAAATAGCCTTAGGTTTTGCCATTCCTATTAAGGATAAAAGCCTTACTGTATTCACTAGTGCAAGTATGTATTTAACAGATGAATATTTTGGGGCAACCGCCAATCAATTACAAAGCTCTCTCCTCCCTTCAAATTCTGATTTATGGGCTCCAAGGCAAACCAACTCTTGGACACATACCCTTAAATTGGGATATAAATTTAAACCGGGCACCAAAATCACACTTACTAATCAACATTCACTGAATATTAATCAGAATACAAGGAGTTTACAGATAGTTGGATTTGATGCCATCCTTACCCCAGGTTTTCAATACGACAGGAGTTTAAATTTGGATAATGCCACAACCTATACTCACCATTCCAACCTTACAGCTCTTAATTTTAATCACTTGATAAACTCCAAATGGGGAGTTTCACTTTCTCTGGGTAGACTATTTACCAATTTGAGGGCAGATGCGAATGGGCGTCCTTTTAGGGAAGAGACCGTTGATCAGATTTTGGATGAACAAAATATCACCACCTACCCTGTAGATATTTTTAATTCCAATAGTCAATTTGGAACCTATTACGTACTTCCAGGTGATGGACTGATTAACAATGGTGGGATAAGCTCAACATGGCATGATCATTATGCAGAAGAATACACCCTAAATGCCAAGGTTACTTTTGTTCCCAATCAAGTGCATGAGTTTAAGTTTGGAATCCAAAATAAATTTAAAGAATATCAATGGGTAGATGTTACACGCCCTTGGGTTGGGGCACCCATAAAAATAAATGACAGTGTAAGCACAGCTTCTTTAAGCGTGGGCTCTAGCAACGATATTTGGAAAGTAAATCCTATTGAAGGGGGAATTTATGCCCAGGATAAAATTGTATACAAAGGAATTATCGCCACATTAGGAGCAAGACTAAATTATTGGGCACCAGGGAAATTTGCAGATAATGCTGTGGAAAACCCAGATGCACCGGTTATAGATCAAATAAGGGAGGATTATAATAATAAAACCTTTGGGCTTTTTGGTTTGAATTGGAAAGCCAGACTTTTACCTAAAATAAATGTCTCCTTCCCGGTTACTGAAAACAATGTATTGTATTTCAATTATGGGCATAGCATGAGGCTGCCACATCCTCGATTCCTTTATGCAGGCTTAGACCCCGTTTATCAAGACAGATCTTTCCTTTCTAGTTTGGGAAATCCAGATCTAGACCCAGAGGTAAATGTGTCCTATGAAATTGGATTGAAATCCAAATTAACCAAAGATTTAAGCCTCTCCCTAACGGCCTATAATAACAATCGTTTTGATTATATAGTTTCTAGAAGTGCTATTGTAAAGGATCAAACAGGAAGGCCGGTAACTAAAACCTTATACATCAATCAGGACTACGCCAAAATTTATGGGGTAGAACTGGGAATTAATTACAGAATTGGAGATTATTTTAGCACCTTCTCAAATTTCGCCTATCAGGTGGCAAGAGGCAAATCGAATTCAGCTCGAGAAAGCTCATTACAAATTGCCCAAAATGGAGAAATTAGTCTTACCTCCGAGCAATTTTTAGCCTTCGACAGACCCTGGAATATCAATCTAGGTTTGATTTTTAATCCAGATAGCACCTTGCCTTTTTTCAATATTAATTTAACTGGCTTTAGAGCATTTTTATCCTACCAGTTTACTTCTGGTTACAGATATACACCTCAGGTTCAAACAGGATCAAATGATTTAGGAAGACCACAATACGAGGTTCAAAACGATCAATATTTACAAGAAACAGCAGATGATTGGCATCGTTTTGATTTAAAATTATCCTATAATTTACAATTGGGATTAAAAAATGGTAAAGGAGTTTCCCTAAGTATTGAAATTCGAAACCTATTTAACAATCAAAATTCACAAATAATTAATCCTATAACAGGAAGGGCATATGAATATGGCGATGATGTGCCCAATACCTGGAGAGATCCACGGCCAGAATATAATGGACCACAAGAGAGGGGCACGGATCCTAGAAACCCTGCTCGTTATTTAGCACCACGTCAAGTATTATTTGGACTAGCATTTAAATTCTAAGATGATTAAGAAACTATATATCATCCTATTCATAAGCATTTGGGCATTAAGTTCCCAAGCTCAGGTTCTTCCCAATTTCGGAGGGGAAAGAGCTGGATTGTCAACCCTAAGTTTTCTAAAGAATGATCTTAATCCAAGGTCCATCGCCATGGCTGGATCCAGCGTATCCTTATCTGGAGATGCCTATTCAGTACTTACTAATCCCGCAGCTTTGGGAGGATTAGAAAATAATAGTTATGCCGCTTCACACCTGTTTTTAGGAGGGGGAATTAATCAATCATTACTTACCGGAAATTATTTGCTAAAAGATAAAATCAGTCATTTGGCATTTAGTATTAACTCCTTAAACTCTGGAGAAATGGAGGAAAGGACGGAATTCCAACCTCTTGGAACCGGAAGGCAAGTATATGTGAGTAATTTGGCTCTTGGTATTAGCTATGCCAGAGAATTATCAAAAGTATTTAGCGCAGGTATTAGCCTTAAATATATTTATGAAGGAATAGCAAATTACAGTAATCACAATGCAACTGTTGATGTATCCTTCCTTTATAAAACAGATTTCAAAAGCCTTCAATTTGCAGTGATGGTTCAAAATTTTGGAGGAAATTCTGCACTAGGAAATACAGATGAAGACATCCCGGTAGTTTATAACAGAACCACTGGAATTAATCTCGACGCGAATACAGTACCCACAGTTTTTAGCCTGGGCTTAAGTTTTAAACCTCTAGAAGAAGATCATCAAAGTTTAACAGCAAGTATTCAGTTGAATCACCCCAACGACAATGCAGAAAATTTTCGCCTCGGTTTTGAATATGAAATCCGTCAGTTGTTTTTTGTGAGAACCGGATATAAAATGAGCGTTAAAGGACAACATCTCCCCACCTTTGGATTTGGATTGAGAAGTAAAATGGGTGGTAGACCCTTGTATATTGACTATGCAATTAACCCCACCAATTTTCTAGGTTTTCAGCATTCTATTGGTTTGAGGTTGGATATTTTAAACAACGAACGATAATGAAAAGGATATTAAAACTTCATATTTTTCTCCTGGGAATTATTTGCCTTAGTTCTTGTGAAAATTATTTTGGTGATAAAACAGATATTGGATTTATAGATGTACCCATAGCAGATTCTAGGCAAGTAGCCTATGTGCCTATTCAACCTGCTTTAAATGACTTTACCAAACCTGTAGATATTTGTATTGGTTTTGACGGACTTATTTATGTGGTAGATGAAGGTAGTGAAGAAGTGGTGGCCATGGATGAATCAGGAAGAATACTGGGAAGAGTTAGAGTTCAAGGTGCCAGGTCTGTAACTCAGGATAGGAGATTCGATCTATTGGTTATTGGAAGCTTTGATACGCTCATCGCCAATATCTCAAGAAGCTTTTCTGCCGTTTATAGATTGAGAATGATAAATGGGAATGGCTATAATATTGAGAATGCCCAGGTAATACGAAAAATCGTTCATCCTTTTTACCAAAAATCTACCTTCTCAAGTACCGATGAAATGGTGACCTTTAACAGAATTGGGATTATTGCTAATAATTCAGATATAACAAGGAATAACCAATGGTATGTAAGCAGACAAGGGCCCTCCACTAGCTCTTTAAATCCAGATGATGCCATAGTTTGGTTTGGGAATGATGATGAAAGAATTTCTAATATTTCAGTAAATACTTCTAGTGGTTTGTTCAGGGATTATTTCGACAGTCCTTTTGGACTAAGCACCTTGTCCCAACCGCCACAGTTTACAGCCATAACTAGCAATGACTTTTTATTCACCTCTTTAGATGAAAATAATTCACTGAAGGTGCAGTATATCGAGTTTTTAGAAACAGAATTTGGAGCGGAGTTTAGACCTAGAATTTTGGCTTCGAGTGGTGATACAGGTTTAGCTGATGGATTTATAAACTCTCCAGGAAAATTTAATGAACCTGTAGATGTTACCGTTTCTGGTGATGGTACACGTTATATTTTTGTTGTTGATCGAGGATCAGATTCCATTCATCAATTCACCGCAACTGGCTTGGAAGGCGTTTTACCACCTGCCGCTACTGGTATTACTAAATATCAAAATACGAGCTTTGGTGGAACAAGCAGCCCAGGTTCTCCAGAGTTAAACAAATTTAATAATCCAATGGCCATCGCTTATTTCCGAGAAATAATATACGTGGCGGATGCAGGAAATGGAAGGGTTCTAAGGTTTAAACTTACCACAGACTTCGATTAATACTTTCGTTAATTAGCTAGGACTTCACCTTTAATAAGTAGTTTCTTGGATTCATACTACCTGGCTCCTAGTTAATAGGTATTTATCTATATTTGTTTTCTAGATGAAAGGAAAACTTTTACATATTACCATTTTCACATTGTTATTCACTTTTATGAGCTTGCTTTCATATGCTCAAAAAGGGAATGGTACTACAGTAAAGCCCAATCCTCTAAATTCCACAGTTAATACCTGCCAACTTTATGTGGCAACAGCCTTTACCCCTAATGATGATGGTATCAATGATAAATTCATAGTGAAGTACAATGGAGATTGTGAATTACTAGAGTTCGATATTAAAATTTTTGACAGATGGGGAAGATTGGTTTATGAATCCGAAAAGGCAAATGAAGAATTTGCTTGGGATGGTACCAATGAAGGTAGTTCTGTAAAAGAAGGTGTTTATATGTGGAAGGTTTACGCTAAAATGATTGATCCTCAAAACACCAGCGAAGCCGTTATAGTGAACAAACAAGGAACTGTAGTGTTAATTCGATAAGATATTTTTTAATTTTTTTTATCGATTTATTAAAATTTTGATTTAATTAGTTGTCCTATTTATCACTATCAAAAATGCAAACTGCTACTAGCCCTAGTCCGCTATTATCACAAGCCCAGCTTGTGGAATTATTCTTAAATTTTTCAAAAGAAATTGGTCTTCAGTTTATCCCAAAAAGCCTTGTTGGCAATGAAGAATTACCTGGATTAAAAGCCGAATCTGCGAATATTTATTACGATCTGGAAAGGATTAAATTTCCAGGAGATATCCTGAAATTAAGCGCTAGAATAGCCATTTGCAAACCCGAAATAAGAAGAATTTTAGTAGGCGCTGGAATTCAAAATGATCATCTCAAGGAACAAAGAGAAATAGCAGCTCTACTGTGGATCTATGCCGCATGTCAAAAATTAAATATTGATCCAAAAATTGTTCTCCAAAATGATAGTTCTAAGGGCGAAACTGAATGGTATCTAGATAATTTTAATAGACGAAACTACATTGGCCTTTCTCTATTGTGCTCCATGAAACTAGCCGAAAAACCCAATTTTCCGATGATGGAAAAGTGGTTAAGGGTTGAATAGAATTCAATAATTCGATTCAATTTCAACCAATAATGGGCTTTCAAATATAGCCTGAGGGGAAATTATCAATTGATTTATGGGAGGGCTATCGCCATATCTTTCTACCAATTTATCTCTAACTGACTTAGATTGAATATCAAAATATTGAAGTTCTTTGGGTTCCCCAATTCTAACACCGGCCACCTGATTATATACCTTCCATACTAATTCAGAACAATACATTTCTTCGTCGGACCAATTAAATTGCGAATCGTAATTTTTTCCAAGGTAAGATTCACAAATCTGATCCCAATGATCCCTACCCTTTTCCGTGGATAAATAGCTGAAATCCCTCAGCCTTTTCACCGCATATTTAGATTCCACACCACCTTCTACCCATTCTTTTAAAGGACTTCGTTTTACAGGTTGTACCGCCTCCAAGACAAATAATTCTTCATCTATGGATTCAATTAATCCCATATGACTATAAGGTGATTTTGTAGCCTCCTGAATGGCGAAACTTTGACTCGAATTTGATGTCTGGAAAATTATATCTCCCGTTTTTAATAGTTGAATCCTTTCCTTCCAAACCTTTTGGCTTTTATCAAGATTTGCATCACCGAAATTCCCAATAATATAACGGGTAAGCCAAAATCCTCCAACGAAGGCAATGGCCATAAAAAATCCAATAATTAAATATCTTTTCATTTGTTTAAAATTTTAATCGAAGCCTGATGAAAAGGTTTTATCTGCCCATGAGTCGCCACATTTTTGATATTTAGCATAGGCCTTTTCCGCCCGTTTTTCAATTTGTGTAGGACTTTCCTTGGCCATCCACCCATCAATTGCCGCCTTCAAAGTATAGGCCTCTGGTGCCATAATTTTATTGGTCCAAAGTAAAGGATTTGCACAAGCATCAATAATTTCATCATAAAAATAATCTCTACTATAACAGGCCAAAATAATAACATCCTTTGCCGCCTCGCCATTTGGACTTAATTTGGCATCTGTCGTAAATTCCATAAGACCGTTATGACCGCAGTAGGCAACCAAATTAGATCCACCGCCAAAAAGTAAATATTGATTACTCCAATAAATACTATCGATATTTTTGGAATTGCTAGCTTCTAAAAATCGGTCAATACAACTTTTAATTTTATTACCTCTATAGGCATCTGCCAACAAATAAACCCCCTCTCTTCTATGTTTGAATAAAAGGCGCTCCAAAATAAAAAGGCTATCTCCTTCCAACTTTTTTATTAAAACCCAATCTTTCGACTTTTTACCAAAATATGTTTTCAAACCATAGGCCGCTCCCCAATAAAGATTATTTGAAGCATCATTGCCATCTCCTAAATTGGCAGGAACTGGGGCAATGGATTGACTAAAATTATCCGCCAAGGCTACAAAAACATGAATTGTTCGAGCTTCGGAGAGGATGCTATTTGCAAAAATTAAGCAGGGGAAAAGGAAAAGCATTTTAAACATCTCAATAAAGGTTTGTCATAATAACTGATAATTAAGAATTTTTAGTGCTTTTGGAATAATCATTTATTATTTGACTTACTTCGATTCCACAATCATGAACCATAAAATGCCCAGCATCTATTATCACTTTTATATTAGGGTCATTAGGAAGGGGGAAAAGTTTATCCTCAGCACCGTGAATTTTTAAAACCCGATTAAGGCCTTTCTTATTATCCCAGTTCAGCAGCATCATTAATGCCCATTTATTGAATTTGGGATCTGAGTCTTTTATAATTTGCTTTAGCAATTCTTGGTCTTTTGGCCTAAAAAAATACTTTGCCATAGCAAAAGGAGGAATAAAAATAGAGGCTGGAATAAGATGGATAATTTTGGATTTTGCTAGCCAAGAATATAAAAAGGGCATTTCATCTGATTTTTCAATATTGGAAATAAGAATGGTAAATTCAGGCTTGGCCATTTGGCTAATTTCAACAGCCATAGCAGCTCCAAAACTCACACCTAGGAGAGCAAACTTCTCGTTTTGCGGTAATAGTGGAATATATTCTTCTGCATATTCTTTTAGACTTTTTTTTGAAGAATAATCTAACCAAGGAAGATGAATAAGCTCGTCATCTAGCTTTAAATTATCAAACACCCTCCAATCAGCTCCAAGTCCACTAAAGCAAAAAATCTTCATTTATAAAAAATTATCCTCTAGGAAAAATAGCAGCACTAAACTTAAGAAATACAAAATTTATTATTCCCTATATTTAAACCGAAGTGCTTCACATTTTGTTGCTATTACATGAAAACAATTTATTTATTTCTAGCCCTTACTTTCACGGGTTTTAAAGCTCCACCAAAGCATCTGTTAAAAGTTAATTTTAATGGCTTATCGACTAATGAAGGTCAGATTTTAGTGAAAATTGTTAACGAGAAAAATGAAAAGATCAGTGGCCATAAAATTAGGGTCAAAGATCTCAGTGCAGAATTAAGTGTGGAATTGACTAGTGGTTCTTATGCCATCTCTGCCTTTCATGATATTAATAATGATGATAAGCTAAATACAAATGCCTTGGGAATTCCAACTGAAAAATACGGTTTTAGCAATAATGCAAGGGGCTGGTTTGGCCCACCAGAATTAAGTGAGCAATTAGTGAAGATCAATGGGGATATGAAAATAAATATAAGCCTAAAATGATAAAAAAAATAAAATTCGCCCTCCTCTTTTGCAGCCTATTAGCCATGGGTTCTTGTGGGATTTTTGGAAGTTCCTTTAGTCGGATGCTTTCCAAATCTGATATCATTTCTAAAGACTTTAAAGTAGAGGAAAGTTTCAATTTTGATAAAAGGTTGATTGTTGTAAAGGCGATTATAAAAGGAAAGGAATTTGAGTTTATTTTCGATACTGGAGCATCCCTCTCCATCCTATCACAGGATGCCGCGAATGTCCTTAATTTAGAAGAGGAGAATGGTATAAATATAAATGACAGCCAAGGGAATAGACAAAAACTTGGGACAGCCATCATCGACACAATAAGCATTGGAGGGGTTAAATTTAAAGGCATCGCTGTAAGCATTATTGATTGGCCAGAGAATTCGGCCATAAAATGTATAGCTAAAGATGGTATTATTGGAAATAATCTGATCCGCCATTGCAACTGGATAATTGATTATAAAAACAGTACAATGATAATTAGTGATCAGGATCTTAGCGATGATGATTTTATCAATGTAAGCATGAAAACTGCTACAAAAAGGCCACGCCTCGATATTAAAATAAATGAAAAGAAACTGAATAATGTTCTTTTAGATTTAGGATCAGGTGGCGGATTAGATATTAGCCGAGATTTAGCAAAAAAATTAGAACTTAATGCAGAAAAGTACAATGGTATATATTTCCTAGATGGAAGCTCCCAAGGTTTATTCGGATCAAAATTGGACAGTGTATGTACACTAAAAATTGACAGCCTGGCTTTTGGTGACGGAGCGCTAACCATTCAAAATGCCGCATTGGATATTGAAAGTAAAAAAGGTGCGAAAATTGGCAATGTATTATTAGCTACCGGCCTATTACATTTGGATTACAGCAATAATATTATTGGATTTAAACCCTATAAAAAACAAAGTATACTCAAGGATAAAAAAAGCTTTAGTTTTAGCCCCTCCTGGGGTGATAAAGGCCTTTACATTTCCTCCATTCAGAAAATGGGATTGGCTGATGAAATGGGAATAAGTTATGGCGATATTATCTACAGTATTAATGGAAAGAGAAGTCAAGACTTTCAAGATTATTGCGATTATTTCAATTATATGTTAAATGATGTTTATAAAAACGACAGCTTGGTATTGATTATGGATAATCAAAAGGAAGATCCTATTTTATTCAATAAAAAATCATTGTGGGAAAACTAAAACTCCTCCTTTTATTAGGATTATTTTTTACAATTTCTAAATCTTCTGCTCAAATATATGATGGTCACTACCTTCCTTTTGGATTAGGTTATAGCCATCAAACGGTTAAGGACAATTCCTTTTCCCCAGTAAGTTATTCTGGCCATTTGGGTTCTATTTCAACAGGTTATTACAGCCAAACTAAAAACTGGCTGAGCCTACTTGATATTTCTGGATTTGGAGCATTCCTCTATCCAAATGTTAATAGAGAAAATAATAGTAATTCAGCTATCAGCATCAGTGCCAGATTAATTTATAGGATGTCCTATAAAGTTTATGAAAAAAGAAATTGGCATTTTTTCGCTGGGCTGGTCAATCACAATATTTGGGATTATAGAGATATCAGCAGCTTTTCAAATAACAGTTTTAATTTTAATGGCTTTTTCTCTGCTGGTATTAACCTTAGCACCCAAAAAAACTTTGAACTTTGGAATCAGAATTTTGGATTCCAATATACTCTGGCCATTCCATTTGTTACTTATGCCTTGCGTCCAGGCTATATTAAGCCTTTTTTAGCTGAAGAAATTGGCAGTCAAGATTTTTATTTTTGGTCGGATTATTTCGCCCTAGACTCAAAAACGGAATTGTTTTGGAAAATAAATTCCAACAATCTTATCCGCTTGACTTATCAATGGGAGTATAGCCAACTGGATGAATTAAACAAAGTTCAGGTGGCAGGCCATCATCTTTCACTTTCAACAATATTTGGATTTTGAAAAAGCTCATTATACTATTACTTAGCTTCTTTTTCGCCAGTTCTTGCGAAAAAGCTCTGATGGATGAAGATCCAGCAAATGACCCTCAAAGCAATTTTGATATTTTATGGAAAACCCTAGATGAAAAATATTCATTTTTTGAATTGAAAAACATCAATTGGGATTCCATTTATAGCCATTATGACCCTCAGGTAAATTTCAATACCAGCGATGAAGAATTGTTCGCTATCATGGACAGTATGTTGTATACCTTAAGAGATGGTCATGTAAACCTTGTTTCAGATTTTAATATCAGTAGAAATTGGGAATGGTATTTAAATGCGCCTCCCAATTTTAATTATGATGTGGTTGAACGAAATTATTTGGGTGCCGATTATCGAATAGCTGGAGGATTAAAATACAGTATAATAGATTCTGTAGGATACCTATACTATGCTAGTTTCTCCAGTGGTTTTAGCCTGGCAAATTTAAAGGCTATGACCGATTATTTTAAAAATACCAAAGGAGTAATTGTGGATGTTAGAGATAATGGAGGTGGTTCTCTAAACAATGCTTTAGTTCTATGCCAGGTATTTGCAGATAGCAACAAACAAGCCCTAATAACCGTGGAAAAAACCGGGCCTGGACATTCAGAATTTGGCAATGCCCTGGCTTATAATTTAGGCCCATTGGATGAAGCTCATTATGATGGCCCAGTATATATTCTCACTAATAAAAGCTGCTATTCAGCAACAAATTTTTTCGCAGCGGCTATGTCAAATTACAGCAATGTTACCTTGCTTGGGGATTGGACAGGTGGTGGTGGTGGCATACCAATAGATTATGAACTTCCCAATGGATGGAGATTTCGATTTTCGGCAACAATGACTTTTTTGCCGAATGGGTTTAATATCGAAAATGGAATTCCGCCCAACAAAAGGCAAAACAATGATCCAAGCATTAATGCTGCGGGTACAGATCAAATTTTGGAAAGAGCTTTAAGCGAATTACGGTGACCTAATCCTTTAACCAACCCGAATACATTATATAGTTATTGGCAATTCTGTCAATTTCTCCAGAAATCAATTCTGGGGTAATGTCCTTTACTTTTTTGGCTGGCACACCGGCAAAAATGCATCCTGAAGGAATATGAGTACCTTCTAAAACAACTGCTCCAGCGGCAACAATGGAATTGCTTTCTACTACACAATTATCCATTACAATGGCTCCCATTCCTATTAGCACATTATCGTGAATGGTACATCCATGAGCAATGGCATTATGACCAATAGATACATTGTTTCCAATATTCAATGGATATTTTTTATAGGTACAATGGAGAGTGGCATTATCTTGAATATTTACCTTATTGCCCATCTTAATATAATGAACATCACCTCTTAAAACCGCTCCATACCAAACACTACATTGATTTCCCATCTCAATATCACCCAATAGGGTAGCATTTTCCGCAATAAAACAATCTTCCCCCATTTTTGGAGACTTCCCTTTTACACTTTTAACAATCGCCATTGATTCAGTTTATATAGTTGTTCACAAAAGTAATAAGTGCTAGATTAAGAATGAATCTCGACTTATCTTTGCCCAAAGTTTTTATCCATGAGCGAAGAAAAGAAAATTCCTGTAAGCATTTATGCTGAGATGACTCCCAATCCTGCAGTATTAAAATTTGTGGCGAATAGGATGTTGATTGAACAGGACCATGCAGAATTTAAAAATATTGAAGAGGCACAAGCTTCTCCTTTAGCTACTAAGCTTTTTCATCTACCCTTTGTAAAAGAGGTTTTTATTAGTTCCAACTATGTGGCTATTAGCAAATATGAAATTGTTGAATGGGAAGATGTAACACTTGAAGTGAGGGAGATGGTTAGAGATTTTATTGCTGAAGGAAATCCTATTTTAAACTCTAATTTTAATTCTAGTCCAACGGAAGACACCGCCACGGTAAAACCCCCAGTAATTGCACATCCTGAGGAAAAATCACCTGAGGAATATGAAGAAATTGAGAAAAAGATTTCCTCTCTATTGGATGAATATGTAAAACCTGCTGTGGAACAAGATGGTGGGAATATTAAGTTTTTAAACTATAATGAAGGAGTGGTAAAAGTCCTACTTCAAGGGGCTTGCTCCGGATGTCCTTCTTCTACCATGACTTTAAAATCTGGAATTCAGAATTTATTAAGTCAGATGTTACCAGGGCAAATCCAAAGTGTAGAAGCTGTAAACGGTTAGGCCTTTTAAATTCTTCTACAGAATCCAATCAAGTAGGCTTTCCAAAAGTTTGTGAAATAATACCCGTATTAAGGCTTTAGGCCATCCCCGGATTTTTACCCATTCTTAAGAGGTAGTCGGTATGCGCTTTTAGTGCATCCGATAATTTGCGGTATTCTCTATAGGGTAGTTCAAACTCTGCTGCAGTTTTCTTTACTATTTCTGCAATAGCAGGATAGTGAATATGGCAGATATTTGGGAAAAGATGATGTTCTACCTGAAAGTTTAATCCACCAACATACCAATTCACCAGTTTATTTTTTCTAGCAAAATCGGCGGTTGTCATCAGCTGGTGTTCCATCCATTCATCTTCCATCATTCCATCTTGGGGCTTATCCATATTTTCAACCCCTTCCACCATATGAGCTAATTGAAATACATAACTTAAAATCACTCCAGCCACAAAGTGCATGGTAAAAAATCCCAAAATCACAAAATACCAACTGGCATCTGAAAAGATTAAAGGCAGTACCAAAAACAGAGAGAAATAAAGCATTTTAGTACAAACTAATATGATCCATTCATTCCTAATTTTTTTAAGATTTGGCGCTGAATCTTCTCTATTATAATACTTTATCAACTGTCTAAAATCCTTGGCAGTAACCCAGTTTAGAGTAAGGATACCATAAACCAGAGGAGCATACCACTTTTGGTATTTATGCATAGGTTTCCATTCTTGAGAATCGTGCAATCGTATTAATCCTGCTGTTTCCATATCCTCATCCATTCCTTCGATATTGGTGAAAGTATGGTGAAACACATTGTGCTGTATTCTCCAGGTGGCAACATTTCCACTAATCAAATAAATAGTGGAGCCCAAAAATTGATTTACTTTTCTAGACGAATGATAGGCACCATGAATCGCATCATGCATTACACCCATTCCGATTCCAGACATACCCAATCCCATTATTAGGTACATTCCAATAACCCATAAAGGTCCCAGATTTAAACCTAGCATTAAGCCATAAGGCACAAAATACATGGCTAACATTCCAAAGGTTTTTAGCACCATAGCGCCATTTGCTTTGTTGGAAATATTATTTTCTTTGAAATAATCTCTAACTCTTTTGGTAAGTTCTGCTCTAAAGGAATCTTTACTCGGTCGGGGAAACTTTACTTGACGGGAATTATCTGTCATTACTTTTTTACTTAAAATTCTTTGATGAGCTATAATTTATAGAGATTTGTAAAACTCAAATAAATATAAGACATCAATTTATATAATATATATGCTTCCTAAAATCGATCCAACTTCAACCAAAGCCTGGGGAAGGTTATTGTCTCATTACCAATCAATTAATTCAAAAAAACTAAGTGATTATTTTGAGGAAGACCCACAGCGCTTTGAAAACTTCTCTCAACGATTTAAGAACATATTGTTTGATTTTTCAAAAAATCAATTCTGCAAAGATACGATGGAACTTTTTTCTTTATTGTTTAAAGAGTGTAAAATTTGGGAAAGTATTGAACAGCAATTTTCTGGATCTAAAATAAATAGTACTGAAAATCGCGCAGTTCTCCATACTGCCTTGAGAAATTTCAATAGGGAGCCAATTTTTGTGGATGGAAAAAATATAATGCCCCAAATTGAATCTGTAAGAAATCAAATGCAAGAATTTTCTACTAAGATCATTGAAGGGCATCACAAAGGTTTTACTGGAAAAAAAATTACTGACATTGTAAATATCGGCATTGGCGGCTCAGATCTGGGCCCTCAAATGGTTTATGAAGCCTTAAAACCCTATCATGTTTCCCATATCAAATGCCATTTTGTTTCCAATATCGATGGCGCCCATATTGTAGAAACCTTGAAAAATCTCAATCACGAAACTTGTCTTTTTATCATTGCATCAAAAACTTTTAGCACTCAAGAGACTATGACCAATGCTAAGAGTGCTCGAAATTGGTTTTTGGAAAAGGGAGCTGAAGAAAAAGATATTGCCTCCCATTTTGTAGCCGTATCTACCAACAAACAAAAGGTTGTTGACTTTGGTATAGACCCTCAAAATATGTTTGTCTTTTGGGACTGGGTTGGCGGTAGATACAGTTTATGGTCTTCCATTGGACTCTCCTTATGCTGTGGTTTAGGTTTTGATTCCTTTAGAAAATTATTGCAAGGCGCCATGGAAATGGACGAACATTTTAGAAAGGAGAAATTTGAAAATAATATCCCTATGAAAATGGCAGCAATAGGAATTTGGTATGCTAACTTCTTTGGTGCAGAATCCGAAGCCATACTTCCTTACGATCAGAATATGAGTCGATTTGCAGCCTATTTTCAACAAGGAAATATGGAGAGTAACGGAAAATCAATTGATAGAAATGCTGAAAAAATTTCCTATTCCACGGGTCCAATAATTTGGGGAGAGCCGGGAACCAATGGTCAACATGCATTTTACCAACTGATACATCAAGGAACAAGAATAATACCCTGTGATTTTATTGGTTTTGCAAATTCACATTATAAAATTTCAGATCATCATCCAAAATTGATGGCCAACTTTTTCGCACAAACAGAAGCCTTAATGCAAGGTAAAACTTTGGAAAAAGTAAAGGAAGAACTCTTAAACTCAGGATTAAATCCGGATGAAATTGAGGCTTTAGCTCCATTCAAAGTTTTTGAGGGAAGCAAACCCAGTACTAGTATCTTAGGCGAAATTTTAGATGAAAAGACCTTAGGTTCCTTATTAGCCTGTTATGAACATAAAATATTTGTTCAGGGAATTATTTGGAATATATACTCCTATGACCAATGGGGGGTAGAATTAGGGAAGCAACTTGCCAGTAGCATATTAGGAGAATTAGAAAATTCAGAAACTGTAAATTCTCATGACCCTAGCACAAATGGACTTATCAACAGTTATAAGGAACTTCGAAAACCACAATAATTCCGTTAATTTGCCTTTAATAAACCGAGACCAAAATTTAAAGACCATGAGAAAAGTTCTTTTATTAGTATTTATCATTCCAATATTTGTTTCCTGCAACCAGGATATTAAGGATGAAAATGCCCGCCTTAAAGAGGAAAATTTGCAATTGAGAACCCAAAATGATGATTTTGATAATCAATTGGGAGAATATGAAAAAGCTCAAAAAGCAATTGAAGCAAATTTAGATTCTATTAGAGCTAAAGAGGAATTAATCCAGGCTATTCGCAATGGAGATATTGATGGAGGAGCGAATGCTAAACAAAGAATTCTTGAAAACATTGCTGCTATCGATGCACTTTTAGGCGAGAATAGAAACTCTATTGCCAGCCTGAATGATAAGGTGAGCAGATACTCGATAGAAAATGGAAAGTTTAAAAAACAAATTTCCTTTTTTAAGAAACAGGTAGGCCAATTGAATGAAAGTGTGGTACAAAAAGATAGTGCTATAAGCAATTTAAAAGGCGAATTGGTAAAGAAGAACTTTAAAATAGAAGAGTTAAACAGCAACCTAATTACCCAAAAGAGAATTAATTCCTCTCAAAAGGATAAAATTGAATTGCAAACAAGGGAATTGAATACAGCTTACTATGTGGTTGGCAAATATTCCGATTTAAAGGATAATAAAGTTGTAGAAAAAAGAGGTGGAATTATTGGTTTGGGAAGAACCAAAACCCTAGCAGAGGATTTCAACAAAGACTACTTTACTAAAATTGACATCACTGCCAATAAATTGATTCCAATTGACTCAGATAAAAAAGTAGAAATCATAAGCGAACACCCTTCGGATAGTTATAAGCTGAATATGGTGGATGATAAAACCGTTAATTTAGAAGTATTGGATATAAATAAATTTTGGAAGGCTTCTAAATACCTAGTTATCATGGTTAAATAAAGCCCTTATTTAATTTACTCTTACAAATATTTTAGGTTGAGCAGGATTTTTCTTACATTCTGCCCAACCTTTTTTCGTTTTAAACGTTAAGGGAAGTATCTACTAATACGATTTACATATGTTGGCGCCGATAAATATTCTGCTGCCTACCACCAAACAAGTACAATTGAAGAAGTTTATAGACAAACAACCTTTTTCAAATGCCAGATTTTTTATGGGCTGGCTTAAAGAATTTAAAAGAACCAATTTAGGCTTAAATCTAGTTTATAAGAATTTCATAATTGAAAATTTGAGTAAAGCTTTAAGATTTAGGTCAGCATCAATACGTCCGGTTTTATACTCCTTTTCAATAGTCCCGATTTATTATAATCGCTGTATAGGGCTTCTCCTCAAACCTCCAAAACAATTTATTAGTAAGCTTACAATTAATCAATAATACTAAAAATTTAAACTGGCATCATTTTAGTCTAACAGTATGGCACGGCCATCGAAAATTTTGAAACCAAAACTGACATAATTCTAATTTTGCAATTTACTACTCGATTCTAAATGAAAATCCACAATAGAAAAAAGCATAAAACCATACAGATACTCTTTGCAATTGCCATATTTGCCTTGGTTGCCGACTATCTTTTAAACCAAATCTCTGGGAGCATCAGCACACTTTTCCAAAGCCATTGGCTGGCCATTAGTTCAGGAATAATCTTATTACTATTAATATCAATTCGCTTCAACTATTTCAGTTTTGAAATAGACCATGAAATAGTTCATATTAGGTCTAAGCCCTTTTTCTTTGGCTTTATAAAATCCAAGAGTGATATAAATTTTGAATTTCCAAAAAGGAATCTTCATCATTTTCAAATGGTAAAATCACCCTTTGGCCAAACTTTGAAAATTTCATTGCATACCCTAAATGGTGATAAAAGCAGCCAAAAATTTCTGATGAGTTTTGTGAATACGGAGGAATCTAAAATGGTTCTTTCTGGACTGGAAAATATTATGGAGGAGAATAAACAAAATAACTTCTAATCCTACACATTGGTTACATTTGCTTCCACAAAAGTAACTACATATGTATACAGGAATATTACATCTTCATTCATTTCTACCCTATCTTTTTCTCAGCCTATTGCTGATTTCTGTTTTAGTTTTCTGGATTAAAAGAACAGGAAAGAAAGACTTTGGAAAATCTGATAAACAATTGGCATTATTTACTCTTATTTTGGCTCATACACAAGCCACTGTAGGATTGGTTGTTTATTTTCTCAGCCCTATTATTAAAGCCGCTTTTGAAAATTCTTCGGAATTAATGTCGGATAAAACCTATAGATTTTATGCTGTAGAACACGCTTTAGTAATGCTAATAGCTGTGGTTTTAATCACCATGGGTTATTCTAAATCAAAAAAGAAAGAAGGAAATGCAAAATTCAATAGCCTCTCCATTTTCTATACCCTTGGCTTAATATTAATTCTTTCAAGACTACCTTGGGAAGCTTGGTTGGGAATATAATTTATGATAGAGAAAAAAAAATCCAATACCCTAAAGCCAAGGGAAAAAGCTATTCTGATTGGAGTTATTAACCAATCACAATCTGAAGAAAAAATCACAGAATACTTAGACGAACTTGCATTTTTAGCGGATACAGCTGGCGCAGACTCTGTAAAACGTTTTACACAAAAGCTTGAAAAACCCAATCCAAAAACATTTTTGGGAACTGGAAAAATTGAGGATATCGCTATTTACATCAAAACTGAAAAAATAGATCTGGCCATTTTTGATGACGAACTTAGCCCTTCTCAATTAAAAAATGTTGAGCGAATTTTGGATTGTAAGGTTTTGGACCGTACCAATCTAATTTTGGACATATTCGCCAGTAGAGCTCAAACTTCCTATGCGAGAACTCAAGTGGAATTGGCCCAATATGAATATTTATTGCCACGACTTACCAACCTTTGGACCCACCTTAGTAAACAAAAAGGGGGAATAGGAATGAAAGGTCCTGGAGAAACAGAAATTGAAACCGATCGAAGGATTATTCGCGATAAAATTAGTTTGCTAAAAAAGAAATTAAAGCAAATTGATAAACAAATGGCTACCCAAAGAAGTAATAGAGGGGCCATGGTAAGAGCGGCTTTGGTAGGATATACCAATGTTGGAAAATCCACATTGATGAATATTCTCAGTAAATCAGATGTTTTTGCAGAAAATAAACTTTTTGCCACATTAGATACCACAGTAAGAAAGGTAGTGATTCAAAACTTACCCTTTTTACTTTCCGATACCGTGGGATTCATAAGGAAACTTCCAACTCAATTAATAGAGTCTTTTAAATCCACCTTAGACGAGGTTCGTGAAGCCGACATATTACTACATGTAGTAGATGTTTCACATCCGAATTTTGAAGAACATATTGAAACAGTAAACCGAACCATTTCCGAAATTGACAAAACCGAAAAACCAACAATTATTATTTTTAATAAGATTGATGCTTTTGAATATGAGGAGTATGATGAGTTTGATATTGAGCCAAAATCAAGAAAAAACTACAGTCTTGAAGATTGGAAAAAAACATATTTGAATAGAAATAAAACCAATGTTATTTTTATTTCGGCAAAGGACAAATTGAACTTAGAGGAATTAAGGCACCGTTTATATGAAAGCATTGCAGAAATTCATGCAGAACGGTTTCCCTATAACAATTTCCTATATTAATTTCTCCATCTACCCCTTTTATCAATAAAGGTCTAACATAAGAACAAGTTTTAATGCCAAAAAAGAGCAGGAAGCAAGACATCCTCGACTACCACAGCCAAGGAAGATCTGGGAAGATTGAGGTAATCCCTACTAAACCAAGTAATAGTCAAAGAGACCTATCCATTGCCTATTCGCCAGGGGTTGCAGAACCTTGTTTGGAAATTCAACAAAATCCAGACGCCGTTTATCAATATACGGCAAAAGGCAATTTGGTGGCCGTTATCAGCAACGGTACTGCAGTTTTAGGATTGGGAGATATTGGTCCCGAAGCCAGTAAACCCGTTATGGAAGGTAAAGCAGTGCTTTTTAAGATTTTTGCAGATATAGATGTGTTCGACCTTGAGCTCAACACCAAAGATCCAGATGATTTTATAGCGGCAGTAAAAGCCTTGGAACCCACATTTGGGGGAATAAATTTAGAAGATATAAAAGCTCCAGATGCCTTTTATATTGAAAAACGGCTGAAGGAGGAAATGGATATTCCGGTGATGCATGACGATCAACATGGGACGGCGATAATTACAGGTGCCGCCTTGATTAATGCCCTAGAACTGGTAGACAAAGAAATTGCTAAAGTAAAAGTAGTTTTTAATGGGGCTGGTGCTAGTGCCATTAGCTGTGCTAGCCTTTATATCACCTTGGGTGTAAACCCAAAAAACCTTTACATGCTGGATAGTAAGGGCGTTATAAATAGTTTTAGAGACAAAAACACTCTTTCTGAGGAAAAACAAAAATTCATTCAAGAAACTGAAATATCCGAATTAGAAGAAATAATTAAGGATGCTGATGTATTTGTTGGACTCAGCAAAGGTGGAGTTCTCAGCAAGGAAATGGTAAAAACAATGGCCAGCAATCCCATTGTATTTGCACTTGCTAATCCAGATCCGGAAATATCTTATCAAGATGCGGTAAGCGCTAGGAAGGATGTAATAATGGCTACGGGAAGATCCGACAATCCCAACCAGGTAAATAATGTTTTAGGTTTCCCCTTTATTTTTAGAGGTGCACTGGATGTAAGGGCAAAAAAAATTAATGAAGAAATGAAGTTGGCAGCAGTAAAAGCCATTGCCAATCTTGCCAAAGAAAGTGTTCCAGAAATTGTGAATTTGGTCTATAATCAAACCAATATGCAGTTTGGGCCAAAGTATATTATTCCCACCCCCTTTGATCCTCGATTAATTTATAAAGTAGCACCGGCTGTTGCAAAGGCCGCCATGGATACCGGAGTAGCCCGACTACCAATCACTGACTGGGATGACTATAAAAACACACTTATAGAAAGGCTGGGGAGGGACGATAAATTCATCCGCTTGGCTCAGGAAAAAGCACGTAGAGATCCTAAACGAATAGTATTAGCAGAAGGAGATAATATAAAAGTTCTTAAAGCTGCACAAATTGCTATTGAAGAAGGAATAGCCATACCTATACTTCTGGGGGATAGAAAAAAGATTCTTAACCTCATAGAAAAGCATAAACTAGGGATTGCAGATATTCCCATAGTTGACCCCTATCAGGATCATGAAACTTGTCAGCGATATGCGCAGCTTCTTTACGAAAAGAGGAAACGAAAGGGAATAACTCATTCGGATGCGGTAAAACTAATGAGGGATAGGAATTATTTTGGCTCTGCCATGCTTGAAGCAGGAGATGCTGATGCCTTTGTATCTGGCAGCACCAAAAAATATGGAGAAGTTGTTAAACCCATTTTTGAAATAATTGGCACTGCAAAGGGAAGTTCTAAGGTTGCAGGACTCTATATAATGCTCAGTAAAAAGGGCCCTGTATTCTTTTCTGATGTTACCATAAACGAAGATCCAAGTGCAGAGGATATAGTTGAGATAAGCCTGCAAACAGCCAATTTAATTAAACGGATAAGCTTACAACCTAGAATTGCGCTTTTATCTTATAGCAATTTTGGCTCCTCCAAACTTAAGGATGCCAGAAAGATGCAAAAAGCTACAGAAATCCTAAGAAAAAATCATCCTGAACTTATTGTGGATGGAGAAATGCAAGCAAATTTTGCATTAGACAATCAATTATTAAAAGAGACCTTTCCATTTAGTGATTTGGTAAATAAAAAACCCAATGCTTTTATTTTTCCCAATTTAGCAGCAGGTAATATTGCCTATAAATTACTTCAGGGATTTGGAGCTGCAGAAGCCTTGGGGCCTATTCTGATAGGAATAAATAAACCTGCTCATGTTTTACAAATGGGAAGTAGCACTAGAGAAATTTTAAACATTATGACCTTAGCTGCGGTTGATGCTCAAACCAGAGTTAAACAGTAATGATTAAGGAGATTATGGGAAAATCAAAAAACTGGTTAAAAGATTTCAAACAACCCTTTTTAATTGCAGGGCCTTGCAGCGTGGAAAGTGAGGATCAGATGATGATAACTGCAAAACAAATTGCAGATCATAAAATAGCTTCAGTATTAAGGGGAGGAGTATGGAAGCCTAGAACAAAACCAGGATCATTTGAAGGCATTGGAATACCAGCATTAAAATGGCTGAAACAAGCTGGAAATGAAATTAACAAACCTGTAATTACAGAAGTTGCCAATGCCTTTCAAGTGGAAAAGTCTCTTGAGGCAGGCATTGATATGCTGTGGATTGGAGCGCGAACCACGGTAAATCCCTTTTACGTCCAAGAAATAGCTGATGCCTTAAAAGGTGTGGATATCCCTGTTTTTGTGAAAAACCCAATTCACCCAGAAATAGGTTTATGGATAGGCGCTTTGGAAAGGTTTGAACGTGCAGGAATTTCTAAACTTTCAGCAATTCATCGTGGCTTTTTTGCCTATAAAAGTGAACCCTTTAGAAATGAGCCCAAATGGGAAATATCATTTGAATTAAAAAGACTGGTTCCCGAATTGGCAATTATTTGCGACCCCAGTCATATTGCAGGAAATAGAGATCTCATTTCGGATGTTTGCCAAAGTGCATTAGACTTAAGCCTAGATGGATTTATGATTGAGACTCATTGTGATCCCAGCAAGGCATTGAGCGATGCAAATCAACAAATTACTCCGGACCAATTAAATTCGATTATCAGTAATCTACAATATAGAAACGCCTTTGTTGAAGACCAGAAACTAATTGCCAAACTTGAGGAACTAAGGGGGCAAATAGACCTTTTGGATGAAGAAATTTTAGCACTATTGAAGAAAAGGATTGGGATAGTAAAGGATATTGGCCATGTTAAAGAATTAAATCAAGTACAAATTTTTCAGATGAGGCGATGGTTTAAAATATTAGAAAACCGACAAGAAAGCGCTGAAAAATTAGGTTTAAACAAAGAGGTCGTTCATGAGCTATTCCAATTGATTCACAAATATTCCATAGATATTCAAATAAAATCTCAACAAAAATTAAACTCATAAGCCTAGTGGAATTCAATTGGAAACCAAAACCTAATCCCGACACTGAGCTATTAAAAAATCTACAAGCCGACCTAGGAATACACCCCCTCCTTTGCGGCTTATTAATTCAAAGAGATATATTAAACTTTGATCTGGCAAAAAGTTTCTTTCGCCCAGACTTAAACCAGCTTCACGACCCCTATTTAATGAAAGATATGGATAAGGCCGTATCTAGGATTGAAAGGGCTATAGAAAATGGAGAGAATATTTTGGTATATGGTGATTACGATGTGGATGGCACCACTGCTGTTTCCCTTTTAAGCTCTTTCCTTTTAAAATTCTATCCCAATATCGATACCTATATTCCCGACAGATACAAAGAGGGATATGGTGTATCCAAAGAGGGTATTGATTATGCCTGGGACAATAATATCAGTTTAATAATCGCTCTTGACTGTGGAATAAAAGCAATCGACAAGGTAGATTATGCTAGCTCAAAAGGGATAGATTTTATTATTTGTGATCATCACCGGCCTGGAGATTCATTACCAAAGGCTATTGCGATATTGGATCCTAAAAGAGCTGATTGTTTTTACCCCTATGATGAATTGAGCGGCTGTGGAGTGGGCTTTAAACTTAGCCAGGCCCTTGCTCAAAAATGGGATCTTGAAGCCGATGAATATTTAGAAAACTTAGACCTCCTAGCGGTGAGTATTGGTTCGGATATAGTGCCCATTACCGGTGAAAATAGAATTCTCGCCTTTTGGGGATTAAAAAAAATAAACCAAAGCCCAAGACCAGGTTTTGAACTTCTTATTGAACTTGCTGGTAAGAAAAACCAGGTTTTAAGCATAATGGATCTTGTGTTTTTATTGGGACCAAGGATAAATGCGGCCGGGAGGATAAGCCATGGTCAATTAGCTGTAAACCTGCTTTGTGGTAAAAACTTAAAGGAATTAGAAAAAATAGCCGATCAGATCAATACTCAAAATGACCAGCGGAAAATTCTGGATAAGGATATAAGCCATTCTGCTTTGGAATTAATAAAATCAAATGGCGAAGAAAATAGATTTTCAACGGTGGTATATGATCCAAGTTGGCATAAAGGAGTAATTGGAATTGTGGCTTCCAGATTAATTGAATCTTACTACCGCCCTACCGTGGTATTTACAAAAAGTAAAAATGTACTCGCAGGCTCCGCTAGATCCGTAAAAGGTTTTGATGTATATAATGCTCTGGATGCTTGCAGCGATATTTTAGAACAATTTGGAGGCCATATGTATGCCGCTGGCATGACCTTGCAAGAGGAAAATTACGAAGCCTTTAAAAGCAAATTTGAAGAAGTAGTATCGCAAAACATAAAGGAAGAGCATAGAATACCAATTATTGAAATTGATGCTCCATTAGAATTTAAGGATATTGATTGGAAATTTTACAGGGTATTAAAACAATTTGGGCCCTTTGGACCTAAAAATATGGCTCCTGTTTTTCAGAGTAATAATTTACAAGATACAGGAAATAGTCGCGCCGTTGGCTCGGATAAAACACATTTAAAACTAGAGCTTAAAGACCTAGATTCGGGAATAATAATTCAAGGAATAGGTTTTAAGTTGGCCGATAAACTGGAGATACTCAATTCAGGAAAGCCAATCAGTATTGCTTACCATTTGGATGAAAATCATTTTAATGGAAATAGCAGTTTACAACTAAGAGTATTGGATATAAAACCTAGTGTTGAAATTATAAATTAAACCTCATCCACCCGGCAGAAGCAAGGTATACATCTGGCTTATCAGTTTCTTCCAATTTAATATTATCCAATCTTTCCTTCCAACCTTTAATGTGTTGTTGATACTCTTTTTCGTATTCCTTTTTTATGGGTTCTGCCTCGGGTAAATCCTGTTTATAAGGATCTACCTGCTTCCCATTTTTCCAAAATCTATAGCAAACATGTGGACCGGTAGCAATTCCTGTGCTACCAACATAGCCAATTATATCTCCTTGTTTTACAATGCTTCCCTTTTTAATCCCCTTAGCAAATTTGGTCATGTGCAGATACTGAGTTGTGTAGGTGGCATTGTGTTTTACCTTCACATAATATCCATTTCCCCTTGTATAGGAAGCGGCGATAACCTCGCCATTGGCGGTAGTCATAATAGGCGTACCACGAGGTGCAGCATAGTCTGTTCCAAGATGGGCCTTATTTCGTTTGAGCACAGGGTGAAACCTTCTTTTAGAATAGCGGCTAGAAATTCTAAAAAAGTTTAAGGGCGCTTTTAGGAAGGCCTTTCTTAGAGTATTTCCTTTTTCATCGAAATAATCGCTATAATTTTCACCTTTTTCAAAATGGAAAGAATAATAGGATTTTCTACCATGTTTGAAGTCGGCTGCTAAAATCCTTCCCATTCCTACTCTTACAGTGTCATCTATAAACTTCTCTTCATATATAAGCTTAAAATAATCACCTTTCTTAATATGGAAAAAATCTATACTCCATGCGTATATATCGGATAGAGACATGGCTAAGCCTGGGCTACCGCCTTTTTCTCTGAGGGATTCGTAGAGGGAAGATTCAATATAACCAGCAATTTCCTTTTGGCGAATGCTTACTTTTTTCTTACCAGAATACACCTTGGCCTTTTCATCAAAATCAAAAACATAGTAATTTACAGGAGAAGCTTCATAAACCATATACCGGGCACTAGAAGAAGAATCGCTATTGTTTTTAAAAATGGAATACGGTTTTCCGCTTCTCAGTTGTCGAACATCAAATACGTCTTTATAATCATTTGCGATTTGATGGATGGTAGGATAATCTACTCCATAGGCTAGTAAAATATTTCCAAAGCTTTCACCTTCTTTTACAATTTTCCTGTCAATTTCAAATGAATCAACGGGAATACCAAACATTTTTTTTACCTCAATAAGAGGGCTTTCGGGCTCTTGATTGCTAATCTGCGCTGGCTTAGACTTGTCTTCACCACCAAATTGCTTGATTAATAAAAAGGCTAATACAGCTGCAGCTGCAATGGTGAAATATTTTAGTTTTTGGTTCATTTAATATCCTGAAAATAAAGAAGTTCAAAAGTAAAACTTTGAACAGCATTTTATGTTGTTTGCGAAAATTATTTTTTCTCCATTTCTACTTCATCCAAAACAGATTGAACCCAGGCTTTACCCCAGTTCTCCATTTCTTTTTTGGTCCACAATTCTGGAAAGAAAATTCTTTTCTGGAATCGGGGAGGAAGGTATTTTTGCCAGTTGGTACCGCCTGTTGCAGCAAGATCATCAGGTCTTCTAGCTAGGTAGGCAGCAGCAGTTTTATAATGTTGAAGAGGCCAATTAACATTTACATTGAGATCAATCATTTTATAGGCCTCAATTAATTCTTTATCCTCTCTTTCCTCTTTGGGTAGTGAGCGATAAAGTTGCCAAAGGTTTAAATTCCTATACTCCTCACCCATTTCTATTAAACTTCTAGAATACTTTTTCTCAAATTGCTTGAGGGTAAGGGTTTTTTCTCCAGTTTTTTCCATTGTAGCCCCCCATTTCCAATATATGAATTCATACATTTCAGAAATGGAAGCCGTTTTAGTTCTGAAAGAATCTCTATTATCTTTACTCACCAGATTGATAAAATCAGTGGCTCCAATTTCTATCATTCTATATTGTGCAGATTGAAAACCACTTGCTGGAATAAGAGACATTCTAAACTTTAGAAATTGATCTCTATCCATACCCTTTTCCATAACACCAAAAGAGTGAGTAAGGGCGCTAAAATATCTATTAATCCTGTGCAGCTTATTTTTGAGGGTGTCAAGATCTGGCCTTCCCATTTCAGCCAATTGCTTTATTTCGTGCAGCGAAAGTTTAAAATAAAGCTCAGTAATTTGGTGATACATGATGAATATTTCCTCATCAGGTATACTGGTCTTTGGCGTTTGTAAACTAAGGAGGGTATCTAAATGTACATATTCCCAATAGGTATTGTAATCTGCATAAAGTAAACCGTCGAGATAGGCGATAAGCTCTTGGCCACTAGCATGGTATTTTTCGGCTAATTTTTCAATTCTATCTTTTAAATCTGATGATATCTCCATAAAACTTTGTAAAATGAGGCTTTGAATAAACCATAACTGAAAAAAGAAATTCCCATTCACGGCTTGCTGCCAAATTTACCAAATCTTATTTCCTAAATACAATTGGATAGCGAAGATTCTCAAATTCTATTAAATCGATAGTAATACTACCTACCACTAATTCCGTTTCCAATTTAATGGGTAACTGATTCTCATCATCTGAAACCCAGAGTGTCATTCCCTCCTTTTCATTGAAAACCCTTCCCTCCTGAACCAAAGGGGTGAATTTTTTACATTTAATTTTTCCTTTTTTAGTTTTTAAGGTTTCCTCGCCCAAGTATTTAAATGAAAAAGTAAACATTTCATGATCTAAAAACATACTTACCGGAATTTGATCACCAACCTTAATATCTTTCACATCTAAACACCTAGCATAGTAGAATGTGCTTAGAAGATCTTGGGCATTTTCAAATATTGAAAATGATTTTTTTTTGTCTTTTAGATCCGTGGCTTTATTGGAATCGTGATCGAAAATAATATGCCTATTAATTTTGTAGCCCCCTTCATTAACATCTCTAATAAACTCTAGTGGCACTAAGCTATCCTTATCCACAAAAGTTTCGTAGCGGTCTCTAGTTTTAAAGAACCATTCGGCCATGCCTGTAGTTCTGCCTGTTCCAACAATATGGAAGGCTGGTCTGTTCTGAACGGTTTTTAGATTTTGAACACGTAGCTCAGCAATTCCGGCATCAATAAATCCATAGCTGATTTTATACTTTAAGTATTCACCAAGCTTAAAGGCGGTATTTTCAATTTTCCTCTTATTGGCATCTTCCAGATTTTCGGAATCTGTTTGGCCAGATAAACTAAATTGAAATAAAAAGAGAAGGGCTATAAAAAAGTTGAAGTTTAATTTTTTCATGGGTTAAGGTTTACCCAAAGTTGGCAAATTAAATGCCAAAATAAAATCTATTTGAAAAATTCAGATATGGTTCCTTTCACTGCGCCATAAAAATCATCAACAGAACTATTATAGCCAGGAATAACATCGATATTATAGTATTGCTTAACCTCTAACAAAGTCCAAAAGAAAATTACAATCCATACTAATAGGCCGGAACCTTTAAAGGCCAAAGAAATACTTTCCCAGATATAAAATCTTAGTAGCTTTTTGCTTTCCTTTTTTTCCTTTACAAGGCTTATACTTCTGTTTGTAGTTAAATCCAAAATTCGTTTTCGTTAATTCGACGAGACAAATGTGTAGGAAAAAAACTACAAAACCAAATTTTATGTAGTATTTTTCTTACTGGATTAAAATTTATCGTCTTTTAGATAACGATATTCACAATTTTAGAAGGAACCACAATTACTCTTTTCGGCTCTTTACCAGCAAGTTGCTCTATAACTTTTTCGAGACTCATAATTTCTGCCTCTATTTCATCTTTGCTAAGGGACAATGGCAAATCAACCTTTAATTTCATCTTTCCATTAAAAGCAATGGGGTAAGAAAATGAATTTTCAATTAAATATTCTTCTATGGCCTCAGGGAAATTTGCTAGGGAAACACCACCTTCATGACCTAGCATGGACCAAGTTTCTTCAGTAATATGAGGTGCAAAAGGGGATAAGGCAATGGTTAAAGGCTCCAAGATTTCTCGTTTATTACAAGACAAACTTTGAAGTTCATTAACACAAATCATGAAGGCACTTATGGAAGTGTTGAAGCTAAAATTAGCAATATCTTCATTAACCTTTTTTAATAGGGTGTGCAGAGATTTCAGCTCTTCTTTACTTGCCTTTTCCTCTGAAATTTCAAATGCATTGTTTTTTAAGAATAGCCTCCAATATTTTTTCAGAAATCCATGCACACCGCTCAATCCTGCTGTATTCCAAGGTTTGGATTGCTCAAGCGGACCTAAAAACATTTCGTACATCCGAAGCGAGTCTGCTCCATATTCATAACAAATATCATCTGGGTTTACAACATTATACCAGCGTTTCGACATTTTCTCCACCTCTCTAGCACAAATAAATTTGGAATCCTCCATGATAAATTCGGCATCATTTAGGTCCTGTCTCCAATTTTTAAAAGCTTCAATATCTAATTCGTCTGAGGCATTTACCATGGAAACATCAACATGGATGGCAGTGGTTTGATAATTATTCTTTAATCCCTTGGAAACAAATTTATTTTGACCATTTATTCGGTAGGCGATGGCAGAAGTACCCAAAATCATTCCTTGGTTAATCAATTTTTGGAAAGGTTCCTCTTTATTGATATAGCCGATGTCTTTTAGAAATTTATTCCAAAACCTTGAATAAAGGAGATGTCCTGTAGCATGTTCACTTCCTCCTATATATAGATCTACATTTCCCCAATATTCTAGATTTTTGGGATCTGCAATTTGTTCATTGTTTTTAGGGTCTGTATACCTTAAAAAATACCAGCTACTACCTGCCCAACCTGGCATGGTTGTCAATTCTAAATCATAGCCTTCACTTCCTATCTCTCCCGTTTCTGGATTGTATTTCCAGGATTTTGATCTCGCCAATGGAGGCTCGCCATCTGGGGTTGGCTTATAAGCATCAACTTCAGGGAGTTCAAGTGGAAGATGCTCCACTTTTACGGTATGGGCTATGCCCTCTTTATAATAAATTGGAATGGGTTCTCCCCAATATCGCTGTCTTCCAAAAATAGCATCCCTCAATCGAAAGTTTACCTTTCCCTTTCCAATACCCATTGCTTCAATTTGCGAAATGGCTTTTGAAATCGCTTCCTTTACCTCCAATCCATTTAAAAAGTCAGAATTGATAATAATTCCTTCTTTGGCTTCATGAGCCTCTTTGGAAATATTCCCTCCTGCAACAACTTGTGGTTTTTCAATATCGAAATGATTAGCAAAAGACCAATCACGGCTATCGTGTGCGGGAACTGCCATTACAGCGCCAGTACCATAAGTAGCAAGAACATAATCGCCAATCCAAATTGGGATTTCCTTTTTTGTAAATGGATGAATGGCATAGGCACCAGTAAACTGACCTGAAACCGTTTTTACATCAGCCATTCTATCTCTTTCAGATTTTTTTGCAGCCTCTATCCTATATTGTTCAATGGACTCTTTAAAGGTGTCCTGTACAACAAGGTCCACTAGGGGATTTTCTGGGGCCAAAACCATAAAGCTCACTCCAAAAATAGTATCTGGTCTGGTGGTGAAAACTTCTATTTTTTCTTCAGAATTTTTAACTTGAAACTCAAGGCTTGCTCCTTCAGATCTACCTATCCAATTTCTTTGACTTTCCTTAAGAGGCTCAGGCCAATCAATTGATTCAAGGCCATCTAATAATCTTTGAGCATAGGAGGAAATTCTCATGCTCCATTGCATCATTTCCTTTTGAACAACTGGATATCCGCCTCTTTCACTTTTCCCGTCTTTAACCTCATCATTTGCCAATACAGTTCCAAGTTCTGGACACCAATTTACTGTAGATTTACTTCGGTAAGAAAGTCTGTAATTCAATAAAAGCTCTTGCTTCTTTGAAGATGAAAAACCACGCCATTCCTCGGCATTAAAATTCAATTCACCACTGGCATCAGCCTCAAGCTCATTAGTTCCATGTTTTTCAAAATGAGAAATAAGATTTTGAATATTTTCGGCCTTATTTGTTTTTAAATTATACCAGCTATTAAACAATTGGATAAATATCCATTGCGTCCATTTATAATAATCAGAATTTGAAGTTCTCAGTTCTTTTGACCAATCGAATGAAAAACCAATTTTATCCAACTGCTCCCTGTATCTATTGATATTTACCTGAGTTGTTTTGGCTGGATGTTGACCAGTTTGAATAGCATATTGCTCTGCTGGCAGGCCAAAAGAATCATAGCCCATTGGATGCAGAACATTAAAACCTTTTTGTCTTTTAAATCTCGAAACAATATCAGAGGCAATATATCCCAATGGATGGCCTACATGAAGCCCAGCACCAGATGGGTAAGGAAACATGTCCAAAACATAGTATTTGGGTTTGGCCTCATCTAATACAACCCTAAAGCTTTCATTTTCAGACCAATACTTTTGCCACCTTTGCTCTATTTCACGAAATTTATAATCCATGGGAAATTTCAAATTTATAAGGCCACAAACTTAATACATACAGGCAGTTAAGGGTAACAATGAAATAATATTTTGCAAAAAAAATGTAATTCAAAATTTCCTACCTTTATTCCCTTAAATATATTTAATACACCATTGTTTAAATTGCAATGGAAACAAGCACTAACAACAATTCACCATGAGAAACACCAAAATTTCAATTTTTGTTTTGATGGCCATTGCAGTACTATCCTGCACCTCGCCAACAAAAGATTTCGATGTTCACATCAGCCCTACCTTTTACAAATACGTAATTGAGGTTGAACTGTTTGACATCGTTAATCCAGACGCCCAATTTTCTGAGAAACCAAGCATAGAAATTTCAGGAGCAGATGCCGCTGGAATTTACAATATTGATGGTACTAAAAATTTCGAAGTAAATTTTGGATCCCTTCAGTTAATCGTAGCAAGAAGTCTAGAACCCATTGCGGGAGATCCTGTAGATTTCCAAGTAAAATTCAGCTCCAATAGCTATCAGGAGGTTACCTTGCCAATTTCCATAGGCGAAGAAGATTATTTCCTGAAATATGATTTGGGAATGTTGAATCCAAACAACCTTCCTACTGGAATTACCACTTCTTCTAAAAGTGGATCGGTTGGCACTAATGGACAGCTTAGCCAACCTGTTGTGATAACAGCTGGATCCAATGATAGCCTATCAAAAGTTAAATTAACCGTACCTAACACCATTACTTTTCAGGACGCAAACGGGAATGCCGTTACTGGGAGTCAATTGGATGTTAATATATTGAGTCTTTCAGACACCTCAAGTGCTGCACAGCAAGCCCTGCCCAATGGCGGTGGTATCATCCAACAAGTGGTTATCAATGGAGTTTCAAGTAGCCAAATTTTGCCACCTTCTTCAACTTTTAAGGTTGATATGTCTTTAGGAGGAACTTCTGTTAAAAAATTTAGTGGAGATGGAATCACCATGAAGATTGATGTTCCGAGTATTATGTATAATGAAGAGGCCGGTAGAAATTACCAGGCTGGAGATTCTATTTCATTATTAAGCAATAGTGATGGCGCAAGCAATTGGGAGCCAGATGGAACTTTTTTGGTGAAAGACGATGGCCAGGGAAAATTATATGTAGATGCCAAAGTTCGTCACCTAAGTTGGAAAAGATTGTTTAGACGCTTTAGAATACCAACAACTACTTCAAGAATAAGAGTGAATGCCTCTTTACCATCAGGAACAAACAATTCTGTTTCAGGGGATATTGAGCTGAAAATAAATATGGATTTTGGATTACTTTCCTTGCCTATAAAAAAGATTAAGCTTCCAAGGACTTTAACCACTTCCCCACAAGAAATTTACAGCACTCTTGTTACATACCCATCAGGAACGAATCCAAATTTCCCAGCATTGGTAGGAAACCGTGGAGTAATTAAAGAGCCACTGTTTAATTTTGCCTATAGCCAACCAAATAGTTTTACTACCGATATTATTGCTACGCCAACTGGATCTGGAGTAAGTGTTAGTTTTAGTCTATACTGCGCAGGTGATAATACTGTAATTAACCCACCTGCCGGTGTGAAAATGTATTACAGGCTGAATGGAGGTACAAATACGAATTACCACCATTTATACACTTTTACACAAGCCAATATTGGGATTAATACTGGAAGAATTTACCAGTTGGACGACAATGTTCGTTATGACTTCAGAGCCTTGTTTGGCGAAGAGCAAATTGATACGAATAATGTATTGATTGAAGACGGAAAGCATTATCAGGTAATATTACCTCAAGCTGCTTGTAACGAATTATTTTAATCTCAAAAACCAAATATTATGAATAGTAAAAAAACAATTCTATCTCTGCTTATGCTTTTGGTTTTTGGATTTGGAGCTCAAGCCCAACTTTTTAAAACCAAAGCTCAAAAGGCAGCCGAAAAAACAGAGGAAGTAAAGGAAGATGCAAATGAAGAGGCTAAGGAAGCTGTTGCTGAAGCCGATACCACCGATAAAACCAAACCTACTAAGGAGCAAATTAAAGCCAATCACTTCCTCGGTTATGACGGCCGTGGTGCGCTAGCTATTAATTTGAGTACTGTTGGTTTTGGTATCGAATACGCCCACAATATCAACAAACATCTAAATGCGCGACTGAGGTTAAATTTATTGCAAATATCAAATCTCGAACAAGCTATGGAGCTTGGTGGCGCACCAACTTTTATAACTGCAAATGTTGATATTTTTAATACTGATTTACTTCTGGAATACCTGCCTTTTTCCAATAAAAACTTCAAATTAGTTGTTGGAGGATCTTTCATATCTTCTGGAAAGGCAGATATTAATATTGCCTATAATGAAGCTATAAAATATGGGGATATTGTTATTGAACCAGAAGATATTGGGGACATGACCATTGGAGTAGATTATGCCGGTTTCGCACCCTATATGGGTCTTGGTTGGGGAAGAGCTGTTCCAAGAAAAAACGTAGGATTTGGAATTGAAATTGGAACCTATTATGTAGGCTCTCCTGATGTGAGCCTTGCCGCAACAAACATGCTTGCCGACACCTCTCAGGAAGAGGGACAGTTGCAAGAAAATATGAACGACTATAAGTGGTTTCCATTTTTAAATCTACGTTTAGCCTTTAGATTGTAGATATTTTTTAAATGAAATTAAAGAGAGCTTCGGCTCTCTTTTTTTTTGCTTAAAACCTTGGTTTAAAGTTCTTTTTGCCAGCCTTTCAAAATTTAAAAATCAAGCCCTGCTGGGCATTTATGGAGGTGAAATTAGAATTGCGAATCGGGAATCCTCAGTAAATAAATTTATTTATTGAGGATAGTATAGCGAAAACCCAAAAAACCTCTTATTCCTTGGTTTGGAGCATATACATAAGTAGGATCAAAACTCAAGGCATTGGGATTGGAAGCTGTAGCAATTACAGAACCCTCAGAATCAAACTCTACCTCCTTATCAAATGGATCAAAAGACCTAGCTATACTATTTGCTGGAGGTGTGAAATTTAGAAAATTTTTAATCCCAGCATAAATTTCCCATCTCTTAGCTATCCCCTTTGTAAATTGAATGTTTTGCAGGCTATATGTTTTGGAATAAGCATCCCGATTATCCAATTCTCCAAGCAATGGAAGCCTCATAGGCCCATATATATTTCCCGTATAGTCCACTTTTAAACCAATGTTCTTAAAAGAATATGATAAACTCCAAACAGCACTAAATCGCTCTGTTAGTATTTGTCTATAACTTTTCTGACCATCATTTACCGAAACATCCATAAGCGTTGCTCCAGCCAAAAGTTTTAAGCCACTAGACCAAAGCAAATCAATATTCAAGGATATTCCTTTGGAAACTGCCGAACCCTTTAAATTGGAATAAATAATTTTATTGGGATCGGTTTCATAATCTGGAAGAATGGAATTGCTAAAAAAGGTATAAAATGTGGAGGCATCGGTGCTGATGTAGAATCCAGCTGAAGAATATATTCTCTGCACCCAATTAATATTGGCATTCCAGGATGTTTCGGGCTTTAATTCTTCAGAAAAAACAACATCCCTTGCACCAGTAAGAGCGGCGTGATCTTCTGTAAAAATATTGGCAACCCTAAAGCCATTACCAAGGCTTAGTCTTACTACAGAATTATTCTCATCGGAATTCCACTTATAATTTAGCCTTGGAGAAACTATATTCCCATGTAGGCTATTATAGTCCCACCTTAAGCCCATTAATAATTTGTTATTTGAGTTGAAAACCAATTCGTCTTGAACAAAAAATCCTGGTAAATGACTTACAGATGCTTGGTTTGCCTGATTTGAGATTGATGTTGCCGAGGTATTGTCGTCGTAATAAGTATAGCGATAGCCAGCTCCAAAAAGCAAATTGTGATTTCTCCAAGTATTAGTCCAGGTAATTTGCCCAAAACCAATATACTGATCAGCTATAAAAATAGTTTGACCATATACCGAATTCTGATTATGACCATTTGCGCTATATTGAAAATTCACATTGTTTAGAAAGGGTAGTTCATAAAGCCCAAAAAGTTCCCATCTATTGGTATAAATACTTTCCCCATAAACCTCATCACTTGCCCTATAATTCTCATTCCAATTCATTTCACCTCCCCATCTATCTTCATAAACATAGCGAAAGGCTAGATTACTTTGTTTGTTATCCTTTCTCTTAAACTTAAATTTATTGAAAAGGGAAAATCGGTTTTGGAGGGTCACATCCGTAAATCCGTCCTCATTTTTATCTAGTGGGTTTTGATAATTAAAATAGTTGGCTCCAAACAGGCCTTGAACTTTATCATTTATCGAATAGGAAACTCCAATATCTGAGTTTATTTCGCCCCAATCTGTAGAGAAAATATCCAAAGAAAATAAGGGACTTGATTCCGGACTTTTAGTAATAATATTAATTAATCCCCCAACAGCTTCTGAGCCATATAATGTGGAGGCCGGACCCTTAACGATTTCTACTCTGTCTATTAAAAATTGAGGTATTCCTGTTAATCCATAAACCGTAGACAAACCGCTAACGATAGGCATTCCGTCTATTAAAATCATGGTATAAGGACCTTCCAATCCATTAATATGAATATCTCCAGTATTGCAAACATTACAGTTTAACTGAGGTCTAACACCATTTACATTTTGTAGACATTCAAAAATTGATGGTGCAGGATTGGCCTGAAAATATTTAGCAGAATAAACTTCAACTGGTACTGGGCTATCTAATTTTGACAATTCCTTCATGGTTCCGGAAACAACAACCTCATTCAAAGAGTTGAGGGATTCTTCAAGAGTAATTTCAACATAGGTTTCCGTTCTTACCCCTCTTATTTCAACCATCATCTTGGTTTTCACAAAACCCATGGAAGAGGCAATAAGCTCATAGGTTCCAGGAGTCAAATTGCTAATTCTAAAAAAACCTAGACTATCTGTACTAGTGCCTAAAGGTGACTCTGAAATGGAAATATTCACAAACTCTAAGGGTTCGGCATTTCTTGTTAGTACCCTTCCCTTTAAAGAATTTTGGGCGAAAACGGTATTGAATACTAAACAGTTTACTGCGAAAAATATCCAAAAATCTATTCGCTTTAGACTCATAAATCAATTTTTTTACATCTGCAAAAATAAAAAGTTAGATTAATCTAACAAATAGTTTGAGGTCTTTTTATTTCAAAGAGCCATTTTAGTTTGAATAGCCAAAATATCAATCCTGGTTTTTACTTTTAATTAATTGAACCACAGACATCATTCTTAATAATAAGCCATCAACAAAATGAAAAAATCAATCTCAGCTTTAGCGCAGTTCTTCTTAAATATTAATTGATTTTTTTTTGTCAAAAGACTTTTCCAAACCATAGGCAAATTGTAGATTTGCCCTTTATTTTAATTCAGTCTAAATAAAAAGGAATTAAGGCATGAACACTAAGCCTTCTAGTTTGATAGGGCTCTTCCTATTTTCACTAATGATTTTTGGGAGTATAAACAGCTTTGCATTAAGTTCAAATAACATTTTGCTGGAAAGAAATTTTTGGAAATCTAAGCCCAATTTGGCTTTAGTTAAACTTAAAATTTCGGAAGGCCATAATCCCAGTGAATTAAATCAAAATGCATTTGACCCTGTTGTTTATGCCATTTTGGAAAAAGCAGCACTCCCAGTTATTGAATACCTCATTCAACAAGAGGGAAATAGCCCCAACAAAATTACTCATGATGGCAGAAGCTATATATTTTGGGCCGCTTACAAGGAGAATGTGGAACTCATCCAATTCCTTCTACAAAACAAATGCGATACTAAAATTATTGACGATAAAGGATATAGCGTTTTAAACTTTGCCGCTGCCTCAGGAGTTCAGAATAAGGAGGTTTACGACTTATTGATTAAAAATGGAGCAAATCCAAGATTGGAAAAAACTCCAAAAGGTGAAACCGCATTGCACTTAATCATTCCTCATCTACAAAACACAGCATTCATAAATTACTTTGTAAACCAAGGGATTGATTTATCTGCAGTGGATCACGATGGTAATGGATTATTTAATCATGCTGCAAAGGGAGGAAATCTTAAAATTATGAACTGGCTTATTGAGCAAAAAGTGGATTTTAGCAAGCTCAATAAAAATGGAGAAAACGCTTTTATTTTTGCAGCAAGGGGTTTAAGAAGTCAAAGCAATACTTTAGAAACTTTTCAATATTTAAGAAAACTGGGGCTTGACCCTGGCCTCATTTCCCAAAATGCTCATACCTGCCTGATAGAATATTGCCAAAAACCCAAAGATTCCGAAGTTGTAAAATATCTAATTCAATTTTCAAAAAATATCAATCATCGTAATTCCGAAGGAGAAAATGCCATAATTCTAGCATCACGCCAAGGAAATATTGAGGTACTACAACTTTTAATTGAAGCTAATGCCAATTTAAATCTATCCAATAAAAAAGGCCTTACAGCCTTGGCAAATGCATTTAGAAGTAATAGAGCAGAAGTAGTAAATTTTTTAATTAATGCTGGTGCAAGCTTGGAAATGGAAGATAACCAAGGCAACAATTTAATCTATTACTGGCTAAAATCTTACCATCCCAAAGACAGTGTTAATTTTTTCAACAAACAAGCTCTTCTAAAAAAGCAGCAATTTGATTTTTCCAAAGCTCAAACCAATGAATCCAACTTTTTCCATATCGCCGTGGAAAGTAATTATACAAGGCTTGTGAAATTGGCTATTGCCATGGGAGCAGATATCAATAAAATTAATAAGGATGGTCTAAGCCCATTACATTTGGCCGCTATGCGAGCTCAGGATCTGGAAATATTACAACTTTTAATAGAACATAAGGCAGATAAATCTCTTAAAAGTAATTGGGGTGAAAGTGCTTATGATCTTGCCCTAGAAAATGAAATCTTAAAGGACTCTCAAGCCTCTCTAACCTTTTTATCAAATTAAGATGAAGCAGCTATTTAAAGCCATTTTAATTTTGGCTCTCTTTCTAAATTTCACTCCTCAAACAGAAAGCAATAAGTATAAATGTTTAATCCAAATGAAAAATTACAAGGGTGAAAAAGCCTATGTAATTACCTCCTTAATTGACGCAAAAGGAAAATATGTAAACACTTTGCATATTCATGGCGACGATGATGAGTGGTATCATGAAATTTCTGAATGGTGGAAGTATTTCGGAAAGAAGAAAAGAAATATTGACGGAATAAGTGGCGCTACCATTGGTGGGGGTGAGCGAAATGTATTTTTATTTCAAATAGATAGCAAATATTTCAACCAAGGATATAAAATCCGGTTTGAAAGCTCTGTTGAGGATCAAGAATATCATGTAAAGGATTTGGAAATACCTTTTGATTCTACCATGATGCAAGGAAAAATTGAGGGTAGCGGTTATATTCGTTATGTGCGAATAATGGCCAATTAAGTTCGGTGTAAATGATAATTTCGATTTGGAGGTATAGCCACTTTGCACTGGCTCTTATTTCTTCCCTCTTTATTCTTGTTCTTTCTATTACGGGGCTAATTTTATCCCTTGAGCCGATTTCTAATGGATGGAATCAAAATCCTAAAATTGCAGGAAAATATGATATCAGCCTGGCCCAATTATACCAGAATTTAAAGTCTAACTACACCGAAATTTACGAGATTGAGTTGGATGACAATCAACAATTGATAATTTCGGCAGCGAAGGAAGGAAATGAAGACCGATTTTATATTAATCCCCTCAGCGGAAATAAAACTGGGGAGATTGAAAAAAAGGCTGAAATATTTAATTTCTCCACCAAACTTCATCGATCCTTATTTCTCAAATTCCCTGGTAGGTTATTGATAGGGATTTTTTCATTTCTACTCCTCCTCATAGCTATTAGTGGATTTATTCTTTTCTTACAGAGGCAAAAGGGAATACTCAATTATTTTAAAAGAATAAAAAAGGACAATCCCCTATCCTTATTGCATCTTAAACTAAGTAGGGTTTTCATTATACCCATTCTGCTCATCGCTTTTTCAGGTGTTTATTTATCCCTATTAAGGTTTTCGATTATTCCAAACCCAGTTGATGAAGGCCTTTTTTTAGAGGAATCATCTTCCTTTATTCCAGAAATTCCCATTGAATCCTTTCCCCTATTCCAAGAGCTTAAAATATCACAAATCACCAGTTTAAAATTTCCCTTTTTTAAAGATCCAAGCGAATTTTTTCAGGTCAACTTAAAAGATAAGAAGCTACTTGTAAATCAATACAATGGTAAGATTGAAAAGGAGGTTCAAAATTCCAGAATAGATCTCTTCTCCTTAAATATGTTTAATATTCATACTGGCAGGACTAGTGTATTATGGGCGATAATTCTTGGGCTCTCTTCCGTGAGTATTCTTGTATTTATGTACAGTGGTTTTGCAATTTCTTTAAGAAGAAGATCGGGGCGAATTAAAAATCAAATTTCAAAAACCGAAGCTGAAATTTTTATTGGTGTAGGCTCAGAAAACGGTTCTAGTTTATTGTTTGCCAAATCCTTGCAATCGGCCCTTTATAATCATGGGAAGAAATCTTATATTTTTCATTTGAATCATATTGAAGACTTCCCTAAAATGAAGCATCTCCTAATTTTTTCAGCTAGCTATGGTGATGGTGAAGCCCCTAGCAATGCCAATCTATTTCTCGAAAAACTGGAAAATCTAAATTTTAGCAAAACATTCAAATACTCTGTTTTGGGCTTTGGATCCCTTGCCTATTCGAAATTTTGTGGATTCGCAGCAGATATTGAGGATTCACTAAGGCTAAAAGAAAAAGCGCAAACGGATTGTGAACTTTTTAAAATCAACAATCAATCCTTTGAGTCCTTTAGAAATTGGACGAATAATTGGACCAATAAAAATCAATTTCCTCCATTAATTCTCAAAGATTTCCAGTCGAAACCCCTTTCTAAGGAGTTCCAGACCATGAAGCTATCCTCAAAAAAATCAATAGGCGACCTATCCGTTTTAGACCTAAGTCCTAGTCAAAAAATTAGGGCAACTTCCGGGGATTTGTTAGCCATTTTAGCTCCAGGAGAAAAAAGAGCTCGTTTGTATTCTCTTGCCGTATTTAAGGAGGGGAATTTATCCATTGCTCTTAGAAAACATGAATTTGGGATATGCTCTCAACACCTCAGTAAATTAAATATTGGAGATCAAACACAGGCAATGTTGAAGAAAAACCGAGAATTTCATCTGCCTAAAAAAGCAAAAGAAGTTTTAATGATCTGCAACGGAACAGGTGTCATGCCTTTTTTGGGAATGATAGAAAACTGCAAACCGACTATTAAATTTCATCTTTATTGGGGTATTAAAAACCCAGACAGCAAATCTCTTTACAAAGAAAAGCTAGATAGTATTTCTCAAAACTCAGGGCTTGAGAATTTTAAAATTGCCTATTCTCAAAAAGATGAAAGACTCTATGTCCAAAACCTAATTCAGAAAGAGCAGGGATTGATTTGTAAAATGCTTAAAAATGGGGCTACGATAATGATCTGCGGTTCTATTTCTATGCAAGCAGATGTTTTAAAACTTCTACAAAAAACCAGCCAGGAAGGCTTGGGTAAACCTTTGAGTTATTTTGAAAATAGGGGACAATTGAAGATGGATTGTTATTAATCCAAGATCTTCAATATTAAATTTCCAAAAACTCAAAACTAACAGAGCCTTTATCTCCTTGTTGATTATAAAATCCTGTAAATCTCAATCGATAATTTACCCCCCTATTATCCTGAATGAAATAAAATTTATGGGCAAGGATTATAAATTTAGCCGTTCCATTTAGGTCAAACCTTTTCCATTCATGACCGATAACATCAGAGTTATCACTAAAATTTTCGTGAATTATATTACTTGCTTTTAAATTATAAAAACTACTGCTAGAATCGATTGTGAAATTTTGATACAAATAAGCTTGCGTTTGAAAAGGGTTTAGCAAGCAGCCTGTAACAGAATAATCCACCGAATCCACACCATCGAACAATCGCTGCATATATTTAGTGAATACAATATCCCAATCCTCTTTTGGTGGTTCTATCTTTAAAATCTCATTGGGTTTACTGAGGGATAAATAAACATTATTAAAATTAGCATCTCCCAAAATTCTATATTCCTTTTTATTGTTAGAGTTCAAATCCGCAATTTGGATTTTATACTCACCTTGGGTGAATTCCAAAATTTGAAATTTTTTATAGCCTCTAGCTTGGTTGTTTAGGCTTAGTCCTAGGTCGATTATAAACACCTCTCCTTGGGGATCCAAGGCATGAAAGTCCTTTTTAATTATCCCTTTTTTAAAATAATTTTTCGACCTCTCAAATTGGAATTCCTCCTCAAAATCCTTTGGGTCCAGGGTTTGAGAAAAGTCACTTATACCGGTTGGAGCCACCCTCATTAAGAGAGCAGAGTTCACGAAAATATTTGGCTCTTGGGCTTCACAACCAAATGCAAAATCCCATTCATCCTTAAAATTATCGCCAACATTTTTATTTCTACTCAAATCAAAATAAACCTGTTTTTGATAGTCTAGACCATTTTCAGAAACCATATCAGCAAAGCCCACTCTATCCTCTATAAAGGCGGCTGCTAAGGCCTTTTCTTCCTTTTCACAAGAGAACAATAAGACTTGAATTAGTACAGATAGTTTTATAAAATTTTTCATTCCTTAAAAGCTTAATTGCATTCTTATAAAATAGCTTCGTCCATAACTCAAAGCCATAGAACCTGATCCCCCACTATGGCTTCCATTACTAAGTTGAATATTGGATTGAATTTGGGTGATATTGAACAAGTTTTTTACTCCCATACTCAGCTTTAATTTTTTCTTAAAAAAGCTTTTTGAAATATTGAAATTACTTTGGGTAAAACCTTGAAAACGGATTCTTTGAATTTCACCTTCTCCATCGAGAATAAGATCTTCACGACTACCGGTATGACTTAAAAACAGGGAGCTTTGAACTCCTATCTTAGGCAAGGTATAGGATAGATTCAATCGGTATTGAGGGAAAAACAAAAAGTCACGATTTTCCTCCTGTCCAGCTTCATCACTAAATGACAGGTCATTTTTTAGTCCAGTTAAACTAAAACCACTTTCTATCTTCCAATTTGCCAGAATAAATTTGGCCATCAAATTAAATCCAGCACTCCTACTTTGTGCTACATTCCTATTGGTATAAAGCCCTCTAGGATCTGAATTATCAGCTTCTAAAACTGAAATTAGTTTTATTTCATTTTCAATTTTATTGTAAAAAATGGAGCTATTCAGATTAAATAGGAATTTCGAATATTGCTTTTCAAAATCCACATTTGCCTGAAAATTATGGGATGTTTCTGCTTTCAGATCAGCATTTCCCAAAATATTGTGATTCTCATCTACAAAAAAGAAGTACAATTCTTTAAGGCTTGGAGCTCGAAATCCTCTACCATAAGATGCTCTAAAAATCCAATGATCACCCTTATTGTATTTAAGAGCCAAGGAGCTGATCAGTGGGTTTTGAAATTTAGAATTATAAGAATATCTAAACCCGGGCTGAATATTGAAATTATCGTGGATTTTAAAATTTAGAGACGTAAAAAATCCAAGATCTAATAATTCTTGTTGCCCTTTTACTATCCTTTCACCTTTGCTGGTTTCATGATTCAGTTCATAACCGAATTGATAATTTAACTGCCAAGAATTAATGCTATTTTCATAAAATGCTCGAGAATTCAAGGTGGCAAAACGGCTGGTATCCTGAGCATCTAAACCCGAGAATTTTGTGCTTTCCAAACTACTCAAATTAATAAGCTCTGAGACTTTTGCCCTTTGGAAAAAATTATAGGCCAGATGGAATTTTAAAACCTCATCATCCTTGAAAAAATGCTGAATTCTAATTTGATTATCTATCCTTTTGGTATAATAATAATCGTCTAGAGCACGAGGATATTTAAATGCTCCCGAGGTATCCTCTAAGGGAACCACCAAAGAGTCGATGCTTCCTACATCACCTTTATTGCTAATCTTCTCATCAAAGAAATTACTGGAAAAGGCGAAAATGGTTTTCTTCCAATTAGTTTTCCATGCTAGCTGACCAAAGTATTGCTCTTTAGGATTCCACTGCTGATCGCGTTTATCTTCAAAATCAAAGCCTTTAAAGAAATTTCTTCCCAAGCCAAGGTTGAATTGAGATTTTTTGAGGGGCACTTTTGCATTAACATCCAAATTATACCTCCCTATTGATTCTACAAATGAGTTTAACTGATAATTGGAGTTTTGGTTTTGATGTTTTTTACTAATGAGATTGATTGTTCCAGCAATGGCATCCGTTCCATATTGTACAGACATGGGCCCTTCTACAATTTCTACTCTCTCAATATTGTTGAGATTTATTTGGCTCAAATCTATATTTCCATCCAAACGACCAATTACTGGAACACCATCAATAAGAATTTTCACCTTCTGGCCACCAAGCCCGGCTAGTCTAATTTGCGATCCTAAAACCGCATCTTCGGAAACCTGGATATTGAGTTCATTAATTAGCAAGTCAGATAAATTCACGGCGGCAAGAGCTTCTATTTTTTCCCTACCAATAACCTTTATTTTTTGGGTAGCATCTTTGGCCAGAATAGCTCTTGCTTGACCAGTTATTACCACCTCATTTAATTGTCTTTTATTCGCTTTTAAAACAATTGTAAGCTCTTCAAAGGGCTTGTTGAATCTGATTTTTTGACTATGGTAGGAAAGATGACTAATTTCGATGCTAAGCGGAAAACTGAGATCTGAAAACCTAAATTCACCATCTATGGAGCTTATGCCATAAACGCTGTCATGCTCATTAAAAATCTTTAAATGAGCATTAACAACAGCTTGGTCAATTTCTGATAAAAGCTGGATTTTCCTTTCTTGAGCTAGGGAGAGAGAAAAGAAAATCAAAGACAAAAATGGGGTGAAAATCAGTTTCATAGGAGCAGAAAATGGCGGGCATTATTGCCCACCATTTTTTATTCTTTAGCTTTTTATAAACCTTATTAAGGTTGTACTATTAATGAGCTAGTTTCTGTAAAGTCTTTAGTAGAAATTTTCAAGAAATAAGCCCCTTTTGCAATCCCTTCTAAATCCAGTCTATATTCACCAAAACCAGAGTTTAAATTCAGGGTATTACTCTTTATTAACCTCGCGCTATGATCGAAGATTTCTAGCTTAATCGTTTCGTTAGAGTTGGCATTAATTACCAGATTTATATGATCTGCACTTGGATTTGGATAGACCGACAATAGGTTTACATTTTTTGGCTTATCCAGGCCTATAGAATTCCAATGACTGATATCTGATTTTGGGTAAACATAAAGTTCTGCACCATGGGAGTCATTTATTCGAATAGGAATATTAGCGAAACTGGTCTTCGCGAATAGGGCAATATCCCAATCATTATCTTGATTTACTTTAAGGCTTGTTTTATTTTCCAAGGAATAATAAACCTGATCTGTATTACCAGATCCTAAGCTGATTGAATCCAAAACCCCATTCACTTCAAATTTATATACAGCAGTGGCAGAGCCCGAATAATCAATGAATTTTATTTCGTTTAATACTCCTGACTGATTTAAAACATAATAGACTAGGGTGTCGTAGGTAATTCCAGCGAAGGAATTTTTCCAATCATAACCGATCTCAGAAATATTTGAAGATAGGGGGAATTGAGCAGTGTCTGCTGAAGAATAATTAGCGCCACTTACAAATTCAACTTGTGAAGTAGAAACATCCAAATTACTCAAAACACCAGAAACTGGATAGGCTCCAAAACCCGGGAAAATGGTAAGGAATTTTCTGAAAACTATGTCCCAATCTTGGTTATTTGGCTCCAGATCTTTGCTAATCTCATTATCGATAGAGAAATACATAAAATTTCGATTTGGAAAATTTGTTCTATCGAAATTGGTGGATTTCCGTTGGCTACCATCTAGGTTGCTGTAGGTTATAGTAAAAACACCTGATGCCAACTGATCTATAGAAATGGCTTTATAATTTCCATTTACCGTTTTAATAATATAGATCGAATCACCTTTAATAATGTGGGTGCTAATATCATATTCCCCCCAACCAAAATCTGAGGCATTGTTAAGATCCCTATTTGCATCAAAGGCACCTTTTTCCCATGTGGAATAGCTATTATTTAGCAATTTCCAGTTATTGGCTAAACCTGTACTATCAAAAGTTTGGGCATTTAAGCTACAGGCTAAGCTTAGGAATAAACTGTTTAGTATAAATTTTTTCATTTTTGATTTTATAAATTTTAATAGTCGTTAGATGCGCTTTCCCAGGAACTTGGGCTATTACTGAGGTAGGAATCAATAATTTTGGAAACTTTCACTTTCACTTCCTCACTAGAATAGGTTTCAAGTCCTTCGTATTCATTTGCTAAAGCGAATAATTCTTGCCACAGTTTTTTATTACCAACTTTGTTTTTAATATTGATGAAATCTGCCTCGGAAATCTTTTCATTCCAAACTTCTCTAACATCTACCCAATACGGACGATTGCTTGTCCACCATTTTTCAGCAGGATTGCAGCGCGAATCATCAACTTTTTTATAGGTATTATGGCCCTTTTCCAAAACAATAAGGCTATCTCCGGCCTCTGTTCTTAGCACCTTAGCATTATCCAATTCATGTAAATGACCATAATCCATAAGCTTGTGCTTATTGGTTCTTAGCATCACATTATAATCCGAGCGCTTAGTGTATTCCCTTCTTGGTAATGGAGCAGAAACTTGAGACTCCCAATAAGTTTTACCATCAATATTTACCCAATGTGCATATCCATTATACCGAGGACTATCATCTACTTGGTAAACCTTTTGGGTCCAGCTATTTTTTAGATGATCCTTTGGTACCTCTTGTTTTTTCCATTCCAGGTTTTTCTCATAAACCAAAAGGTCTTTATTTTCATAGAGCCAGTCTTCGCGCCAATGTTTAATAATGGTACTGTCATTAATAATGAGAAGATGTTGGATTACAATTTTGTCTGAACTTTCTTCGTCAACAAAAATCCATTCTAGCCCTGAAGCAGAATATCTATCGTGGTATTCATAATCTTTGGATGGGGAAAAGGTTTCCGAATATTCAAAGTTTACCTCATAGCAACCGCACATATCTTTGATAAAATCCTTTTCATCACTTTTCTTTTGAGCCAGTACTGAGCTACTTAGCAAAAGGAGAAAAAGACCGAGGCAATAATTTTTTTTCATCTTTATTATTATTTAGACTAATTTTAAATAGTTTTGACATCGCAAAAATCGCCCAGAGGAATCAAAGGGGAATACGCAAAAAGGAATTAATTCTACGCCATACGGAATTTGTCACAAAACACTGATAATGAGCAGGTCTCAGTTAAATTCTTATTCTAAAACACTATTATCTGCTAAGGGTGAATACCATGGTCGGTGTTTTGGAGATATTCTAATTTCATTTGAAAGCTTTGAGCAAAAGGAAGTTGAACTTCAAATTATAGAAGGGGAGGCTTTTATTTTATTGAGTATAGAAAACTGCTTGGATTTAGAATTTGAAATCGGCTATAATCATCCTTTAACTAGTATTATTTGTTCAGGACCCAATCAGGAGGAAAGGTCTTTAGTTGGCTCTTCAGAAAAGCGAGAATTTGGGTCTTGGGAAATGAATTTGTCCATTGAAAAAAAGCAAATCATTCGAAGCTGCCATCCTCAAGGTTTCAAAATTCTCTTGCTCAAAAAATATGATTTTGTAAAACTTTTAGATGATGAGCTTATTAGTCACCAGGATATTATTTTCAATTTAAATACAGATGCTAAATGGCTGATAGATCAAAATGGAAAATTGGGGAATTTAGAAACTAATAAGCTTGAGGAGGTATTTAAAATTTCCATTCGTAAACCCATGTCCTTTTTATTATTTCAGTCGAAAATATTAGAGTTATTGGCCATGATTTTTAATGAACTCGAAATACAAAGGCAAAAACTACAGCAGCCAAACTTGGCCTGCACTTGGAACCGATTAAAACCTTTGATATCTGCTAAAAAAATCATCGAAGAAAACCTTGCGAGGCCCCCGAGTTTAGGAGATTTGGCTCGGCAAGTGGGGATTAATGAATATGATCTAAAAAAGGGGTTTAAAGAGCAATTTGGAAGCACGGTTTTTGGCTATGTAGGGGAGCAAAGAATGTCGCTGGCCTTTGATTTATTAAAAAGCAAATCCCAAACCATTAGTGAGGTGAGCGAAATTGTAGGCTATAAAAATCCACAACATTTTTCTTCGGCTTTTAAAAAGAGGTATGGTATTAGACCAAGTGAATTGCTAAAATAATATCAGGAAAAATTACTTTTTAGATCAAAGAGAATTATCTGAATTTAAGTTATTGAAGAAAGTGCAATAGCCTTTAATAATTCTATCCTTTGCTTATTTTAGTTTCATGAAGTATTACATTATCACGATTGAACAAGTAAATTCTTGAGAAAACTATAATGGAGCAAAATTGACAGGAATAATAAAATCAGACCTGAATTTAAATTTCTGATTTCCAACTACTAAGGACAGTTTATTTTCCTGAGTATTGCAAATTTATATTCTTTTCATCAAACTTAAATCAGCAACTTGTTCTACAAGCTAACTAGACCAAATTGTATAATTTAGTCATCATCTTAAAAATCCAATCATGAAGGACAATTACCAAAATGAGGTGCTGATCGTTGATGATCATCCAATGATACAAATGGGTGTTTCATCTGTTTTAAGGCGAAGTGGAATTTTTGACAATATAAATGTTGCCAGCTCTGGAAAGGAAGCTGTAGAGCATATTAAAAACCGCATAAATTCTGAGCTTTCACCCCTAAGGTTAATTATTGCGGATATCCAACTTCCGGATTATGAAATCATGAACCTCATTCATATTTTCATAACCAAGAGTCCTAAAACCCCGATTCTTATTCTCAGTATGGCACCTGCTAAGCTTTATTTAGAAAATCTTGTAAATGCAGGTGTGAAAGGCTTTCTCAATAAAGGAACACCGGAGGAGGAATTAATTTTTGCCATTAAAAAAATACTTGCAGGCCATACCTTCTTTGGTGGTGATTTAGTAAAGGAAATGGTTACCTCAAATGTGGTAAGCTATAATTGGGCACGACAACTTTCGCCAAGGGAAAATGAAATTTTAGGTCTATTATTAAAGGGTATTTCTTCTAAAGAAATTTGCCAAATTGTAAATCTTCATAAATCATCAGTGGCTACCTATAAGGCCCGCATCTACCAAAAACTAGGGGTTAGTAATTCCATGGAATTTTTCCAATGGGCTAGTAGAGAAAAATTAATCCAATCGCTTTAGTCCTAAATCAAAAATTTTAAACCCAATTTAAAGTTTAGTATCGAATTCAAATTTAGATACTTTCTTAAAAAGAAAAGCAGCCTGTTTTATAAAAACAGGCTGCTTAGCTAAATGATCAACCCTAAGGATTAATTCACCTCCCTTTTCTTGGCCCTCCTCAAGGCCTTGGCTCCAATGGCTGCCCCTCCAATTAAAAGGGCTTCCATGAATCCAAAAGGTGAAGGAGAGTTTGAAGGCCCTAGTGGTTGTGCATTCACATCCAAAACAAATAGTAGTAGTAATAGAGCTATACAAAGTTTGCCGATATTGGCTGTTTTATTCATCTTATTCTTTTTCATCATTTATTT